>BNJU01000039.1_pt1 | contig 128768 bp, 183 predicted proteins | sample 8539281 | NCBI WGS metagenome assembly BNJU01 (sample SAMD00202456, study PRJDB9452) | human saliva metagenome | isolation source: human saliva | place: Japan | reverse complement strand
ATAAGCATCACTCTCTTCTCTTTCATGAGAGAAGGGTTTTTATACTCAAAAACTCATGTCATAAAATGTAACATGAAATGAGATTAGATTTTTGCATTTCAGAAAAAAACTTCCATATAATAGAAAAAACCTTATACGTAAGGTAGATTTGGAGGAATATGTATGAACATAAAAATTGAGCTTGGGAGCTGTTCTAGTCACTCTATTGATGACTCTTCTATCCCTCGTTTCTCCGACAAGTTCTGTTAAGCAGAAACTAAAAATATGTAATCGCAACAGATATTACATTTGCTCCATTTGAATACCAAGATACAAATGGTGAATACGTCGGAATTGATATTGAATTAATGAAGAGTATCGCAGAGGCTGAAGGCTTCGAAGTAGAATTCAAACCACTTGGCTTCAATGCTGCCGTTCAAGCACTAGAAGCTGGACAAGTAGATGCCGTGATGGCCGGAATGGGTATTACGGATGAACGTAAACAAAAATTTGACTTCACAGATAGTTACTATGACAGCGGAATCGGGATGGGAGTTTCTAAAAACTCTGACATCACAAACCTTTCTGATTTACAAAGGTAAAAAGTTGCTGTTAAATTAGGGAACACAAAGCGCTACTTACGCAGAATCTATTAAGAGTAAGTATGGTTTACAACAACAACATTCGAAGACTCGTCTAGTATGTATCAAGATGTAATGGTAGGAAACAGTGACGCTTTATTCGAAGACTATCCTGTTCTTGCCTACTCAATCAAAACGAACAACCTATCTTTAAAAATGACAGACCATAATGAAAACAAAACAGAATATGGTGTTGCTGTTAATAAAGGTGACAATGCTGAATTTATCACTGCTTTCAACAACGGTTTGAAGAAACTAAAAAGAAAACGGCAAATACGATGAAATCATCAACAAATACACAACGAGATGCTAGCGAAAAACAGTGAAGCAACAAGTATTCTTGGTTTAATCAAAACAAACTGGCACACTCTTGCAACTGGTTTATGGAACACAATCGTATTAACAGTGGTTGCTTTAATCTTTGCAAAGTTTAATCGGTATTATCTTTGGTTTAATGAAGACAAGCCAAAACAATATTGTACAGGCTATCGCAGGGGTTTTACATTGACATTATCCGTGGTGTTCCACTAATCGTTTTAACATTCTTCATTTTACTTTTGGAATTCCACAAGCATTTGAAATTACGATGCAACCATTCGTCGTAGGTGTCATCACCCTCAGCTTGAATGCTTCTGCTTATATCGCTGAAATCATTCGTGGTGGTATACAAGCCGTTGATAAAGGTCAATACGAAGCCTGCATGAGTTTAGGGCCTTCCATATTCAAAAAGAGCATGCGTAAAGTAATCTTACCGCAAGCGATTCGCATTATGGTTCCTTCATTTATTAACCAATTTGTCATCACATTGAAAGATACTTCAATTCTTTCAATTATCGGTATTGCCGAATTAACACAAACAGGTAAAGTCATCATTGCTCGTAATTTACAATCAAGTCAAATGTGGTTAATTGTCGGCGTGATGTACCTAATCGTGATCGTTCTATTAACGAAACTATCAGCTCACTTAGAAAGGAATTTAAAAATAATGGCTATTATCGAGTTCAAAAACTACAAAAGAAATATGGCGACTTGAAGTATTAAAATCCATCGACCTTTCTATTGAGGAAGGCGAAGTAGTTTTGTATTATCGGGCCTTCAGGTTCTGGTAAAATCCACTTTCCTTCGTTGCTTAAACCGTCTTGAAAAGATCGATAGCGGTCATATCATCATTGATGGCTATGATTTAACAGACAAAAACAAACTTAAATAAAGTTCGTGAGGAAATCGGAATGGTGTTCCAACACTTCAACCTCTTCCCTCACCTAAGCGTATTAGAAAAATATCATTCTTGCACCAGTAGAATTAGGGGCGTGAAACAAAAAGAAGCTGCAACTGAGCATGCGATGGAACTTCTAGGCATGGTTGGTCTTGCAGATAAAAGCGGATGTTTCTCTAAATCTCTTTCAGGTGGTCCAAAAAGCAACGTGTGGCTGTGCCCGTGCACTTGCAATGAAACCGAAGATGTTATTATTCGATGAACCAACTTCGGCACTCGACCCTGAGATGGTTGGGGATGTATTAGAGTAATGCAAAACCCTAGCTAAAGAAGGGATGACGATGGTTGTGGTAACACACGAAATGGGATTTGCGCGTGAGGTTAGCGATCGCGTTATCTTCATGGATGGTGGTTATATCATCGAAGAGGAACTCCCTGAAGAAGTGTTTGGTTACCCACAAAACGAACGTACTCAAAACTTCTTAAACAAAGTCTTACATTAAAATCAACACTGCTCCTGGTACCAATTGGTGCTGGGGTTTTTGTGACATAAATACGTGAAAAAGAATTGACTGCTCTATTAAGTAGAAAAAGATAGACTTACGTCTTTTTGTTTTTTTATTGAAAGAGTTATAGTGGGGCAACGGTTCGAGCCTGGGTCTCTCTCCTTTGAAGCTTCAAAGCTGGAGTAAGGAATCAATTTCTAACTCCAGCTAATTCACATTCAATGCTATTCCCACTATTCTTTCAATAAACAAAAAGACTCGTCTATCTTCTTTAGCTTTGATAGAGCATTGTTTCTTCTACCTTGTATTTATGTTTCCAAAAATCCTGCACATTTGGAATGTACAACTATTTTAATCAGCTTTGTAAAGTTTTTGGTGTGTGGCTGCTCAAACACTTCAAGCTTCTTCGATAAGAAAACTACCTCCACTCCGAGGAAAACAAAACTCAAAATTATCATATATGATAATTTTTAAGTATCTACATTCTACTTCACTTCAGATTTCGATAATGGCACGATGGCTAGTGTTTTTCCTAAGCATCCTAGAATCTTTAATAAGGTATCTAGTTGCGGCGTACTCTTCCCCGTTTCGATTCGAGCAATCACGGGTTGCTTCACCCTTAACTCTTCTAATTGTTTTTGACTAATTCCTAGTTCTTTTCTGGCACGAATTAATTCACTAATAATAGCAACTCTTAAATCAGTAGCTGCGATTTCTTCTTGGGTAAATAAATCATTTCTAACATCTGTCCAATTACTTCCAATTGCTGTTTTACTCATCTTCTCACTCCCAATCTTTAAATTTTTCTCACCGATATTATAACTCAAAAGTTATCAACTTTAAATACTTTTAAGTTATTATATTTTTAAAAATATCATTATAATGTATACATTATAATGATTATAAAAAGACCGAGCAGCTGCTCGGTCTTTACTAATGACATTCAGTTTGGACACCATCAATCATGTCTTGGATGGTGCGTTTTGTTATAAAATTAATTTGTTGTTGGATTTGTTCTTCTTGCAATTTCCCATAACGCTTCCCATGCGTGTGCTCACAAGGCAGGTTGGATCGGCAGCTTCTTTGAAGGCTTTTTCCAAGCGTTCATCCTCGGATACTAATAAGAAGATTTCTCCGAGTTTTCACCTTTTTTTGGATCGCCTTGCCATTGGTAGCCACCTTGTTTCCCCACAGTGGTTGACACCCAGCCTTTCTTCACCGCTTGGCTCATCAACTTTCGAACAATCGCCGGGTTGCTACAAGCGTTAAATGCAAGGTCTTTACTTGAATAACGATTGTCGTGATGAATTGCCAGGTACGTTAGGGCGGTGAATCATTACGATAAAGTCATTTCCCATAATAATCCCTGCTAATTAAGCCGAATACGTCGTTTAAAAGCTTCTGCCATTGTTGGGTGAGTATAGATTTGATCGCGAAGAACTGTGTAAGGTAAGTTTGCGTTCATTGCAGTTGCGATAATGTTAATCACTTCATGTGCTTCTTCAGCGAATAATGTCGCACCAACGATTTGGTTTGTTGAAGCGTCTACTAGTACTTGTAGAATCCTACTTGGTTTCCTAAGATTTTTGCTTTTGGAATCGCCATTGCTGGAAGTTTCGCCACTTTGACTTCGATACCTGCTTCTTTTGGCTTGTTTTTCGTTTTAAACCAACGCTTGCTAAAGGTGGGTTAATGAAAGGTTGCTGTTGGGAATTTCGCACGTTGTTTTTGTTGAATAGCTTGTATCCCCTGCTAGAAGCGTTTCACGATACGGAAATCATCTAATGATACGAATGTAAATTGTGGTCCGCCGTTTACATCACCCATTGCGAAAATATGAGGCACGTTTGTTTGTAAGAATTCATTGACTTTAATCGCGCCACGTTCTGTTAATTCAACGCCAGCTTTGTCTAAATCTAGACCTTGAACGTTTGCACGACGACCTGTCGCAACTAAGACTGCATCTGTTGTAAACGCAACTGGTGCACCTTCTCCTGTCGTTGCTTCCACTACTGCTTTGCCGCCTTCTTGATGAACTGCTTTTAATTGAACGCCTAGGTTGAAAGTAACACCTAATGCTTCTAATTGTTCTTTCACAGCTTGTGCTACATCTTCGTCTTCACGAGGAAGGAATGTATCGATTACATCAATGACTGTTACTTTGTACCGGGATTGTGCGTAAGTTGCAGCGAACTCTAATCCGATAAATCCACTACCGATAATAACAAGGCTTTCTGGATATTCTTCTAAGTTCATGATTGTTTCGCTTGTGTGAATCGCTCCACCAATTGTTAACCCTTCTACTGGTGGTACGAAAGGAGTTGCTCCAGTATTAATGAAAATACGATCTGCTTTAAAGAGTTTTTCTCCTTCTGCAGTATCTACAGCTACTGTATGGTCATCTACAAAACGTGCAGTTCCATCGATAATTTGTGTTTTTTCTACAGAGTCTACTTTGTTGTAGTTTGCTGTGTTTAAAAGCCGCAATCAATGCTTTCTTTTTCTTGAACGCTCTTTGTATAGTAGCTGCTAGCGTCTTCGTTTGAATATTGCTTGCGAAGTGCTTTTGTTGCTAATTTTTTAGATGGGATACAGCCGACATTAATACATGTTCCACCGTACATTTCTTTTGATTTTTCGATTAAAATCGTGTCTTCTCCAATACTTCCTAAGTATCCTGCTAATGTTTTTCCGGCTTTACCGAAACCAATAATGATATTTTTTACTGTTGTTGTCATAAAATCACCTTTCTAACTGTAATATTTTTAATTACACTTAGAGTATATCTCACGAATTCATAATCACAAAATTATCTGCTCACAAAAAAAGACACCTACTTTTGTAGATGTCTTCTTGTACTATTTATAAATACTCTTTTAAACGATTGACTAATTGAAGCAGGTCATTCTCTTTTGGTTGATATTCTTCAGATGACATTTCTTCCCATGGAACCCACCAGACAGGGCCTCTTCCATTATGGCCATACCCTTTCATATCCCCTGCTTTTTCTTGGAAATAGATGCCAATGTACATGTGCATCACCATTACCTAACAATTCGATATTCATTTTCTCAGCTTGAAACGCTTTTGACACGGCTTCTTGAACAATACTCATTTCTTCAAGAAATTTAATTTTTGTTTCATATTCCATCTGATGCAATTCCGTTACGTGTTCTTTGGCTAGGAACAATGTGTACCCTTTAAAAATACTGTCCGTCTCCTATTACCACATAACCCGTTTCAAGTTCTTTTACAAAATGCGGATTTCTTCCTTGTTTGATCAATTCAATCCGCTCACAAATGAGACACATTTACTTACCCCCTATAGCTTTCTCAGCTCTTTTTATACTTTCTGGAGTAAATTCTCGTTTTTCAAAAATAAATGAATTGATTTCGCTAGTTCCCGTCATGTAACCCTCGTTATCTACATCCTAATAGTGATAGTGATATGAAGTCCTTTGGGTCTAGTTTCAACAGATACCGTTTTTTTAGCAAAGTTTTTCCTTTTTCCTTGATATACATAGTCTAAATAAAATGGAGAAACACTTCTTTCTGATTTAGAAATATCTACAGCTCCTTTTGTTCTAGAATTAGCCGCTAAATTTTTAAATACACTCGATCCTCTGGAGAGTTAATATCGTTCTGAGAATATTCACCAATAATCAATTCTTCAATATTCTGATTTGATTGATTGATGATTTCATAAGAAAACAAAAGCATCATCATTATATTTTTGGACGAGTAAAACTAAACACAATCCATAATAGCCCGCATAACACAAGACCTATCGCAAATTGTAAAATCAATTTTAATAGTTTTTTGAATCAAATGTTTTCATTTCACACCTCGATTAAATGAATGTCGGTTGGAGTATTGCTGGTAATATTGATGGCTTATCAATTTAACATACTATCAATTTTTTATTCTTACTCATGGGATAATGGTTTATAAAACGAACGGTTATCTAAACCGAATACGCGCTCTGAGAATGCGCCTGGTTCTGTCTTATCGAGTGCATTTGACATCATTGTAATCGTCGCATCTAACAAGTCGATATGGTGCAATACTTCTGCTTCTAATAATTGCGGACGAACTGGTGACCCATATTCGAGTTTGCCGTGGTGAGCGAGAATGAGATGTTTTAATAAAAGCACATCTTCTTGATTTTCATCGATATCGAGTTCTTCACAGGCTTTTGTAATCTCTTCATCCATGATCACGATGTGGCCGAGTAAGTTTCCTTTTAAAGTGTACTCTGTGCCGATTGCACCTGTTAATTCCATCGTTTTACCAATATCATGTAAAATCACACCAGAATATAATAATGAACGGTTGATTTGGGTGTATTGTGTTGCGATAGCTTTAGCAAGGCGTAACATCGATACTGTGTGGAAACTTAGCCCACCTACAAACGCATGGTGGTGACGTTTCGCTGCTGGAAATTCGAAGAAGTCTTCTTGGTATTTTTTCAAGATGTTATGCACGATACGACGCAAATATGGATTTGTAATATCGAACATGATTTGGTTCACTTCTTCTTCCATTTCTTCCTTCGTCATTGGAGCATGTTCTACGAAATAACTCGCAGATGTCGGCTCCCCTTTTGAAGCGTCAGTAAGTCGAAGGTTGACAATTTTTATTTGTGGCGAATTATTGTACATTTCGCGTTTTCCGTTCACAATTACCACTTTTCCTGGTACGTATTTTGCAATATCATCTGACGTGGCAGACCAATATTTTCCGTCCATTTGACCGGATTGATCTTGGAACGTGAAGGCGATAAACGGATTGCCATTTTTTGCCATGCGCACATCTGCAGATTTAATCAATAGGCAGATTTCAAAACTCTCGTCCACATTGTATTCATATAATTTTTTTGTCATGATTTTACCTTCTTTCTCTTTCCCCTAACTTCAGTACATTCTCTTTAGGGTAACTGAAGCGGAACTTCCGTTGTAAAGTAAAAACTTGTGTTACGCGTGATAGCTCTTTCATTAATTCTAACATAATCGATAGGCGTTCTCTATCAAAATTGACGAATCCATCATCGATTAACACTGGAATTTTCATCTTCTTCGCTAATTGGAAAATAAAGGCAAAACGAATTGCCACATACAGTTGGTCTAACGCTCCTTTTGACAGATAGAAAGCTTCCATCCATTGGCCGTTTGCCTGCTGCACCTTCGCCTGCGTATCCGTTAAGAGAATTTTCGTATATTGCCCCATTGTAAGCCTGCTAAAGATGCGACTCGCCTCATCTAAAATCAATGGCACTCTTGTGGGTACTTTTTCTTCCAGTTGCTTCAAAATCCATTTGGCTGCATACACTTGCGTTGCCCAATCCTTGATAGACTCTTGTACTTCGAATCGTTCAAAGTCTGCTTCCAGTTGAAGAGCTTCTGCATCGTCATCTTCTTCGAGCAGCTCTGCCTTTGTTTTCGTACTTGCCAATTGGTCACGTACTTCTTTCCGTTTACTTTCCAACTGCGCCTTCGTGAAGGACTCGTCTTGAATTTCCTCTTCAAGCATTTGTCGTTGTAAGCTTTCTTTTTCTTCATTCGTAAAAAGTGCGACTTGCTTTTCAATATACGCTCTCTTTTGAACTAAGGCTACACGATTGTCTAGTGTAGGTAACTGGGTTCTAAACTCTTCTACCGAAGTGATTCCAAGGGATGAAATCGCCGATTGTAAGTCTTCACGCACTTCTGTTGTATCTTGTTCCAATTGCGCTAAATGGCGTTCTTTCTTTAAGATACTCTCTTGAAGTTGTTCTAATTTTGCCATTCGTTTTTGGGAAGTCATCCATGTATCACGGATAATACGTAGCTGTTGCTCCACAGTAGCTGGAGGAGTGATTTTTTCTTTGTCCCAGAAGTCTTTACTTTCCTCTTTAAAAGCATCTAGTCTTTGTTCCAACTGGACGAATTGCGCCTTCTTTTGTAAGAAATCATTGACGCTACGCCCTTCATTTCTTCGCACAAAACGTCTTGCTTCGTCTAGAGTTACTTCAATTCCATTTCGAGAAAGGAGCTGTTGAACTTGCTCATCTACTGCATTCGTTTTCGCAGTATGGAATTTTCCAGTTTTCTGTAAGAAGAAACTTCCTCCAATTCCAAGCGTTGCAGCAAACCCAACACCTAGCACTACTTGGTTCGTTAAAAATCCAACCACGATAATGGCAATGATTCCAACAAGCACAATAAGAAGCCATGATTGGAACTGCCCTGTATGTCCTTGTTCCCCTTGAAGGCCATCTAATTTCGCTAATTCCGCCTCTGTAAATGGTTTGGCATCCTCACTTTGAACACCGATATTCCCCGGATGCGTCTTCAACTCACGTTCCAATTCAAAGGCACGCTCTTCTACCGCTGCAGCACCTTGCGCCTTCGCGTACAGTGTTTCAAGAGTCGTATCCTCCGTTGCTTGTCCAAGTGCTTCTGCTTCCGCTTTTGCCTGCTCTAACTCGATTTTCGTTCGTTCGAGTTCTTTTTCAAGGCACGTAAAGTACTATTGGCTTCCACAGCCTTACTATGGTCGTAGTCTTCAGGGAATTCATGTAGCCCTTCCATTGCACGGAATTCTTCTAAGGCATCAAAATGAGCGAGCTTATTCTCTAAAGTATCTAGTCTAGATTCTGTGTCTTGTAATTTTACAGATAATTCCTCTTCTTCCTTTTGAAGCTCTCGGATAGTACTCACATAACCTTCATAAAGAGCATTCTCGCCTTTAGTTTGCGCCAATTGATTCGTTAAACCTTCGAGTCGATCCATTCGCTCGTTGAGTTCGAGTTTTTTGGCTTGCGGGCGAAACAACTTATCTGCCTCTACAAGTAACTTTTGACTTTCCTCATAAGCACCCTTATGTCCCATAACACTCAAGCTATACAGGAAGCGATGGATTTCCTCTTCGCTTCCAAACGCATTATTTTGTAATTCCTCTTCATTGAATCCAAAGAGTGAATGGTACTCATTCATCGTTAACTCATGAAGAACTCGGTCTAGCATCGTTTCAGGCAGCTCTTGTCCAGTTTCTGCACTCCTTAAAACGAGTTTTCTCTGAGAACCCACAGCACTACGCTCGATGATTAGAGCTCCAAGCCCTTCATCTTCAATCCACATCCGTCCGCCACGTGTATTCGTATGGAGCGGTTGATAAGGATAAACGCCATTCTTCTTTTGTTTAAAATCAAAAAGCATTTGTTCGATAAAACGTCGAAGGGTCGTCTTTCCAGATTCGTTTAGGCCTTGCACGACTTGCAAGTTCGGATGGAAAGTAAAGGTCGCATGTTCCCATTTTCCAAAATGATCGATTTCGATTTTTGAAATGTACATTACCCTTCCTCCCTTCCCGAAAAGCGAGCTTCTAATAAGCGAAGTGCACGTTCATGAATCTCTTCTTGGACATCTTCTTTTTGCAGGAAGTCGCTCATCAGCTGATTCGAAAACCCACTCTTGGCAATCTCCATTTCAGAAAAGAGTGACGCATCCACGTCTCCCACAAGAGAAATTCCAGAAGCTCCTCGAAGCGGTTTTGTAACTTGTTCTCGAATACTCATCACCGTTACAAGGCTACGTTTTTCTTCTAATAACCCATTCACAACTTCTGTCAGTTGTTTTAAATCCTCTCTTGAATAGATTGATTCTTCCGTTCGTAAATGTAGCGTCACAAGACTACGTTTCGATGGATTTGGTAGTGCCTCTACGATGAGATACGGTAAAGTTTCTAAACGATCGGTCTCGCTGATAGCAAGTTCTACCTCCGTCCAATCCATCGTACTCGTTTCAATAAAGCGAACTTCTGGAGCTTTCCCTGGCAAAATCTCTACCAGCAAAGCTCCCTTTGGACCACTCTCTTTACGGTCCGCTCCTTGCGTCGTACCGCTATACCACGCACATGGCTGGCTAGAGACTTCTTGGCACTTATGAATATGTCCGAGCGCCCAATAGTCATAGCCTTTTTCTCTTAGTTCAGGAATCGAAAATGGCGCATAACGACCTTGTGCAGTCGTCAGTTCTCCATGTAAGACCCCAATATGAATGTCACAAATTAGCACTCTTTGCAGGGGACTCTTGAACTTTCCTCGTAGCTACAACAGGAACCTCATAACTAAACCCACTAAAGGCCACACGTTCTCCGTTTCTCGTCTCCACTTCAATCGTTTCAACGGCACTCCCCAAAGTATAAATATGCTCTCCAGAAACGTACGCACTCCCCGCATCATGATTTCCAAGCGCTACAATGACAGGAATTCCAAAAGGTGCTAGACGATTCAACTGACTTTGCAAGAACAATTTTTCTTTGACGAAGGTACGAGAACTATCCAATAGGTCCCCCGCCAACACAAGCGCATCGACTTCTTCTTCAATCGCTGTATCGATAACTCTTTCAAAGGCATCAAACGCCGCTTGCTTTTAACTCTCTAGCGATTTCCTTTTGGCTCTTTCCGACACCGGCAACCATAATCCCTAGATGGACATCGGCAGCGTGGATGAATTTCACCATACGTTGCTCCTTTCTTTTCTTCAAAAAAAGCATATTTTCCTGAACCGTCTGTTGTGCGTTCAAAGAAAATATGCTTTGGATCGATTCTTAATAAAACCGTTTAAAATTGATTATTTTGCGCTATAAAGCTCTTGTAATGGATTTGTGATGATACGGTTGATATCTTGCATAATTGTATTCAAACGTTGCTCAGCTTCCATTAACGCTTTAATATGCTCATTTTCAGACACTTTTTGTCCAAATTCTTGTGCTTTTTGAATATCTTCTTCAGTGATTTCTTGTCCTGAGAATTGTTTTTGTTGTAACTCGACATTCACTGTACGGAATTCTTCAAATAAAGCTCTTGCTGTTTCGTCAGCATAAATCGCTTCGAAGCTTTCCTTTACTGTTTTGAATTCTTGTAATTCGCGTAAGTCGCGTTCTAATTGATTGGCTGTATCATAAATATTACTCATGTTTCTTCCTCCTTAAAATACTCTTTTATTATACCATATTTTACATGTCTAAACTATTAATACGTACGTACGTTCGCATTATCGATTTCTGAATTTATCCCAGAGGTTTTTACCCCATTCTTGGATTTGATTCCAAACTTGTTCGCCCGCTTTTTGAGCGTCTTTGATAAATTGATCCACACCGTTATTCGTATTGTTGTTTTGATTATTTTGTTTTGTCTTCACGGCTTCGACATTAAACGGTGTATTCGCGGTGAATTGAAGCAATCCTTCCATCTCTAGTTTAAAGAGTGGCCCTACTCCTTCACGGCTTGAAGCTGATAACGAGTAGTTTCCTGATTGGTCATATCCCATCCAAGTTGCGACAACAACGTCTGGTGTATATCCAATCATCCATTGGTCACGAGAACCATTGTCATTATTGATAGCTTCGGTTGTCCCTGTCTTACCGGCAATCGTCTTACCTGCTGGTGAAAATGGTGCGCCAAGACCTTCTGAACCGTACACGGTTAATAGCATACTTGTCATCTTCTTAGCGACTTCTTCCGTTGTCACACGGTTTTCCTTCACGGCTGTATTGTCTACAACGACTTTCCCATTTGCATCCACAATTTTCGTTACAAAACGCGGTTGCACTCGTACACCTTTATTGGCAAAGGCTGTATAAGCAGAAGCCATTTGTTCTGGAGAGACCCCTTTGGTAAGTCCTCCAAGGGCAATTCCTAAGTACTCGTCTCCTGGATCCGTTTCGATTCCGAACTGATGAACCTTCTCGATTCCTTTCTTCAATCCAATTTTATCGAGTAACCATACAGCAGGAGCATTCCAACTGTGGTTCAAGGCTTCCGTCATCGTCACAGTTCCTTGATACTTTTTATTCCAGTTCTCAGGCGTATATTTATCTGAACCATACGAACGTTTCTCGTCCACTAGAACAGAATTAGGTTGATACCCTTCTTCAAGAGCCGGAGTATAGACGGCTAATGGTTTGAATGTTGACCCTGGTTGCGCCTGAAGCTGTGTTGCACGGTTAAATCCACGGAAAGTGTGTTTCTCGTTGGTACGTCCACCCACTGTCGCAAGGACATCTCCAGTTTCCGGATCCATGGCAATCGAAGCCGCTTGAGCGACCGTACCGTCAGCCGCTTTCGGGAATAACCAACTGTGTGAGAAGGTTTCTTCCAAATCCGCTTGCATATTTTGGTCTAGCCCTGTGTAGATTTTATATCCTTTGTTGAGCAAGTCTTCTTCGCTGATTCCGTATTTCGTTGTAATTTCATTAATTACCGCATCGAAATAATATGGATATTTATAACGCGCATTCGCTTCATACGTATCGGTCACGGTAATCACTTGAGCAGCTGCTTTATCGGCTTCTTCTTGCGTGATTTTGCCATTATCGACCATCAACTGTAAAACGGTCGCACGGCGTTTCACCGTCGATTCCATATCGTCAATCGGATTATACACATTCGGTGCCTTTAAGCTTCCTGTAAGAACAGCCGCTTCACTGATGGTTAAATCCTTTGCACTCTTTCCGAAATAACGAAGCGACGCATTTTCAATTCCGTACGCCCCATTTCCGAAATAAGCATTATTTAAATACATCTCCAAAAATTTGGTCTTTGGAATATTTCTTCTCCAACTCGAAAACTCAAGAAGAGCTCTTTCGCTTTTCGCATAAACGATTGTTCCTGAGTTAAGAACGCATTCTTGGCTAATTGTTGCGTAATGGTACTTCCTCCACCCGTCACTCGGCCACGGTTCATTAACAGGCCAAATGTCGCACGAAGCAGCCCCATCGGATCGAATCCATGGTGGTCATAGAAACGTTTATCCTCTGTCGAAACAAGCGCGTTAATCATATTCGGAGAAATCTGGTCTATCGTTAAAAACTCCCCTTTATTGATATTCAGTACGCCGGCTTCTTGGTTATTGCGGTCATATACTTCCGTCACTTGGACCATCCCAGCACGTAAGCCACTCACATCGGTTGTCTTTGCGGAATAAACTAAAAATCCCGTAAATAGTGTGACTACCGTTAGCATCATTGCAAGAAGTAGCTTCGTGACATGAAATTTTTCTCCAAAAAGCGACGAATCGCCATCATGATTTTATGATTCCAAATACTCTTTATAATGGATTGTTTTTGTGGTTCTTCAGTATGACGGTGCTCGAGTTCATTGTCTTGTTCGACTTCGATATTTTCTTCGTCATGATTCTGATTGTTAAATTCTTCGTTCATTACAATCCTCCTTTTAAATTGAGTCTATTATACTGTACCATAAAAACCCTTTAAAAACCACATAAAAAACTACACACCTTTACGAAAAAAATTAAAGGATACCATCGCCTACTATTTCTCCTTAAAAAAACTTACGTAAAATACCAAATTATTTTTTTATCAATATAAGGTATACCTTATATTGGTTAAATCTTATATTGCGTGTTTTTATTATTGGAGCAAGAAGATTTAAAGATTATTCGTAAAATAATTAAAGTGCAGTTGCAAACGTAAATGATGACTAGAAACTTACAGATTCTATCATTACAGTAACGTGACTTCGCATTAAAACGAATAAGCAGGCGTAGGAATTTTATTCCATACGCCTGCTTTGAGGATTTAAAGGTGAGAGACTTTTAAGGCTCGAACCGGTGCAACGTTACCGTAATGATGAAGATATCTGTAAGGATTCATAGGAATCATTTACGATTTCTCTTGCACTGTCTCTTTATTTTTTTAAACTGCGAATAAACGTTCTAAGTCTTCGTGAGTAAATGCTTGTCCGTCTGGTTCGTCCACACGTTCAATCGTTGCGCCTAATGCACGTAATTTTTGATGGAACTCATAATATCCACGGTCCAAGAATTGTAAGTCTGTTACGCGTGTATATCCTTTTGCAACCATTCCAGCGATGATTAACGCTGCCGCAGCACGTAAGTCTGTAGCACGTACTTCAGCACCTGACAATACTGAGGCACCAGTCATCACAGCTGTATGTGAGTCAATACGGAATTGCGCACCCATACGTCGCATTTCTTCTAAGTGGTTGAAACGGTTCTCGAACACTGTTTCCGTCATTGTGCTTGTACCAGTTGCTAATAATTGTGCAATTGTCATTTGTGCTTGCATATCTGTTGGGAATCCTGGGTGAGGTAAAGTTTTCACGTCAGTTGGTTTCAACTCATCTGGACCGATAACGCGGATTCCGTCTTCTTCTTCGATAAACTGAACACCCATTTCGCCTAATTTAGAAATTAATGGTTGGTTGTGTTCTGCAATCGCATCTTCGATAAACACATCGCCTTTTGTAACGGCAGCCGCTACCATGAATGTACCCGCTTCAATACGATCTGGGATAATAGAGTGAATCGTTCCATCCAAACGTTCTACCCCTTCAATACGCATGTTTTCAGTTCCGGCACCGACAATTTTCGCACCCATCTTATTTAAGATATTTGCTAAGTCGACGATTTCTGGTTCACGCGCTACGTTTTCTAGGTATGTTGTCCCTTTTGCTAAAGTCGCAGCCATCATAATGTTTTGAGTAGCTCCAACAGATGGGAAATCTAAAGTAAATACGAGCTCCGTGAAGTTCTTCCGCATGCGCTTCGATATAACCTTCTGTTTGAACGATTGTCGCACCCATTGCTTCGAACCCTTTTAAGTGAAGGTCGATTGGACGACTTCCGATAGCACATCCACCAGGCATTGCAACACGTGCATGCCCAAAACGTGCTAATAATGGTCCCATTACAACGATTGACGCACGCATTTTACTTACGTATTCAAATGCTGCAGTTGTTGTAATATCTTTTGTGGCATTTAATGTAATTGCCTTTTCTTCTTCGTCAAATGTACTTAAGACGTTTAAGCTCCTAATACGTTTAACATCATATGTACGTCTGATAAGTTCGGTACATTTGTTAAATGCGTAACGCCTTTATCTGCTAAAAATACTTGCTGCTAAAATCGGTAATACCGCATTTTTTTAGCGCCTTCTATCTTTACTGTTCCCTGAAGACGTGTATCGCCACCGCGCACGATCATCTTATCCATTAAATAACCTCCAAAAACTCTCTATCCATCTACTGTAATATCAATTGAATGTACTGATTTAAATAATCTGATAAATCGAATATGACTTTAGCTATACTAGCACCCATCCAAATAGCGATGAGTAAAAAGAGGATACGGGCTTCCTGAACGCGGCCTTTTCTGAGAATCTTCTCGATTTGAATGCCTTGCAACGCCCAATAGCTTAGCATGATAAAAGCAAGAACCAATGTGATTCGAATGATTAATGTTACTTGAATCATACCTACTCCTCCAGTCATATACTGCCTTTCTATACTACCATATTTGACCATTAAAAAAAAGCAGGAGATATCCTCCTGCTTACCCAATTAAGTAAAAGCATCCTAGTCTAATAAGTGCTGCTAAAATCAGGCTTAAAAAAATAATATTTTTTTAGAGTCTTGAATGAATAATGCTAGTAGAGTCATCCCTAAAAAAACAGAATGGGGATTGAACCTAATACTAGAGGAGGAATGCCTCCAATTTCGAAAAAGTAAAATTGCCTTAATACAGAACATTAAAAAATACAGAAGGCAACATCATCCTCACTAATATTCGCCCTATAAAAACGCGGCTTCGGCTTCGAACTAGTATCAAAAAGTCGCATACTCTCATACTCATTAATAAAATACATCAAAATAAGTACTTCCATTACCATTAAGAAAAATACTTAAAAGATGGCCAAAAAGAAAAAGTAACGGGTATAAAACTGAAGTGTGCCTCGATATAGAACGACGGTAATGGATGATATAAATTCCATACTATTAACAAACCAAAGATGTGAGAAGCCACTCTCGAATTGGAAATAACTGTTTCATTGAAGAATCAGCTTCCCTTCTTCCATCAAATATTCCTTATCAAACTGTAATTCGGCCAAATTATCATGAGCAGCAATCACAATCGATTTCCCCTCTTCATGAAGCTGTTGGACTAATTGATGAAAACTGCTCTAGTGATTTTTATCTAGTCCTCGAGTTGGCTCGTCTAATAAAAATTAAATTTTGATCCTCCATCACAGATTGAGTAATCCCCATTTTTCTGACGCATTCCAACAGAATATTTTTTTCACGTGAACTTTACTATCAAAATCTAAATCAAAATTATTCACTAATTCTCTTATTTTTCGATTCATTGTAATTTTTATTGATAGATGCTAAAAATTTAAGATTCGTTTTTAAACTACTTTCTTCCATAAACGCTGGATTCTCAATCAAAGCTCCAATTCGTACATCACTATCTACAACAACTTCACCTTTATCCGGTTCCAAAAATATCACAAAAAAAGCTTAAATAAAAGTAGACTTTCCGCATCCATTAGCTCCTACAATATGAATAAGCTCTCCTTGGTCAATTTTGAAATCAACCTCTTCTAAAATCACTTGAAAGCCAAATTTTTTTGGATACATTTTTTTAGTTCTAACATGAGTACCTCCCTTCACTCTCGTAATAGAAAAGAATATCGTAAAATAAGATGTTAATGAAAAATAGGATAGAACCAATAATAGCCATATTTCTATTACACCCAATAGAAATCGTATAGATGATTAATCCCGAACAAATTAAATACACGCTTTTTAATAGAGCAAATATCAGCATCAGTTTTGAAAATGCTTGTCCATTCATCATTTGGAATAGTAACGCTAAAGAGAATTGAGCGACAAAATAACAAACAACTGAAACTAACACTGTTACCAATTGATAAAATTGATAGTTTTTCTCCCCAACTCTTTGAATGAGAAGGTAACGGATATGATGTCGTCTCCAAATGACAACCCCTAGTAAAACTAATAATACGGTGTCTGAGAAATATGCTGTAAAATGGGAAGACAATAAGTCTAGTATTAAGTTACCGAAAATTTGCCCTTTTAAAACAAAAGAGACTCCAGAAACAATCGATAATCCATACACCCATTGTTGTCTTTTTCCTTTTAGGAGCTCATTCATTAATATCCCTCCTTCAAATCCATCTTTCTTCTGATAAATAATAGGAGAATCGTCAAAAGACTATAAAAATATCGCAGGGATATACAAAAATAACTCCAGGCTGAATGAGAAATTGTTTCTGCTAATAATGTGTACATTCCTGGTTGAATGAGTGATAAAACACAAATTGAATAGCCGATAATCAGGGAAAATTCCACCTATAACCATTGCTAATATAAGCGATATAATCGCTAATAACAATCCACTGCATAAATAAATGATATATCGTTTTAGGAACAACCCAACAGAAAAAAACAAATGAATAGAAAATGGCATATCCTAAAGGGATCATGACGATTGTACAGATTAAATTAATAAAAACTATTTGTCGAGAAGTTAATCGTGAAAGACCACGTCAAATAAGAACTACTCTCTTCGAAAAATAAATGGTGAGTAAAATAAATGAACTAATATCGCCTGAAGGAACATTTTTCACTAAGAAAACAAAATAGATTATGATAAAGTTCGTTTTAAATTGTTTTTGATAGAAGTGGTGAAAAAGAATGTTCTTTTATGTTGTAATCTCTACAGATTGTAAATAGTCGTAATGCGTTATCCTTTGTCTAATACATTCATGTGAAAAGAATAGCGGTGGAATCATGAATGCCAGAAAACCATATACAGCGTCCATTACATCAATGTTACTGAATATAATCTCATAAAACAGTGGTATTCCTCCTTCAGCTCCTCCAAAATGTCCCGTTGACAAATGATAATGAATATAGTTTAGAATCATAATGATGGAAAGTATCCAAAAAGAAAATGATTGAGAACATTGACCACTTATTTTTTTATAAAATATCATTTTTTTCACCTACCATACCTTTATCTTTATCATTTAAAAAGCAGTATTGTTTACGCTTTCATTATACAACTCTTATTTATAATCAACAATACAGATTTGTATCTCTTTTATTCGTAAAATTTCTCTATTTTTGAAACTTAAAACGAAAAAGAAATTTATGCTATACTAATACCAAAGTGAGGGGAAAAGAATGTTAGAGAGATATAAAACTATTAAAGAGGCTGGGATGAATGAAATCGAGATTAAAGGTTCTCGTTTTATTGCGCATTTTCAGCGAGTAACAAGTGAAGAAGAAGCGCTCGAATTTATCCAAGCTATCAAAAAAGAACATTGGAAGGCCACCCATAACTGCTCTGCTTTTCTCATTGGCGAAAACGACCAAGTGCAGCGTGCGATGGATGACGGCGAACCAAGTGGTACCGCAGGCGTTCCGATGCTAGAAGTACTCAAGAAAAATGAATTAAAGGATGTCGCGGTCGTGGTGACGCGTTACTTTGGTGGAACAAAACTAGGCGCTGGCGGCCTCGTTCGTGCGTATTCTGGGGCGGTGAGCGAAGGGTTGAAAGCCATCGGAATCGTCGAATGCCGACTAGAGGACCAACTTGCCCTAACCTTTGATTACGCACATGTAGGAAAAGTGGAATATTATTGTCAAACGCAAAATATTCCCATCGTCGATAAAGTCTTCCTCAATAATGTTCAATTCACCTGCAGCCTCCCTGTTCAAGAGGTTGAAGCTTTCCAAGCAGCCATCATTGAGCTTTTGCAAAATCAAGTGGAGTTTGAAAGTCTTGGAGAAATGTATACAGAATATCCCGTTCAATAAATAAAGAGGTCTATTCAAATGAATAGACCTCTTTCACTTACGTTTTATATTCGAGGATGGATGGACAGAGAAGCTGTGAGAGTATTTAGCTTCTCCCCCTTCCAATTCCTACACTAGCGGAAACGTTAAGGGCACGGGTTCTCAACGTTTCACTTAAAAGAGAAGATTATCAATATCATTTTGCGACAATAGAAGATCCATTTTCGCAAGACTTGAGTAACGGTTCATCGTTGGCAATTCATCCAAGATAACAATATCCGTTCCAAGTCGTTTTAAGAGTTTATCAACCATATTCGAGAGTCTCAATGCAAATGGTCCACTTGTAATAAAGCGAAGCGGCACAGCCTCCATCATCATGATGAGTTCTAAAATATAATTCTGAATCATTTTTGTCTCTAAATCTGTTTCTTGTAGGAAGATGATTTCACGTTCATCGGCTATCGCCAGCATAAATGCACCTGTTTTATAAAATCCCATGGCCGCAATTGGCGACAATGTCAACTGGATTTCAAAAGTTTCCGGAAAGATACCTCGAATCACCTTTTTTGCACGTAAAAGCGAGAAATCACTGAGCGCAACGGGTTCAGGTTTCACTTGGAAGAACGGCTTCAATTCTGCAATCTGATCGAAACTGATTTCCTTACGCGTCATATCAAGCGACTTGACAGCCTTTGTTTTTTGATTATATTCGAGAACAGCATAGCAATCCGCGTCTTCTTGATCGAGAATACTCGCAGCTTTCAAGAGCTCCTTCCAGTTGCCTTCTTGCAAGAGAATATCACTCACACGTAGCACAAATTGGACTTCTGATTTCTTAAGGTCTGCGAATAAATCAAATGGTTCATTGAAGCTCGATACCATCGGCAATTCTCTGGCTCCTTTAACAGGATACCCTTTCTGCTTCAAGTATTCGATTTCCTCTTCATCGAAATCCGCACGTTTTGAAAACTGAATTTCAATGCCTTTTCTGAACCAAAACGCTTCGGTCCGTTCCTCTCAGACAACCTCATCCGACATGGTTACTAGTCGTTCAGAGAGTCTATAACGAACAAGTTCTTCTTCGTTTTTGAAGAATAATAAACGTAAATCTTGCTGTTCATCACGTTCAATTAAAAAGAAAAACTTCACTGCTCCTCGTTTATTCTGAAAAGCAAAGGCAGCATTTTTGAGTTCTGTTTGCTTTTTTGCGAGCTTGTATAGCAACGGTATACTTTGGTACAATTCCTTACTCATATACACTACCCCAATCTTTTCTTTTATTCATTTTTATTATACTACCTTTCACATAAATTTGATAGTGGTTTTAGTTTTTATTTAAAAATATTATATATTTGATGTTTTTAAATGATTTAATTCCACTTGTGACTCATTTTTCCCACTATTCAATGAATTAATTCGTAGTGTTGAATTTTTTTCAACTTTTCAAAAATTCTTAAACTTTTCTTAATCTATTTTCGGGCTCTTTCTTGTAATTTTAAGCATAAAAATACCCCTCAAGCATTGAATGAACAATCCTTGACGGAGTATCTTATAAACAATATTTAATTAGCGGTCGATCTCAGTAATTTTTCCTGTGTCGTTTGAAATCTTAACGTTCACTTGTTGTCCATTAACAAGCATTTCAAATTCCCAAACTACTTCACCTCTTAAGTTTCGCCTATTATAACCCGGACTCATTGATTCTAAGAGAATGTTTAATGAAGTTCTCAAGAAAAACACCCCATAGCTTTCCCAGGGTGCCTAGTCACATATTATTCATTTGCTTCTGTGCCTGAAAGTCGATATTATTCATTTGTGTCTTCTTCAGAAGGTGTTGTTTCAACAATGACAACTTCTGTTTGTTCCACTGGTAATACTGGTTCTGAAGTACTTGTTTCCATATTGCGGTAACGAGCCATACCTGTACCAGCAGGGATGATCTTACCGATGATAACATTTTCTTTCAATCCTAGTAAGTGGTCTTTCTTGCCTCGGATAGAAGCATCTGTCAAGACACGAGTTGTTTCTTGGAATGATGCTGCAGACAAGAAGCTGTTTGTTTCTAATGAAGCTTTTGTAATACCTAGTAATACAGGACGAGCTGTCAGGTACTTTCACCGTTCATGATTGCAGAGCGGTTACGTTCTGTAAAGTCTGCAATATCAAGTAATGTTCCTGGAAGGATTTCTGTTGAACCTGGATCCATTACGCGAACTTTACGTAACATTTGACGAACCATTACCTCAACGTGTTTATCGCCGATTTCTACCCTTGCATACGGTATACTTTTGTACTTCACGTAATCAGTAGTTTTCAACTGATAATACGTCACGAACACGTAATAATTCTTTAGGGATCGATAGAACCTTCTGTTAATGGAGCACCACGATCGATGATTTGTCCTTCTTCCACTTTTTAGACGAGCTGTAAATGGAACCGTGTAAGAACGAGTATCTGTAGAGCCTTTAATTGTAATTTCTTTAGTACGGCTTCCAGCATTTTCTTCGATAGAAACTACTTCACCCGCTACTTCACTGATTGTCGCAACCCCTTTAGGATTACGTGCTTCGAAGATTTCTTGGATACGAGGTAAACCTTGAGTAATATCGTCTCCGGCAACCCCACCGGTATGGAACGTACGCATTGTTAACTGTGTACCAGGTTCCCTCGATTGATTGAGCGGCAATTGTACCAACTGCTTCCCCAACTCAACTTCTGAACTCTGTAGCTAAGTTACGTCCGTAACAGTATTTACATACACCATGTTTTGTATCACATGTGAACGCTGAACGAATTGTAATTTCTTCGATTCCAGCTTCAATAATCTTACGAGCAATATCTTCAGTAATGATTTCATTGCGTGCTACTAACACTTCACCTGTTTCAGGATGTTTCACTGAACGTTGTGCATAACGTCCTAACATACGTTCTTCAAGCTGTTTCAATGACTTCATTTCCTTCTTTAATCGCAGTAATTGTTAACCCATCGATCGCTTCCGCAGTCTGTTTCACGAACGATCGCATCTTGCGCAACGTCTACTAAACGACGAGTTAAGTAACCTGAATCGGCTGTCTTCAAGGCCGTATCGGTCATCCCTTTACGAGCACCGTGAGTAGACAAGAACATTTCCATAACGGTTAACCCTTCACGGAAGTTTGATGTTACCGGTAATTCCATGATCTTACCGTTAGGAGCGGCCATAAGACCACGCATACCAGCAAGCTGAGTAAAGTTAGAGATGTTACCACGGGCTCCAGAATCACTCATCATGAAGATTGGGTTACGAGAACCTAATGTGCGAATTAACGCTTTTTGGATATCATCTTTCGCTTTGTTCCATGTTTCGATAACACGTTCATAACGTTCATCATCTGTAATTAAACCACGACGGAATAATTTAGAGATGTTGTCGACTTGTTTATGTGCTTCTTCAAGAATTTCTTTCTTGTTATCCGCAACTGAAATATCTGCAATCCCTACTGTTAAACCAGCACGAGTTGAGAATTTATATCCTAAGTCTTTCATACGGTCTAACATCATTGAAGTTTCAGTGATATGGAATCGTTTGAACACTTCGGCGATGATTTGACCTAAGTTTTTCTTCTTGAATGGTGCAACGATTTCGCGTTTAGCGATTTCTTCTTTAATGTTTGCCCTGCTTCTAAGAAGTATTTATCTGGTGTAGCCACTTCTAAGTTTTCCATTGTTGGCTCATTTAAGTAAGGGAATTCGTTTGGCATGATTTCGTTGAATAATAATTTACCAACTGTTGTGACCATCATTCTCTCTTTTTGCCACTCTGTAAATGGTTTATGTGGAAGTGAGCTTGCAGGAATCGCAATACGGCTGTGTAAATGAACGTATCCATTGTTGTAGCTAAGATTGCTTCTGTCCATGTCTTTGAAGAACATACCTTCACCAACACGGCCTTCTTGTTCCATTGTTAAGTAATAGTTCCCTAAAACCATGTCTTGAGATGGTGTTACTACTGGTTTACCATCTTTAGGGTTTAGGATGTTTTGAGCCGCTAACATTAATAAGCGCGCTTCAGCTTGAGCTTCTTGAGATAGTGGGACGTGAACCGCCATTTGGTCTCCGTCGAAGTCGGCATTGTAGGCTTCACACACTAATGGGTGAAGACGGATGGCACGACCTTCTACTAGAGTTGGTTCGAACGCTTGAATCCCTAATCTGTGAAGTGTGGGTGCACGGTTCAATAGAACTGGGTGTTCACGAATCTACTTCAAGGATTCCCCAAATATCGTCGTCTAAAACGTTCAATTTTACGTTTAGCGCTCTTGATGTTTCCAGCGATTTCACGTTCAACTAATTCTTTCATTACGAAAGGTTTGAATAATTCAATCGCCATTTCTTTTAGGGAAGACCACATTGGTACATCTTCAAGTTTGGTCCTACTACGATTACGAGAACGTCCAGAGTGGTCTACACGTTTACCAAGTGAGGTTTTGACGGAAACGACCTTGTTTCCCTTTAAGCATGTGGCTAATAGATTTCAATGGACGGTTACCTGGTCCAGTTACTGGACAGCCACGACGACCATTATCGATTAAAGCATCCACAGCTTCTTGTAACATACGTTTTCGTTTTGAACGATGATACGAGGTGCGTTTAATTCTAATAAACGTTTTGAGACGGTTATTACGGTTAATCACACGACGGTATAAATCGTTCAAGTCACTGTTGCAAAACGTCCACCTTCTAATTGAACCATTGGACGTAAATCTGGTGGGATAACTGGAATAACATCCATTACCATCCAACCAGGTTGGTTTCCTGATTCTTTGAAGGCATCTAAAAATGTCTAAACGACGGATTGCACGAGTACGTTTTTTGACCTTGAGCTGTTTTTCAACTCTTCTTTTAATTCAGCGATTTCAGCGTCTAAGTCAACATTGTTTAATAACTCTTGAACAGCTTCCGCACCCATTGCAGCGTGGAAACGAGTTCCGAACTCTGCACGTTTTTCACGGTATTCACGTTCAGTTAATAATTGTTTGTGCATTAATGTTGTGTCGCCAGCGTCGATAACAACGTAGCTTGCAAAATCAAATGACTTCTTCCAACGCACGTGGACTCATGTCTAACACAAGTCCCATGCGGCTTGAATGCCTTTTGAAGTACCACACGTGATACTGGAGCTGCTAATCTCGATGTGTCCTATACGTCTCACGACGAACTTTTGAGCGCGTTACTTCAACGCCACAAACGATCTGCAGACTTTCCCTTTTGTTGTTGATTTTCTTTAATTTACCACAAGAACATTCTAAGTCTTTTTGTTGGACCAAAAGATTTTCTCGCAGAATAAACCATCGCGTTCTGGTTTTAAAGCACGGTAGTTGATTGTTTCTGGTTTTAGTAACTTCACCCATGTGACCACTCACGGATTTTTCTCCCGAGAAGCTAACCTAATCTGCATACTTTTCAAAATTATTTACATCTCATCAAGGGCCTACCTCCTTTCTTTTTGGAATTGCCCCTACGATTCCAATAGTTCCTATTACTCTTCGTCCAGTATCAAAAATTGTCTTCCAACGTCTTCTACATCGGCTGTATCTTCTTCAGCTGTATGTCAGCTGCTTCTTCTGCTGCTGATAATTCCAGCTGCACGATCAGAATACTCATCTAACTGAGCACGTCTATCATTTGTTCTTTCAACGTCACTGAAACAGAATTCCTCTCGTCTTCATCCATATCTTCAAGTTTGATTTCTTCATCTTGTGCGTCAAGTACTTTCATATCAAGACCCTAAAGCTTGTAATTCTTTTACTAATACGCGGAATGATTCTGGAACTCCTGGACGTGAAATTTGTTGACCCTTTAACGATTGATTCGTAAGTCTTCACACGACCAACAACGTCATCGAGTTGTACGTTAGACTTTCTTGTAATGTATAAGCAGCACCATAGCTTTCTAGTGCCCATACTTCCATTTCCCCGAAAACGTTGTCCACCAAATTGCGCTTTACCTCCAAGAGGTTGTTAGTGTAACAAGTGAGTATGGTCCAATTGAACGAGCGTGAAGTTTGTCGTCAACCATGTGGGCAAGTTTCGATCATGCATATAACCCCTACTGACACACGTGTTATCGAATGGTTCACCTGACGTCCATCATATAGAATTGTTTTCGCATCACGAGCCATACCCGCTTCTGCAACAGTTCCCCATACGTCTTCATCTTGCGCACCATCGAATACTGGTGTAGCGATGTAAATACCTAATTCACGAGCAGCCATACCTAAGTGTAACTCTAACACTTGTCCGATGTTCATACGTGAAGATGTACCCCTAATGGGTTTAACATGATGTCAACTGGTGTTCCATCTGGTAAGAATGGCATATCTTCTTCCGGCATAATACGGGAAACAACCCCTTTATTACCGTGACGTCCGGCCATCTTATCCCCTTCATTGATTTTACGTTTTTGTACAATATATACACGAACTAATTTGTTTACGCCAGGTGCTAATTCATCACCTGCTGCACGTGTGAACACACGTACATCGCGGACAATACCGCCACTCCCGCCGTGAGGTACACGTAGAGACGTGTCACGAACTTCACGAGCTTTTTCACCGAAGATTGCGTGTAATAAACGTTCTTCTGGTGATTGTTCTGTTAACCCTTTAGGAGTTACTTTTCACCGACTAAGATGTCGCCATCTTTAACTTCGGCACCGATACGGATAATTCCGTCAGCGTCAAGGTTCTTCAATGCGTCTTCCCCAACGTTTGGAATCTCACGAGTAATTTCTTCAGGTCCAAGTTTTGTATCACGAGCTTCTGAATCGTAGTCATCGATGTGGATTGAAGTATACATCGTCTTTACTAGACGTTCACTCATGATAACCGCATCCCTCGTAGTTGTAACCTTCTCAAGTCATGAACGCTACTAGAACGTTTTGTCCTAATGCTAATTCACCTTTTTCCATAGAAGGTCCGTCTGCTAGGATTTCACCTTTAACCACTTTATCCCCTGTAGCCACGATTGGACGTTGGTTGCAACACTATACCAGCATTTGATCCGTGGAACTTAGTGATTTGGTAAGTATCTAATGAGCCATCAGCTGTACGTACACGTACTTCTTTAGCATCAACGAATTCGACAACACCATCACGTTTACATAACAAGGCAACCCCTGAGTCATGCGCAGATACGTATTCCATACCTGTACCGATAAATGGTGCTTTTTGGATTTAACAATGGAACAGCTTGACGTTGCATGTTCGCACCCATTAACGCACGGTTTTGAGTCGTCGTTTTCTAAGAATGGGATACATGCTGTCGCAACCACAACTACTTGTTTGGAGAAACGTCCATGTAGTCCACGCGGTCTACTGGCACTTCTAAGTTTTCAGATACGTAACGCCATAACAACATCGTTCTACGAAGCTTCCGTCTTCATTTAATGGAGAGTTTGCTTTGCGCTACTACGAAGCTATCTTCTTCGTCAGCTGTTAAGTAGTCAATCTTATCTGTAACTTTATGAGTGTTCCAGTCTACACGACGGTATGGAGTTTCGATGAAACCATATTTGCCGATCTTCGCATATGTTGATAAGCTGTTGATTAACCCGATGTTTGGTCCTCAGGGAGTTTCGATAGGACACATACGGCCATAGTGAGAATAGTGAACGTCACGAACTTCATATCCGGCACTTTGGTCACGAGTCAAACCACCAGGTCCTAACGCTGATAGACGGCGTTTGTGTGTTAACCTCCTAATGGGTTTGTTTTGGTCCATGATTGTGATAATTGGAGAAGCATCCGAAGAACTCTTTAATTGCCGCAACGACTGGACGAATATTGACTAATTGTTGAGGTGTCACTGTCGCAGTGTCTTGGATGAGACATACGTTCGCGAACCACACGTTCCACTACGAGATAAACCGATACGGAATTGGTTTCTTGTAATATTCCCTACTGAAACGGATACGACGGTTTCCTAAGTGGTCGATGTCGTCTGTTGTACTCGATTCCTTCGTAAAGATTTAAGAGTAGCTGATTGTTGCGATAATGTCGCTTTGCAGTAACGTGTTTCACGTCTTCAGCAACGTTTCCGTTACCGATGATTTTAATCACGCGTTCTGGGTCAGCTGGTGAATAACTTCTACTGTTTGAATTGTTACAGGGTCTTTAATCACACTGCGTCTTCTGATGGATGTAATGTAAATAAGTTTGCACCTTTTTCAAGTACTTCTACTACTTTTTCCATTACATCGCGTTCAAGAACAGTTCCTTTTTCAACAACGATTTCGCCTGTTTCAGGATCTACTAAGTTCTCAGCGATTGTTTGGTGTAATAAACGAGTTTTAAGGTTTAATTTTTTGTTGACTTTATAACGTCCAACTGCTGCAAGTCATAGCGGCGTGGGTCGAAGAGCGAGCTGTTAATAAGTTACGTGAACTTTCAGCTGTTTTTGGTTCACCAGGACGTAGACGGTCATAAATATCTTTTAATGCTTCTTCTGTACGAGATTCATCCATACGTTTATGAACATCTTTATCTAATGTTAAACGTAATGTTTCACTATCCCCGAAGATTTCTTGGATAAGGTCATCTGAACCGAAACCTAACGCACGAACTAATACCGTTAATGGGATTTTACGAGTACGGTCGATACGTACATAAGAAATGTCTTTTGAGTCTGTTTCTGTACTTAAACCATGCACCACGGTTTGAGAATTAATGTTGAACCATATAATTTGTTTACCGTTTTTGTCAGGTCTGTCATGGAAATAAGCACCAGGAGAACGAACTAATTGAGATACAATTACACGTTCCGCACCATTAATGATCAAATGCACGATTTCAGTCATTAATGGGAAGTCACCGAAGAATACTCTCTTGGTCTTTCACTTCGCCAGTTTCTTTGTCTCACTAAACGCATTTTCACGTAAATTGGAGCCGCGTAATTTGCGTCTGGTTTCTAGCTTCTTGTATGTTATATTTTGGAGCATGTAATTCGTAATCTAAGAATTCCAATGACAAGTTACCAGTATGGTCTTCGATTGAGAGATATCTTTGAACATTTCATGGATACCTTCATCTAGGAACCATTGGTAAGAATCTGTTTGGATTTCAATCATGATTGGGTAATTCTAATACTTCACTGATTCGTGCATAACTTACGCACACGGTGTTCACCGTATTTCACATCATGATGTGCCAACTCTTCCACCCCTATAAATTAGTATTGATAAAGTTACATTTTGATGACATTTATTAAAAGTTCGTAACAAATGAAGATTTCGGTCGATTTTTAAACAACAAAAAACCAAAAGAATTGTTTGCTGCCATTTGTGAAAAATGCAAATTCTTTTGTTTTAAGCCTTTATTTGTAAGGAATTGGACAATATTTCAACCCTCACACCGATTAAAATCCACACTTATTGCGTTATATTGATTATACACAAACTCCCAAGCATCGTCAAGGTCGACAACACTTGGGAAATTTAGATTTTATCTCCAGTTTTTGGGACTAATAAGTGCCTCTTCTACGGATTGATTCTTCACGATTTTCACAATCCGACTTGTTCCAAGTCGACTTGCTCCTAATTCGATGAATTTTTCAGCATCTTCAATGCTAGAAATTCCGCCGGCAGCCTTCACAAGAACACCTTCGCCAACGTGTCATTAATGCCACATGCTCAAATGTTGCACCTGCAGTTGAGAAACCTGTTGAAGTCTTGATGAATTCGGCGCCTGCTTTTGTCACAACTTCGCACATTTTTGATGATTTCTTCTTCTGTAAGAAGCGCTGTTTCGATAATGACCTTAAGATATGTCCGTTTCGATATGCTTCATGGATTTGACGAATCTCATCTTCCACTACATCGAAGCGTCCATCTTTCACATCACCGATATTAATGACCATATCGATTTCGCTAGCACCGTTTTTGATGGCATCTTTTGTTTCGAAGACTTTAGTTGCTGTTGTGCTATAGCCGTTCGAAATCCAATAACGGCTGCAGATGCATTAATTACCATCCACGTATTCGCTGGCACGTTTGACAAAAGAAGATGGGATACATGCTGAGGCTGTTTCGTATTTCATCGCATCATCCAAAATTTCTTTAATTTCACTCCAAGTTGATGCTGGCAATAGCAATGTATGGTCTACTGTTTTCAAAATTTCTTTGATTTCCGCATAATCCTCTTTCTTATTTTGCTCGGTCTTCCTTAATTAAGTTACGAAGTGCTTCTACCGCTACTTTAATCGCTGCTGTCTGATACGTGAGACGATTGGATTTTGATAAACCTGCTGCTTCATCGTTCTTGGTTTCCACTACTAGGAAAAGCAGATCCAACGCGAACGCCTATGGCTTACATATACAAAACAACGCTGCAGATTCCATTCTCAGAAGCCTTCACCCCAAGACGTCTTCCAAGCTTCCCATTTATTTTGCAAGTCATAGCTAACTGGCATCACTTGTGGTTCATGTTGTCCGTAGAAAGAATCTTTACATTGAACAACCCCTGCATGTGCGTTGTATAGCCCTAAGCCTTTACCAGCATTAATCAGTGCTGTTACAACATCGTAGTTTGCAATCGCTGGGAATTCGATCGTGCGTACTCACGTGTTGTTCCTTCTGTACAGGAATCGCACCTGTCGCAATCACGATATCGCCACCTTTTACGTCGATATCAATCCCGCCACATGTTCAACACGGACAAAAGTATTCATGCCCCACTGCGCACTACATTCTTCGCGTACATGCAGCAGATGGTCCACCAATCCCTGTTGATGTCACACTGACTTTTTCTCCATCTAAATAACCTGTATACTGTCACGTACTTCGCGATTATCATGCACCAGTTTTGCATCTTCAAAAATGTTCTGCAATTTTTGCACAACGTTTTGGGTCTCTGGTAAAACTCACAACGACCGACATCGCCTTTACGTGTATGGATATGATATTGTAACCTTCTTCGAATATTTCATGAAAAACTTCCTTTCCTTGCACGATACGTGCCCTGATATTGCCCTAGCAAACTAGGAAGGGGCCATGGTTTTTCCACAGCCCCAGATAGGAGTGATGATGACAAATCTTCATCAAATAATTATGTCTATAAATGCCTTTTGCAATTATAGTTGAAAGTGATTAAATAATTGGATATACAGTTACCATAATTATCTATATTTGCCTTTTCATCCCTCTACACTCACTAATATTTTACCAAAATCACCCTTGTGCAAACGGTTCATTTTTGATTTTGGATACCCTAGCTTGATTTTCTCTATCGGCTAAAGCTCATCTAACAGCTCCAGAGACACGCCTCCATCTGGCTTTTGGGATTTGGAACGGGACGCATGAGTGGGCGCCAAACTTCTTCCACTCGCTTTTCAAAATCCATCATTTCAACGTCTCTGGAAAAAGCCATTTGTTCCAACAGAATCCATGCATGCCCTTCCAGACAAGATTGGGTACTTTAAACGTCTCGTACAAATCGGGAAGGTCAAGAAACGGCTGGGCAAATCTTCCAGCGTTTGCCTGCATCGATATAACTTCACGAGAAAGGCCCTCGTGAGCGGAGAGGCTAATTTCTTAAAAAGCATCGTATCTCTTGGTGTCCATTCTATCGTATCAACAGGTTTTAGATGCGCTTTGACTGGAACGGAATCCTCGACCATCTTTCTCCACTTTTTCCACGAGAACGATAAAAGCGGCACGCGTACGACTTGAAACGTCATCTGCTGCGAGCGAGGCTTCACCTTGATTTGCAGTATGAAAGATCATCTCCATTCACAAAGAAAATAAGAAATTCTGAGTTGTGGATGATACTTCATTAAGTAACTAAAGGTGTCTGTCAATTTATGCTGAGTCTCATAATTCTCTCCTAAAACCCAGTCAACCGACATTCCAGCCTCTCCTAAATGTCTGGTTCGTTCCACTACCTCTTCTGTAGGAATTACACTGCATTGATACTCGATACACTACGCACGTCTTTCCTTCTGTCACGACAATATCTGGAATCTGTTCAACAGACGACTACATACGGGCTCGAGTTCTGCATGAAATCCATGACTTTTCAAACTCTCAAGCATCAAAGTGCTTCCTCTTGATGCGCGATTGTTTCTTCCTGCCTATGTTTCTTTTGGAATATGTGAAAAGAACACGACTCCATTTCTAGAAACCTTCTTTTTACTTCTTCCCACATTCCGGGCAAAAATAAACTCTCATCTTCTTTTAATTTGTGGCATGAATCAATTCTCCAGTTTTCGTTCTAACGATATTCATATCTATCACCTCCAACAAAGATATGAAAAAAAGGAAGCAGATGACTCTGCTCCCCTAAAAAATCTATTTCTCTAGAATTCTTTTCTTGTACGATATATGAGAACCCTAAGGCATATGCCAAGGTGAGTTCCTACAGGTCCAAAATACATTGATAATAGTACATGGTTGGATATTGTTCTTCACATTTTTGTCTCAAGCTTCATAGGCTTCTGGAGCATTTGCATGGATGATGACTAATTCTTCGTCTGCATCTATTGTTTCCTGTTTCGTCTGCGAATAATTGTTCAATTCGTTTCATCGCTTTTTTGTTGCGTAATTTTTCGAAAGGAACGATTTTCTTATCAACAGATGTCAGAATTGGCTTAATTTCAACATGGAACCCACTAATACTGCCTGCTGATAAACGTCCACCGCATTTGTGATTGTAATCGCCAACGATAAATGGCTGTCGTACGGTCCACTAAACGTTGTACAGTTCCTTAATTTCTTCTGGTGAATATTCTCCAGATTTCGCCATAACGGCTAGTTTTTACTACGCGCTTGCAGTGCAATAATCTCTGGATCGATTGGATAAATAGTATTTCGTCTTTCATATCTTCGGCAACAGCCACACGTGTTTAGTAAGTTCCACTAATTCCTTTAGAAATAATAGGAATAATAGCGTCATAATCTTTTTGTAAGTTCGCGGAATAATTCGTATGTTTCCCCTGACGGTTGTGTACTTGTTGGAAAGACTGGAGAGCTTTGCTTTTTGCATAAAATTCTTCAGCAGTAATATCAGTCTTCACGATAAGTTTCTTGTCCGAAAATAGACATCGGTAACACGTAAATGCATATTCGGCTTCTTCTTTTCGTTAAGTAAGCCGTGCTATCTGTAACTACAGCAATTTTCATCCATTCAACTCCTTTCAATTTGAAAATTTAGTTGTTTAAGTCATAAAAACTATAGCTTTCACCCTTCAAGTATAACAAAAGCATTTAACGCAATGGTGGAAAGATTTCTTTAGAGACTTAACATTACTTGCTCATCTTTCAAATTACAGTATAATAGAAGACAGGGTATTTATTGATTGCTATGGAACAAGATCAACTCAGCATAATTAGATAAACAAAAAGAAAAACGATTGGTTCTTACGATTCATTAAAGGAATGTTCATCCAGGTCAGGATTTATCGCACTCCAGGTGTCAGCGGTGGTACACTTGCTGCTATCTTTTGGACTATGAACGCATGATTGCTTTCCTAACAAATGTCTAAAGACTTCCAGAAAATATCTTATTCTTCTTACCAGTCAGGAATCGGTGCTCTAGCGATATCATGGTTCTATCATTCAGGTAAATTACTTACTTGGTAACTTTAGGTAATCGTCTTTGGTTCTTCATCGGATGTATCGTCGGAACAATCCCCCTGCTCTGGAAAGAAGCTACTGGAAAAGAAGGTCGCTCAACACGCGATATTATCATTCTACTCGCGCTTCATTTGGCGGATGCTTACTCCGCTACTTAGGTGAAAATACAATCGGCAGTGGCGTGGTAAACTTCACTTGGATGATTGGCGGGTCGTTAATTGCTTTAGGAATTATCGTTCCTGGACTTAGCCCATCAAACCATCGTATACAGCAGAATGTACAAACAAATGTCAGATGGTTTCAAAACATTGAACATGACGTATTCTTCAATCGCATTGGGTGGACTTGTAACATTGGCGCTCTTCTCAAAACTTGCCACACTACATCTTTGGCTTCACACAATTGTTACTTCATTTCGGAATCGTGCTTGCTTCAACTGTAATGATTATCAACCAAACTACGCTGGATTTGACATCATTCAATATGCACTTGCGTTGTGATATTGAGCTTCAGTTCATGGCTTGGCATTCATGGCCAAACGAAGACACTTATAAATAACATTTCAAACAGCTTTGCTTCTCGCAAGGCTGTTTTTATATAAATTAACATACATTAATTTCCTCTCCTCCATGATGTAACATTTTTGTTGCAACAAAATGTTATCTCTCTCCTCGTAAACCTTTATCTATCCCTTCCCTTGCCCCTAGTCTGAAAATAGAGACTTTATAAACTCTCTCCTCGAGTGAGTTTTATACCCAGAAAGGCGGTGTGGTGTTTCACCAAAAGCTAAAAGAGAATTCGCTTATCCAGACATTTTATTGAAACCACTTGGCGGGGAATCATATCGAATGCAGATTAAAAGCCATTATGGTTATCGGTACGGCTGTTGAGCTTCGAAGAAGACCTGAGCTTCTCCGTTATCCCATATTTTGTTCAATAAACGTAACTGATAAAAATTCTCTTTTCCTACCTAACACCATAATCGCCGCCCTTGGCGGTACTAATGAAATTGAGCACAAAAAAACTCTCCTCAAGCGAGAGTTTGTAAAATTCTTCTATTTGAGACCGTATTTTTGTTGAAACAATCCACGTCAAATCTGCTTGGTGGTTACGACGACCTGTGTAGAGATGGGTGAGAATCGATGATTTCCACACGTAGTAATAGATATTCGTTTCCGTCTTCCCATACAACTGTTTCACTTAAGTCTTTGTTGAACCTGATAAAATTTTGAATCACTGTAGTTGACATCCATGAGAAAACTACTGGACATTATTCTAGGTAGGAATTCCTTGTTTCATTCTATTCCTCTGCCCTGGATGTTGCTAATCAGAGTTATTTATTTTCGCCATAATGCAACACGAATATATTACCATGCTCAAATTGAATTTGCAATAGTTTTATTCATCCCTAATTCGGCCAGGAATTGCGTTTAAATCCATATTTTGCAAATTTTTTGCTTATATTTTGTATAAACACGGCACCAATCATCGCATTATCCTGAAGTGATAATGGCGGAATGGAAGAATGTCACTGCTGGATAATTTCTTTCCATCATTTATTGTCATCGCTGTGCAGAGATACGATTAATACCACTCTCCTGCTAACACAAATTGTTTTACAGGATACGCTTCAAGTGCGCGTCTTGTTTTCGACAAGTGCTTCCGACATAGCTTGAAACTTGCAGCTAGAATCTTCAGGGATATCTCTTCGCCTTTTGTTTGGCGTTATACACGATTGATAACCGCTGATTTCAATCCCTAAAACTGAAATCAAAATAGTCTTCATGAATCATGGCGCGTGGAAAGTCATACGTATCATTTTCCAAGATGCTAATTCGTCCATTTTCTTTCCACCGGAATATGGCAAGTTCAAATACGACCAATCTTATCATACGCTTCCTACAGCATCATCTCTTGTCTCCGATAATCTGGAACTCGCCGTCAGTTGGCATATGACAAGTTCTGTTACCACTTTAATAGCGCCATTAGTGGGAATTGCCAAAGGTTCCACAAGTTGGTTTTGCGTAATGTCCTACCATATGGTTCACGGCAATGAGTGGTTTCCACTGCAAGTGCCAAGGCTTTCGCTGGAAAAATCCCAATTAAAACCAACAAGACCTGGACCATATGTCACTGCAATAATCCCATATAATAACGTTTTTGCCTGCTTTGCAAGTGCTTCGTCGATGACTTGTGTAATTTGTTCGACATGGTGGCTGGCGATTCTAGCACAACCACCATGCCTTATGACTTTTTAATTTGAGCAACTTAATAATTTGAAAGGATGAATTGTTCCGTTTTGAATCGGCTTTACACTTGTCTCATCCGCAACTACTTTCAATTGCTAGAATCAATGTTTCTTTCATAACCTTCCTCCTATCTTTGTTCTATTTCTAGCGATATTCAATCGCATCTTCAACAGGTCATAATAATCACTTCTCTGTAGAGCTTAAACCCAAGAATTTCATATAAATATTGAGCACCTTGTTGCTTTTCCGCACTTCTAGAAAACAACTTTCACGTCTTTTGCTTCACGATCATATGAGCCATTTGCCGCCGGCATTGAGACCTTTACCTTGATAGTCTTTCACAATCGATATTCATGTTGTTGCTTCATCCAGTACGCGTTCCGAGGAATCCAACTGGTTGGCGTTACATCCACTTCTCCGTAATACGCGTTGTTGGATTTTTCGTCAGCAAAGAAACTCAGCGCCAGTGTTTGGATGCTCGTGGTTTTCTTGCACTAACACGACAATATCTGCCATCGCTAAATCAACTGGATGTAATCTTGTAAGTACTCTGACAGACTGGAATAGAGACGGCGTTTTTGGCAGTGGCCATAGAGCATTTTCACAGCATCTTCATTTCAGGAGTATATTAATTTTCCTTTGTACCAACAACTTCGGCATGTCATTTTTACGATAGAGCTTAATAGCTTTTGTGTTCGACACGCGAGCTAAGCGTAATTTCTTTCTTGTCTAGCGCGCGGGCGATTTTTCTAGTGCTTTCAATAGCAAAAGTTGCGACATTTAGCGATAATCGTTGCGGTGACCACATTCGTGATATGTAAATCACCTTTCTGTTCTCAACTCCGATAAAGCCAACGATTTGCGTCTTCCGCTTCCAGCACAATACTCCGATAACAGCTGGATTATGAGCGACATCGCAAAACATCTTTTGCCCGCTGGAGATCTCCATCGCCGTAGCCTTCTCACTTCAAATATGCGAGTGGCATGTGGAAGGCCGATTCTGATTTTGCTTGCGCGCGCCGTTTCCAGAATCACTCTTTTCAAAGTTCTCCAAACTGGTATGAATCGGATCCATCTGTTGCGCTTCTTCTAAAAGTGATGCTTTAATTTTTCAAACCACTGAACGAAGCGTTCTTTAGCTCGTTCCACAGCCACGGCCCTTTTTCTAAAGGATGCTCAACACCCATTTCTTCTGCTTCTGCTAGTTTCAAGTACATTGGGACAAACACGTCACGTCCAACAGCTTCCATGGCTGCTTCTAATTCGATGATAAGCGATGTTGCGTGAGAATCGCTTCTAGCCCTTCAACCGCCGCCTCGCTCGCTCCACTTTTCGACGATTGCTTCACTGTAATCGACTGTAATTGTCTAAAAGAAGGTCCTCGCATGTTCGGAAACACTTTCAAAAATCATCCATGAAATATGTTGTTCCGTAATCCCCTTTTCAGCCTTCGTCAGTTTTTGATTACCTACTGCGAAATATTTTACGTCTGGCATCAAAAACGGCACAACGACTTCTCCCACCTTCACTTTCAGTAAGGTCTGGTAAAGACGTCCGGACTGGAGACGCCAACAAATTGGAATCCCAGACTCTTCGCGAGTGTTTTGTAACGGTTACCAGTTCGAAGACCTGTTGTAGATCCAGGACCTTCAGCAACAACGATCTTTGTTAAGTCTTTTACAACGTAATGCCAGCTTCTTTAAATACAGCTTCGATAGTTATTTCAGGAGAACACTATGTTGCAACGTGTTTCTCAATCGTTTGTTCAAATAATACATTGCCGTCTGTCGGTTCTACAGCGACCGATAATGTCTTGTTGATGTATCTAGTGCGAGGATTGTCATACAGCACTTCCTTTCTAACTATTTAAATAAATTCATGCATGAAACTTTTGGTACTTCTTGGCCTTCTTTTGTTTGTTTAAGACGCCTACATGTTCCAACACTATGGCAAATTTTGCGCTAACCACTTTTGTAAATCGTCTACAGTTTCTTTTGTTGTGCTTTTGGTCTCTTTCGCCCATTCTTGGTGAATAGCTTCAACTGCTTCTAGACTTCTTCTCCAACGAAGTAGTCTTACTTCGCCCCTAAGTTCGTTCAAGACGACTGGCGGTAGATCAAGCCCCATTACTTCAATTAAACCGATATTTTCTTTCCAATATGTTGTACATCCGCATGTGGGTGGAAAATTCCATCTGGAACTCGGTGTTTATGCAGTTTGTTACGTAATACTAAATCGACTCATACGCATCCTCCTTGACGACGCGATTGGTGTAATCGCATTGTGCGGTTCCCCATTAGATTCACGTAAGATTTCAAGATCTTTGTTTTCGTAGTTTTCCCATGCTTTTAAGATATCTTCCATGACGAATACTTCCTCACGAGGTTATTTCCGCGAAGACGAAGCGCAGAAAAGTGGCCCAGTAAAGGCGTTCGATTCAACGGTGTCAAATTTCTTAGAAATACCTGTTTCTAAAACTTTAGCACAGTTCATCGAAAATTCGTAACGTCCTCCTTGATGGTAGTTATGACTTAAAATTGACCCACCAACAATTGGAGCCACCATTGGACCCTACAAAATAATGAGGGGTGTCACGATTTCAAAGTCGACTAAGCACCCTCATCCACTTTCATTGGTTTAAGTTTTTCAGACAAGAAGATTGCATGCTCTGAATAATAAGCATACTGGAGAATAGTGACCTTCCCAACTCTCCATCAGTTCCATTCGACGATACGGGTGGTTCGCGACCTGGCCAGTTGATACGACCATGGTAGCCTACGTTTTCAACGCCTGGGCGATTGGCGGGATAATTGAAATCTTTCGACTGCGCTGCTTTGATGATTTCTTCTTTTGTTTTCTGGTTTGGATAAGTTAATCATGATTTCAATCGCCATACTCGATTTATCCATTAAAGGAATATTTTAGCGATATCATTTACCTTGATGATTCGTCAGGCGCCATTTTATAAAACTCATCGGTCATACTTTGGGTCCTTCTTCGTATTTATCCCAGAATAGACGGTTTCAAATCTGAAGGTTTTGGAATCTAAGGTTCATTGCTCTTGATGTTCAAGCCAGTCGCGTTCAACAGAGTCGTTTGCAATCTTCCCGGCTTCAGCGGCGGCTTCTACTAAGTTTGCCATTGCCTCTAGTAAGAAGGTTGCTCCACCTCTCCCGAACTTTCAAAGATTCTTCTCCACTAAATAAAGCACACGATTTAATAAATATTAGCGATCTTCTTTTGAAACATACCTGAGCAATCATATCTACAAACTCTTGAATAGCCTTATTGATTTTCATAATCTTGTCCTCCTACCAACTGGTTCCTAATCAATTAATATGCAGGCAATCAAACCGTGGCAGAGTGGCTGGTTTACCCTATTTACGATACGTTTTCTTTTTCACTGGAGCGTTAAGTAGATATTTTACGAGTTGTGAAGCCTGTTTCTTCTTTGATTTTCCTTCACTTTCTTCTGTTCATCCCAGCCTTTAATACCTTGGGTGCTTCGCCAGCTTCGCGTTTTGCTCAATATGGGCTTTCAACTCATCTAGTATCCAATGTTTGTATATTCGTTGAGCACGCATCGCACGAGCAGTTTCTAACAGACGACACATTTCTAATTCAGCTAAATTGCTATCTACTAAACCATCAATCCTACTGCTACTTTTCATCTAAGTCACGCATTTTCGTCATCATGATTGTTTTCTAAGTCGCGAGGTCACATTCGATACGCATTGGAACACCGTAATTCCCACTCATTGAATTTGAATCCTGGTAGTTGTCGGTGTCGTCAATCTTCACGTAATCCAGCAGCGCAATTCTTTTGAAGCTCTTCTAATTTTTTCTAAGATGGCTGGATTTTCTTCCATGGTCCAACGAATTAAGACTACTTGTGTTGGAACTACTTTTGGAGGTAATACTAGTCTTGTTCGTCACCGTGAGTCATGGTTAATAGACCGATTAAACGAGTCAATACTCCCCAAGAAGTTGGCAACATGAGCTTGCCACATTGCTCATTTTTCTTTTGTTAAATATTTAATGTCGAAGGCTTCCGCAATTTTGTTTATGTGGTGATTCCCGCTTGAACGGCTTTACCGTCTTCATCATCCTTCGATTGAGTAGTATCTACTGCACCTGCGAAACGTTCTGAAGGAGTTTTTTGTCCTTCGTAAACTGGAACAGCTAATGCCTTCTACAACTTCTTTGTAGATATCTAACATTCTCATTTATTGCAGCGACGTGCTCTTCTTCATCTGCATGCTGTATGTCCTTCTTGCCATAAGAATTCTGGAAATTGCACGGCGTAGAATGGTAAGTTTTCTTTTCCCAACGAATACGTTTGCCGTGGTTGATTTCATATGGAAGATCACGTGTGAATTGATCCAGTTTGACTGTTCCAATCATTGTTTCCTTGTTGGACGAAGCGCTAAACGTTCTTCTAATTTTTCACCAACTGCTTCTGTACCATGGTAATTCAGAACAAATCCTTCAATATGGTCTGCTTCTTTGGTGAAAAGGCTTTCTAGAATTAACATTGGGAGTACATTGAATACCTTCTTCACTGAAACGACAGTTGAACTCCTCTTGAATATGTTCCCAGATTTCATATCAAATCTGGTTTGAAATCATACATCCACGCACTGGTGAATAGTCCGGTAAATCTGCTTTTCAGATGGTTTGAATATACCATTTGAAAAATCTTCTCTTTGTAAGTTTGTTTTCTGCCATCTATACGACTCCTTTTCGTTTTTGAAATAAAAGCCACTCCCCTAAAGGACGAATGACTCGCGGTATACCTTAATTACACTTACATTGTAAATGTCTCTTAACATTGATAACGATTTCACCAGTTATTTTCATAATCCCACTTATTTGGTAGAGTTCAGTTAAGAGCGGGGTTCTTTCTCAGCAATCAGAACTTTCTGTACCCATCATTCCTTACTTTCCATGTCCTATCGTACTCTAAACAAGGGGTGGAAAGCAAGTGTTTTCTTCCTTTGTAAACTAGTCGTATTTTGCTGTCTTTTGAAACTCTACTAAGTTCGTTGTATGGTTGTATTTAATAGCGGCACTGAGGTCTTTTTCAGATGACTTTTTCTAAATCAATGCCGTTTACAGCGGCAATCGCAATCAATATAATGGACATCTGCTAGTTCTTTTACAAGTTCAGCTTGTACTTTATCAATGTTATCTTTCTACCGTCCACGAATACTGTTGCTCTGCCACTTCTCCAATTTCTTCGACTAATTTGTGAAACACTGGTCAGGTTTTCGATTATTATAGACATCTACTAAATAATCTTCATAAAAAGTCTTGGTTAATCCTGACATCTAATCACTCCAATAAAACCGGCAATAGACAGTGCGTCTTGCTATTTTCCCATCATTTAATATGGAAGATAAAGGAGAATAACGACGAAGCAGAATGACTTACACCGAACTCATTCTTAGCTTCTGTCTTTCTGCCTCACATCCTTGTAGTTGAGCTCGCCATCGCAGAAATGGCGTGCGTTTCTCAAACGTCCGCAGAACGTTTCACGTTCTTCCGGCGTTCGAGTCCAACATTCCATTCTGAAGCGCGATGTCTCACATCCTATCGCTTATCAATAGCTTTAGTCGCACGGTCTCCAATAATTTGGATAATAAATACCAAAATAAGGATGACTGCAGCGACAAAGATATCCACTTTATTTCGTGTATAACCAATGAGGTGGCTAAGTTTCTAATCACTCCTGCCGATAACACCAGCCTGCTGTAGAACCGATTAACGCGATTGCCGTTACGGTAATCCTAATACCAAGTGCTGGAAGTGATTCTGGAATCAACACTTTTGTAATGATTTGGCGGTATTTGCCCCATTGATTCATGCCGCCTCATTGACTCGGCAGGTTTCATTTTAACGCATTATCCACTAAACGCGCATAAAATGGCGCTGCGCAGTGATGATCAATATTGGAATTGCCCTTTAGGCCCTGATCGTTGACATGATGAAAAACTTTTGTAAAGGCATCAATGTCGATGATAAAATAATAAAATGGAATCGCACGGAAAATATTAAATGATTCCGCTAAAATAGATGAACCCATGTATTTTTTCAAGACTGCGACCTTTTCATATTGAAAGAAGGTCTAAAATTAATCCATTGACAAATACATGGAAACATTGGAATGAAGGTCATATAGAGTTTCATTCGTAACTGACTCAAGCCCATACAACATTCTCGAACGAAAACATTTCTCTGAAAAGTTCATCTGGAAGCTTGCTGATGTAAAAATAGATTAAACATGCTCTAACACCTCCGATAATTTCTGCTTGTTTAAGACTGTTCAATGAGAAGAAACTTCTTCTGCTTTTGAGATTCTTCCATAATCAAAATCATGCTTCCTAACACTCCTTTTGCATGTGTTTACTTCGCTTGTAAAATCGATACCGTTGCATCGAGTTTGAATCGCTCGAATAATACGGCGTCTCACTGCGGTCGCCTAAATACTGAATACGAACTTCTTACCCTGGGCGAAGGATGTTGAAGGTGATGGAATACCTCATCGATTTCATCGTCACGTTCTTCTCCCACAATTGTTTTGTAATTGGTTGTTGTGGATTTTGAAGACTTAATCACTTCTCCACTTTCCCACTACTCGTCAGCCTTCCATCACGGCAACACGGTGGCAAATTTGACAGACGACATGCATTTTCATGCGTAATTAACACAATCGTTAACCCTAGTTCTTGGTTGATTCTACTAATAATTTTTAAGATATCTTTTGTTGTCTTAGGGTCAAGTGCACTCATGCTTCGTCACATAAAAGGACTTCTGGATCGTTGCTTCTAACGCAGGCAATCCCTACTCTTTGCTTTTGTCCCCCAGAAAGTTGTGATGGATAAAGATTTTTTCACGTCCGGTTAGTCCAACTAATCGATTAATTCGGCTACCTTAACTACGCTCGGCTTTTGGAACGCCTGCAATTTCAAGTGAAAAAGCGTGTTTTTCTTCATTGTTATAAACCATAAAAGATTGAAATGTTGAATATCATCGCGATTTTTTGACGCTCTTTTAAAAAGCTCTGCGTTTTAAGGTTGTAATGTCTTTTCATTAATATAAATATGGCCGCCTTAACTGTCAAGTCCATTTAACAAACGGATTAATGTACTTTTACCCGCACCTGAAAAACCAATCCTCCAAAGGCTAGCCTCTACTAATCTCAACAGACATCTTTTGCAACTTCAACCGTGCCTTGTTTCCCAGTATATGTTTTGGACACGTTCTCTACTCGAATCATTGTTCACTCCTTAATGGTCAAAGGGAGCGGAAAGTACAAGGCTTTTAGCTGTATCTTTCCTCCTCTTATTCTCTTACTATTTTTTATTATTTACTTAGGAATTACAGAACCATCTGTATATTTTCGTTGATGGTTACGGATTTCATCACTTTGTAACGCTTTAATTAAAGCTTGATTTTGCTTTATCTTTATCATGGGTTTTTACAGCGACTAAGTTGGCGTATGGTGAGCTTCCATCTTCTAAAGCAGTTAGATCTCGCTGTGGTGAAAGTTTGGCATCGATGCAGTTTAGTTGATGATCTGCATCGCCTTCATTGTTTTCGTATGTTGATACTAATAATTCAGGTGCGATTTCTGTTTTGATTTGGATATTCTTTGGTTTTCAACAATGTCCTTAATCCAGCAGTTACAGGGTTCACGCCATCTTTTAATTTAATTAATCAGCTTTTTATTGAAGAAGCTTAAACGTCCTACTTCCAGCAGGGTTTGTTGATGCTATACCACTGCGTTATCTAGTAGTCTTTAATAGTTATATTTCTTAGAGTAAATTGCCATTGGTTCGATATGAACGTTCCTGAAACTAAATCTTGGTTATGTTCTTTGTTAGTTATCAAGATATGGGTGTATGTTGGAAGTAGTTTGCATCCGCATCTCCTCCGTAAACGATGTTGGTGGTGTTACGTAGTCGTTTGATGTTAATTCAATTGTAACCTTCTTTTTAAGATTGGTTTAGCTGCTTCTAAGATTTCAGCATTGAGGTGCTGGTGGAAGCTACTACTGTAATTGTTTTATCTTCTGCTTTTCTTTAAAGCTTCTGTTGTCTTTCTGATTTTGTGAGTTGTTTCCTGGCTACAAATGCTGTTGCTAAGAGTCGAATGTTGTTGCTTTGAATAATTTATTAAATTTCATGTTATAAGTCCCTTTTGGTTAAATGATTGTTCTTTGTTTGGAAACCATGCCTTCGTGATTTCAACAGATGCTCTGTCCATTTGGTTTGGGCCATAAAAAGCTTCCCTCTCTACACACACTGAAGCGAAGTTTTCTTCGTTACCACTCTAATTCCATTCGACCTCACAGTTTACCGCTCAAAAGTACGTTGCATGGTGCAGAATGCCCTTGTACGTTATCGAGTACAAATCATAAAAGCTTCATCACTTTGTTTGCTCCCCAGACCATTTTCAATAAATTGCTTGTCCTTTCACCAACCGTTCTCTTTAACGTTCTTCTTTATTTATCCTGTTCATTGCATTGCTTTATCATTTGAAACTACTATAAACGATGGTGGTATTCTGAGTCAATGCGAAACTCGTTGTTGATTATACCTGTTTTTCAGAACCGTTATAACTTTTATGCATATAGTTTTTAAATAAAAAAGAAGGGCTAAAACCTGCACTCCTTCTTTAATTCAACTATTTCAGAACTTTCTCATTGAAAGAACTAGACCAAATGCCGATAAGAACACCGATGATGTTCCTGCTGAAACATAAATCAGAATGGTTGGATCCAGTGGCTAAAACGATCCAGAAAATCTGAACCATATTCTTTTATAGGTGTACAGACCATACTAATCCGATTGGGATAATTGAATAGATTAATCCAATCATGCCATGTCTAAGAAGAATGGCCAACAGATATAGCTTTTGTCACTTCTGGTTTTATGATTTTGATTTCTATTTCTACGTTACATAGATTGTTGCACGGATTGTATTTGAAATTAAGAACATATTCTTGCTAATAGTCCTAAAATAACAACTGCCCCAATATTGCGACTATCGCAATGATGCAGAACAGAACTATCACTGGCTTCACGTAACGAACACCGCGCTACGTAGTCCATGCCTTCGGTTGCGCAATAGCACTTGTTTTGTGGTTCCACTGCTTTTTACGTCGATCGCATTACGAAGTGGGTTTCGCATCATTTTTCAGCATGATAACTCTTCCCGAGTTGCGTTTATTACGTCTTCTAACTCTTCGTCGTTTAGAACGAGTGACAGACTCAACGCCATCTAAGGCTTTAATTTTTCGCTTCTAATTCATCTGTGTTTGGTCAGCTGCCACATGAACACTACGTACGTTTACGTCATTTTCAATATCTGAACCGACTTTTATTAACGTTGAAATAGTGTAGTGGTACGAACACTACGATTAATAAGATCGATTGAAACTGCTGAAACAACGCAACAATGTCATCAATCCATTTCTGAAAACGACTCTTGAAGGCGTCACGATATGACGACCCAGCGTTCTAATCTTCATATCCGTATTCTGTTCTTGGTCCGTACACTTTGACCATTCTCAATCGCACCTACACGATGCTTTTTCTCGTTAACGATTTGAGCTGTGTGTACACACATGCCATTGATGTTGTTCCTTGTTCGTTGATGCGCTCAAGGATATCCATGATTTCCATTGACGAATCTGATCAGGTTCCCTGTTGGCTCATCGTGCGATCAGAGATTTCAGGCCATATTCACAATGGGCACCCAGCAGTAGCTACACGTTGTTGTTCCACCAGATAATTCATTTGGGAAATTGCTCGACACGGTGTTTAGGTTTGCAACTCAAAACACTTCAACACGGCGTTTGATTTCACGAGTGAGATTTTCAATTCACCGCATCGCAGATGCGTACTCGCATACAGTGTTTTATGTTTGTAAAGGTTTAAAGTCTTGGAAGACAACCCCTACATAACAGCGCAGGAACGGAATTTGACCACTCTCAATTTTCATCAAACTCAGCATTTACCTACACGAATTCACCTTTTAGTCGCTTTTTCTTCGCGATACATGTATCATGAACAGTCGATTTCACCAGACGAAGCCCCTACTACATAAACGAACTCTCCATCCTTAATTTGGATAGATAAATTATTAATAGCAGTGATGCCTTTATTATATTTCTTAGTTACATTCATCATTTCAATCATAAACTCACCCATTTCCCCAATCCTTCGATATTTAATCCTCTATTATATAGCACCCGAATATTACAACCTTCACACGCCGGGTCAAATATTAAAATCAGGATACGAGGGCGAACGCTCGAGGACGAATCATTGAAACAAACACCGCAAGGGACTTGGGAGACAAGTCGTGCGGATGTTTAATCAGACGTCGGCCCTGTGAGCGAAATTCAGCACCGGATACGAGCCCTCGCGTTCAGAAATGGAACGTTGGACCGGAATGCCGTAAACGGCTGCTTTGTCGTGCGGATATTCGAAACGCGCCATTTCTGCGATGGCAGTTCAACTCAGGATACGAGGAAATCGCTTTACAGTGCGAAGGATTTGGGTGTGGGCATTGCTACTCGGTATGATAATTTATCATCAATGAAGACAATACTTCTCTATATCAGCGATGTTACTCATCCTCCGAAGTCAATAAACCGCATGCTAACCATTGCTCATACTTGGGTTGGTTCAAAGCACAAAAGTACTACTAGAGTTCATCCCATAATAATACAGATAATTAAATGAACTTGAAACAGTGCCTTGCAATAGTAAAACACCCAGCTCATCACCGGGTGCTTCCTACTATTATTCTTCGGTGCTTTCGTTCCTCAAGCGTCCATTTGAAACCCGCGTCCATAAACGGATCCAAATCACCGTCCATGACCGCACCAGCGAACTCTTCTTTCTAATTGGAATAATTTTGCCTTCAACATCGCCATCGCTTGGTCTCTGTTTTTTAGGTGAGCGTTGCGCCTGACTCTGCGTCACGATTCCCGTTGGATATGCGTAATACGCACCGCAGAAGACGTCTTGATAATATGTTGTCCACCGGCACCACTTGCACGATACACGTCTGCCGATCATCTGGGTTGATTTCAATATCAATGTCTCCGTCCATTTGCGGAACAACATCCACTGAACAGATGATGTGGCGTTTCCAGCCGCATCAAAATGGAAATACGAACGAGACGATGCACGCCTTTCAGGTGCAAGTACCCGTATGCATTTAACCTTCAATCGACAAGGTTACAGATTTAATCCTGCTTCGTACCCATCTTGATAATCCACTGTTTTCAACGTATGTTTTTTCAACCCAACGCATATACATGCGAAGCAGCATACTTTGATCTTGCGATTCCGTTACCACCAGCACCTCGGATGGATTTCTAGATGGCACTGTTCTTATCGCGTGGACCGTTCAGCAACGCCATGAATGTCGTACTGACGCAAGTCCTTCCTCCAAGAGACTGAATCGACTAACGATTTCCGCATGTACTTCACTATCTGGCTCTTCTTTATACATTTCAAATAACAAACCCGTCTCTTCATGCGCTAATTCCATTTTATGGAAAGTATCATAATAGACTTTCAATTCATTATTCTTTGAATGACTTGGTTTCGACTTTTCGCTATCATCCCAAAATGATGGATCAGACATCTCTTGCTCGTAGGCTGCGATATCTTCCTCTAAGCGAGTCTAAGTCAAAGAGACCTCCTATAACTGATGATTTGTTCGTTCATGGCTTCAAGCGCATTTCTAATTTCCACTAATTTTCCATACTGACCTCTTTCTAAAGAAAACGGCAGAAATGTTCGCCGTCATCCTTCATGTTATTAAGCTTTCTGAATCGTCGTCAGAAGTTCTCGTCGTGACCTGTAGCCACTACACTACGAACTCCTTGAGTTTGACTACGTTGTGAGTTTTGACAGGTGAGAGTTTCATCAAGATGCGTAGTTTACATCATGTCCCGATTGCGGCAATGCATTTTGTTGGAATCGTCATCGTAACTCTTCTGTTTGGTACTCTGTTAATGGATCGATTTGGGCGTATCCACGTAAATAACGCTTTGACATAATTGGTCCATATCATCGATGCTGATCTGTCACTTGCGGTCAACCGCGTAGAGATAACTACTCGAACTCAAAGCGTTTGATTGTCGCCATTCAATTGCTCTTGTTTTCTCTTGTAGATTTCCATTGCTTTTCGTTTAAGATGCGCTGATTTCAGCAGCTGAGTTTGCCTTCTAAATCGCCATTGAAAGTTCATCTGGAGCACAGATTGAGGTTGCGACAAAGTCGACAATCCCTATCTAGTTCCCACTCTTTTGATCTGATCAATGTATGACTTTCCACAACACGGTGGGTGTACGACGGATCATACCTTTTGTCACTTTTCCAGTGAGTTGATCTTCATTAATAATTTGTACAGACGTTGTGAGTAGATGATTTCGTTGTTCATGCCATAACCTCATCGTACTCTAGGACGCTTTACAGTATCGTAGTTAGTTTCCCTTCAACACGTGTGAAGATTCTACCCATCGTCATGATACTTGTCTTGCTTTGGATGAAGTTATCGATCGCCTTCCATCTGTTAAAGTTTAGACGTTTCAGATTGCTTGCATTTTTCTCCCACGCAGCGCTTTCATCCGATCATCTTCTAATGATAGGTGTGTGTGTTGCACTGCTGGGTCCCTTCGAGCGTCACTACGTCCACGTAATTGGTTATCGGGCTACGACGGCTTTCTGTGACGTTTCTGTACCGATTGCACGCAAAGTCCACCAAGTTCTTTCACGCCTTTACCAGACTTGATGTCAGTACCACGTCCGGCCATGTTTGTCGCAGTTAGTTTACGGCCGCCACGTTGACCAGCTGACGCAGTAATTTCACCGAGCTGCTTTAGATAGTGGTTTTCGCGTTTAATACTTCGTGCGGAATTCGCTTCTGCGTAACGTGTTTAAAGCAATTCACTTGTTTCAGCGGCAACCACGTGCGGACAAGGATTTGGGCTGACCTGCTTCATGACGTTGTTTGATATCTTGAACAACCGCACTGGAATTTACTACGTAATGATGGGTAGATTAAATCGTGACCATCGATACGTTGGAGATTGGACAGTTTGTGGAGATCGCAATAACGTTCATGTTGTAATTTCTCTGAATTCTTCTTCTTCAGTCTTCTGTGCCTGTCTGTCCCGACAGTTTACGATACATGCAGGAAAGTGGTTTTGGTGAGGTGATTGTCGCCAGTGTCTTGAGACTCGTTTTTCAACTTCGCTTACCTTCTTTTAGCTTCAATCGCTTGGTGAAGACCATCTGAGTAACGACGACAACTTCCATAGCCACGTCCAGTAAATCCATCCAACGATTTTGCTTTGCCTTCATACCACATAGTCAGTGTCGCGTAACATAATGTGGATTCGCGCGTAAAGCTTGGTCGATATGGTGAACAAACGCTGAGTTATCCACGTCATAAAAGGGTTTGGTAAGCGGAATGTTTGTTCAGCTTTGTTCGTCCTACGTCTGTTAATGAGATTGTTTTAGAAGTCTGAGTCCAGTGATAGCGATCTTCTTCCTCTTTTAATCCTTTCACAAAACTTATATCTGCACGTTGGTGCCTAACACTGTTGATTTTCAGCTCGTCCACAAATGATCAATGTATACGCTTCGTCGATTAAGATTGAGTCTGTTTCATCGTACAGCTGCGTAGTTTAATGGACGTTGTACCATTTGCGGTTATAAACCACGTGTTATACGTAAGTAGTCAAATCTAATTCACTGTTTGCTGCTGTAAAGTGATGTCAGCATATGCTGCACGTTTTCTTCTGAAGCATTTCCTGTTAAGTTTTAACCCTACGGTCAAGCCTAAGTTATATCACCCATTTCGCAGCGGAAAGCGTCGAAGGCTGATATTCGTGCGCTGTTACTACGTGATTTCCGTCTCCTGATAGTTTTAGTATACGGGCATTGTCGCTATTAACGTTTTACCCTTCACCAGTACGCATTTCCGCAATGTACCGTCTTGGTGTAATCCACCCATGATTTGAACTTTATGGAATAAGCTAATACGTTGGCTCCCTCACGCTAAGCAGATGTAGCTTCTGGAAGTAATGCATCTAAAGACTCCCCTTGGGCATATCTTGCTTTATGTTGCTACTGTTTTTACTGGAAAATCAGCATCTTCAATGCGAACATTTAGAATTCTAACGCAATTCGCCTCTTCTGGTTTTCCTAAACGACGTAATTCCACGCTTCATTTTTCAACTAACTGTCTCAAAAATTGCCATTAATTATCCTTTTCTTTTCACCATTATTTTTAAATCGTAGACATTTTAATCTCATAAAATTACTACAAATAGAGGTGGCTACACAACTTGCATCTGTTATTCTACCATTTCGCTAATTAAAGAAAGCAAAAAGGCGACTTTTTTCAAAGTCACCGTTGCATTTTTTACATTTTACGTCAAAAGGCAATTTCCTATCAAACAGAGAAGTTGTTGTTGCTGCTCGTTTCTTTTCCATAAAACTAGCGCCATTTCTATTCACAAAAGGTGGCTTAAAAGCCACCTAAATTTCAATAATTTGTTTCAATCAAACCATATTTCCATCTTACGACGATAAAAGCAATGTTTGTTTCGTTCGTTTCCAGCATCTTGGTAAATAAAGAAGTTATGTCTAACATGTTCATTTGAAGTTTTCTTCTTCGCTATCCATTGGTTTCAATCAATTCGTTTTGTACGGGCGATTTCTAATCCTGTTTCGTCCTTCAGGCGCCTTCTGGAAGTGGGTGAGTAACACAATGTCGAATCACTTTTCACGAGATTTACGATTGATTTTGTTTTATGTTTGCGAACTTGTCTTTCCAAGTTTATCGACTATAGTCAATACTTCCATATAAATCAATTGAAGTTTCCTCGGCACGTAGAACTAAATAAGGAAGTGGGATCATGCTTCAACTTTTGCAGTCTTTCAGTGTAGACTTTCAAGTTGACATATACGATCGCATTAGCAACGTCAGTAAGTATTTCTAATTTGCTAATTTTCTTTCTGCGTATTGACGAAATCCTTCTGTGACCTGTCTTTCTCCACGGATATTATGTTTAACGCAATACTCTCCCTTTCATCTGGAAAACCAGATTTGAAGAAATACCCTAAGGACCACTCTTAGGAATTGCTTCGTTTGATTTCCTGGATTTGTGCAAAACTTTGGGGGTTTACAACCTGGTTTCAAAATTCTTTCATTAAATTGTTAAGGAAAAACAGTATTTTGAGGACTTTTCTTTGGAGATATTTTGTTTTCATGGATATTTATCATACAGCATTGAAGATTAGAATCATTCCCAATGGGCTCTCTATCACTAAACCCTCTCTTCCCTCTTTTATGAGTCTCAGTTTCTGGTTAAAACAACACCAAGTCTCCATTGACGAAATCGTTTTCAACGTATAGTGAAATAATTAAACAAATTATAAAGGTTATGGTTATGGAAAAAGTATTTGCTAGTCCGTCTCGTTATGTTCAGGGGAAAGATGTTGTAAAACTGGTCTTTCTCACGTGTTGGCTCTTGGGAATCGACATCTCCTTCTTTGCGACCCTATCGTTTATGATTTAGTCGGTAAAGAACTAGAAGAAAATCTCGTAAAAGAAGGCGCATTTGTTCATCGTGAAATCTTCATGGTGAAGCCACTAATGATGAAGTCCGCCGCGTTGCTGAAGTTGAAGGAACATCAATTAAACGTAGTCATCGGCAGGTGGTGAGTAGTGATTGATACAGCCAAAGCCATTGCGGACGATTCTAATTGTCCGGTAGCGATTTTACCAACAATTGCTTCAACGGATGCTCAACTACTGCACTCTCTGTAATTTATTCCAGCGAAGAGCGTGTTTGAACGCTATCGTTTCTACAAGAAAAACCCAGAATTAGTATTAGTGGATACAAAAGTCATTGCCAATGCTCCTGTTCGTTTATTAATCTCAGGAATTGCCGATGCGCTTGCTACTTGGGTTGAGGCTCGTGCAGTCATCGAAGCACAAGAAGCACAATGGTCGGTCAAGTTCAACGGTGCTGCGAAGCCATCGCTCGTGTCTGCGGTACTTTATTCGAAAATGGTCTACAAGCCGTAGCCGCAGCAAACGCCAGTGGTTACTCCATCTTTAGAAGCTATTGTGAAGCAAACACCCTACTCAGCGGTATCGGTTTCGAATCGGCTGGTTTAGCAACGGCGCATGCCATCCATAACGGATTCCACGGCGATTCACCGGAGACATCATACTCTCACTCTCACGGTGAAAAATAGCTTATAGTGCATTGACACAACTGTTATTGAAAATCGTCCGAAGAACTCGATAAATACATTACTTTCTGCATAAAGCACTTGGATTACAACAACGCTGAAAGAGTGAAATTGGATTCTGTATCCTGAAGACTTACTCAAGATTGGATCTCTAGCTACACAAGAGGCGAAACTATCCACCAAATGGTTGTTGACTATACTGCCGAAGATGTAGCCGACTCTTCTTACTCTTGACCAATATGTCACTACAATTCTAAAATAACTAGATAATTTCAATACTTAAGCAGAAATAAATGCACCCCAAGGATTAGACAGAAATCTAACTGCAGTTGCTAATATGGGGAGTAACTTATGAAGATAAAGTTCAAATTTATAAACTAAAAACAAGTTTAGCTATTCACAACTTACAGATATGTATAGTATACGAAGTCAAATCTTAAATACATGATTAAATTGATTGATCGTTATGGATTAGAATAGTAAAAAGGCAGAAATAACCATTCTCTCCAGCATTAAAACAGGAAATGATTGAGGGTACTTACTCGAGGGATGGTCTCAAGGAGGATTTCCTTGAATACGCCCTTAAATTCGGCTCTAATAATTTCTAGCTGGCTCACTGACTAGAAAATAAGTATACTATTGTTGAAGAAACAAGAGGAGAGTACCTAAAATAGGACGTAAGCAAAGAAAAACCAGAAGATATGACGGAACTAGAACGCCTTCAGGCTTGAAAATGAGTATTTAGAGCAGGAGAATGCCATCCTAAAGTTGAAGGCTCCGCTTGAAGGAGGAAAGAAAGAAAGACACAGATTGTCAGAAGGTGGTGCCAGGAGTTCCTTTAGATATTCTTCTAAAGATTATAAAACTCGCTCGTTCCATACTATCACTTGAAGCAGTTAAACCCTAGAAGATGAAATCAGGACGTAAAAAACAGAAATAGAAACCATTTATAAAAGAGCATAAAGAGTGTCGGGATATGTCGTATTGCTGCCAGGCTTAGAAACCGTGGTTCATCGTAAACCATGAAGGGTACACAACGTTTGATGAGAAAATGTTGGGGCTAAGTACTCGTATTCGTCGAAGCTTGGCAGTATTCTTCTTATCATGGAAGTTGGAAAGAAAGCTGAACATTGTTACAACGCAATTTGGAAGCTGAAAAACCTATGGAAAAGTGCTTAACAACAGATATAACGGAATTTTCTATCCCAACAAGCAACCAAAAACTATATTTATCACCAATTTTAGATGGTTATAACAGAGAAATTATAGCTTATTCTCTATTGTCTTCTCCGAATTTAAACCAAGTAAAAGATATGTTGAAAAAGCTTTTAGAAAAGAATACGAAGATACTATTCTCCACAGTGATCAGGGGATGGCAATACCAGCATGAGTCTTATCATAGATTTTTTTTTTAGAAAGGCATTCAGCCTCTATGTGTCAACAAGGGGAATAGTCTGACAACAGCATGATGGAAGTCGTTCTTTTGGCATTCTGAAATCAAATGTTTTATGGCTATGAAAAGACATTTAAATCCTCTTTTAAGGGCAGGGGCAATCATCGATTATATTGATTATTACAATAACAAACGAATCAAAAGTAAAATTAAAGGACTTGGTGCTGCTTGCAGTACAGAACTAAATCCTTTGGCAAATTGAATTATCTCTAACTTTTGGGGTCAGTACAAAATCTGCTTGGGCTGTTTATCATTTATTTTGTATCAAAATGATACGTATCATTTTTGACCACGCTATCTAAATAACGTCAGGAGACTCCACTTCTTCAACACCAGTTTCGTTAATGCTTTTTGCGGCAAGCGATTAGTTTGCGCCGGTTGTACAAACATCATCCACCACAAGACCTTCTTTGCACCCCTAACATTTCTCTTTCACTTTGAAGGTGCATGAAGGTGCAGACGCTCCTGCCTTGTCTTCTCGGATTGCTTCTTCCACTCGCTAATACGAAAATCTAAAAGCAGGAAACAGCTGGTGCATGGCACTGTTCCAGTAAAAGTTGAGCTCGTCTCCAGAATTCTCTATTTCTTAGACTCGCTTTGGACAGAAGGTAATGGACATACAGAGAACTGAAGCCCCTCTTTTGATACTTCTTTAGTAACTCTTGCCCTTAATTCCTTTATCACGACGTCCATCCTCTTGGGATCTCCCACAAGTTGAATAACTCCATAAACTTTCCGCCCCGCCTCATCCTTAAGCATACAAGGCAGTATTCTTTAGGAGTACCGCTTCTTTACTTGATGCCATTTTGACAATCCGAGCAAACTTCTAACTTTTGTCATCAGCCGTCCACCTCTAGGCACGTTGGATGCTGTTTTAATTCTAAACGGATGCTCACACTGACGCGAAATGCACTTTCTGTTTGCTCTAGTAAAGAAACGAGAGTATTGGCTGAACTCGCTCCACTTCCTCCGCACCATAAACATTTCATTCGTGTTCCCTCAAGAAGTGCTTGTTGATTTAAGTTTTCAATTTCCCTGACCGCCTGAACCATCGCTTTTTGTTTTCCCATCATGAAAAATAGACCACTTCTCCTGTTGACATTCTGCTGTCCGTCCAACGTCTACGATTTCTGCACGATGCCTTGAGAATTCCTCTTCGTGCGCGTTGATGACGCAAAAACATCGACTCCTGGAAAAGTGACTCTCGTTCAAGAATCGTTGTTGTCACTAGAAAACTCGAGCTCTCCTACTCTCTTGTAGCAATTCTTTCTTGCTGATACACTTCTTTAGAACTAACCGTCTCGAATTTCGCATTTGGAAACTGTCGTCTAAGTGCTGCTTCTATCGGACCTAGAAGTGTGATTCGTGGTACAAACAGCAAGAATCTTTTCCTGCTTTAACATGTTCCTCTATAAACCACACAGGTTTTTGGCACTTTCTTCTTTTTCAATCTTTTTGTCGAAAATCTCGATAACTCGTCAGTCGGTACTGCTAGTGGCTTCTTTATGATACCGTTCCGGTAGCAAGGATACCGAAAAGCTCTTTTTCGTTTAATTCTTTTCTCTAGCGTCTGGGACGCGTCGCTAGTTAAATAAGCAAACAACCGTCCTCTTTCTCAATGCACGATGAACTGCTCGAATCAGTAACTCATTATCCCGATATGGAAGAATCTGTCTCATCAATCACGATCAAATCAAAATGCGCGGTAGAAATCTTAGCATCTGGTGCGTCGTCGCAATCGTCAGTGGCACTCTCATTTGTACCTTCTTTCCGACTGCGGTGAAGGGACGTGTTTTGCTCGACTGTCGGGAAAGCTTCGCTTAAACGCGGTGCTAGTTCCACACACACATCAATCTTGGTGCATAGCAACTCTCTTTCCTTGTTGCAACATCCATTCAGATGTACATCATCTCGTTTTCCCAGAACCTGTCACAGCCCAAAGTAGGTGCTCATGAAATCCTGTTTTGCTTTTTACGACAGCTAAGCACTCCAAAGAGATAACTGCTTCCTGTTTGGAAACTCAAGTGATCATGTTTATAGTGGCTAATCCTTCTTCTTTTTGGAAAAGGATGCTCTTCTTCCGAGTCGCAATCACCACACTACAAGCTTCTACCTTTCCCATCCCAATGCACTTCAAGCAATACCAACATTCACCACCTTCACAATTCAGACAGGGGTCCTTTAGCAAATTCAGCGGATCCTGTTTCCCCAAAACTGGCACTCCTTCGTTCCATTCTTACTGTAATCCCAACATCTAGCATAGCATGCTGTAGAAAACTGCACTCTTTCTTTATCATCGATTGATGACAGCTCGAATACGTCCAACAGCCTCCTTCCATCCCTCACCTCATCCTCAACTACGCATCAGAAGATTTCTCTTCTTCTGATGATTGAAAAAGAGTCTTCTATTATGAAGAATGCGAGAATACCTGCAGCAATCACTACTGATAACTCCGCACGTTTGGTCCCGCGTGCATAACAGTCGCTTGGGTCTTCTTTGTCATCTTTTTGTACAACACGAGGCGGCCATTGGTCAGCAGATGCCCCTGCTGCACCCGATCATTGATTGATTTTTACCGCAGATAGTTTATACATCAATTTACCCTTAGATCGCCGCAGTACCCTGCAGCAAAAGCGATTAGTCCTAGTAAAGTAATTTTAAGTCGATAGCTGATAAAGAATAATTCTCCTGTTGCTTTCGCTCAACGGTTAATCCTAAAATAATGGTAACCCCGTACATCATCGCATTTTTGTAAAACCTTTTGTAATGTTTGGTACTACCTTAATTTCTTTAATTGATTACCGAGCATTAAGCATCCTACTAATGGTGTTGCATGGTACTAATAGTCTGACAAAATTGTAACGATAATTGGGAAAAGAATTTTTCCGTTTCACTGACTTTACGGTTTTCTGTCATCTTCACTGAACGTTCTTTCTTCGTTGTGAGCGCACGAATAATTGGCGGTTGAATAATTGGCACAAGCGCCGTATATGAATACGCTGCTAGCGCGATTGCTGGCAATAAGTGCGGTGCAAGTCTTGTTGTTAGAACGCGCTGTTGGTCCATCCGCACCCCCGATAATCCCTACTGAAGCAGCTTCTTGCGGTGTCATTCCCCACATTACTGAAAGGAGAAAATGCGACGAAAATACCAAATCGAGCTGCCCACCAAGCAAGATGGTCTTTGGATGCTAGTGGCGGTCCAAAAGTCTGTTGAGGCCCCTAAGCAAAGGAAAATCAATGGTGGATAAATTCCGGTTTGTTCGCTTGATATAAGTAATACAAAAAGTCCAGCAGGCCATTTTTCAGTAGGAGCATCCATCAACCCTGCTATACTGTAAGTTTACAAGGACATCCCGAACGCAATCGAACCATTAAGTGTAGCTCATACCCTCGTTTTAATCCCTAGATATGAAACACACGGGCAATAATTAACATAATGACATTTTGAATCGTTAAATTATAAACACTTGTTTCAATCAACTGTTGAATGACTTCCACAAACCATCGCCTCCTAAATCGTTAAAGAGTGGTTGGTTCGATTCTGACGATTCATTACTTGATACATGGTGCTTTCACAACACCAGTCGGAGCGAAAGGATTTCATTTTCCATCTTCCAGGCTACTAAAATCACAAAGTACATCTCTCACTGCTATCACCGACATTTTTATTGACGATAATACAATCCCTGCCATGGAGCAGGCACCACTTCACCATCTCCTGTTGGAGCAGGTGCTGGTGCAGCTTTCTTTTCTTCCACTGGCGCACTAGGTGCTGGAGTGTGGAGCAGCCGCTAAATTTTTGTGTTGCTTCTTCATTTGAAATTTCTTTTAGTGAGACGATAAATGTTTCGCCATTCACTTCTACTCGTATTTTTCATTTAGTCCACCTTCTTTTTCCAATCGATACAATTTCAAGTGCTTGTCCGGAACATCCGCACTCGCTTTTGTTAAAGCGACCAGTGCGGCAACTCGAGCAAGTTATTCGTTTCAAATAGTGTTCCATCATTTGTTGGAGCCTCAGGCTTCGCTCAACGGATTTTTCCTACAACTCAGCAGTGGGTTGGCTCTTTTGCTTCCAACATTTGGATAACTTAGAGCTTCCTTTCGCATAGAAACATTAGAATCGTCAACATCACTAAACACAATTCCAAATTAGAAGATTGTGATCTACAGTTCTAATAAACTTAGATTGCATAACTCTCTCCCTCACATCTGACATAAAAATCTTCACGATTTCAGATGGTTTTACCATTGTCCATTCTTCTTGAGCAAGAAATTCTTTGCCGACTTTAGGGAAAGAGTGCGTGTTAAGACATCTTCGTCACTTCTTGCTCATCTCCAAGTTCTGCTTTTGAGTGTTTTGAATTCTGGTGGCAAGTGGTTTGCTGGTCTGTCACTGATGACTTCTTGGTCACCAATGATGCTTCTTCTGAAGCTTTCTTGAATTGGTACTGGTGATTGTCCATAGAACCAAGTAAGTAAGACTTCACTTCGTTAGAAACCACTGTAACGTTGTCTGTAAGAACGTTCATCGTTGCTTGTGTTCCACCATTTGACTCATTGGAGTTACAGAGCGGTGGATATCACAGTCTGCTCTTCTTTAGGGCACTTCTTTTAATACCTCTTCGTATTTACAGTTGCTACCTGCGATGTTAATATGACATATTTGATAACATTCCACCAGGGCACTTGATATAAAAGCACGCACGTGGGTCTGGTGTTAACATTTTTGGATTCAAGTTCCATCTTTAATGTATTTATCTTTAATTACTCGGAGTGGTCTGCAATTGGTTCCTAATTTTACAAATCAACCGAAATATCATAGCCTAATTCGCGAGCGATGATCTACATGATTCCGTAGGTGGTTGAGTCGTACCTTCACTAAGTGGTGAAGTGCTGTCGATGGGGATCTGCACCTGCTTCAATGACTGTGATGCGATGAAGTTGTGCAATACCGCTTGTGCAGTGTGTGCACGACGATTGGAACTGTAATCACTTCTTTTAATGACGAACAAGCTCAATACCACGAGCTGGCGTCAAAAATTCCGTCATGTCTTTTCACACAGATAGAATCGGCACCCATTTCTTGCATTTTAGCTGCTAGTTCTTTGTAATAGTCGATGGTATCGCATCACTAATCGTACTGTGAATTGTCATTTGCGCTTCTTTACCTGTCTTCTTCACGGCATTTAGTGAGGCTTCCAAAATTACGAACGTCATTTAGCGCATCGAAAATTTACGAAAATATCAATCCCGTTTCTGCTGAGTTTTTCGACAAAATTTTTCTACAACATCATCGGCATAGTGACGATATCCTGATATTTTGTCCACGTACAACATTTGCAACGTGTTTTCTTTAAATGTCAAGGTAGTCGTCTGTCCCATGGTCTTCGTCCTAAGAAACGAATACATGCATCAAACGTTGTCCACCCCAACATTCCAAAACAGAAGTCTAGCCTGTCTAATTGATCTAAAAACAGGAGCATATCTTCAATTCGCATACGAGGTTGCCATCAAAGATTGATGGGCATCGTAAGATTGTATCTGTAATTCCTATCGAGTCATCACCGAAACACTCCTTCCACTATAATACGTCGATAAAGCGTTCGATTGTCTTGATGCTTTCAAGGGCATCTTGTGGAATTTGATGCTCTGGATTTGCATCGTTAAATGCCTTCAAGTAGTCTAGACGGAATTGCATACGGTCACGAATTAATTCAGCGTAGTCTCCGTTCATTTCAGGCACTTCATATCCTTCCACTGGTAAGTATTCCATTCCTGGAAGCCCACCGAATAATTCGAAGTTTGCTTTGCCATCTACAACTGTTTCGATTACACCTAGGGAAACTTCTTTTGTAACTTTCTTACCTAAGAAATCTCCTGTATTGATGATGTAGCAGTCTACATTTTTATCAAATAAGGCTTTGAATTTTTCGTAGTCCTCTACTAATGGATATACACGGAATGGATTCGCGTATGGTTCGATAACAAGCGCATCTAAGTTTGCCCCAGCTCCTGTATTTTCAGCGTTAGAACGTTTTGTCATTAATGTACATCCTAAAATAGATGCCAAACGTGGGTCTGTGATTTTCACTAATGGTGGTAGTGCATCATCTTTCATAATCCAGAAAATAGATTGAATTGGTTCTTTAATCTTATCAACACGGTTTGGTGTAGAATAACGAGATTTAACTGTACGACCGTTACCGTTACGAATATCTTCTGTTACTAATACTTTACGGCCGTTTTCATCCAGAGTCACACCACAGTTTTGAACCGTTACGAAGTAATCTTGTTCTCTGTGACCTGCTGGATAGTCATTTGTTTTGTCGAAGTAAGAAGGTTCCAAAGCTACAGATGAACCATCTTCTACCGAAATCACAAATGCATCGTCGTGTAATACTTCAATGTCGTATTTATCGTCATGTTTTGCGTGTGTTAATGTAGACTTACCTGATCCAGATAATCCGAAGAAGCTTGCAACGTAAGAATCGCCTTCTTTACGGAAAATCTTCAAACCACCGTGGCAAGAAACGTAAGTTGTTACGAGCGGCAGTTGCCCATGCTAATGTTAACGTTCCTGATTTCCCAAAATAACTCATTCCTAAAATGGCAGCACAGTTATGTTTTGTATCAAAGAATGCTAATCCATCTGGGTAATCAGGATGTCTCCAAGTTGGGTCGAAGAAAATGAAAATATCATTTTCGTCATATTGTTTAGACGCATCATAACGTCTCTTATATTGGTCATTGAAAATTTGGAAGTTCAATAACCATGAGTACAAGTTGTTAATGTGTTCTTTAGGCATTGTGATATGCGCCTTCACCATAAAGTCTTCATCAAGACCTACAACGGCTGTACCCTTAATAAACGGTTTGAACGAACTGTTATAAATCTCTTCACGAATGATTGGGAATAATCTTAGCATCTTCTGCTGGATTATTACCTAAAATTCGACGAGCTTTTTGCAGTACGTCTCACAAACGCTCCCATCAACAACCGTAAGAATATGTGCATCCTCGGTAACTTATCCCTTTTGCGTTTGCAGTGAACGCATCTAACACTGTTGTATTAGGTGCATGTGACGCTAATTCATACGCTCTCTGCCAGAGTCGGAATTTCAGTCGCATTGTTCCGAATAGAGCTAGTTCAATAGTTGCCTTCAATTGCGAAAGATGCGGATTGCTCTTGCGTATAGTGTCTGTGCGAAAACGATCACTGTTGCCATAATATCAACCTTCCTATCTTTTTATTGATACTTTAATTATACGAAAACGCTTTAAATGTAAGCGTTTTTTGTGATTTTTTTTGCTAATTTCTCCATTTTTTTCTTTTAATTCTTGGAATCTCGTCCAAAAGTGGCAAATCCCTTCCAAATAGAAAAGAATGGGTTACCGCATGCGGTAACCCATTCTTTTTAAGTTATCTTTAAAATTCATCTCAGCACATTCCTTCTGACGTTGCAAAGAAGCGGTGTTCTATTTGTTCACGCTCGAGCAGCTGATGAACACTATAAAGTCCCACTCCATTTCCTCCGCCAGTCGTTCCTTTTGAAGATGGTAGGAGTGAAAATGCCGTTTCAATTTGTTCTTTTGTGAGAGGTGTACATGGATTTTCAATCATCAAACATTGATTTTTTAATTCCACTCGAATGACGCCTTCTTTTGATGAGTGTTTAATAGCATTCATCAATAGATTATTCCATACATTTCGAAAGGCAATTGGACTCGCTTCAATCGTGAATGGTTCGATGCTTTCTTCAAGCACTAGTCCTTTTTCTTGTAATAATAACTGGAATTCTCTGTTCCACTCTGGAAGAACGCTTTCTAATGCTATTTCTTCTTTTGTTAGAGTTTCTTCTTGTAATTTAGAGAGTGCTAGAATTTCCTGAACGAGTACAGACATTTGATCGACTTTGGCAATCGACTCTTCCAGGTACTTATCACGGTCTTTATATTTACCAACATTGAGGCTCATATTCTCTAATAAAATACGCAGACCTGCTAATGGCGTCTTCAACTCATGAGAAGCGCTTCGTAAGAAATCTACCTTTGTTTTTTCCAACTGAATCATCTTCTGGTTCTTCTCTTCCAGTTCATCGATGCACGGATAGCAGATGCTCATATAAGTCATTGATTTGGATTTCCATTTGTCCAATTTCATCGGACCTTGGATTTGCAAACCGTGCTTCTCTATCCAATTCCATCATCTTCTGAGTGACTTTGGACATTTGCATCAGCGGTTTCGATAATTTTCTAGCATATATATACGAAAAATCACTGCTGAAAAGATCGAAAATAGCGAGTGATAATGGCAAATAACGGAATGTGACCTTGGTTGCCTGTTTCACCGATTCGGTTGTCGTAACAACCTGCAGTTGCATTTGTTTGCCATCTTTTGTAGTGACTTGTCTATCCTCGATAATCACCGAGTTCTGGTCACTATTCTCATCAATGGCCAACTCGCTTCCTAGCTGTAAGTTTTCCCCGTTCGATTCTTTTCTTAAGTAGCTGTAATCCCTTCGTTTTTAGCATACAGTTGCAAGGCAGACGCAGCTTCTTGTTCATCGACTTTGGATAAACTTTCCACTAATACATCCGCTTTTTGACTCAGTTCTTGCTGACGTTCCTGCAAATAAAAGTGCGGAAAAGCAAAATATAAAAACAGATGCGCAATAGCCACTAGCGTACCTAGAATGCTCAATGTATAAATAAAAATCTTAGGAAACAGTTTTAATTTTCTCATCTGTAACTAATCAGTGTCCGACATTTTTAACGGTCACGATACAATCCAACAATAGTCGCAATTGTAGACGATACACATCACAACGCGGTCAAACGGTGGGTCTTCATGAGCGCTCACACGTGATCAAAATTTGAGCACGACTCAACACTTGTCCTTGATGTTCTACGAGTAGTTTTAAAATCGCGAGTTCCTTTGCGGTAACTTCCACGATTTGCCCATTTACTCTGGCTTCAAAACTGGTGAAATTCACACTCGTAGATTCATAGTTCCACACATTCATTTCTCCGTAGTGACGCTTCAATACGGCTTCAATCTGCTTATGCAAGACGACGAGTGAAAAAGGTTTTTGAATAAATCCATCGACGAGCAGCTCAAAGGTTCTCACCTGTGTCTCTTCATCATGAAGGGCCGTTAGCATTAGAATAGGAACTTTACTTGTTTTTCGTACCTCTTCTAGTACTTCAAAACCATTTTTTCGAGGCATCATAATATCGAGTAAGATTAAATCAATCGATTCTTTTTCAAATACTTCAAGCGCCTCTACTCCATCTTCTGCGGTAAACACATGGAATCCTTGCTCTGTTAAATATTCACGAACACCTTCACGAATCGCTCCTTCGTCTTCAACGACTAATAAATTCAAAAACATCACCTCTTTTTCGCTATTATATCAATCAATTGGTCTTGCGACTAGACACTTGCATTTTTATTCCGTATCTTGCAATAAACTCTTCGGAGATTTTTGTAAAATAAACGCACTTCCTAGGAGTACCGCAATGACAATGACCACGAGTCCAAGACCAACAACCGTTGCTTTATCCATATTGGATACTGTCACCGATAATTCTGTCAATGTCTTGTTGAAGCCATCCACGGCTGCTCCACCACCAAGGTTTGCTGATTTCGCTTCATTCGCCAGTTGCGTGCCAAGGCTACTATTGACTTGACCTAAGATGAGTTTTCCAACCCACATTCGCTGACAGGGCCACCCTGCAAGAATTGCAGCGATAAAGCTGGCAATGCTGACCATTCCTACTTGCACAGCATTTGCGCGATAATCGTTTTGTTCGTCATTCCAAGCGCCAGACGGACACCGATTTCTCTTCTGCGGCTATTTGTCCATAAGAAGAGAACGAGCACTAAAATAATCGCAGAGAAGATTAGACTTCAAGGAATAGTTTATCCGTTAAGCCGTATACTAGATTAATTGATTTTGCGGTGTTGGTGGTTTTGATACTCTTAATGAGCGTATATGCCTTCCAGTCAATTCCTAACTTCTTGACATTCCATCACACTTATCGATGTCATATTGACCACCGACAAGGAACGTAGCATCAGGTAAATCGCATCTGCTTCTAGTATATCCATACATTAAGGCACTTGTCTTCAAGTCTGTTAAAATCGTATTTTCATATAATTCTTGAGGTGCTGTGACCCCACCTTTATCCTGAACAATCCCAACAATCGTCACCTCGGTTTTGGTTATTGGCTTGCTTTCTCGTTATCTGCATCATAAATATTTGATTTTCAACTGAACTTGTCCTTAACTTTTAAATTATTTTTCTTAGCAAATCTTCGTGCACTAATGTCACATTGTATCAGTCATCCATAATAGCGTCCTTCTGTAAGCGTGTGAAGGTTTGTGCAGCAAATCGTTCATCCATGCATAGAATCATTAATCCCTGTTACCTGAGCGGCTTTTCCCGAAACGTTGCTGACGAGTGGCATCAAGACGACTCACTCTTTGCTGGAATCAATTCTGATCCACGAGGGTCAGCTACGACTTCCATTCGCTTCCTGCCTTTTTGAGACGCCTTCGATTCCTTCAATCGCTTGAATATCTTTTTCCCCTTTCAAGTTCCCACCCACGAGCAGTCATCGATTATGTCTGCGAGTCAATTTGCATCGAGAAACGAAGAATTAATCGACTTAAACGTTTCTTTTTGCAGCGGTATCCGTTGCGTGTTTTACCAGCTAAACTACTAAGAGCCACCGTTACCATACTAAATAAAATAAAAGAAAATAATGAAGGTTTTAAACTTTTTCTTGGAGATATGCTTAAAGCATTTGTAGGATATTCATCTATTTTCCCCTCTTGCTTTCTTTAATCCATCTTCTAATTCCAACACTTCATCACTCGCAGCTGCTACTTGCGGGCTGTGAGTCACATAATGACGCATTTTCCCACTGTCGCTGCTGCCATTTTTAAGATATCGATAATCTTCGTGCGGTTCCTTCATCAGGTTTCCGGTTGGTTCATCCGCTAAAATACTGGCGCCTTTGAAAACAAGTGCTCTCGCAATCGCAACCCGTTGTTGTTGCCCACCTGATAAAGCTTCAATACATTACGATGAATTACTCTTCATCTAATCCTAATTTCAATAGGATATCTTTGCTTTTTCCATTCACTATCTTACATTTTCAAGAGGTGTTAAATAATCGATTAAATTATAGTTTTGGAACACTAAAGCAAATATGGTCACGACGATGTTCACTGTATGACCCTTGCGCAATATACTTGCCCATTGAAAACAAACTTTTCCTTTCGTTGGGCTATCTAATCCCTGCTAATAGCGATAGAAAGTTGATTTCCTGCTCCGATTTCCCAACGACCACCGCCGTTTTTCCTTCTTCAAAGTGGCATTCAGATCATTCAATACATATTTTTGAGAATCCTCATGTCAATAAATATTTTCTAATGATAATACTGACATGAAAAACACTCCTTAGTTCATTTGACTTAGTCTTTCGGTTTCTTCATTAAGATAACTGCCGTACTAAAATAGAACAGCTAGTGCAATAATGATAAGTACGACTCCAATCGTTATAGATCCGCAAACAGACTGACTCTGGCAGCTCGATTCAAATAACGATTTCACTTATTGGAATCATCGAAAGATAAGAGACCAGTGTAAAATTGCTTGGCTACAAGCTTCCTAACATAAGAGCGAAGATAGACTCGTTGCCGCAACCGTGTATAGTTCTAATAAAGATTTGCGCGATAATTTCTTTTCTTGAAATTCCGACCGACATCAAAATTCCAAACTCATGAATTCTTTTCTCTTAATGAAAATACATAAAATTAAAAATAAAAACAATAACTGCTATTACAAATACAGAACTCAGTCAACAATGTCATGAGCGATTTGAAGTTTTTGGATCGGCGCCACCCGTTCAAATACTTGTTCATAGAAAGTTGCATGCTATCCCACTTGAGGAAGTTCTTTTACTCTTGAAATCACTTCTTCTAATTTTTGATGGGTCTTTCACCCGTAAAAATCGCACGATGAACAATGGCATTTTCATCTTTCCCTGATTAATGATTGACTCGTTTTATAATCCATATAGATACGATTTTTCTGTTAAGTCACTCGTCAATCCTGTCGATTGCTCTGATAACTTCCCATTGAAAATCCCGATGATTTCCACCGTTACTTCTTTACTGCTTGCAGTAGCGTCCCCGTTTTGGAAGTTCTTCAATTTAATCTTGCTTCCGACTGTCCAATTGTTTTCTTTTGCAAGCTCTTCATGCTCGAGAACTTTTCCGGAATCATCTTTCGTTAACGCACGACCTTCTTTAAGACTTAGCGCTCCACTAGCAAAATTCAGCTCCTGATCACTGGAGGTAACCCCATGATAACCTACCAGTTCTCCCATATTCCCTTGATCGAGTTGGACCGCTTGTTCTCTTTCAACAGCCTTTGCGTCTTCTAGTTGACCAATGCCATCAAATTCATACTGCGCATCCTTCACACCCTCAACTTGTTCCACTTGGGACAACTTCTTTTGTTCGATGTTTCCATCTTGTAAGAGCGATTCTATTTGAAATCCTGAATTGGATAATTCTAATAGCTTCGTTTGAACCTTCCCTGTACTTTCTTGCATCGAGAGTACCGCCAAGACGGCTGCTGTAATTAGCATCATGATGAAAAATAATATTCCTGTACGAATCTTCTTGCGCACAAGATACGCACCTGCTCTCCTCTTCCAATCCATGTCTCCCACTTCCTTTCCTATTCTGTACATATTGGTTTGCACTCCAATATGAAAACGAATATGAAACAAAATTCTGAAAAATTGTTACTACATATGGTAATAGAACTGTTTTTGATGTAAAAAGACTGGACAATTGTCCAGCCTTTCCTCTTAATATCTTTCTTTCATTGCACGATCGATTTCGCGTTTCATATCCTTTTTGCTTTAAGGCATCACGTTTATCGTAATTTTTCTTCCCTGCAACGTCGATCAACAACTTCGCAACGCCATTTTTATGTAGACCTTCTAGCGGCATCTACTGTATTTCCGGCTTGCTTTGACTTGCTCCAGTAAATAATTAATTTGCTTTTTATGAAGCAATAATCTTTCTAGTTCTTAATGGGTCATGATTGAACAGTGTCCCTTGTTCAAACGGGCTAATATGGACACCTACAAGAAAAAGCTTCTCCTTGCTTCAAGCTTACGTATCCATCTTTTAAATTGATACGCGCTTGACGAACCGATTGATTTCTGTCTCAGTTAAGACCATCCCAGCTTCAATCGTTTCCAAGAATGGTATAGTCATGACTTCGCTTTTCGATTTTAGTGCGAGCACTTTATCGTTCGTTCCTTTAGGCATTCCACGCAACCTCCTAGCGTCTTTTCTTTTTCGTTTTAATGGCTTTTTAAAGCGTTGGCGACCTTTTTAATGCCTTCTTAGAAGACTTTATCATCAAAGAACTCGCCTTTTTCTTGGATCGTTCTGTTTTAGCCAATTTTGCATCTTCTACGAGTAGGAAATCGACTTCTCTAGCTTCCACATCTACTTTCACATTTCACGAACTCGGTCACCGATACGGTAACTTACACCCGTACGTTCGCCCAAGTAAAATCATATGACTTTCAATAAAGTTAAAGTAGTCTTGCTTCAAGTGAGAAATATGAATTAATCCTTCTACGGTATTGGCTAACTCGACAAACATCCCGAATTTTTGTCACTGAGCTTACGATTCCATCGAAATTCCTCATAGACCTTTGTCTTGCAGCTATTCAGCTCAATGCGTTCACATCGCGTTCCGCCTGTACTGCAAGTCGTTCCATACGAGATGATTGGTCTGCAATTTGTTGTAATTTATCTTCCGAGCGTTTCTTCTTTCTTCGATCAAATGACCTGGACGTTTTCCGTAATGACGGATCATACGATGAACGATTGAAAGTCTGGATAACGACGAATTGGCGAAGTGAAGTGCGTATAGTCTTCCGCTGCCAGTCCATAGTGTCCTGTAGGCGTAATATCGTACTTAGCTTGCTTCATAGAACGAAGCATCATCGTCGATACCACCGCTTCATACGGTTCACCACGTACTTCATTCAAAGCTTTTTGTAATTTCTTCGGCGTAATCGAATCGTTCTTCCCTTTAATCGTAATTCCAAATGCGGTAATAAACTCTAAGAATCGTTGGGTTTTTCGCTATCTGGATTTTTCGTGAATACAGATAAATAAACGGCACCTTCAATTGTTCCATAGTGACGAGCCACCGTTTCATTCGCCGCAAGCATAAAGGACTCAATGAGTCGCTCTGCTACACCACGTTCACGTAGTACGATTTCAGTTGGTGCTCCTTTGTCATCCACAAGAATTTTTGCTTCTTGTGTATCAAAGTCAATCGCTCCACGTTCCATACGTCTACGCTCAAGAATTGTATGTAATTCTTTCATGTTCCAAAGCATTGCATCAATCTCTGGAGTGATTTTTCCAGAAGCTTCATTCGTATTGAATAATACGTTCACTTCATCATACGTTAATCGCTCGTTCGATTGAATCACACTTGGAAAAATCTCGTGCTGGTAAATCGTTCCGCTACGGTCGATTTCCATGCGTGCTATTAACGTTAATCGCTCTTCATATGGATGAAGCGAGCAGATTCCGTTGGATAATCGTTGGGCAACATTGGAACTACACGGTCTGTTAAATACACATCGTTCCGCGTTCAAATGCTTCCTTATCCATTTCAAATTTTCCGTTACATAATAAGAAACGTCGGCGATGGATACCGTTAAGACAAAGGTTCCATCTTCGCGTTTTTACAAAGACGACCGCATCATCTAAGTCTTTGGCATCTGCTCCGTCAATTGTCACGGTTAATTCTTGGCGTAAATCAACACGCCCTTCGATTTCTTTCGGTGAGATCGTTTCACTCACACGGTTTGCTTCCTCTATAGACAGAGTCTGGAATACTGTTGGGATTTTTAATTGATGTAAAATCATTAAAAATATCCATACCAAACAGCGTCTTTATAGCCGATTTCTTTTGACGATATGCGCCTTCAAGACGAGTTCGTGACGCTCTGTTTCATAATGTTCCACTTCGGCAATCACGACGGTTCCGTCAACTGGGTTTAATCCCTTTCTAGTCACATAACATTTCGTTTTCTTTAATTTAGAATCTTTTATTGCAATTTCGCCACAATAGCCTGTTTGCAGCATAATCTTCGATGGGATAACGTGTATAAATTCCCCACCACTTGCTTCTGGCACGTTCTAAGACTCTTTACGATCGTTCCGCTTGCAGCTTTATCGTTATAAGGATTTTCTTCTTGAACGATACGAATAGCCACTGTGTCTCCATCCATAGCGCCATGGACATCCGTTCTTGGGATAAAAATATCAGGCTTGCCTTCTTCAACCGTTACAAAACCAAACCCTTTATCATTTAATCGGAATGTTCCTTCTAACGTACGATTTTTGATTGAATCAAATTTACCTTGTCGTGTCAATACAATTTTTCCAGAATCTTCGAGGTCAGCTAATTGTTTCACTAAAATCTTAAAGTCCTTTGAAGCAGTAAATCCGAAATGCTCACTAATTTCTTGAACACTTTCAGATTCATGTTCCATAAAAGAAAGCCATTAAGATTTCTTCTAATGATTGTCTCATTTCTTTTACCTCCATTCTTGTTGATTTGAAAAAGAAGAACAGTCTCTTGGAATTCCTTTCTAACAGGACTAACCGTAATCACGTGCCCTGCTTCTTCATACCAATGTAACTCCACTTGCGCGTTAATGAGTCCTCTTTTTTAATTCTAAGGATGACTCTGGATCGACAAGTGTATCTTGTTCCCCTTGTGCAATATAAAAACTTCCTGTCACTTCATCTAAATGTGAAGCAACGTCACTTGAAAATGATTGAATATGTGCTAATTGTTTTTGTGCTTTTTCCTTCATTTCAGTTTCATCAAACGGGCGCCCTATATTTCTGTAAGACGCCTTCGCATACATCATAAAACTTTGCAACAGTCCTGGCAACTGAGGATTCCCAGAAGATACTGGCGAACAAAATGTGCCCGCATATTCCACTAGATGTTCGGTTGATAATTTAGTCGCCATAATACCGCCCATCGATAATCCAAAGGCACTAACCGTGTGATAGCCTTGTCCTCGAACAAAGTCGACAGCACGTTTAGCATCATCGTACCAAGCCTCAGGAGAACTTGCTAAGATATCTTCCACATCTGGAGTTCCATGGCCAGAAAATACTGGAACATAGACTGCATAATCATGACGATGTAAAAACTGCGCAAGCATTCTCACATCCGCAGGTGTTCCTGTATAAGCATGAAATAAAATCACCGCTCTTGTATTGCTTTCTTTTCTTAACCATAGTGCTTCCATAATACTCTCCTCTATTCTGCCAAATAAAAAAGTACAATTGGTTGGATGTCGAACAATTGTACTTAAATTTATTATTTTTGATGAAATGTATGCTAATGCAAATGCTAATAACATGAAGATTGTTCCTAAAACAACTGTTACGCGAATTAAGAATGCCTCAAAACCACGTGCCTTTTTGTTTACCGAATAATTGCTCTGCTCCACCTGTTAAATTCGCAGCATTTGTTTTTGAAGGTTGCATTGCAACAACAATAATTAATAATACGCATACCACAACCATCAGTGATAAAATCAACTGTACAAAAGGATTCCCTCCTTAACTAAAATTCTTTTCAATTTTAACATAAAAACTACGATATTTCTACTCTTTCACGCGAAATGTTTTTCAATTCGAACTACAATTAAAAATCCTTGGAAACATGGTATAATAGAAAAAGACAAAATGAATGGAGTGACGGAATGAAAGGTTTTGTATTTTTTGATTTGGATGGAACACTTTTAAACGGCGAGTCAAAAGTGGACGTCGCTACAGCCAAAGCCATTCAAACGCTAAAAAACAACGGGTATGAACCCTTTATCGCAACAGGACGTTCTTCTGCTGAAACACGCGATATTATGGAGAGTGCCAATATCCACTCAGGAATTTTTATGAACGGTCAAGTCGTTCTTTATCAAGGCAAGCGTGTTTATTCTTCAGAAATTCCAACTGAAATGGTGAAGAAATTCCATCAAATGGTAAAAGAAGATGGATATGGGTTTACGACCTATAATGACAAAGAATTCTACTTAGTAGAATCCACAGATGGAGCTAAGGATGCTTACGGATTTATTCACACGAATCCACCTGCACTAAACGCAGATTTTTATATAGATAATCCGATTAACATGTTGCTCTTTATCTGTCTTCCACCAGCGGAAGAAAAATATAAAGTAGCATTTCCTAATCTTGATTTCCTACGGAACACACCGTACTCAGTCGATGTGATTTCAAAAGGGAATTCAAAAGCGGAAGGAATCAAACGCTTCTTAGATTATTTAAATCAAGAAGATGCTGAAACTTACGCATTCGGAGATGGTCCAAACGATATCGAGATGCTTCAAGCAGTGACGCATCCTGTCGCTATGGAAATGCCATCCCTGTACTCAAAGAAATTGCAGAATTTATTACAACGGACAATACAGATAACGGCATTATCAACGGATTAAAACACTATGACCTTATTTAAGAAAGGAGGAAAATGAATGTCAATTTATGAAATCGAAGTCCCTACAGTCAGTGGAGATCGTAACTACTCTAGAAGACTATAAAGGACAATTACTGCTAATTGTGAATACCGCAAGCGGATGCGGACTCGCTCCACAATTTGACGGTCTAGAAAAACTCTATTTAGAATTCAAGGACAAAGGATTCACAGTTCTTGGATTCCCTTGTAATCAATTTGCTGGCCAAGAGCCTCTCACTGCTGAACAAGCAGTCGCACATTGCCAATTGACATACAATACGACTTTCCCAATGTTTGGTAAGGTTAAGGTAAATGGTCCAGAAACACATCCTTTATTTGAGTTATTAAAGAAAGAAACTGCTGGTCTTTTCGGCGAAAAGGTAAAATGGAATTTCACGAAATTCCTCGTAGCTAAAGATGGGACGTTTTTAAAACGTTTTGCTCCGACGACAACGCCTGAACAAATTCGAGACGAAATCGCAAGTCTTCTTTCATAATACAAACTATGATAAAATAAAAAGAAAACGGTAAGGAGAAATCACCATGAAGTCAATGAAATTTTACGTATTTTTGAGAAGAAATGAATGTAGCTGTTATTTCGACTGCGGATGAACAACCAACCTCATGCACGTCATATCCATATTGGTGTTGCAAACGAAAAAGGCGTGTTCTTTATGACTAGTCCAAAAACAAACTTCTACAAACAACTACAAAAGAACCAAAAAGTTGCCATTACTGCTATGAAGAGCGAAAGATTACTTAATCCAAGTGATTCGTATCGAAGAGTGTTGTTAAAGAAATTGGTCGTGAACGTCTTGAAGAAGTGCTTAAAGATAACCCATTCGTAAAAAGATGTTTACCCTAACGAAGAAGACATTGCTGGCGTACAAGTATTCCCTTATATGACGGTAAAGATTCTACCATAGCCTACACAAGGCCACAAATACGTGTTTGATATTCACGAATAAAAAAATAGAAAAAGGATTTTTATGAAAAACTTTTTATTGGCTCTTGCAGCTCTTTTTGTTGTTGGCTTAGCGACATTTTTATTTATTACCATCAAGTAGCAAACCTGCTGATGCAAACGTCGTATTCCAAGACGCAAGCGGAAAAATTAACTGAAAAAGACTTTAACGGAAAAACCAACCGTCTATTATGCATGGGCAAGTTGGTGTCCAGATTTGATAACAAGAGCTCCCAATTTTAAATACATTAAAAAGAAAAATATGCTGACAAAGTTGAATTTGTTGGTGTAGCGATGATCAGTCCAGAAAGAACCGATTGAGAACGGAAAGAAATACTTGAAAGAGCATTCTCTATCCTCAACTATTACTCAGACGTTGATTCAAGCTTCCAAAAATATCATGAGATTACAGAAATTCCAACCCTAATCTTTGTCGATAAAGATGGAAGATTGTTATGGCCGGTGTTCTGACTCAAGAAGAACTCGAGACCTACATCAAAGAAATCTTATAAAATCAAAAAAACACTAGCAGAATTCTCTGCTAGTGTTTTTCATTCTATCAATAAAGAGGGATGTAGCATCCTCTCTTATTTATTATTCTATGTTTAGAAACACCAATACGGTTGATTGCCTTGCTTAAAGCGATTTTTCGCACGTTCAACATCACTTTGAACGAGATTCTGTCGCTAATCACTTTTTCCGCTTTATCTTTGGCTTGTTCTGCACGAGTCACGTCAATGTCTCTTGCACGCTCAGCCACGTTGGCAATAATCGTTACGACATTATCCCGCACTTCCATAACTCCACCACCGATTGCAATATAATCAGTTGGTGAATCCTCTAAGAATCGTTTCACTCGAAGTGCCCCGATTTTTAAAGGAAGCATGATTGGAGCATGATGCGGTAGTATGGTGATTCCGCCATCGACTGCATCGGCACTCACAGAATAGGAACGATGGTTATACACTTTTCCTTCTGGTGTTGTGACAACGACCAGTAATTCATGTTCAGCCATCTTTAGTTTCCTCCATAAAACCCTGCTGCTTTAGCTTTTTTAATCACGTCTTCGATTGGTCCTACGTTACGGAACATATCTTCTGGAATATCATCATATAAACCATCGATAATTCCTTTAAATCCGCGAACTGTATCTTTAATTGGAACATATGAACCAGGTTGTCCTGTAAATGCTTCGGCAACGTGGAAGTTTTGTGATAAGAAGAATTGAATTCTTCTTGCACGGTTTACAATGACTTTTTCGCTATCTGACAATTCATCAATCCCTAAGATGGCAATGATGTCTTGTAATTCACGATAACGTTGTAGCATTTGTTGTACTTTCATCGCTACTTCATAGTGTTCTTCCCCAACGATTTCTGGAGTTAGGGCACTTGAAGTTGAAGCAAGTGGATCCACCGCTGGATAAATCCCCTGTTCTGTTAAACGACGCTCTAAGTTTGTTGTTGCATCTAAGTGGGCGAATGTTGTTGCTGGAGCCGGGTCAGTATAGTCATCGGCTGGCACGTAAATTGCTTGAATAGATGTAATAGATCCGTCTTTAGTTGAACTGATACGTTCTTGTAATTGACCCATTTTCGGTTGCAAGTGTTGGTTGATACCCTACGGCAGAAGGCATACGTCCAAGCAGGGCTGATACTTCTGAACCTGCTTGTGTGAAACGATAAATGTTATCGATGAATAAAAGCACGTCTTGTTTTTCCATATCACGGAAGTATTCCGCAATTGTTAAACCTGTAAGTGCTACACGCATACGAGCTCCTGGTGGTTCGTTCATTTGTCCAAACACCATCGCTGTTTTAGCAGATACACCTGACTCTTGCATTTCATGGTAAAGGTCGTTCCTTCACGAGTACGTTCCCCTACCCCTGTAAATACTGAAATACCACCAAGTTCTTCAGCGATATTATGAATCAATTCTTGAATTAATACGGTTTTCCCTACACCGGCACCACCGAACAAACCGATTTTACCACCTTTAAGATATGGTGCTAAAAGGTCAATAACTTTAATCCCTGTTTGTAGAATTTCGTATTGACTGTTTAATTCTTCAAATTTTTGGTGCTGGTTTATGAATTTCATGTCTTGTGAAATCTGCTGGGAATGGTTCTTTCAAGTCGATTGTATCTCCAAGAACGTTGAAGACACGACCCTAATGTTTCAGGTCCCACTGGAACGCTAATTGTGCGTCCTAAGTCCACCACTTTCATGCCACGTTGCAAAACCATCTGTAGATTCCATGAGCGATTGTACGAACTGCACCGTCCCCTAATTCTACAGCAGTTTCCAAAGTAACAGTTTTTCGCTACCATCATTGGCTGTTTTCACAACTTGTAATGCATTATGAATATCTGGAACGCCTTCTTCTAAAGGAAATACCACGTCTACAACTGGCCCTACAACCTGTAAAATCTTTCCAGTTCTCAATCCATTTTCCTCCTTCTAAAATCCTAATGTTCTTCCAGAGCAGCTGCTCACCGACAATTTCTGTAATTTCTTGTGTAATTTGCGCTTGTCGTCTCTGGTTCAAATCTTGTGTTAAGTTACTAATTAAATCTTTAGCATTATCTGTCGCACTTCTCATGGCAGTCATACGAGACGCATGTTCTGCTGATTTAGCATCGATAATGGCTCCGTAAATAAGCGATTCTGCATATTGTGGAAGCAAGATGTCCATAATAATTTCCTTATTTGGTTCGAAAAATATAGTCCAATTCGTACTCTTTTGCTTCTTCAGCATCTAAGTCGATAATTGGTAACATTTTTTTCAACACGGTAGTTTGATAAAAGCGCGTTTTACATGGTGATTATAGCAAACGTAAAACTCATCAAATTCACCGTCACGGAACATTTGGACTGCACTTGACACAATCTTTCTTACTTCTTCAAAGGTTGGAATATCGGATACGTCGTTAATTTCTAGACGCACATCCACTCCCATCTTCTTGAAGAAGCGACTTGCAGCATCCCCAATCGTTAAGATGACATATTCATCCTTGGATTGGTGGTCTAACTCTAACATTTCTCTTGTTGATTGGAAAATGGAAGAGTTGTAACTCCCAGCAAGTCCTTGATCAGATGAAATCACTAAGTATCCAGTCTTTTTAACTGGACGTTCAATTAATAAATCGTGATAGTCGATAAAAAAGTTACTACTTCTCCGTCCTCTGACGTTTCATCGACAACCTCTTCTTTTATTGTGATTTGCGTATAGTAAGTGAGTTACAACTTCACGGATTTTTGAGCGTAGTCTTGATAGTGACGCACTGCTTGCTCTGATTTGGCTAATTTTGCTGCAGAGACCATCTGCATGGCGCTAGTGATTTGACTTGTTTTCTTTGTTGAAACAATTCTCTTCTTTAAATCATTTAAGGAAGCCGTCATTCAGGTCACCTCTCCTTTCTACGCTTATTGAACACGTTCAAATAAATGAATTTGTTTGAAACTCTCAATTACTTTGTAGAATTTCTCTTCATCCGAAATCACATGTTGATCGCGGATTTCATTCAATAAATCTCTATGTTCGCTTTCTAAATGTTGATATAACGCTTTTTCAAATGGTTTAATACGGTCGATTGGAATCGCATCTAATAAACCATGTGTTAAAGCAAATAAAATCGATACTTGATATTCGATTGGTAATGGTTGGTGAACATCTTGTTTCAAGACTTCAACCGTACGTTTACCACGATTTAATTTTTGTTGAGTTGCCGCATCTAAGTCAGAACCAAATTGTGTGAAGGCTTCTAACTCACGGTAACTTGCTAAGTCGATACGTAATGTACCAGAAACTTTCTTCATCGCTTTAATTTGGGCAGAACCCCCAACACGCGATACAGATAATCCAGCAGATAAACCAGGACGTACCCCTGAGTAGAACAAGTCACTTTCTAAGAAGATTTGTCCATCTGTAATAGAGATTACGTTTGTTGGAATATATGCAGAAATATCTCCGGCTTGTGTTTCGATGATTGGTAAGGCTGTTAATGACCCTGCTCCTAATTCATCACTTAATTTCGCTGCACGTTCTAGTAAACGTGAGTGCAAGTAGAATACATCCCCTGGATAAGCTTCACGACCTGGTGGACGGCGAAGTAATAGGGAAATTTCACGATATGCCGCAGCTTGTTTTGATAAATCATCGTACACGATTAAGACATCGCGTCCTTGATACATCCATTCTTCACCCATTGCAGTACCTGCATATGGTGCAATATAAAGCATTGGCGCTGGTTGAGAAGCACTCGCTGATACAACCGTTGTATATTCCATTGCTCCGTAGCGTTTTAAAGTTTCCACAAGAGCTTTAACCGTAGATTCTTTTTGACCAATAGCGACATAAATACATAAAGTATCTTTGCCTTTTTGGTTCAAAATCGTATCTACTGCGATACTTGTTTTACCAGTTTTACGGTCACCGATGATTAACTCACGTTGCCCTTTACCGATTGGAACTAAAGCATCGACTACTTTTAATCCTGTAGGTAGTGATTGTTTTACACTTTGACGTTGCATAACGCCAGGTGCTTCATTTTCTACTGGACGTTTTTTCGTTGTTTCGATGGCACCAAGACCGTCAATTGGACGACCTAACGCATCTACAACACGACCAATCAATGCGTCCCCTACTGGAACATCAAGGATACGTCCTGTACGTTTCACAGGTTCTCCTTCATGGATATTTTCATATCCTCCGAAGATGATGACACCAACATCGTTTTTTCTAAGTTTTGGGGCCATCCCGTAGGCGCCGTTTTTCAAATTCTACTAATTCTCCAGCCATTACATTTGTAAGACCGATGACACGAGCAATTCCGTCCCCGATGAAGGAAACCTCACCGATTTCTTCAATTTGTTCTTTCGTTTCAAAAGAAGCGATTTGGTCACGAATTCTCGCTGTAATATTACTCATTTCCATTTATGCCATCTCACCTCTTTAATCCTGTTTGGCTAATTTTCTCTTTGAATTGTTTTAGTTTGTTTGCAATCGTTCCATCTAATAAATACTCTTTTGTCTTAATTTGAACGCCGCCAATCACTGAAGGATCCACGGTATTCACCCAAGAATCATATTCTTTATGAGTTTTATTTTTGGAATGCAGTTGCAATACGATCCATCTGATCATCCGTTAAAGGAATCATGAAACAATCTCTAATTTATTGGCATTGTAAATATCTAAGAACGCTTCGAGTGCTTCTACAATATTCATCGAACCATCTTCAGACGGGAATGTTGCTATGTACTCTTGTGTTTCTTTTGATAAATGTCCAAATGCAGATTCTAATACAGATAACTTTTTGTCATAAGAGACATGCTCTAGATGCATCATCTGTCTAAACGTCGAAGTATTTTGAATCCTGCTAAAATAGCTTGAAGTTCATTTGTCACTTGCTCTAAGTGACCTTCGAATTTTGCCTTTGCATAGAAATGGCTGGCTTCTTTAACGATATCTTTATGATATTTAACCATTATTTTCCCAACCCCTTAATGAAGGCTTCAATGACTTCTTGATGTTTTTCTTTTGTCACTTCTTGTTCAAGAATTTGACTAGCAAGTTGAACTGATAGGTCTACAATATCATCTTGCACTTGTGCGATGGCACGTTGTTTCATTGAATCCACTTCACGTTGCCCATCTGCTTTCATGCGAGAGACCACATCTTTACCTTCTTTAATCATTTCATCTTGCGTTTTTGAAGCTGCTTCACGAGCGTTATCTAAGATTTCTCCACCTTTTTTCTCTGCGTTATGAATAATTTCATTCGCATTGGCTTGGATTTCTTCAGCTGATTTTCTTTTCTCAGCAGCTTCGTCTAAATCTTTAGCGATTTTATCTCGACGTGCTTCTAACATGGCATTCACTTTATCCCAAGCAAAGAATTTCACCAAGAATAGTAACAACGTAAATGAAATTAATACGGCTAAAGTATCGCCTAAAATTGTACTGACATTACCTGATAACATTACTTCAAACATCTCTCACCCCTCCTTTACGACAATAATTCCATTTGTTGGATTATTTAACGAATACAAGGATAAGAGCGATTAATACGGCGAAGATTGGCATCGCTTCGATTAAGGCAACCCCGATGAACATTGTTGAACGTAATTCATTGCTCATTTCTGGTTGGCGTGTCATTGATTCAATTGTTTTTACGATAACTGCTTGGTTACCAAATGCTGCTGCTAAAGCTGCTCCTGCTACTGCGATTGCTGCTGCTAATTCTGTCATTATAAATTCCTCATTTCTTAAAAATTAATGTTTCATTACTTTATGTGAGATGTAAACCATTGTCAACGTACAGAATACGTACGCTTGAATAGCTCCAATTACCACTGAAAATCCTTGCCATACTACCCCTAGTGGTATTGCAAGAATATAGGTTATTAGTCCTGCTGCAGATGAGAACATCACAATCAATCCTAATAACACTTCGCCGGCATAAATATTTCCGTAGAGACGGAATGCCAACGTAATTGTGTTCGTAAACTCTTCAATCAATTTGATTGGGAGCATTATCGACATCGGACTTAAGTAAGAATGTTGAATATATCCTTTGAGTCCCATCTTCTGTACACCAGAATAATGTGCGATTAATGTTGTCATTAGCGCTAAGGCTAAACATACTACCGGGCTAGCTGTTGGGCTGGCAAAATAGCTGTGATCTTCATAGTGAATAAAGATAATTAGCCCAACCATATTAGCGACTAGTACAAAAGAAAACAGTGAGAAAATATATAAATAATACGTTTGTGCTGTTTTCTCATCAACTGCACTGTTTACAATACCCTTCGTGAAGTCCATGAGGGCTTCCAGAGCATTTTGCAACTTACCAGGCTTCATCGAAACCTTCCTTGAAGCAAAAATTGTAAATAATGCGATTAGTAAAACACTAACCCCACATGAAATCAAAATCGGAACTGAAAACGACAATCCAAAAATCTCAACCACTTTTGGTGTTGCTTCCATGTTTCTTATTTCCCCTCCTTTACACCAAATAAAAAACTGACAATAATCCTATACTTTGAGGTTTACGCTCAGTACGGTGATTATTGTCAGATTTGGTGGCAATAGTCTATCGCAAAAGCGTTGACTATATAAATTTATTATTTGGTTCCGAATAAACGATCTCCAGCATCTCCTAATCCTGGAAGAATGTATCCATGTTCATTTAATCTTTCATCTAACGCTGCTGCGTAGATGTCGATATCTGGGTGGGCTTTACGTAGAACTTCTACACCCTTCTGGAGCAGCTACAAGACAGCAAAAACTTTAATCGAGCTTGGGTTGTGCACCACGCTTCAACAGTGCGTCAATAGCAGCTACTGCAGATCCCCAGTTGCTAACATAGGATCAACGACAAACAATTGTCTTTCAGAAATATCTGAAGGCAACTTTCACGAAAATACTCAACTGGTTGCAGTGTGTCATGATCACGATACATACCAACATGCCCAATTTTGGCTGCTGGGATTAATTCGAGAATTCCATCAACCATTCCAAGTCCTGCACGCAGAATCGGAATGATAGCAACTTTTTTACCAGCTAATGTTTTCAATGTTGTTTTAACAAGTGGAGTTTCGATTTCTACATCTTCAAGAGGCAGATCTCTAGAAACCTCATAAGCCATTAGCATTGAAATTTCGTTTACAACTTCGCGGAAAACTTTTGTTCCACAATCTTTTTGACGAATCATTGTCAATTTATGTTGAATTAACGGATGATCAAGTACGTGAAATTTACCCATTTGTCATTCTCCTTCCAATACATTAGTGTCACTTCTATTATTTTACCTAAAAATCAGTTAAATATCTAGTCTCAGTTTGAAAACTTATTATTATTTTCATAATCTGAAACAAACCTTTACATTTACTTCGTTACGCGTATAATTTGAAAGTTTCAGTCAACTGTTTCACTTCTTGACGAACACTGATTTAATACTTCTTCATTTTTCAGGATGTGTTAATGTTGTAGGATTAACTCAGCTACTTTTTTCGCCGCAGCTTCATCGAAGCCACGTGTTGTAATAGCTGCCGTTCCGACACGAATTCCACTTGTTTTAACAGGTGGTAATGTATCAAATGGAATGGCATTTTTATTCACTGTAATTCCAACAGTGTCGAGTAATTCTTGCGCTTCTTTACCGTTTAATCCAGTATCTTTAATATCGAGGAGTAATAGATGGTTATCTGTACCACCTGAAATCGCACGAATCACTGTTCTTTTCGAACACTTGCTGCCATAGCTTTAGCATTTTTCACGACTTGCTCGATATACTCACCAAATGCTGGTTGAAGAGCTTCATGGAATGCAACTGCTTTACCAGCAATCACGTGTTCTAGTGGTCCACCTTGGATTCCAGGGAAGATCGCACTGTTTAATTTCTTGCCAAATTCTTCTTTTGCTAAAATTAAACCGCCACGTGGTCCACGCAATGTTTTATGTGTTGTTGATGTTACAACATCTGCATAAGGAACTGGATTTTGATGAGCCCCTTTAGCAACTAACCCAGCGATATGGGCCATATCCACCATAAAGTAAGCTCCAACTTCTTTAGCAATTTCACTAATGCGTTTGAAGTCAATCTCACGTGGGTACGCTGAAGCACCAGCCACGATTAATTGTGGTTTTTCTTCTTTAGCGATACGTTCTAATTCATCATAATCGATTGTTTCAGTTTCTGGATTTACTCCATAAGAAACGAAGTGATAATCTTGTCCAGAGAAGTTTACTCCCATTCCGTGAGTCAAGTGCCCACCATGGTTTAAGTCCATCCCTAAAATCTTATCGCCTTTCTTTACTAGCGCACGATACGCAGCCATATTTGCTTGAGAACCAGAGTGTGGTTGAACATTGGCATATTCTGCACCAAACAATTCTTTTACACGATCAATCGCTAATTGCTCGATGACATCCACATATTCACATCCGCCATAATAGCGACGGCCTGGATACCCTTCTGCATATTTATTCGTTAAAATACTTCCTTGTGCACGTAAAACTCCTTCAGATACGAAGTTTTCTGATGCAATTAATTCAATCCCTTGTTGTTGACGATGTAATTCTTTTTCAATCGTCTCAAAGATGATTTTATCTTCTGTAAATTGACTCATTCAACTACCCCTTTCTTTTCTTACCTTTTCTATTTTATCACATTATAGGCTTTTGTAGAAAACCTATGAGTTCTTCTATAGAACGGTTGATGCAGCTTTTTTCAAACGGTTCATATACGCGATTCCTACTCCTGCTTTCTGGAGCAGATTCGGCTAAAAATAACATCTAATTTTAAGTGATCCAATGATCGCAGTGCATCGAACAACGCACGGTTCATATCATCCACGCTCGTCCCCATCTTGTAAGTACCTTCAACTTTATTTTCAAATTGTCTTTACAATAGCGCTTTGAGCCATCACACCCACTGTTTTTTCTTGTTCTTTGTATTTATGGATAGCTTCTTCAAAAGCTTCCACTGTTCCTTCTACCACAAATACTGGGTGTTTTTGGTGCGTAATGACGATATTTCATGCCAGGAGATTTTTGGCACTTCCTTCTCCCGCTGTCTTTTTGACGTGATGAGATTGAATAGGTCCGATTACCGATTCAATTTGATCCTTTTCGTAATGACACCTGGTCTTAAAATCACAGGCCCTTCTTCATTTGTTAAATCAATCACCGTCGACTCAACACCAACAGTAGATGAACCTCCATCCACAATCCCACGAATACGGCCATTCATATCTTCGAATACATGCTCTACTTTTGTTGGGCTTGGCTTCGTCGAAAGATTCGCACTTGGTCCCACGAGAGGAATTCCCACTTTTGAGATTAACTCTAGTGTTAACGGGTGATTTGGCATACGGAATGACACCGTTGGCAAGCCCAGCGGATAAGGCTGGAGCATAAATTCCTGGTTTTGCCTTTAGAATCATCGTCAGTGGTCCCTGGCCAAAAAGCCTTCGCTAAGGTCAGCGCAATTTCAGGAACTTCTTCTACAGTTGAAGTCATCTGCTGGATATCACTAATATGAACAATCAGTGGATTATCACTTGGACGTCCTTTAGCTTCAAAGACTTTTAACACCGCTTCTTGACTCGTTGCGATTGCTCCTAATCCATATACCGTTTCCGTTGGGAAAGAAACAATTTCTCCTTGTTTGCAAAGCTTTAGCTGCAATATCTAAGTTCTCTTTTGTAAAAATTTGTGTTTCCATTACTGCGCCTCCTTTCCACTCACAATAATCATTCGGTCCATACCTGCAATATCTTTATGAATCGTTACTTCTCGATTTGGACAAGCTACTAAAAAAATTCGTTGTACGCTTGCTCCTTGGTTAAATCCAATTTCAAAAAGCTTGTCCACTATCTGTTAAAAAATTCTTCTAATCGGTTGGCAATCTTTTCGTAAATCGCAAGGCCTTCATTTTCTGCAAACAATGCTTGAGTTGGCTCATAAAGTCGCACCGATTCATCCATTAATGTTTCTTCCGAAAAAGCGATATACGGTGGATTACTAATAATACACTCAAACTTTTCATGTGGTACGTTGCTGTACACATCGCTGTAAAATAATTCAGTTTGAAGATTGAACTTCTCTCGATTCTTCTTAGCAACAACGAGCGCTTCTTCTGAAATATCGCACCCCATATATTGATGTCGGCCTACTAATCTTTCCAAGCTTAAAATAATGCATCCTGTTCCAACACCAATTTCTAGTACGTTCCCAACTGGACACTGTTCTAAAAATGACTGAGCTTTTAAAACAAGCTCTTCTGTTTCTGGGCGAGGAATTAAAGTGTCCTTTGTGACCATAAATTCTTCCCCTAGAAATTCTGCAACTCCTGTAATTTGCTGCAAGGGTTCAAACTCACTTAGGCGTAGTAACTCAGGTTCTAAGTCTTCAAAAGTCACCGTAGCCTCTTGTCGTAAATTCAACAGAAATTGCGACAGAGTCCATTGATTCTTGAATAGCATTAATTCTCTTACAAGATGTTGGCATTCTTCGCGTCCTAATTTCGGTTGTTTTTCTTCTAAAAAACAAGAAGCCCTAACGAGGACTTCTTGGTTTGTTGGATTAGTTGTTTCCATTATTTAATTGCTCCAATTTTTCTGTGTGATCATAAAGAATTAAAGCATCGACAATTTCATCAATTTTTCCAGCTAACACTTGATCTAGCTTTTGAAGTGTTAAACCAATACGGTGGTCTGTAACACGGTTTTGTGGGAAGTTGTACGTACGAATACGTTCAGAACGGTCCCCTGTACCTACTGCAGACTTACGGTTTGCATCATATTCAGATTGCGCTTCTTGAGAAATCTTGTCGTATACACGCGCACGCAATACTTTCATCGCTTTCTCACGGTTTTTCAATTGTGAACGTTCATCTTGCATCGCTACAACAATTCCTGTTGGCAAGTGAGTTAAACGTACGGCAGATGCAGTCTTGTTAACGTGCTGTCCACCGGCACCTGATGCATGGTAAATATCCACACGAATATCTTTATCTTCTAATTCAATTTCTACTTCTTCGGCTTCAGGCATGACTACGACTGTAGCTGTTGAAGTATGCACACGTCCTTGAGATTCAGTTGATGGAACACGTTGTACACGGTGAGCACCAGATTCATATTTTTAATTTAGAGAATACATTATCCCTGTAATCATTAAAATAACTTCTTTATATCCACCGATACCTGTTACGTTGGCATCCATCACTTCTACACGCCATCCTTGTGACTCTGCGTATTTTTTTGATACATATTCAAAAGATCTCCAGCAAAGAGTGCAGCTTCATCTCCACCCAGCAGCCCCGCAGATTTCCATGATGATGTTTTTGCCATCGTTTGGATCTTCTGGTAACAGTAAGAATTTGATTTTATCTTCTAATTCTACTTTTTCTTTTTTGAGGGCACTTAATTCTTCTTTAGCCATTTCTGCCATTTCAGCATCTAAGCTTTCACCAAGCATTTCCTCTGTGTCGCTAATTTCTTCAACCACTTGTTGATAACGTTTGAACGTTTCTACTTTTGGTCGTAAGTTTGCTTCTTCTTTTGTTAATTCCATGAAACGTTTTGTATCGCCGATAACTTCCGGGTCACTTAGTAACTCTGAAAGTTCATCATAACGAATAATAAAACTATCTAATTGATCGAACATACTTTTCTCCTTTATCTTCTCTTATAAGCGTTCTTCACCAGGATGATTATAATGATAACGACAAACTGGATAATAGGCATCATTGCCTCCAATTTGAATTTGTTCTCCCGTATACACTGGAACACCATCCACTACACGCATATTCATACTTGCTTTTTTATGACAATACCAACAAATCGTTTTAATCTCTTCGATTTTATCCGCATAGAGTAATAAGTATTTAGAGCCTTCAAATAACTCGTTTTGGAAATCATTCTTTAGTCCAAATGCCATTACTGGAATATTTAATTCGTCAACAATTCGAGCGAGTTCGAGAATGTGTTGTTTTGATAAGAATTGAGATTCATCAATCAAAATACAATAAGGTTTCACCGCTTGACCTTCGACAATTTCGTAAATAGGTGTATCGTCAAAAATCGGAATGGCTTCACGTCTTACTCCGATACGACTGGATACATATCCTACTTGGTCACGGTCGTCAATTGCACTCGTAAATAATAAAACCGGTTTATCTTGTTCTTCATAATTATGTGCAACCTTTAAAATTTCGATTGATTTTCCACTATTCATTGCACCATATTTAAAAAACAATTGTGCCACATTTATCCCTCCAATTGCTAAACTATACCTTTAATATCTTACGATAAATGGGTACCTTTGTGCAAAAGAAAAACCGTTATTTCAGGCGATTTTTCCACAAACAATTTTAATAAAAATTTTTAAAAAAACGTTTTTATAAACCACTTTTTCATGAAAATATGCTACAATAGTTAAAGTATATTAACGGAAAGGATCGTCTAAATTGAATCTTAGAACACAAGTTGCCTTAGGAGCTGGTAGATTTACTCGCTGGGCTCTGAAGACTTTTACAAAAGGCGGTAGTAGCCTGCCAGGGAAAGTAGCTCATGCTATCGATCCAAATATTTTAAAATCACTCGCTGAAAACTACGATGTCATTATCGTCAGCGGAACAAACGGGAAAACTTTAACAACTTCACTGATTGTTCAATTGTTAAAACAAAAATATCCAAACATTTTAACAAACCCTACTGGAGCTAACTTAACTCAAGGGATTGTTTCAACATTTTTAAACCACTCTCCAAAGACCGGGGAGAAGAATATCGCAGTTCTTGAAGTGGATGAAGCGACAATTCGCCACATCACTCCATATATCGAACCGAAACTATTTGTCTTCACGAATATTTTCCGTGACCAAATGGATCGTTTTGGAGAAATTTATACAACCTATCAATTAATGCTAGATGGTGCTGCTTTTGCACCAAGTGCAACTATTTTAGCAAATGGGGACGCTCCTATTTTTAATAGTGTGGACACTCCAAACCCTCGTGAGTATTTCGGATTTAACAATGCTGAAGATAGCGAAATGATGGCACACTATAATACTGATGGTGTTCTATGCCCTCATTGCCAATCAATCTTGCACTATAAGAGCATTACTTATAGCAACCTCGGAAAATACTATTGTCCAAAATGTGATTTCAAACGTCCTGAATTGAATTATGCAGTCACTGCACTAAATGAATTATCTCTAACAGGTTCTTCATTTGATATTGACGGTACTACTTTTTCAATTCCAATTGCAGGACTCTATAATATTTATAACGCATTAGCAGCCTACTCTGCTGCAAAATTCTTCGGTCTTTCAACTGAAGAAATCCAAGCAGGGTTCTCTAAAGCACAACGCGTCTTTGGTCGTCAAGAAACATTTGATGTTGAAGATAAAGAAGTCATGTTGAACTTAATTAAAAACCCAGTTGGATTTAACCAAATCGTCCAATTATTAAGTTATGAAAAAGAATCCTTTAGTTTAGGAGTTCTCTTAAATGACAATCCTGCCGATGGTCAAGATGTCAGCTGGATTTGGGACGGCGATTTCGAAGGGCTACATGCTTTGAATGCTGTTGACACTGCCATTAGTGGAATCCGTGTTGAAGACCTTGGTGTTCGTATGGAAGTTGCAGGCTTTGAAAACATGAAAGTCTTTAAAACAAATGCGGAATTAATCGATTGGATTCGCAAAGCTCCAACAAAGAAAGTCAATGTACTAGCAACTTATACTGCTCTACTCGACTTACGTAAAGACTTTGCCAAAGAAGGATACCTTAAGGAAGGGATGAACGGATGAAATTAAGAATCTGTCATTTATATGGAAACTTAATGAATACGTATGGTGACAATGGGAACTTACTCATGTTGCAACACCGTGCGAAAAAATTAGGCTACGAAGTGGAAACTACTTTAATTAGTTTAGAAGAAGATTTTAACGCTGAAGACTTTGATATTGTGATGTTTGGCGGCGGTCAAGACTTCGAACAAACAGTCGTGGCTAAAGACCTTCAAAATAAAAAAGAGGATCTCATCCAATACATCGAAGATAATGGTGTTGTCGTTGCGATTTGTGGTGGATTCCAATTACTTGGTCGCTACTACGTGAATGCAAGCGGAGAACGCCTAAACGGTATTAGCGCTATTGATGTTTGTACCAATGGACAATTTCCAAGTCGCTTAATTGGGGATATTGAAATCTTTAATGAAGAATTTGGTGAAACTTATTTAGGCTACGAAAACCATATCGGTAGAACATATCTTGGTAAAAATATGAAACCACTTGGTAAAGTTGTTAAAGGATTCGGAAATAACGAAGAAGATCATGTTGAAGGATGTCATTATAAAAATGTATTCTGCTCATACTTCCATGGCCCAATCTTAGTTAGAAACCAACACTTAGCGGACCGTATTATCGAAACAGCGGCTGAGCGTCAACGTTCAAAAAATGCATAGACAAAAAGACCCGTGTAACAAAAATGTTACACGGGTTATTTTTTAGAATTATTCAGCATTAGGATAACTAGTATTCTGTCAAAATGTTTCCACGTTTTACAAACATTTGTATACATTTTAGATACACTTTGATGTATTTATAGTTCTCTCATAGATTATCTCTTTTAGTTAAAATAGAACTAAAACATTAAATCCATTGAATAGAAAATAAATAAGTCAGTAGAGCGCTAATGCTGATAAATGGAGCAAAAGGAATTTTTTCATGTAACTTATTTCTTTTTGTTAAAAGCATCCAACTAATCACTACTCCCCCGCCAATAACAAAAGAAAAGAGTCCGATAAAGAGAATTTGACTTAGTGAAAAGAAGGGACCTAATGTTGTTAAGTAGTATACATCTCCCATTCCGAAAACTTCCTCTTTCCAAATCCATTTTCCGACACCATAAACCGTACTGTACAATACAAGCCCAATCATCATAGATAAAATAGCTTCTTCGACAGCATTCATTCTGTTATAGAGTCCTACGATTGCTAAAATGAATAACAAGCGTAAATCTACTTCATATGAATCGAAATCCATCAACGCTATCAGCATACAGATTGTGCAAAAAAAGTAGCCAACTATTTCCAATGGGGATTTTAAATAAGCTACTAGACAAAATAAAATGGAAAATATTATTTCTACTATGAAGTAGCGGATAGAAATTGGCTGTTTACAATAGCGACACTTCCCACGTAAATAAAGATAAGAAAGAATAGGTAGTAAATCCAATGCATGTAGTGAATGATGACAATGAGGACAATAGGATCTTCCATGAACAAAATCTTCTCCTTTAGTCCCCCTCACACTGACTACATTTACAAAACTTCCTATAACTGCTCCAATCACACCTATCATAAAAAGCATAAAAAAACCTCCCTTACTAAACATTACGTTTTGTAAGAGAGATTTGGTTTTAATTTTCTTCAGTGATAACGACTTCGACGGTTTGTTCTACTGCCTCTTCTGGAGTGTAATACAAACCAGAATAGTCTTTATACCAGGCAAAGAAGTGAGTTACAAATACTTTAATAACTGCATAAACTGGTACTGCAATCAACAATCCTGTTAATCCAAACATTTTTACCAGCAGCTAGTAAAATTACTAAAATCGTTACTGGATGCATCTTCAATGATGAACCGAGAATCAGTGGTTGCAGTAGACGACTTTCAATCAACTGTTCAATCACAAATACTAATAAGACTTGTAAAGCAATAGATGGACTTGTAACAAAGGCAATGACAAGTGCAATGATTAATCCAATAATAGAACCAATGTAAGGAATAATGGTTAATACTCCGGCAATCATCCCAATTGTTACCCCATATGGTAACGCAATGATTGAATACCCAATCGTATATGTCACACCAACGCAGATAGCTACTAGGATTTGTCCACGAATATATGAGCTGACTTGTTGGTTCATTTCATGTAACATCACGCTAATTTTATGTCGTGAACGAGTTGGAAATATTCGTGTGATGGAAGGAATGACTTTATTTCCATCTTTCAATAAATAATAAAGAATAACTGGCATTGTCATCAGTGTAATCACGATATCTCCTACGATTCCAAATACACTTCCGATTCCGCTAAATGTAAGGTTTAACACTCCCATTTAGACGTTCTGTCATCGATTGGATGAAATCCATGTTAATCGTATTAAATTGTTCCTGCAAAGCTGTAAACCAACTAGATTGCATGAACTTTTCAACTTGATCACTGATGATTTGATAGTAATAAGGTAATTGAGACACTAAATCTAGCAATTGCTTTTGGATAATCGGCACAAGGCTTGTTACCGCCATAATAAATAGGAAAATGACCCCTAACATCACCGCTAAAATCGCAATGCCTTTTGGCACCTTTTTATTAACTAGAAAATCATAAACGGGTTTTACTAAGTAGTAAACCACTGCACCGCAAGCAACGGGCACTCCAATAGCAGAGATAAATCCTTTGATAGGATTAAATAAGTACGATGTCTGCGAGAATAAAATCAAGTTAACAAGGAGCAATAATAAAATAAGCAATCCTGTCACCAATTGATTATCTAAAAACCATTTCCAAAACCATGTTTTCTTTTGGTTTTCCGGTCTATGATCCATAAAATTCCTCCTTTTCACATTTTTCTTCTAGTGTATCATATTTTTGCCCTCTATGATTAACATTTGATTAGATTTTTGCAAAAATTGTATAATTATTTTTATATTGTGATTCGGAGGGAATCGTATGAATGAAAAAAATTTTTTTTTAGGAACCTATACAAAACGCGTTAGTAAAGGAATTTACTCTGTAACTCTTAATAAAGGAACTGAACAACTAGAATCTCTTACATTAGAAGCAGCTATCGATAATCCAACGTATCTTTCGTATTCAAAGAACGACCAATTATTATTCGCTGTTGGAAAAGGTGAAGAACATTGCGGAATTTCGGCAAATAATGCAAAAGTTTCTCCTGTAGAAAGAGTAGCAAGTATTGAAGATCAACAAGCGGTGCCTTGCTATATTCGCTATAACGAAAAAAACAGGGAGATGTTTTGACAGCCAATTATCATGGAGGATTCGTGGAATTATACCACTACGATAAAGAAAAACAATCTTTTACTTTTGTAGATAAAAAAGTCCACTCTGGATCTAGCGTCCATGCAAACCAAACTTCTCCACATGTTCACTACACTGATTACACACCAGACGAAAAATGGATTGTAGTTTGTGACCTCGGAATCGATACTGTATTTACGTATAAACGTACAGAAAAAGGTTTAGAAGAAGTTGCTCAATATAAGACGAAAGCTGGTAGCGGACCTCGTCACCTCTCCTTCCATCCAAGGCTTCCTATTGCTTATCTGATTTGCGAACTCGATGCGACTGTAGAAGTTCTCTCTTACAATAAAGAAAACGGAACTTTTACAAGCCTAGATAAAATTGCATTAACTACTGAAGATCAACAAGCTTGGGGTGGCGCCATCCGCATCACTCGAGATGGACGATTCCTCTACGCTTCAAACCGTGGATTCGACGCATTATACACATTCTCAGTAGATGCAAAAAGCGGATTACTCACACTCGTACAAACTGTTGATAGCTATGGTTCGGTCCCTCGTGATTTCAATCTAAGTAACGACGAAACTTATATCGTTGTAGGCCACCAAGAATCAGACAACTTAACGCTATTCAAACGTGACTTAGAAAGTGGTCAACTCACACTTCTTCAAAAGGATTTCTACGCACCAGAAGTTGTTTGTGTCGTACCTCAATAGAACTCAATTGACAGTCTCTTCTTTTTTTGAAGAGACTTTCTTGTTTATTGTGGTAATCCTTGCCAGAAAGCAGTATAATCGTTGTTAGCAGACTTTATAAAGGAGTGGAAAAATGCTTAATCTTATCGAGATTATTAAAACTATTATTTTAGGAATTATCGAAGGCGTTACTGAATGGCTACCAATTAGTAGTACAGGTCACTTAATTTTAGTGAACGAGATTATTCAATTAGACGTATCTGCTAAATTCCAAGAAATGTTCAACGTTGTAATTCAACTTGGTGCCATCATGGCGGTTGTCCTAGTGTATTTCAACAAATTAAACCCATTTGCTAAAAGTAAAAACCGTAAAGAGTTTATCGAAACGATTAGTCTTTGGAAAAAGGTAATCATCGGATGTATCCCTGCTGTGATTCTTGGATTTCTTCTTGATGACTTTATGGAAGACTACTTCAACAAACCAATCGTTATCGCGTTAGCCCTAATCGTATACGGGATTGCGTTCATCTACATCGAACGTGCACATAAAAATGTGGAACCAAAAATTAATGACTTCAAAGAATTAGACTTCATGACAGCTATTAAAATTGGTCTTTTCCAATGTTTAGCACTTGTACCTGGTACTAGCCGTTCTGGTTCAACAATCCTTGGTGGTTTATTAGTTGGAACAAGCCGTTCAATCGCAACTGAATTCTCATTCTTCATGGGGATTCCAATCATGTTCGGTGCGAGCGGATTAAAATTATTGAAATTCGGATTCCACTATTCATTAGCTGAATTCGTGATTTTATTAGTCGGTTCTGTCGTTTCATTTGTTGTATCTCTATTCGTAATCAAGTTCTTATTGAAATACATCAAACACCACGACTTCCAAGCATTCGGTTGGTACCGTATCGTTCTTGGGATTATCGTTCTCGGAAGTTTATTCTTCAAATAATCATAAAGCTGGATTTATTCCAGCTTTTTCTTTTTGCCCAATTTCGGGTATAATAGAACTATTCAATTAAGAAAGAAGGATACTATGTCACTACTCTATGTCGGAATCGGCGGTGCCATTGGAGCGATTTTACGCTATTTATTATCACAGCTTCCTCTGCAGCATGCTCTTCCCATTAAAACACTATTCATTAACTTATTAGGATCGCTAGTCATCGGATTTTTAAGCGCTAAATTTCAGCAATCTCATTGGTTTGAAGGCGATCAACTACTCCTTATAACAGGTGTTTGTGGTGGCTTTTACGACCTTCTCCACTTTTAGCTTAGAATCTCTTCAATTAATCCAAAATGGAGATACTCCACTCGCTCTTTTATATATGGCTATTAGTTTAGTAGGCGGACTTGCTTGTGTAGCATTCGGATATTTTATTGGCCAAGCTTCATTTTAAAATAGCATTTTTATAAGAAACGGTTTACAATAGATATAAGAACAAGAACGGAGGTCATTTTATGACGAAAAAAGGTGTAACATTGTATTTCATGAGACATGGAGAAACCATCTTTAACCGCTACAATCGTATGCAAGGATGGTCAGATACTCCTCTAACAAAAGAAGGACGCCTAGATGCTATTCGTTCTGGTTTGGGAATGAAAGACGTTCATTTTGACGCTGTTTATACAAGCGACTTAAGAAGAACTGTCGAAACTGCTCAACTCTTCCTTAGAAATCATCCAAACCGTGAAAACCTCACGATTGAAATGATGCCTGAATTCCGCGAAGTATTCTTCGGAAGTTTAGAAGGAAAAGATGCTGGCGAGCTCTGGAGCGAACTTTATAAGAAATTACATCGCAATTTTGATGACTTAGGTGGACGTAATATCCAAGAAGAATTAAACGGATTAAAGGAATTAGATCCAGACCATCTCGGAGAAAACTTTATGGAGTTTTGGTTACGTGTAGAACAAGGGTTTGTTAAAAGTAATCAATAAACACCGTGACCAAAATCAAAACATTCTTATCGTGAGCCATGGAATTACAATTCGAAATATGCTTCACGAATTGATTCCTGACTTCCAACTATCAGAATTAATCGGAAATGCATCTATTAATATCGTTGAATATTCAGATGGTAAATTCCACTTAAAAGCACTCAACCAAACAAACCACTTTGTACTTCGTAAAGAAGCTAAAGAAGAACCATATGAGATGCTTCCTACAAAAATGCACGATTAATAAAGGTTTGCAAGTATAACTGAACTTTGTTACAATGAGAGTCTAGGCGTAAGTCTAGGCTTTTCTTTATACGGGGTCGTTACGGATTCGACAGGTATAGGTTGAGCTTTCAATGCATTTCGTAGGTTACGGCTACGTAAAAACGTTACAGTTAAATATAACTGACAAACAACAAACAAACACTTTAGCTTTCGCAGCTTAATAACTGCTAGCTAAGATCTGTCCGGCATCGCCCATGTGCTCGGGTCCAGGTCCTATAACCAGTGGGATACGATTCACTTTTCCGTCTGTCTAAGTGAATAAGAGATTATCAGACTAGCTTAAGATGATGCTTGTTTATCAGCTAATCGGTAGCGAAACTTAAATAGATAAACTATGAATGTAGATTTGATTGTGTCGATATACTTGGACAGGGGTTCGACTCCCCTCGGCTCCATTATTTAACGTTTCACAACGTTTCCTAACATTGCAAAATGTTGTGAAATCAACGTTTACGTATCGTGGCAAAATACACGATATCATAAAATTGAGTACAAAAAGAGTACAAAATAAAAAAGCCTACCAATTAAGGTAGGCTTGTTTTGTTATTTATTTTCTTTTTGAGTGGTGATTAATCCATCCGGTTCAACCGTGAATTCCGGTTTTTCATCTAGCGTTCCATCTTCTTTCACATAGTACCATCCATTAGCACCTTTAACAAACGCATTAGATTCCATGAATCCGTTGTTTGTATTGAGATAATACCACTTATCATAGTATTTAACCCAACCAGTAACCATTTCGCCATCTTGTCTGAAATAGTACCATTCATTGTTGATTTTCTTCCATCCAGTAGCCATTGTTCCATCGTTGTCTAACCAATACCATACACCACCGCGTTTAATCCATTTATTAGTTAAACAATAGCCATCTTCATTAAAGAAGTACCATTTTTCATTAATTTTCTGCCACTTGTTCGTTGGATAGCTTCCGTCTGAATTTTGATACCACCAGCCTTTTGAATTGCTGTGCCAACCTTCCTTAATTTCTTCAAGCCCGTTCTCGATATCGTGTTTGAATTGCTCACGGCTGATGCCCCACTTAGCTAAATAAGGATACGGGTCAACGTGGTCACTAAAATTGTTTGGTTGATTATACGTGCAATAATAGTGTGTTTTAATACCTTCTAAATCGTCTGAATCAAGCGTTTTAGGAATACCTGCTTCATCCGCTAGGTTACGTAATAACTCCACGTACAATCGATAATCTGTCATAAATTCTTCCATTGTGGAATGACTTTCAATCAATTCTACCTGTCCGTAGCCTTCAGCGTTCCAACCGCCTCCAACATCGTAAGCACCTTGATTAACAGGCCCTACCTGCATTACACGTCCGTTCCCAACAACGTGTGAGAAAAATCCAGATTCTACAGGTCTGCGCATGTGGTAGTCTGCTTCGTTCTGTGCTGTTGAATTTCTATTACCTGTTGAATGCGCGTGAATTTGGTGATAAGGCGCATAACCGATTTGAGGTAATCCCTCTGTATCTACTTGTATCAATTTCCATTTATATATTCCTCCTTATGTTGTTGGCCAAGGTTCGTCTGTTCTAATATTATTCATTATTTAATTCCTTACTATTTAGTACGTTTATCAATTTCTTTAAAGAACTCGATTAATACATCAGAAAGACCAGTTGAACTAGTGTTAATTCCGATACTAGCAAGATATTGTTTTATTTGGTTAATTTCTGTATCCATAGCTCGTTTTGATTGATAATCGTTAAGTTCTGGTCTTCTAACAAACGTCTGTGCTTCTAATTTATTAACGTAACGAGAAGCAGCATCGCCAGGTGTTAAAGCATATTGCCCAACTTCGTTTTTCCTAATAAAACTACCTAAATCATTCTTAAAAGCGAACGTTTGCATACCCCATCCTTTTGTTGCATAATCTCTAGATGCGTCGCTTCTAGACAAATAAGGATTTAAATCTGATTTAAGTGCGTATTTAGATAAATCTGCTCCGCCTGTACCACCTGTGCCGCCACCAGTTCCAGAAGGGCCTTGAGGACCAGCTGGACCTCGTAACGCTTCAAGTTGTTCGGGAGTAAAGTCGCTATATTTAAACGGTTCGCCCTTCGGGCCTTGTGGACCTTGAGGGCCTGGGTCTCCTTTCGGTCCTAGATTGCCATCAGATCCTTTAGGTCCGACATCTCCTTTAGGTCCACGCTCTCCAGTCAAACCTTGAATACCTTGTAAACCTTGCGGACCACGTTCACCAGTTTCTCCCTTATCACCTTTAGGACCAGGAGTGAGCGAAATATTTCGTAGTTCTTCCTTGGTAGCATACTGACTTGTGTCAACGTTAGGGTTACTTTCTAAACGTTCAACTCGTTTTTTTAATTCTAGATCATTGTAAGGTGTTGGAATTTCAGATTTTTAAAAGCGTAATTTTTCCAACGATTGATGCGAGGTAAGATAATTTTTACTTTCAAGTTCCTGTCTAGTTACTAAATTGCTAGTATCTTTTCCCGGTTTGTTTTCTAACGCCGTTACACGCTCTCTAAGGGCGCTATCGTCATACACAGTATCTTTATCTGTCTTTGTCTTTAAAGCTTCAATATCGGCTGAAATATTGCTTATTTCACTACGAATATTGCTATCGTCATACGTTACACCCTCGACATGAATATTCTTGATTGCTTCTTCTAGTTCCGCTTTCGTTACAATATCCGTTAATGCCACAATTCGTTTTGTGTCTTTCTCAATGATTGGCAATTCGCTATGTTTGTCAATTTCAGAAACACGAACCCTAAAAGAGAATTTTAAGATGTCCGCAGATTGTACGACTTTTTCAGCATATACAAACCCGTCAACGATTTCATCGGTTGTAATCAAGCTAGTATCGAATGGAACTTCCACAATGTTGCCTGCCACGTTTCCAGCCACTTCTAAGAAACGATTTGTCGTTTTGAAGTGGAATAAAACTACAATCTTTTCAACGTTAACTCCGTCTAACTTCAACTCGATAAATGCGTTATTTTTATCGTGTGAATAAAATTCCTCTTTTATGTTGTAAACATTATCTCGGACGTTGGCGCAAACTCCTGCTTGTCGTTTAATAATTTTTTACAAAAGTTGTCCCCCTTTCATGAAAAAAATAAAAAGGGAAGCCTTAGGACCTCCCTTTCTTAGTTTAATCTTCGCTTGGTTCTGTATAAGTTAACGCTCTTTCACTATCTGAAAGACCAGCTGTTGTCGGGTCGTTGACAACCCCCACCAATACAAGAAATGCAAACAAAACATTGATAAATACTAGAATTTTATCTACTGTTTCGCCGAACTCCAATGTAAAATTGAAGATATTTGCAAAAGCTTGCGCAAGTAGTGCTAATGCTGGAACTAAAGCAAGCCAAAAGTTTTTATTTTTAAGTCGTACTGACCAGTTAATTTTGTTCATTATTTTTCCTCCGAAATTTCTAGTTTGAGAAACTTCTCAAACAGTATTTTGATAGCGCCATTTCCGCCCAATTCAACATAGCTTTCATAAAGCCTTGAAAGTTCCTCGATTTCATGTTGAGTTGTCCACCCGCGCCTAATTGCTTTTTAAGTTTTCTTGTAATCGAAAAACGCTGTAATCGTTGCAAACCTTTTCCAATGAGAGAAAGATTATCACGATTTTCTCGCCCGATTTCGTTTATTTCACCAACTGATTTTTCAAGCCCTCCGATTTTGTCTGAAAGTACGTTGATTTGTTTTTCAGTTTCTTTTGTATTCTTCGTACTCTTGAATGAAAAGTAGCTCGGAATTATAACGATTAAAACGGGCGTGAGTTTATCGATTAAGGTCAGAAAATCCAATTAACCCACCTCCCTTTCTAAAACAGTTGACTATTGAACAGGCTGAGTATCTAATTCGCTGGATGGTTTTTCTGCTTTTGGTTCAGTCCACTTCCAAATACCTAATTTACCGTTTTGCTCAAGCGTTGCAAGTTGTTCAAGCGTTTCACCTTGATAAGTGAATGGTTCGTTTTACTTGAATCATAACACGTCTACCTTCTTGATATTTTTCGGTGTGGTTAGGATTTTCAAGTGTGAAGATTTCTTGTGATTGGTAAGTTTTTCCAGTTTTACCGAGGTCAACCAATTCAAGTCCACGCTTGAATAAAACAGGATTGAGTAGATTTTCTGTGTCAGTCACACGAGCTAATACTGCCCAATCTGCAACAGCTTTGACCTCTGCAATTTTAGCATCTTTCTCAGCTAACTTAGTTTCATATTCTTGAGCTTGTGTTTGTAAGTCTTCTTGTAATTTCTTCACTCCTTCGGCTGGATTGAACTCAGTCGTTACTTGAGCAATGACTGCTTGAATTAAAATCTCGTCTGACTCATTCACACGGTCGCCAATTAAAACACGGTCAAAAGCCGTATATGGCGCTTCTTGACGAATCGCAACGAATGTGCGGTTGTTTTCTTGTAAGTATTTGTTGATAACTTTAAATGTCATATATCATTCTTCCTTTTCTTTATCTGATTGTAGTTGTTGTAATTGCGCTTGTGCTTCTTCATATAAAGCCTTGTAATTTGCGCATTCAATCGTCTTATTTGCCAATTGAATTGCTAAGTCGTTAATAACTTTATCTTGCGTATTCATGTTTCGCCTCTCTTATTTCCATTTTGAGTAATAACCACGGCTGTAATTACCAGCTACTGCTCCAAGATTTCTGAAATTGTCGTAAATATCGTTTAAAATATACGATAATCGGACACCTTGAATAACAATTTCATCAACACCTGTAATGGCGTTCGTGTCCGTATGAATAGTTAATTCTTTCAAGCCATCTTGTGCACTCTGATTAAATGTTATTTTTCGTCCGTACATATTTATAGCACTTTCAACTCTATCTCTCGTTCGTCCATTCCAGATTTGAAGTCCAGCTGATGTGCTGTCCATCTGTGGTAATCCGTTTCGGTTACTTAGCAAAGCTGTGTAAGAACCTTCGACGCCGTTGATGTTACCAGCACCGAATGCAAGATACTGTAATGGACGTCCTGGAAATTGGTTTCTTATCCCGACGCCTGGAGAATTCATATCAATTTGCCCTGTTTGCAAGTTAAATGTAGTATCTCCGTTTAGAGATGAAATTCGACCACCTTTAATGTGATTCCCTGTGAAATCAATAGACTGTATCTTGGTAATCGTCGCTTGCTTTGCGAACAACTCATCGATAAACGCTTGTTGTGAAACTAGTTTTTGAATAAATGCAGTATCAAATTTAACCTTTTCTGCCGTAACTGCTTCCGCTTCTAAAATGTTTGTAGTTACTGAACCAGCTTCAAAATTAGCAGTCTTGAGTTTATCAATCATGGCTGATTTAATAACCGCATTATCAATCAGTGTGTCACCAGTAATATGTGTAGCCTTCCCGATGATACGGTTATTCCCGTTTGCACCAACGTTGATACCAGCAATAATATCTCCAGCGCTATTCAATGCCTTAATAGCAAAACTATCTTGTAACAATGACATAGTCACTCGATTATACTCACTGTTGTAGTCCGTGCTATCTACGAATTCGTCAGGAATTATGCGTTTATCAATAACCATAGGCTTATGAATAACGATATCGCCAGGGCTTGTAAGAGTAAATCTAAGGCTATATTCGTTTAGCTCGCCTGTTCTTGGAATGTCTAAATATCCTGTAAACACCTGATTGCCAGTTTCATTAAGCGAAATTTGAGAGTTATAATACATTCCCAGTTTTGCAGTGTTATCCAATAATTGGATTAAAACCCTACCATCTTTAGGTACTTTATCAACTTCGATTTCAATGCGATACCCAAGACTCTCACCTTGTTTCACAAACTTCTTAGTAAGAGGGAATCGAACCCCTAACCAGCCTGTCATAGATTCAGTGTAGTTAATTCTGATACCGTCATGGTCACCATAACTAACACGTTCTAAATGCTTATCTGTTGCGACCGATGAAATGTATTTAGGGATTTTTGTAGGAGCATAAAATAGATTAGTATGGTTGCTAAATCTCTTTCCTACTTCAACCTCAAACAATTCAGAGGTTAAGGCCATGCGGGCGATGTTTGAAGCAACGTTTGAATCCGTACTACCCAAGACACGCTCGTACAATTGGTTAGTCTCTTTGACTCTTTGAAAGTCTGCTTTATTTTCGTCTGAAATTCGTTTTGCTTCTTCCGCTAAATTAGCACTCGCACCAGCTTTTTTTAAGGCTTCCTCTGCTTTTGTTTTAATTTCATCTAGTCCAGTTGGGCTGAATTCTTGGAACCTTTGATTGATTTCGTCGGAAAGTGTACGCTTGGTCTCTTCCGCTTTGTTTTTGTATTCTGCTATAGCATTATCAAATTCAAGCTTGTTGATTCGCACCTTCTCGTCGAATTCTTTATTTCGTCTTTCGACTTCATTCGCAACAGCTTTATCAATTAGCGATTCGCTAAAACCGCTCACTGCTTCTATTATTGATTGTTGACGTGTTGCACGGTCTTTAGCTTGTAACGTTTGATAATCTCCAAGTTCAGCGACTGAACGGTTATTATCCAATTTATCGATAACCAATTTGTGGATTCTAGCTTCAAAAGCAATCCCTATTTGGTCTCTTACGATTCCGACACTGTCACCAATCCAAACATCTTGCTCAATCGCATTGGCTAAATCTAAAAGGTTAGCTTTAAACGTAACGATTGGAACAGATAAGCGTTGTAACTCTTTGTAAGTCGCTTTTAGCAATTCAGTAGGGTCTTCAATATCCTCATTGGTATATACACCGAAACGATGCTTAATAACGCCATTCTGATGTAATCCATAGATATTTCTAGCAGTTTCATTCGTTACATAATTCTGTCCCGCTGGTTTGTCAACGGGGTCTCCATTTGCAACCGACCACACAACATCTTTAAACTGAATTCTTCGACCATAACCGCCAGTAGCTTCTCCATTTTCATCCGTGCTTTGTTCACCCTTACCACGGCCAATCAAGGCTGTTACAACATCATCAGACGATTCTTCGTATGTAACATTCAGAATGTTAGTGCCATACTCGAACTGATGACCTGTAACACGTCCGAAGCGTTGATTCAGGTCAATGTATCGTCCGATTATCTTATTTTCTACAAAGGTATATCTAACATTGAACTCGCAAGCGTACGATTCAATTATTTTAACAAGCGCTTGACGAACTGAAATATAGTAGAAGCTCAATTTCCCTGTTCTAGTCAAGCCATCTACATTTCCTAATTGATAGCCTGTTCCTTCTAAAATTCCACTCAATACTTGTTCAGCGGTTCCCTTAGGGCGCTTATTCTCGATAATGAATGAATGTAAGTCACTTTCTGCCCTGTCTATCCCTTTGAATAGTTAATCCGAGGTCATAAGATTTTTCAGAAATTCTAAACAAACAAAAAGCCCCGCCTCTTGATTGAAAACCAAAAAACTGGGCTTCTTTGATAATTTCAGGTTTGTAATCTACAGGTATTTCAAAACTTGCTCTATCAAACTGATTCAATTCAATCGTATGAGTAAAATCTGCGAGGCTAGCTTCATCGATTACATCAATCAATTCTTCCGTCTGATTAAATAAATAAATCATGCGAACACCTCTTTGTACTCAATGAAATTAAGAAAAGCACCTTCGACTTGAAATGTGTTAACACCTTTTTGAAGTTTAAAATATCGACTATTAACCATATCAAAGTTCATCAACTCGTTTCTGTCGTTTAACGTGATTTCTCTAGTTTCACAGTTAACAATCAGATTTGAACCCTGAACATAAGCAGCTTTTAATCTGATATATTTTTGAGTTTCAAGGTGTAAGATACGAATTTCAGTTCCTGCTTTCGTTGTAAGCCTCAAAATAGGCTCTGTTGGAAAATCTCCATTATAAGTTACCTCGTTAGTTGATACAGTTTTAAACTCGGTATATTTGAACGGGTCGTAACAAATGAAATGCAACTTGATAACCGTATCATTCGCATCTTCCAATTCAGGTTTCTTCACTTTTGAAAAGATAGCTTTGTAATATCGACCTGAGTCATCGCCAAACACTAATTTTTTAGCTTGACGGGAAAACAACAAGCGGTTTAAACGCTCATACTGTTTTCGCATGCCTAAATCAGTATAGCCTGTTAGTCTAACCTGTATCTCAATCTCACGCTCTTTATAAGTAGCACCATAGAGATATTGACCGTCTCGACCTTTTATATTCGCTGTTTCATGGTGAAAATCAAGGACGTCCCGTCCTGTGGTATTCGCCACAAAAAACGTTCCGTCCTCGTTATTCATTTCTCGATTGAGGCTTACACCACCAAATCGAACTTCTAAACCAGAGTTAAATGTTGGCGTGCCTTTTGTTGTGTCATTAAAAGTATACATTTAAACCACCATTAAAGGCTTGAAGCCTTCAATCTTATCCTTTCTTCTTTACTTTGGATGTTAGAAATATCTGAAACAAAGGCTCTGAAATCATTTGAGCCTAGAGCGAGGTTAATAATAGCTGGCTCTTTCGTCTGGTTGACTTCATAAGTAGCTGATAATGTACCAGATACGTTATTTGAGAAATCACCCTGTAACGCATTAGACATAGCTGAACTCTAGATCCTGCATCATCGAACATCGAACGAATACCGTCTGCCATTCCAGATACATTGCCTTTGACAACTTCAAATCCGCTCATTAAAGCTCTATTGAAACCGCCCATAATAGCTTGCCCAGCAGGGATAAGCAATCTTCGGTCATAAGAGATAGGACCTTTGTGTGATGCAATCCAGTCAGCGATACCGCCAACGAAATTAGTTACCGCACTCCACATAGATTTCAAACCTCCGATGAAACCTTCCATAATTGCACGACCTGCACCGCTTAAATCAATGTGCCACAATTTGTCAAAGAAACCAGCAACTGCATCGATAGCACTCGAAAACTCCACCTTTAAGTGCATCTAAAGCACCCAAGAAACCTTCTTTCATAGCGTTTGCGACATTCACCACAGTTTCTTTAATCGCATTTATTGTTGTTGTGAAAATGCTCTTAATACCTTCCCAAATTGCTGAAACGGTATTTTTAATCGTTCCTAAAACTGTGCTAATGATAGTACTAATCGCATTGATTACAGTTGAAATAACTGTCTTAATACCTTCCCAAACGGTCGATGCTATTCCTTTAATAGCTTCCCAAGCTCCGCTCCAATCGCCTTTAATGACAGCTGTAACTGTATTGATGATGCCTGCTATCACATTCAAAGCAGTAGAAATAACCGTTGAAATAACAGTCCATACAGTCTGAACTATTGTAGTAAATACCGTCCAAGCCGCATTCCACACACCTTGTACAACTTGCATACCTGTTGAGATAACAGTTTGAATGTTTTGAATAGCAGTTGAGATATATGTTTGAATACCAGTCCATACCGCCTCGACGATAGGTTGAAGAGTGTTCCAAGCAGTTGTGGCTACCGAAATAATTCCATTCCAGATAGAAGACATGAATTCTGTGAAGCCGTTCCACAAGCCTTTGAGCGTTTCAACGATAGGTGTCATAAATTCAACAAAGCCATTCCACGCAATCTTAGATACCTCTGTGATACCGTTCCAAAGATTAGTAAAGAACTCTGTTATGCCGTTCCATACGCCTTTGACCGTTTCAACCACCGTTTTAACAACATCAACAATTCCATCCCAAACCGTTTTCGCTATTGAAACGATTCTGTCCCATAGTGCTGAAAAGAAATCTGCTAAGGCGTTCCAGACATTCATCAATGCTTCCACAATTGGTTTTGCGCCTTCTACAAAGCTATCCCAAACATTTGAAGCGAATTGTGTAATGCCTTTCCAAAGTCCAGAGAAGAACTCTGTAATGCTATCCCATGCGGTTTTAATAGCGTCAATTACTGGTTTTGCCGTCTCAAGGAAACCATTCCAAACATTTGAGGCTGTTTCCTTAACTCCGTTCCATAGGTTAGAGAACCACTCTACCAATCCACTCCAAGCGCCTTGAATACCTTTCCAAGCGTCTGAGGCAACATTGACAATGTCGTTCCATAGACCTATAAAGAAATTTCTGAAACCTTCGCATTTGTTCCATAAAATAACAAAAGCTGCACCAATTGCCACGACCGCAGCAATCACTAACCCAACTGGTCCGAGGAAAGCAACGATTGCTGAAACTGCTGAACCAATCCAACCGCCCACTTTACTGAAAATGTTTAGTCCGATTAGTGCGCCCTTAGCAAGTTTTGAACTTCCAGACATGAATGTTAATGCCGCGCTAGCAGCTTGAGAGCCTTTAGCGATTCCAACTAAAGCTTTTGATACTCTTGTAATACTTGCTAAACCACCAAAAACGGCTTTAACTGCGCCTGCTCCTTTACTTTAGTCCAATTAAAGCATTTGTCAAAAGTTTTTGTTGACCTTTGAGCAACCTTAAAAAGCGATAAATGCAGAGGCTATCGCTCTAATTTGTTCTGGACTTAGACTTTGAACGATTTTAGCAAACGCCTGTAATGCCTGTGAAATTGCGCTTAAGACTTTCCCCATCTTTTCACCAAAAGAAGCCGTATCTCCACCAGCTAGCGATGAAAATACTTTCTTGATAGCTTCCTTAACTTCGCTCAATGCCTGTTTAAAGTCAGATATTGCGCTCGTGTTTGAGAAGCCTTGCCAAAACTCTTTGATTTTAGCGCCTGCCGAACTTACGAACGACTTTATTTTTTCAATCACTGCATCAAAATCGATTTTGCTTAAAAAACCTTCTAGACTTGTTGCCAACTTATTAAAATCAACCTTATCAAGCTGATTCATAATCGCCTCAAGCGCCTTGATACCTGCTTTAGATAACGTATCAAAAGCGGGCTTGAGTTTGTTTGATAGTGTTTCTTTCAAACCGTCTAGCGCTTGGTCTACCGTTTTATAGCTGGTCGCCATATCTTGCATGGATGCCCCTGCACGTTTAAACGCTTCAGCGAAATCATCTGTTTTGACTTCTCCGTTTTGAATCTTGATAATCAAGTCATTTAATGACATTCCCATTTCTTTAGCAACTGCACTCATACCTGCTGGAGCTTGTTCCATCATGATACGGAAGTCCTGCCACGTAAGCTTCGGTTTAGCTAAAGCCTGTACCATTTGTTGAGAAAGGGACGTCATGGCTTGTTTAGGATTCTCTGCGGATGCTGCTAGACCACCCATAGCCTTTACAAGCTCGTTGCTATCATTACGACCGATTGCCGCCATTTGAGAGAACGTACTAGCCATATCTGAGGCTGAATAAATAGTTTTAGTCGCATAATCTTGCATGGCCTCTTTAGCTTCGTTGATTTGGTCTTTTCCCCAACCTAATTTGCTGAGGTTTCCGTCAAACGTATCCCAAGCCTTTTTTGAACTATTCAGCTCTCCGACCATTTCGCCCATTGTACTTTTGATACTTCCAAAAGCTGATTTAATTGCTGAGCCAACAAGTTCAGCGCCAAGCATTGATTTAAACATCGAACTGCTCTTATTTGAAATGTTATCGAATGTAGATGATGTCTTTTGAAGCCCGTTGATTGCTTTCTGTAACCCATTCAAAGTAGAACTCATTCCTTTGTCGACCGCAGTTAATACCGCTTCGACTGAATAAGTCTCTGCCATTATATACCTCCTTTCATTACGTGTTTGCTCTCAGTAAGAGTTCTTTCTCTTTGTCTGAAAGCTGATACTTTTGTTTGTTAGTATCTTTTTTCTTGTAAAAATCACTGTATTTCTTGTATAAAGGAGTTTTTCCGTCCGATTTAGTAGCTTCTACCTGTCTAGTTAACCAAGCAGAACGATGCAACAACTCGTCTTCATCTTGCTTTCTTAACAACACTCCAGTCATCAACAAGTCATACTCGTACATTGTCATACGACCAATCTCGTTCATGTCTGTAATGTTTAAAAAAATCGGACACAATTTATAATGATTTCCTCAAACGTTTCAAGAGATGATTTCTCAACTATTTCTTCTTGAGACCTTGATTCATCTCCGACAGCAAAGACTTACCCGCATTCGACTCACTCAATTCTTGAAGTACATCATCAAACAATTGTTCTAGATCTTCGCACTCTTCAACGTATGTTTCAACATCAGATAATGAAGGGCGAGGGCTTTCTGTAACTGTTCCATAGTAGATAATGTCAGCTAATGATGCGATATTCTTAGCGTATAATTCTGGAATCTTAGCAGATAACGCCATTCCAAATTTTAAGCCTTGTTGCTCGATTGGATAAGCTTTATCCAACGCACGAACGAATTTTACTCCGAATTTAATGTTGTAAGTTTTATCATTGATTTTTAATTGCATTGTTATTTCTCCTTTTTCTAAAAAAATACAATAAAAAGAGAGGCGTTAACCTCTCTTAATTTCTAACCGCCGATTCCAGGGACAGGACTTGCTGGACTTGCTGTTCCTTTTGTTGTGTCAGCGAATTCATATTGAACTACTTCAGCTTGGCTAGTGTTAAGTGTTGCGTAACCTTTAACACCAGTACCGTTAACTGCGAACTCAAGTTCCAACTCGATTAAATCTTCTGCGTTTTTAGTTTTCTTGAATGATGTCAAGTAACCTTGATAGTATACTGATTCGAATTTGTCACCTTTCTTTTTAGCATTCTTTTCAATTTCCCAAACTTCAACAAGTTCGCCCTTATCCATAGCCGTTTCTAGCTTAGCAACAAGTTCATCGTCTTCCGCCATGATTGTAGTTGCGGTAATTGAAACCTCAATACCACCTACAGATTGTAATACTCCATCTTTAGTTTTGACTGAGTTAGTGTCACGGCTTTTCTCTGTTGAGTGTTCAGTTTGGAATGCTAGTTTAGCACCGTCCGCTTTGCTTGCTTCGCTTAACAAACGGAATAATAGGATACTGTCAATCCCTTTTTTTGCAATTGGCATATTTTTTAACCTCTTTCTTTTATAAAATTGTAAATACTAAACGAACACGACCACGCTTGAGTGGTTCGACTGTCGTGTTGTCGTCAAAAAGCGATATTGTAGATTGCGAGATATTCAAGGCTACATGGTAGCCATCTGCCTCGCTGATCTTCATCGCTTCACTTAAGATACTCGAACACATATCTGATACTTGTTTTCGTTTTTTACGAGTACTCCATACGGATAAAACCAATTCGACCGTGCCTTTCACGTCCGTTTTATTTGGTACGAGTATAGAAGTTGTATCCTCCAACTCAACGAACGGATAAGGCGCGTCATCGTCTGGTTTATAGTCATACGTTTTTATACCCTAACAAAAGACAACGTTTAAACACGCTGTCAAAAACTGCTTGCTCTCTTGATTTCATTTAACCAACCTCTCCAAATCGTCTTTAAATAGTTTTTTCTGTTCGTCAAAAGCTGGCTTTATAAACGGTTGTGCGCTCATTTTGCGAGTCCCTAATTCAACGTAAGCGGCGTAAGCAGTCCCTGGCGCCACTCTATACTTGAATCTACCGACCTTACTACTGTTAACAGAGATAGAACGTTTAGTTGCTCCTGTTGGTTTAACAAAATGCTTGCTTTTCCCTCTGCCTTCGTAGTGCCCTCTAAACTTGGAAGCGTTGTTAACTGCTTTTTTTCTGCATTTCTGAACCGTGTTTCTCAACAATGCGCTCAACCTCTTCCATCTTAGCGACTTTTTGAAGTTTAGTTTGAAGCTTTTCAAGGCCTTTTAATTCAAATTGTAAGCTACCCAACTGAATTATCCTTCTCTAAATAGAATACTCTTCCAGACTGTTTGTCCGCTTTGCTTTTATAACGTTCTTTTCGATAGTTTAGGTAAGTGAATGAGATTTTAGGTGCGTTTTGGAAATAAACCACTTTTGAACCTCGTTTATACTCTCCAAACACTGCGACTTGCTGATCAACGCCCAAGTCCATTACATAGACTGGAACTGTCAATTTTTCGCCTTCATCAGAAGTGTATTCGCCTGTTTCTGGATTGTACTCTTCTTGTTTCTTAGTGATTATCTCCACTCTATCGTTATATCTCATAGCATTTTAAACCCCGCATTGAACGTTTTTGAGCAAACTCGCTTAATCACACTATCGTATTCTTTGAAATCATCAGAGTTAAATGTCATAGACGTACCTTCCAAGGAATGATTAGTCATCCCTTCAGCGCCTATTCTATTAAATCGTTTAATAATGACCTCGGTAATAATATACTCGAGACCTTCTGGGACATCATCCACGCCTGCATAGGCTAAAAAGTTAGCAGTCGTCAACGTCGCTATGGTTGTTAGTAACTTATCTTGAAGTTCATCCTCAATCCCTAGCAATATTTTTGCTTGAGTGATATTTTCCATGCTATCCCTCCAATACTGCGATAAGTTCCTCTTTGCTTAGTGTTGAATAACCTTCGATATTACGTTCTTTTGCAATATCTCTTAACTCTTTAACTGTTAAGCCGTTATAAGTAACAACTTCCGTTTCATTAACAACTTCCGTTTCATTAACAACTTCCGTTTCAGCAGGCTTTTCTGGATAATGTCGACGTAACAACATACCCATTAAGCATTACCTCCAAATTTAACCACTTTTGTAGGGTCGTATAAGTAAACACCATAGTGTTCATCACCAGTGATAACAGTAGTTTTCTTTAAAATATCGCGGTCTGTTTCGATAGCGACATCACGTTTTAAGTTAATAACGAATGCGCCGTATTTAGCTACATCGTCTGTATCTGTTTCAGTTGCTGAAACTTTAACAAGGAAACCTTTACCTTTGTCAACTTTCTTAGAACGTACGATTTGAACGCCGTGAGCTTCACCAAAAGTTCCAGAAACAACAATATCAGCGCCAATTTCTGAACCGTGAACCCATTCTTTTGCAGTATCTGCACGTAATGCAATAGCGTCTTCCGGATTGATAAGCGCAACATAGCGAGCGTCTTCTTCGTCTGCGAATACTGCTAAAGCTTTATCAAGTGCGGCACCAGTTGTAGGTGCATCATCTACATATTGAGTTGCTTTCTTAGCTTCAACGATTAAGTCGTTGTCTACTTTGTTAGCGATAGCTAAAGCGATTTGATGAGTAGCTTGTCCGATAGGGTCTCCGTAACCAGAAAGAATAGCTTCGTCTGTTAATTCGATACCTTTACCAGCTTTTTTAATAGTCATAGTAGATTTAGCAGTAGTTAATTGGTCAGGGACGATCGCTTCGCCTTCAGCGATATCTTTAGCGTCTGCTGACATTTCCCATTTAGGAACTGTAATAGTGTTTCCAGGTTGTCCTACTAACTCACGCTCAACGTAAGCTAAAGGTGTAAATTTAATCATTTTTGGTAATTTAGCTGAAACCATGTCAGCCATAACTTCAGTGTTTACTAATTGTGCAATTTTAGTTTGTGTCATTTATCTATTATCCTTTCAATTTATGATATAGTTCGAGGGTTATTTTCGCAGTAATTCATTTCTACTTTGATACCCCATTTTGTTGAATTGTTCTTTGGTAATCTCACCAGCTGAAGTATCTTCCATCTTCTTCGGTGTCTTACCTTTTAGTTTCTCACTGACCTTTTTATCAGCAAGTTCATTCACTAACGCAACAAAGCCTTCTACAGCCTCCTGCGTGCTCTCTGCGGTATCTTTGACAACTAAGCCTAGGATTTTATCATCAACTGAAATACCGCCCTCAGAAAGCATTTTTGAGGCTTCTCGCTCAAGCCCGCTTCGATTGATTTTAGCTTCGAGTTCAGCGATGTATGCTCGTTGTTTTTCTTGTTCATACTCTGCTTTCTGAACCTCGTTCATCTTACGTAGCTTTTCAGCTTCATCCATCTTAGCTTGATACTCTTTTTCAGCAGAACGCTTGGCCTTAGCTTTCTCTTTCTGAATGATTTCATCAAGCTGTGACTGTGTGAATGTTTTTTCTGTAGTTTTTTCCTCTTCTTGACCGCTAGCTTGTTCAATTTCAGGTTCAACTACAGGTTCTTTAATTTCTTCTGCCATTTTAGGCCCTCCTTTTTAAGTCCAGAGTGGACTGATTATCCTTAGCTTTTAATGTCATCAAAGTTTGGACAATAAAAAAACCGTACGGGATTCCATACGGTTAGATTATTTTTTAATTACTTTAATCATTGTTTTTACAAACGCTATGGTGCATAGCATTAAAAATAAAAATACCAACCACCCAAAAGCAATCGATACCAAATTCCAAATAAACATCTTTTACTCCTTTTCTGAGTACTAAATAGCACTTAAATCTATTCTTCTAGTTACTACTTCATCACTACTTGAGCGCTTCGAGTCAAAATGCGGAACCGTCGTACATCGGCAGTTAGGGTGAAATGGTGGTGCATTTAACGCTGGTACTAACTCAGATACTTTAAATATCTTCCCGTCAAAAGGTTGACAAATCGGACACGCTTTTAATTCGGTCATGACTTCAAACCATTCAACACCATTAGAATCATAGTTGGCTTTCTGCGCCTCTGAATACACCCTTGCCGATTCTGTGACTGCTAACCGTCTAGCGTAGCCATAGGAAACATCAAACTCTTTTTTAAGGCTGTTAATCAGAATGTTTGTTCCTTTACCTCTTAATACAGTATCCGCAACGCCTTTCTTAACAATGTTTCTTAACTCGTTCTGTCTTTCCCAAACCCTAGACGACCACGTTGCGTCTTCAAAATTGGCATACACGATAGAGTCAGCAGATATTTTTGAAGCTTCAAAACTTCCGAGCGTCATATTCAAAACACCAGCACTAAACAGATTTTCACGTCTGATTGATTCAATCAAGTGTCTATCAATGATTTCAAACTCACTTAAAGCTAAATCGTATTGATGCAACTTGATATTCGCTTGAAGCACTTCAAGACGACTTGTTTTCATCTTCAAGTTATACAATCTCATCAAGTCATTTTCTGCTTTTGTGAAATCCTCGCTAGTTACTTTCTGACCACGTTCTCTCAAACGATTAGCGCGCTCAACTAACTGCTTAGCTTTAAACCCGACATTAACCATATCAAGCCTATCTGCTCGTTGTTTAGCTTCTAACTTTGTGATGCCTTCTTTATCAGCATATCTCTGCCAAAAACTATCGATTTCCTTTTGAATGTTGTTGGCGTGTTGTTGATAGACACCCTGCAGTTGATAAGCTACTCTCTTATCCGCTAGCTCTCTAGCCTTCTCTTCAGCACGATATCTATCTTCCCAGTACTCATTAGTCAACATCTGCTATAACCTTCTTACTTTCGCTCATTTCAGCGTCTGAGTAGATTTTTTGTTTTTCTAGACGTGTTTCAAGGTCGCCCATAGCTTCTTCTTCTTTTTCCATTCTTTCGATTTCTTTTTGAGGATCATCAATGATAGATAGAACAGATAACTTGGTTTCCTCTGACACTTGCCCAGATAACTGCCCGACAATCTGAGCTTCTTCCAGAATGTTTCTTGGTACATTTCTAGTAAACGTGTAGGATAATCCTGTCCATGCATCCTCGTAAACAGTCGTTAAAGGCACACTAAACACGATTTGATACAAGCGGTTGAATGCAGATTGAAGTTTTCTGTCCTTCATTCGAGCAAGGTTATCCATCGCTTGCAGTTTGAAAGCTAAAGCCGTACCAGACGAGTTACCGAACTCAGATTCTGACATGTTAGCAACCATTGAAATAGCAAAGATAGACTCTTTCAGTAAGCTGATAAGATTTTCTTGCGTCGTATCTGAACTTGGTTTCTCGAGGAAAGCAACGTCAGGTAAAGGCCCATCACCGTTCTCCCAAAGATTGAAAATCCTGTTCTCTCTGATTTGACTAGCGTCTTCACTTTGTAATTCGACTCCTAGTACTTTCAAGTAAGCATCCGCGAAATAATCTACATCATTCGCTTTCTCACTTGCTGCCTTATTTAAAGCGTTAATCAACGTCTTTACACTTTCAAAAATACTTTGTCGTTCTTCATTCTCAATCACTTCAACAACTGGAATAGAACTATAGATGTGCTGAGTACGTTCGCCAAATCTTACTAATCCACTAGTTGAAAAAGTAGCGTCAATCACTTCATCATTCGTGATAACTTGACCGACGCCTTCTTGGTTGTTCTCATTAAACGTATATCTAACTGCGAACAACGGGCGTTCTTCAATGCTGTTATCATGCACGATGAACATATTGATAGGACTATTGTATGTCGCTCTAGTTCGTTTATACTCGTCTTGATACACATAAATAAAAGCATGACCAAACACGCTTGACATTTTCGCAAGCTCGAACTCTGAGTCTTCCATGTCATTGATTTTACGGAAACTTGAGACAAACTCATTTACGTTCTCGTCCTCATGTTTGATTTTAACTGGTACACCAATTTGATAGCCTGTAAACGTATCGACAATGTACTTCGCATAATTAAACACCAATCTATTGTCGGGTTTCCAGCTATTTTTTTTAGACATTTTCAAAACTTCATGTTGTGAGAGGTACATATCCTCACTCTCAACATAATTCTTTACTAACTTACTCATGTGAAGCCTAATTGCTTCAGTTACGATTTCTTCAGTCACTACATCGCTTGTTGTTGTTATTACTTTTCGTTTGTTAACAAAAACTTTTGCCAATTTTTAAAAACCTCCTTTGAACATTTTGATTTTACTTCCAGTACCAGAATGCTGTGAGTAAATCGCATACCGCACCGCGTCTAGCACGTCATCATTCTCTTTTACTGGTTCGCCTGTCTTTTCATTCCAGATGTACTGGTAAATTTCATCCTTGAACTTGCTGACCTTGTTTGAAACAACAAAAAAACGCCCAGCTTTCATCAGCTTAGCAACTTCTTCAATACCAGACAAAACCGATTTATTGGCGTTAAATGTTCTTAATCTCTCTCTTTGAAATCTAGCAACGTGTTCAGGCCTTGCGCTATCTGCCCAGAAAGTAATATCTCCGTATCGTTCCTTGATATTCTTAGCAACATCAACCCAAAAGTCTATCTCTTTGTACTGGTGGGCATGTTCTTCTAACAGATAAACGTCGCCGTCTGGAGTTTCTCCTATAACGACGATAGAGCCATAGTGATCATAACCCCAGTCAACGCCAGCGTATATCTTAGTGATATTTTTTGGAATGCTATCCACAAACATATCTTCACTGAAATCACGATAAACAACGCCCTCACCAGTTACCCACATACCTAGAATGTCTCTATCGTAAAACACGCCTTCTGGAGTAGCATTCTTGATATTATTTCGATATCTTTCAGACATGAACGTGTTATCATCCAGCTTGAAATGAAAGTCTATAATCATATCGTCACCAGAGTTTATATAATCCCGTCTGAGCCAGTGTGTTGGAATGTCGGGGTTACTATCCCAAACAATCCTTGCACCCTCTCCAGAGCAACGTGAGATGATTTCCTTGAACACTTGTTCATTAGCAAGAGATGCCTCGTTTATGTAAGCACCAAATGCAGTAAACCCACGAGCACGCTTTAATCCAGAAATTGAACCTGTATAAACTTGAATCACCTTAACACCGCAAAGTGTAAAAGCTCCGTGCTTATCGTATTTCGGTTCAATATCAAACATGTTGTACAGTTCTTGAATGATGTTGTTTTGTATCGATGTTGAAGACGTTCCAGCTAAGATGTACATCGGTTCATCAATGTTTAATCTATCTGCTGTCTCTCTCACTCGTGCAATCTCATTCATAAAAACTATGTTATTTAGAACAGTCTTACCTGAACGTTTTGCACCATGTAGTCCACAAATAAAGAAATCATCATTCAATACTCGCTTAAGTACTTGCTCTTGTTTAGGGGTGAATTTATTCGTCATCAAAAGCACCTCTTAAAAGCCTTAGCGAAATCTATCAGTTTGTCATCTTGTTCGCTATCTCCTTCAATTTGAGACTGGAGTTTCTCGATTTCAAGTTTCAGTTTCTTATCTGCTAACTCTAAATCATTAAAGGACATATTATTCATGCCTTCTAGCGATGCAAGAAAAGCATTGGAATTAGCTTGCCTTACTCCTTCACTCTCTATACTAGCTTTAGCTTTGTTCTTGAGCCACTCATATTCATTAAACGCTTGCTCCCTAGACCAAAGCGCCATATTTGAGAATTGTTTTAATAGCGCACGATACCTTGCCCCTAACCTTGCCGTCCTTAAAGAGTTTACTTGCTTTTTTTCATCAACAGTCTTATCTGTCATTTTTTCGGCATTATAAGCTTGCCTGTATGCTTGCCTTTGAGATTGTCCAGCGACTAGTTGTTGGACAAATATTTCTTGTTTTGTTGTTAACTTACTCACTCACTGAACCACCTCCCAATGAATACATAAAAAAAGAGCCGTTTAGAACGACTCACACATTTTAAATAAAAACCCCTCAAGCTGTAGGGACTTGAGAGGAAAAAAATAAAGGAGTTTAAACCACGAGAAAAAAAGAATATCTTTTTACATCTTTCCACATGATAACTATATCATGAAATCTTTAGTATTGTTCGGTACAGAAACACCTTTTTTTAGTACATTTTTCTATTTTTTTAATAGCTTCATCATGAAGAATAAATAATGTTGTTTTTAGAAATTTTCAATTCTTCAGCGATTTCATCCCAGCCTTTAGAAGAAATATATTTCATCCAAATAATTGTTCGTTCTCTAGAATTATCTAATTGTTCAATCGCTTGGATAAGTTGATATTTTAAATCAATCAATTTATCTACTTGGTCATTAATATAATCATTCAAATTGATGATTTTAACGTATGCATCGTCTTTGAGACTTACTTTCGATTCTTGAACGTTTATTTCTTTTTAGAGACGGAGATTTCAAGAAAGAATTATTTAAGCGATCTAACTCTTCCATTTTTGATTTTACTTCCAAATCGATTAAACGAATTTGTTTTAATTGATGTTTAATGCCCATTCTTCACATCCTCTCTAATTCTTTTGACTAGCGTTGGTCCGAAGTCTTCGGTATCTGACAAATAATCAAAATATTGACTGAAAAAGAACCGCTCACAGTCCATTTTCATATTCCATGCTGTTTGATGATATATTTTCTTGAAATGTGTTTCTCTCAAATTCCAATTTGAATCCACTACATTTTTTGAAAGCAAGCGCCTTAATGCTATCTTGTAATCATCAACCGCTCTTTCTATGATTCCAGCACGTAATCTGTAATACCATTTATCTTCCATTATCCACCTCACAATAAAGCTTCTAATTTTTCAATTTGAAATCCTGCCCAAGCCTTATCTGGATTATCAAATTCATCGTCAATCACAACCACTGGAAGTGAGCCGTAACCATAGTGTTTCAAGAGTTCAAGCGCTCCTGGATTTGCTTCGATGTCCACATTTTCAAATCCAATCTTGTTTTGGTTCAACCACATCTTCGTCATCTTGCATTGCATACAATTTGGTCTAGAATAAACTGTAATCATTTAACCCCTCCTTTTCTACACATAATATATTGCACTTCGTTTATACTCATTAAACTCGAAAAGCATTTGTCCTGATTCGCTAGTGTCATATCCGAATGTTTTATCATAGCTTGAATGTTTGCTAGGGCTTTGTAATTGATACCAAGTTAAGCCTGCAAACGATAGTGACTTCTCATGATGGAAGTGTCCAGTAATCAAATATCTTGATTGACTTTTTCCCCATTCCTCTCCAAAATGTGAGACCATAATCTCGAATAATTTATTAGGCGATTTCACTTTATCGCCATGATGCATGAATATAGAGTGATTGCCTAACCACGCATGTTTAAATTCTTTGATTTCGACATCGAATTTTATTTGAGGATATATATGCTCAAGCATACTCACAAATAGATAATCTATACTAGGAGCATGATTTCCTTTCAAATAAACTACTTTAACCTTAGGACTATTTTCTAACGCTAAATCAAGCAATGGACTAAGGAAATCATAACCAGATCTTAATCCAGCCTCAAAGTCGACATCATCGACTCTAGTTCCTCTTTCAGTTGTATTCAGAAAATTATCAACATGAAAATAATCTCCGTGTAGCGTTATAAGGATTTCCTTATAGCGATTCATAATACGTTCCGCAATTTCTCTCTGTAATTTCAAATAATCAAGATGAGAATTATGCCCAAAGTGTAAATCTGACAAAGGAATCAATAAGTATTCGTTTGGAATTTTTCTTATCTAATAATTCAATTTTTACGTTGAGGAATATCTCCAAAGATTTTCTTAACATCTTGAGCGGACATATCCCACCTTTTTAGGCACTACAACGATTTTCGATTGATAATTATAATAAGTTTCTCCGTTTGTTGGAGTAGTCCATTCATTAGATGTTGCTGTTTTTAGTTTAACCTCATCAGGATTGAATCCATGTAATCGAATAAGCTCCTCATTAGAGAATACTTTTCGTTGTTGTTGTCTTACTCTGATTTGAGAACCGATTGAACCATCGTTATTAAATTCTTTAGTTTGAGATTTTTCAACATTTACTCCTTGCCTTTGTTGAAATTCTTTGTAACGTGGTGTACCTCTGACCTTGCCTCGAGCGACTTCCATACTTGCAAGATTGAGCCTAGTTGCAATTTGTACCCAGCTCAAACCTTGCTCTTTTAAGTCCATGATTTCATCCTGTATCGATTTTGACATTCACACACCTCCCTTTTCCCTTTTTCTTCCTACCCTTCTTCAATCAACCACTCAATGTTCTTTCTAGCTTTCTTTAAGTCTTCGACTCCATTTTTTTCAGCATATCTTAATAAGTATTCAACCGCGCTACACCATCTATGAGCTTCCATGCCTTTTTATTTTTTTAACAAAATTTTCAAGTACTTCTTTCACTTCTAAACCTTTTTCACCTACATAGTGACTAGGCTTATTTACTGCTTCTTTTATTCGAGCGTTTTCTTGTAAATCCATCTTTACACCTCCACAAACAATTCTTCGATTTCATCACCGAATAATTCAATAGCACGTTCGGCATCTTCTTCGTTTTTTTGAAATAACCAAAAGTGGCAATCCTATTTGCGTAATTCACTGAATCAAGCACTACTTTTTGAATCGATAATTTCTAGATAATATTTAGATTTAAAAGAATTTGACCAATCAGGCTTCCATCCATCGTTGCATTCATCTCTGAACGCTCTGAATCGTGTTAGTAAGTTTCTGCGTTTCGATTCTAGTTCGGTTGCTTGTTTCGTTGGAAAGATATTGCCTTGTGAAAAGCGGTCTTTGTCCATATCCAAACCATCCCAACGGCTTTCAATTAATGAACCTACTTCGTCAATAAAAAAATATTCATCTCCATACTTATACGGGCATTTCATCTCCCACCCGTTTTCAATTCGCTTGATTTCCGCTTTCATTTCGTTTAATTTTGCTTCCATATCTGCTGTTTGTTGTTTTAGTGTTTCTAGATTTGTCATTATTTTTCTCCTTCTATCGCTTTTAACGATGCTTCGAAACCAATCAAGAATGCAAAACGTTCATCGTAACTCATTTCTTTCAACTGCCCATAATTAATATCTTCTTGGAACTGTTTCAACGCTCTGTCATACATCAACATGTCCTTGTATTTACAATGTGCTACAATTAAGTAATGTACATCGTCTTTTAATTTTTCAAATTCATTTTTATTCAATCGACTTCACCGCCTTTTCTAGATTTACCAAATTTTCTACAATTCGGTCTCGAATATGAGCTGCAACCGAATACGGGTCTTTCATAAATTTGATTAGCGTATTTGCTTTCACTTTTAACGCTTTCGAACCAGCTAACATCTTTTCGTTTGAATTTCCAATCATTCCATAAATATAAGTGATAGCTTCACCGTAATTCTCACCCATGTATTTAAACGTCACATTACTGAGTTGTTCTTGGTACGGGTCTTTAATAATATTCCTTCGATAGCATGTTCTTTAATAAACTCTAAAACTTCATTTGGCGTTTTAAAATGCATTGCTTGTTTAATGTCAGTTGTAAATTTATGCGTATATCGTGGATGATTCTTTGCAAGATATCCCATCATACTTGAGTAGTCTTCGATACGTTGGAAGTACCATTGAGGACTTTTTCGAATCTCGAATGACATACAATTTTATATTATTCATGAGCATCACTCCTTTACTATTTTTTTCTTAAAATTAACCAAGGTTACATGGTTACACGTTTTTTTGAAAAATATAAAATAAAAAAATATAAGAATGTTGATTTAATAAGGTTTTATACTTACAATATACTTTTTTTCTAAAAAAACATGTAAACATGTAACTTTTTATAAAAAAAGTATCTATAAATATTGTTATATCAACATTTCTAGAGGTTACACGTAGCGAAAAAAACATGTAACCCTACGTGTAACTACGTGTGGTCAAAGGTTACACGTAGACACCGATTTTACCCAAAGGTTACACCATACGTGTAACCTTTTTTAAGGTAAAATTCTTTTATAACCTCTTGTTGTTTTTCCGTTAACTTTGTACGATTGTTTCTTCCAATCTAGTAAATTATCCATAATAAAACTAATCTTTCGAGATAGTTTTTGGTCGTTCGATTCTTTATGGAACAAATTAAACATAATCTCTCGAGTAGCCACTCGATTCATCGTCTGTCCGCCTGAATGCCAGTCAGGGCTGTTTGCAAAATATTTTGTTGTATAAAGATACTGATCAGTTGTCGTTCTATTTTCCCAATCTTTAGGAACGGGCATTTCCAGGTATTGAAGAATTTGAAGTTCAATCTCATCTCTAAACATGAATTGTTCACGATATTCAACTAATTCCGCTTCTATTTCTTCATCAAACATCAAATCAACACCGCTTTTATAAATCGTGACTGCTTCGCCCCAAATTTGTTTTACGACTTCATCCGTCATCTTCATAGGATGCTTTTTCTGTTTGTCATTACTTGCCAGCACAGGTAAGAACCTGCGTTCACCTGTTTTATCCTTGAGGTATTCAACGTGATTGCTTGTTCGTGCTAGAACGAAATTCTTTGCGAATTCCTGCGTTCTGCGCATATACGGTTTTCTGAATCGTAAACTCGTTTTTGAAATGAACGATTTTGTTTCCGCAAAACTCATACGATCACTAGCGACCATCTCATCGTCGTTAACAATTAAATGTTTTAACATGATGTCGTAATTGTCTTTGTTTGCAAAGTCAGTTACCGCATCCGTGTACCAATGCCCACCTAGCTTTTGTAAGAACGAGGTCTTACCAACACCCTGCCCACCTACTAGGTCCAGAACGTAGTCAAATTTGACGTAAGGTTCATATACTTTAGCAACAGCGCCTACCATCCACATTGCAGCGATTTTAGACACTAGAGGGTCTTGGTTAGCTCCTAGATAGACTTGTAGCATTCGTCCAATTCGTTTTTGCCCATCCCAGCCTTTCTCAGCTTCTTCCATATACTCTTTTTACCGGGTTGTAGGACCGTTCAGATAAGAAGGTTTCCATGCCATCTATCATCGCTTGAGATGTAAACGCTGCACCAGTGACATTCTCAAAATACACTTTGACTACCGATTCAAAATTCGAAGGCAGCTCTCCTTTTTTAAGGAGCGTGTTTCCAAGTTGGATGTCTCTTGTTAATTCATGCTCTTGAGAGAATTCGTTATGCTTCAGATAGAGATTTAGCTGATCATCAGCTCGAAATGCGTTTAATACATTTACTGGACTGTTCGTTTTTAAAGTTCCATTGCTATTTTTTTATCGGTTCATAATCCTTATAAAAACTCACTACTTCGCCAATCACAATCACCTCCTATCTTTTGTTAATCATACTTACTACTGTTCTTTCTAATTCTTGCATCGATAGTGGATTCGGAGTATTGCCATTGGCTATCTTAGCCAAAGACAACACATCCATCTCGTCCACTCCTCGCCATAATAATCCGCCCACAAATTTAGCGAGCTTATCATTACGATTCCCTTCATCACCTAATCCATTTGCGATTATTTCGAACAATTCCGTTGTCTTTGTTTTCCCGGACGTTCTACCTTTGCTAACCCATGACCTTAAGCCATCGCTATAATCAAATTCACGTCCGTTGGTGATTTTGTATTGCTTGATAATCGCTTCAATCAACTCTCGTGATGGAGTAATCATCATCCCTTTTTCAGGCGATTTTTCCAAATCCCATTCATATTGCCCTTTGTCCGTTGCGGATGGAGCAACTAGTACATAATTGTTATCATGCGCTTTGATATCCACTCCTGGAAGGAATCCAATCATTTGACTGATGTGGATATCATCACGCTTGAAATAGAATAGGTGCTTACCTCCGGATGCCGTTTTAGCTTGAAGCGTTGGTTCGATTAGGTTTAAATGTTCCCATTTCTTCAACGAATCGAATCCACTCGTTTCTCCGTGTTTGTCGATATCAATCACGAAGAAATTTGTAGTTCTTAGTGCGATGTTTGCATTCGGATATTTACTCCAAACTTCGTTAATCCCATCAGCATCAAGAGGTGGTTTATCCGCAAATTCAATTAATGGTCTTTTAGTTGTAGGACTAATCGGGATGACCGAGAACCCTTTTTGCTGATACAACAGCGCATATTCTTTCATTGAACGCATGAGATCACCTTATCTTAGAACGGTAAATCTGAATCTTCCACGTCAACTGTATTCATCGCATTTTCAGCATTTTCTTCAATATCATAGTTGCGATATACTTTGTCTTCTTTACCTTTTGTTTCTAGAATTTTCAATGTGAAGTAAGAACCAACTGCTTTACGTTCTAATGCATCGGCTAATGCTCTTCCGTCTTCGAAGTCGTTCTTCATAACCTTATCTCCAGATAGTTCAATGGCTTTTGTAAAGAATTTAATTGTTCGTTCTACTGACCAAGATAAGTCTTTACCGTTCCATTCAGATAATGTTCCAAAAGATACATATTCAGTACGTCCGTTAAATTCTCCTTCACGGACTTCAAACGTGAATCCTAAACTTTCCCATCCTTTTTCAGAAATGTTGAATTGTACTCGTTTTAGAACCACTGTATAATCACCAGCCGGTAACGCCGCAGGTCCGTTCACACTATCTTTACGAGGGTCAAATCCATCTTCTTTAATTTTCTTTTGCAATACTTAATAAACTCATTTTTCATTTCTCCTTTAATTTTTTTAAAAATAATTCATCTTCGTTATTAGAAACTTCAACTGTTTCTTTTTTTGTTGGTTTTGCAGTTGACTTTTGTTGCTGCTTGTTGTTTACGAGGTGGTTCAACGGCACCTCTAATTGTTGATAAGATTTTTAAAATCGCTTTGTCATCAACCTGGTCTGCGTAATAAGTCTTACGCTTTCTGTCAACTTCACGGTTGTAGTTATTCCCGATTTTTTCTGTGTGGATCATTAAATCCGAATTCCCGTTGATAAGGTTCACGTACTTATCTTTCAAGCTTGGTTTATCTTTCGTTGCATTTCCGTTATCGTCATATTCTGAGATTTGACGGCTGATATAAATCACATTCATTGGTAATGCTTTGAGGTCAATAACCAGTTCCGTAATAGCTTGATTAAAGAAGTCATAACCTTTCCCGTACGGAATTTCAGATAATGATTTCAATCGAGGTTTACCTGGTGGCGTTAGTTCATCACATACAGCGATTTTAATCATCTCGATAACATCGTCGATAACATCGATTACGACTGTCTCGTATGAATGTTCTTGTGTTTGTAGAGCTAGTAAGATTTCTCCTAGTTGCTTAATCACTGAATTAGTGATTCGACCTGATTTGTCTTTATCATTTAATAGTTGGATACTTGGCACGCTGTTTGCTTCTGCGTTTCCATCTGTGTTTAGCACAATCGGATTTGGAAACTCGTTTGCTAGGTAAGATTTACCACTCATGGTCTCACCGTAAATGAAGTAATTCCGTGGTGTATCCTTTGGTACTTGTGGTTTATTTTCTGGAAGTTTAAACATCAGAACCCCTCCTTTTCAAACAAATAATCTACAGCAGATAATTTACTCAATAATTCATCTGTTTTCTCTTTGATTTTTTTGGATCACTTTTTCTTTTACATCTTCGAAATTTAAAAAAATTATTTCTAGGATTTTTTTATCTTGCTCTTGATTAAAGACACCGAAATTAACACCGAAAGTAGCGAGTGGAATGTCTTTCCCGTCGATTTTGATAGTAATATGTTTGAAAATGGGATTACGGTACATTTGTTCTACAAAAACCATTCCATTCTTTTTTTAAACTCTTCTCTCGCTTTTTTTCTTCTATTCTTTTTTTCTAAAAAATGTTTTATCCACTTTTTTTCACCTTTCTTCGTAATAAAAATTCAATCACGTTTACATCGTGTTGTTGTCTACTTCCTGTTATTCGCCATAACAATTGGCGGTAATCGTCATATTCTCCAGAACCTTCTTCAACTGGATCTAGAACAACGATTGTTTGATATTTGTGCTGCAAGCCATCAACACCGACTCCAAGAACCTGGTTTGTAGCAACTACTACTTTTTCTGTTAAGTCCTTCTTGAACGTCACCGGTCCAGATTCCAATGTGAGGATGTCGTTCTTTGATGACATTTACAATTTGTTTTGACTTGCTGACAATCAGCATGTCGTGTGGTGCTCTTTCGATTAATCCATCGAGTTTTAACATCAATGGAGTATCAGCGTTTACTGGTTTGATTTTCGGGAAATCAACTTCTACTCCTGCTTGATTGAGGTATCTTTCAAACGTGTTTCGTCCAAAAGATTGTTTTGCCATGGCTGTTTCACCTTTCACGGTTACAAGGTTTAATTTTCTAAACTTGTTTAACGTTTCTGGATTACCAGGTTCAACAGTTACTGGATAGAACTTAATTTCGTAACCGTTGTTCTCTACGGCATTTTCGATTTCTTCTATCTCTTCCCATCTGAAGAAGTTTGGAAGATTATTTACGTAGCGTTCATAATCTCTAAAATCCTCCCATTTTTTTCTTTTTGAATAAGTGAATGGATCATACACCATTCTTCCGTGAACTTTCTGCCAATCAAATTTATTATTTGGATTTGCAAAGCCGAAAATTGTTTTTTCGAGCGGGTAGAAATTTTGTCCTTTTTTTCTGATTGGAGTAGCTGAAAGGCCTATCGTGTATTTTCGTTTTATACGGCGATACAGCGCCACTTGCTTATCCGATGACATATTCTGCCACTCATCAATTATGAGCACGTCACAGTTGAATTTTGAGCCTTTTTTAAGCATATTTTGAATACTTCGGTCAGTTGAAATGACAAACTCAACGTCTGAATCAAAATCCATCTTTTTGATAGCTTCTTTCCATCCTTCCAGAATCGAAAGACGGTTGTTTGTGATGATGATTTTCTTGGCGTTTTTCTCTTTTGCAATAGCTAGAGCACAGATAGTTTTTTTCCGCGACCCCCGAGAGCTTCAAGAAAGATACCGTATGTTGGACGTTTGCTTCTTTCAATAGCTTCAGATTGCCACTTTCTTAGTTTTAACGTTATGTTCATCCACCACCTTCCCGATATCCTTAATTACCTCTTCGATATCATTTCTCATCGCCCAGAATAGTCCGAGTCTTGCTGCTGCACGTACATCTTGGTGATGGCTCTTTTCAAACTTCCATAATCCAAGGCGCTTCAATAATTCGTTCGGGATATCCGTTTGATAACCTGCATTGCGCTGCAAGATAGCGTCTGGAAAAAGGACTCGGAACAAAGCGACGTTTTCGAGAACTGAATTATCCTTTGATTTGTCATTATCTCGAGCTTCAAATTTTTCAATAACAACTACATCCACATCCAAAAAGCGACCGACCTCTTCGACCCAATTCCGAATATCCTGAACTTTTGCAGAAGGAACAACCCAATGATTTACTAATCTTGCATTATCGAGTAACACGATTCCGTTCGTACTACTTGCAACCTTTGCGCTCCCAGGGTCGATTGCTAGAATTCTCATGTTTCGACTTCTCCTTCATAACCTGCCATATCGAATAAGTTATTCTTGTTGTTTTCAACAAACTTCCAGAACGCTTTTAACTCTCTGTAATTGCTGATTGAGTATGAAACGTCATCTATCGACATGCACTCATCCATGTACTTAGGCTTTTGCAAAAATGTTTAATTGATATCTTTTACCAAAGAGTTCGCCGTCTTCATCTAATGTTGGGTCAATTGTTTCTTCAAAGTTGACTTGGATGTTAAACGGAATACGTGTGAAAAATTTCAATTTTATGTTTAGAGATTTCAATTGATATGTTCTCTGTTACTAAGATTTTTGTTTTTTTCATTATCTAATTCTCAATCCTTCCGTTTGTTTCAATTCTGCTCCTGGAACTTCAATTCCTCTCTTCAATATTTCTTTCAATGAAGTCTTATCCACTTTTTGGTTGTTGTGGGATTAAGAATTCTTCTGGGATAATCTTTTTCGTCAGTGATGTTTACACTTGCAGGGTTCTTTTTGAATCGAGAAGTTGAACATTCCTGATTTGAATTTAGTTTTTCCAGTCAATTTCATGTTGTCTTCTAAATACGTTTTTAACCATTTCACTTTGTTCTCTGTAGCTTGACGTTTTGTTTTTAAACGGTCCTCTTCTTCTTTGTAGGCTGATACATCAGATTCGAGATTTCGAACAAGCTTCGCAATGTTTTCTGCTTTGCTCTCGATGGCATCTTCGATACTATCTAACGTGTCTTTCATCACTTCAGGATCTAAATCCATATTCTGTACGTCTTGAAACGCTAAACTTAATTCATATAAATTCATTTAAAAAACATTCCTTTCTGTGTCCTTTGTGGTTCAATGTGGAATGATTTCACGTTTGGGATATTTTGTACTATCGCCATTGCTGCATCCTCCACTGTTTTTCCGTAGTCCATGTGTTGTTCAAAGATTAGCGGATTTACGAAGTCCGCATCAATGTCTAAAATTACTTTTGACTCTGTTCTTTTAATGATCTCGATACGCTTTTTAATATCTCTTCAACCTCCTCGTAGGTTTTAACCCTCGTCATTCTTCTTTGAGGCTCATATAGATACACCTCGTATGAATCATTCTTTATTCTGATTTGTCCGATAACCTTATTAGCGTACAAAACGTTTTGTAGTTTTGAATCCAGTAAGTCATCGTTTAAATACACATCTTCCATCTACTCACCCGCAATCTTGAGTGAAGTGGTTAAATACGCTTCTTTCAAATATTCGTCGATATCATCTTCGCAAACGTAATCACCGTTCATATCGTAATATTCATCACCTACGTATATTTCTTCACCTTTCCAATCATATCCCCATACTTTTGGCTCTGGAGGCTCAAGGTGATTTGCATGTAAAGTTTCAAACTTATTGCACATTGTGTTATAATCTCCTTAGGATATTTTTATTTAGTCAGCGTTGCCGCGCTGGCTTTTTTTGTTCCACGAATCCTGAAAATCAGGTTCCACGTATTGCCCACTTCTAATTAGATTCACTTTTGATTCGTGTTGCTCAACCGCCTTTCCTACCAAGAGCACAATGCTCATCATTGCGATAATGATTCCAAATGCTAAAATGTACCATCCTAGCATCCATCTCATGAATGGGATGAATTGTACCCTCGTTTCTTCTTCGTTCTGTTCTCATCGTCTTCTCCTTCCGTCCCATACTTTCTGTATTTCATCAATCATGCTCGCTTGATATTTGTATGGGCGTGTATCTGTTCTTCTTGCTGCAACCACCACTGGATGGTTTCTAATTTCACTCTTGTGCCACGAACTGGAACTTGTTCCAATCGCTTCACACAACTCTTCAGTCGTTATCCACCTTTGGTTACTTCTTGAATCAATGAACGGTTTTATTAATCCAACAAATATCTCTGGTTTTCTTTTTACGACTTCAAAGAATATCTGTTCAAAATAATCAAGCGTTGATTGTTCCATGATTTCCTCCTTTACTTCGTTACTTCTTTCATGAGTTTGTTGGCTTCTTTGATTAACAAACGCATTGTGTTACTATCTGTTTCTTTCTCAGCAGCTCTTGTTAACATATCCACCCATTCCCGTCTGGTTTCGTTCTTCCACTCAACTAACTCAGTTAGTAAAATGTCTTTTTCGAAGTAGGTTGAGTAGTCCAGAGAGCCATCTTCTAATCGAATGCATCTTCCAGTTTTTAAATCTCTACAAACATTAGTACGAACGGTACTGTTGGTTGTTTTGACTGCTTCCGCAACTTCATCATAAGTAGCAGAAGGATGTTTCTTGAAATATTCCCTGATTTGTTCTGCTAGTGTCATGGTTTAAACTCCTTTCATGTTTTTTCATATTGTTGTAACCCTCTTTCAGTTCTATAATCGTAATTGGGGAAAGGGGGTGTTTATATGTCTAAACCAATTAAACCTGGTACAGATAACCAACCAAAAGGAACATATCAAGAAGTTGGTCCTAAAGGTGGTGCTGTAAATCGACCTCGTGTTGTTCATATTGATAAGGGGGACCGTCTCCCACCTACTCAAAAACCTGGGAACAAATGGGTCAAAAAATAGTTTTATTGGGTCGTCTCTTAAGAGATGGCCTTTTTAATTTTCCAGAAGCAAACACCAACTTAGAAAATTAATTTGTAACCAAGCCTCTGCGTACTTGATTCCATCTTCCTCGTAAAATGTCATGTAATGGTGCATTCGTGTCACCTCCTATTTCAATTCGTATTTAGGTGTAATTCTGACTCTAAAACCCTCTTTGCTGTCAATATCTTCTGCCGTGATGACTGCAATGGTTTTAGCTTCTTCTTCGTCTGTTTCTACTACAATTTTTGTGATATCTGATAATGTTTCGATACTCATTTTCTTTCCTCCTTTCTAGATAAATCTTTCTAATTTGTCTGAGATAACTACTAAATCCGAGTCGTCCAGTTTTAATTGGTCGGCTTTTTGTTTTAGTCTTTCGTCAATAGCTTGATTTAATTCGTGCCATTCTCTTTTTGTGAATTTGCTTCTGAATTCTAGAAACTCTTTTATTGTCGTTTTTTTATCCATTTTGATTCCTCTCTTTCTGTTTAATGTATTAAACTTTATTTCAAAAAAATTTTTCTGGATTGGAGTATCCAATGCACGAGAAATTTTTACAATCGTTTCGATGGTTGTGTTCTCAACACGCTTTCCTGATTCTAACTCTGAAATTATACTTCTGCTAACTCCAGATTTTAAGGACAGCTCTTCTTGAGACATATTCAACTCTTCTCGTCTTTGTTTTTATATTGTAACTAACACTCATTTAATCCCTCCTCTCAGTTCGTTCTAAGTTTAATACATTAAACTAATCGTGTCAAGTGTATTAAACAAAATATTTTTATATTAAGCAGTCTTTCAACTGCTTAAATAAATTCTATCTTTTCTTGTCTCTACTAATCCATAGGAATACTAGTAGGCAAAATAAGAATGCACTTATACCATGTAGCATAATATCCTCATTCATGATATACTAGCACCGAGGAGCTAAGCTCCTCGAGCTAGAACAGCTGGACAGCTTTTAATTTCTCTTATGCTTGCGTGCTTTCTGAGAATTTTGAGGCTGTTCTTTTTGTTTACAAACTTTTATCAAGCTTGCAAGACCCACTAGGAAAGTTCCTAGCGCTGTTAGAAGTTCTCTAACTTCCTTCATCATGCTCTCCTTTCTGCTTAGTTAAGGTCTTAATCAACCTTACATATATAGTTTAATACATTAAACACGTTTTGTCAAGCGAATTAAACAAAATATTTTGTAAATTTGTTTAGTTTATTATACAATCTATTTAAGAAAGAGGTGTTTTATATGAGATTAGAAGAGCGTATTAAGCAACTAAGAATTAATAGAAATATGACAATGCAACAGTTAGCAGATTTATCTAATTTAACTAAAGGATATATTTCAATGCTTGAAAGGGGCTTAAATCCTTCTACTAAAAAGCCGATTGTTCCTTCATTAGAAACAGTTCAAAATCTTGCCAACGCGTTTAATATGACCTTAGAAGAACTTTTAGAAGGTGTTGAAGGTAATGTGTCTCTCGCTCGAAATGATTCCATCATGACCATCTACACCCAACTCACACCCCCACGACAAGAACGCGTCTACAATTATGCAGAAGAACAACTCAACGAGCAAAATGGGCAAATACATGAAGATAATATAGTTCCTATCGTTTTTGGTCGTCAATCTGCTGCAGGCTCTATGATACATGTGGATGATGTTGATGCAGAAATGGGCGTACTTCCCTCTTCCATCGTTCCTAATGGTGCTAACGAGCTTGTACAGATTACAGGTGATTCTATGGAGCCAATTATTAAAAAAGGCTCTGAAGTATATTTAAGATATCAACCAACTGTAGAGGATGGTGAGATTGCTATCGTTCGAGTTGAAGATGAAGGAGTTACATGCAAATACTTATTTAGAGATGGTGAAAACATCGTTTTAAAATCAGAAAACTCTAAATATGATGATATCGTTGTTGATGCAAATAAAGTTTCAGTTATCGGTAAAGTATTAATCTAAAAGTTGTTTAAGAATCAAAAAAACGATATATAACAAAGTGTATCGTTACACATCCAAAAATAGAATCAGAAGCGGACGAATTCGCAACGGTTCTTACGGATCATATGTAAAAGAATCTATGGAGATGTATTAGTGTTTGAAATAAAAATTAGTTTTAACTGATTTTTACTAGATATATATTGCTTTCAAAAAGCAACACACTATATGTAGTAGCAGTCTATTTCTTAACATTTTCTTAACTATTTATTCTTTTGACAATCATTAAAGCGATATAATATGATAAGTACAAGAGAAGAGCGTGAGCAAGCTAAGTTAATACTTAGTGAGGACTTTTCATGGAAGATTCCCTTGTTCTTATTGAACAAGGGAATTTTTGTTATAAAGGAGTTTTATTATGAAACCTTTCAGTTCGTTAGAAGAACAAATTGAAATTTTTAATAAGAAGAAGATTACAAATTGACGATATTGAAGATGCTAAAAATTATCTATTAAACAATAACTACTACAATGTAGTGAATTTATACAGCAAAGTTCTTCTTGAAAAATAGTAACAGATATATAGTTGGTTCAACATTTGCAGAAATAAAAAGCCTTGCATATCTTAGACACTGAAATTAAATCAACAATTTTTGAAGTACTTAATTCAAGCAGAAAAAAACATTTTTAAATCGATATTTTCTTATTGTTTTTGTGATGTTCACCGAGAAGAATATAACTATTTGAGAACAGAGTCGTACGATCCTGATAGTACTCTTGATATCCACAGAACATTATCGTCAATTTCAAATAAAAATAAATAGTTTAAAAAAATAGTCAGAATAATAATGCTATTAAACATCATTTTGAACGACATGATTCTGTCCCTTTGTGGGTGGTTATTAATGAATTAACATTCGGTGACGTGAAATATATGTATAAATATTCGAACGCCGATATAAGATTGAGTGTAGCAGACCACTTATCGAAATATGTCGCAAGTAATACTGGCGGAGATATGAATGATAATTTACCCCCAAGTACTGTTGATATAATACTGCAATGTGTCAACGAACTTAGAAATTGTTGCGCACATAATAATAAACTATGGGATTTTACAACTAGAAAAACATATTCCATATATTCCAGAAATTTATGATGGCGTAATAGATCGAGATGGAGCGCGTTCAAATTGCTATTCTATATTCTTATCGCTTCAAGCACTTATTAATCCTGATGAATTTAGAACTCTTAACAATACTTTACGAAAAAGATTTAGAAATGCCAGTAATAAAATACATTCAGTAAATTTTAATAAAGTTTTACAAAAATATGGGTTTCTGAAGGCTGGCACAATAGAGACCCTCTACCTCAAATTTCATAATAAAAATACCACACTACTCTCCGCCAAGATTGTCAGTGTGGTAAAACATCAAAATCACCCTGAAATAGGGCTCTTTGATATGCCCTATTTTACCACAATTAGAAAGGATGGTAAACTTTGGCAAGCATAACCAAAAGAGGTAAAACGTGGGCTTACCGCGTTTATTATTACGATAACGGTAAACGCAAATACGTTTCAAAAAGTGGATTTAAAAACAAGGCTGAAGCTAAGGATGCATCAATATTAAAAGAAAATGAACTTCTAGTTGGTAAGAATGTTAGCAAAGAACAAATGCTACTAGCTGACTATATGGAAAACTGGAAGAAGCTATATAAAGAAGATACTATTTCACTGAAAAGCATCTCCAGGATAAATAGTATCATTAGTTACGTCAGAGAAAAATTATAATATTCCATTACGAGATATTACACACGAGAATTATCAATCGTTTTTTTGAACGACGTCGCCAAAAACACGTTCAAAGGAGACTGTTAAGAAATATCATACTTACGTTAAGGCAGCAATAAAGCATGCGTTAAGAACTCAAACTCTTCTTCACGATCCAACAACTACTGCTGTTTTAAAAGGACTGGAAGAAAAGAATAAGAAAGTCGAAAACAAATACTTAAGTAAGCATGAATTTAACGAATTAGAGAAAGCATTATTAGAAGATATACAACTAGATTATACTTCGAGATATATCATCTTATTTAGTATGTATACAGGAGCTAGGTTCGGGGAATGTTTAGGAATGACATGGGATTGCATAGATCTAGAGAATAAAACAATCAGAATCGAAAAAGGATTCGACTATCACTTTACTAACGATTTTACAGAAGGCAAGACTAAAAGCAGTAAACGTAAAATAACCATTCCAGATAAATTAGTTGAAATATTACAAACCTTGACTATTCCTGATGACCTTACACAAAGAGTGTTCAAAAGAGTCAGCAATAACGCAATCAATAAAGCGTTGCAACTAGCATTAAATAGAGCTGGAATCGATAAAGATATTACATTCCATGCGATGAGACACACCCACGCTAGTATCCTATTAGCGAACGGAGTTCAATTGTTATCTGTAAGCAAGAGACTTGGACACACAGACCCAAACATCACATTACACACATACGCTCATATCATTGAAGAGTTAGAGCAGGAAGATAACGAAAAACTGAACTCAATATTCAATTGAGTACATCGAGAGTACAAAACGCTTATAAACGTTGTTATATCAACACTATCCACTCCCCTCGGCTCCATTGTTTTATGAGAAAACTCTCCTTTTTCACGATGATAAGGAGAGTTTTTTTCTTGTTTCAATATAATTTTTGCAATAAAAAAAGCCTACACAATGTAGACTTAAGGATGACCCGTACGGGACTCGAACCCG
>BNJU01002404.1_pt1 | contig 128835 bp, 169 predicted proteins | sample 8539281 | NCBI WGS metagenome assembly BNJU01 (sample SAMD00202456, study PRJDB9452) | human saliva metagenome | isolation source: human saliva | place: Japan | reverse complement strand
GAAAGCAAAAATTAGGAAAGTTTGTAAAGTGAAGAATGCGGACGTGCATTTTTGACTGGTGGAACACAGGCTAATGCGGTTGTGATTAATTCGATGCTGGAGTCTTATGAAGGTGTAATTGCGGCTGAAACAGGGCATATTGCGATACATGAGGCTGGAGCGATTGAATTTACAGGGCATAAGGTTTTGACATTGCCACACCATAGTGGGAAAAATTGATGTTAATGAGCTGAAGGAATATTTACATACATTTTATGCAGACGAAAAATCACGAACATATGGTTTTTTTCCTGGAATGGTTTATATTTCACATCCAACAGAATATGGAACTTTGTACTCGAAAAAAGAGCTGACAGAAATTTCAAAGACTTGTAAAAAATACGAGATCCCGTTATTTTTGGACGGAGCAAGGCTGGCATACGGGCTTATGGCAAAAGATACGGATGTTACACTTCCAGATATTGCACAGCTTTTGTGATGTTTTTATTTTTGGAGGGACAAAAGCTGGAGCATTGCTTGGAGAAGCAGTTGTTTTTACCAAAAATAACACACCAAAGAATTTTGTAACAAGGATAAAGCAACATGGGGCATTACTTGCTAAGGGACGGCTACTTGGAGTACAGTTTGACACATTATTTTCAAACGATTTGTACAAAAAAATTGGAAAACATGCAATAGATTTGGCTGAAAAATTAAAAAATATTCTGCACGAAAAATTACAGATTTTATCTTGAATCAGCTACAAATCAGCAGTTTATTATAATTGAAAACACAAAAATGAAAGAACTGGCAAAAACGTAAGTTTTTCTATTCTGGGAAAAATATGATGAAAACCACACAGTAGTGAGATTTTGCAACGAGCTGGACAACTACGGAAAAAGATTTGGACAAATTAATAAAATTATTATAAATATGAAAGTGAGAGGATTTTTATGGATTACAAGTTAATTTGCATGACTGATATGGATGGGACATTGCTTGATGAGGAGCATGGAATAACAAAGGAAAATGTTGAGGCGATTATTAAAGTTCAGAAGGAAAAAGGAGTTAAATTTGTACTTGCGAGCGGAAGACCTGAAACTATGCTATGCTTGAATATGCAAAAGAGCTTCAAATGGATAAGTATGAAGGATATGTTTTGGCATTTAACGGTGGTGAATTAATTGATATGAAGACAAACGAAGTTATTTTTCACGAAGGGCTGGAAAAAGGATATTGAAAATGTTTATAAAGTTTCAAAGGAAATAAATGTTCCAATGATTTTGTACGTTGGAGATACAATTTATGGAACTGAAGCGACAGATGGAGTAATGTACGAAGCCGATCAATGCAAGATGAAATTCCAAAAATTTCGATTCACTTGAAGACTTGGAGAAAAAGGGAATGATAAAACTACAAAATGTATGATTATTGGAACAGCCTGAAGAAGTATTGATTGCTCAGGAACACATGAATAAAAAGTTCACGGAAACGATTATTTTGTGCTATTTCAAAACCAATTTTCCTAGAAATTGCCAACAAAAATGTGGATAAAGGAAAAAACATTGAAAAAAATTGGGAGAAATTGAAAATATAAAGCCTGAGGAAATGATTGCGGTTGGTGACAGTGCGAACGATAAGCCGTTGCTGGAGTACTGTGGGAATGCCTGTGGCTGTGGAAAAATGCAATTCCTGAAATTAAGAAATCGCTAAATTTATCTCAACGTCAAATGTGGAGCATGGGCTGAAAACTACAATTGAGAAATTCTTTTGAATTTTAAAACTATAAAATTTGTACAGGAATTATCAGGAAAAAGTCGAAAAAAATCATATATACTTTTTCTCCTGATTTTAAAGTTTATAGTGAAGGGATATGTATAATCCAAGTTATGAAATGGAACTTTGGGTTTCAGATAGTAAAAAGATAAAAATTAATACTATTCCCCATTTAAATGACTAATATATTAATAAATTTTGAATTAAATATGTTTATCAAGGAATTAAAATTTATCCTATTAAAGAAAAATATTTATTATAAATTTCCGAGATTTTTAATTTTTCAGTAAAAAGACAACTTGTTTGAGCTTTTCTATTATATTTAGATTGATAATAACCTTATGAAATTAAAAATTACTTTTTGTTAAAAGCGAGTTTTTGTCACTTTTGCTGTAAAATTGAAATTCTGAGCAAAGCAGGGATAGTTCGTAGAACGTTTCGCCATTAGTCTCGAAAGTAGTAATCAGTTAAATATGTCAAAACAACTGTTATTATGAAAGAGGGCATGGTGTTTGATGCCCTTACGTTACAAATATAAATAAAACTTGAATAAATAATTATTAAACAGAGTAGTCCAAATTAATATTATTTTTCCATTTAAAAACAAAAATTATATTTTAATTATTTGAAAAATATTAGATTTTAAGTTTGTAATAAATTGTTATTTAAATGGAGGTTAGTATTATCTGATTTTTACTATTTAAATGTTATAAAAAAATGGAAGATATTCTGACTACACAGTTTATTTCCCATTTTTCTTTTATTAATTTTTTTCTCTTTTCAAGAACTTTTGTAAAATGTCAAAAAGTTAAAAATCACACTTTTTCATATTTACATTGCTTCTAATGCTATTTTTTTAAATTTATCAGTTTTTCAAATCTTCGATTCTACAGAATGCTTAACATTTATAATGATTTTTGAAAGGAAACTTATAGAAATTCCTTTTCCTTTTTAGCTCATTTTCAATTTCATTTATAAAAAAATACACATTTTCAATATCCCAGAAAACGTATTCGTCGTGCCACAGTTCAATACTTTTATTATATTTTATTGTCAAATCCAGATTATTTTTTTATAATCAGTTCTCCAGTCATATAACTTTTTCATTTCAAAAATAATTTGTAAAAATATCTTCCACTGTATTAATTTTAAATTGAATATTATCAAGCGAGAGATTTTTGTCGTTTTAAATTCTAAAATGTCGTTTTCATTTCCGTCAAAAAAATAGTAAACTTTCTTTGCTGACTCCCTAGTTCATCGTTATTCATTCCAGATAGATGAAAATTTGATTGTACGGGATTTTATTGTGGAAATGATATTTAATGTTCTTGATAAAAGAATAAAAGTATACATTTTGTGGGGTTCTTCCAGAATTTTTTTAAAAGTGCGTTTGAAGATTCTTTTTCACAAGTTTTCGATTCCGCACAGAATAAACATCTTTTTGGCGAGTTAAATGAAGATTCTATTGATGAGTAGATGATTTCCGCACTTCGTCAATTTTTATGTTTTCATTATTTTTATTTATTATTTTCAATGTCAGGATGCTGGAAATTATTAATAAGCCGTTTCTATTTTTGTCTTTTTCAGCGTCATTCTGCACATCCTTTGTCATAACCATTTTTGAAAACATTAGTGCATAAGAAAGCAAGTCAACTCTCTTATCACCGTAAAAGAGTAACTTGCACTTATTTTATCTTGATTTATTTCGTTCTTAAATTTTTCTGTTATTTCCTGTAATTTCATTTTTCTCATTTTTCTCTTTTTATTAACAACAAATATTAATTTTTCTTTCATTTGAAGAGTTCTTAATAATTTCTTGTTGTCAAAATGCGGCTCCTCCACCTAAAAACTACTGAGTCCAATGGATTTGGAGATAAGAATACTTTTGATTCCAACTTCTTGTTCCATCATATCAATAAAGTTTTTAATTAATGAACCTCCACCAGTCATTATAATTCCGTTATCCAAGATATCTGCAGCCAATTCAGGTGGACATTTTTCAAGAACTTCTTTTGTAGAGTTTTACAATTTGGAATAAAGAATCTTCAATTGCTTCATAAATTTCATTTGCATTAATTTCCACAGTATTAGGAATTCCAGATTCCAAATCTCTTCCTTTAATTTTCCATAATATCAGGCGTTTGATATTTTATAGCTGAAGCTAATTCTTTTTAATTTTTCAGCAGTTCTGTCACCGATTAATAAATTGTATTTTCTCTTAACGTATTTTTACAATGTCTTCGTCAAATTTGTTTCAGCAATTCTAATTGATTTACTTGCAATAATTTCATCAAGTGATAAGATAGCAATATCTGTAGATCCTCCACCCTATATCAATTACCATACTTCCTTCAGGTTGTGAAATATCCACTCCAGAACCGATAATAGCCGCTCTTCCTTCTTCGATGATATATGTCTTTTTAGCACCTTTTACCGCATCAAACAAGGCTTTTCTTTCCACGCTCGTTACTTCGATTGGTACACAAATCATAACTTCAGGCTTGAAAAGTGAATTTCCATAAATTTTTATGAATAAAAATATGTAATCATTTCTTTTGTTGGAGTCAATATCTGCAATAACTCCATCTTGCAAAGGTTTGATGAGCTTGAATGCTGTCAGGAGTTTTTCCTAACATTTCTCTAGCTTCTCTTCCAACTGCGATTAATTTTTCCAGTTTTTCTATCTCTCGCAACCACAGACGGCTCATTTAACACTATCTTTGTTTTATCATAAATTAATATGTTTTGCAGTTCCCAAGTCTATTGAGATGCTTTTATTTACTCTAAATATTTTTACAAAATCAAATGCTCCCATTTTTCCTCCTATTAAAATTAACTTTCTTAATTATACCATACTTTTTGATAAAAATTTATTATTTTGCAATTTTTAAAATTTTTATTGAAAAATGTCTATTTTTAATAAACTATTATATTTTTAATTTATTTATACTAGTTGTGATATTTAAAAATCTTTTTGCATTTAGCCATTTTAAAATTTCATCATAAATTTCATATTTATTTATTTCATTAGAGATTCATGCCGTCCATTTTTGTTTTCAAGAATGTTTATTCTTCTCTTTCTTAATATATTAAAAATTTGAGTAATATATGGAATGTCGATTACTTTGTCATCCGTTCCATAATGGCTAATATTCTCGCATGTTCATCTAATTTTTTTATAGTTTCTATTGATAAATCCTATTGTGGAAAAATTTCAGAATAAAAACTTTGGTGTGACAGAATAGCCACAAGCTCATTATCTTCATATTTTTATTTTCAGTTTCATCTCTTGTAAGCCAGTCGAATTTTTGTTTTATTTGGCTCAAAAATTTGCGTTCCATTTTTCTGAAATTTTATTAAACGCAGAAACTTTTTCTGAAAATCACTTTTTCCAAAAAGTGGCAAAAATTTCCACCTATAGCTGTTAACTGGCTTTTCAATGGAAAACCTGATAAAAATAAAATATTTATATTTATTTTTGATTCCCCATTCTGCTCCAATCAAAGAACCCATACTATGCCCAAAAATTGTAGTATTGCTTGGAGTTGCTCCGACTTTGCTCAAAACTTTTTAAAAAGGAATCAATATCTTTAAAGACAGATTTCATTCCTCCTTTTCCAAAATCTCCAATTTCACCTTCTTTCAATTTGCCATGTCCTCGAATTTCCATAACAAACACATTATACCCATTAGAAGCCAAAAATGACCCAAATTCAGTATATCTATCAACAGGTTCAGTCATTCCGTGAAATATTACAACATTATTTTTATATTTCTGCTTTTTGACTCAAAAAATAAATAAAGGATTTTTATTATCAAAACTCTCAAAAATATTGTTTTTCCATTATTTTCCTTTCTGAAAATTGTGAACCATCAATTTAAAAGTTTTAGTTTTTTTACCAATTTTCAAGAATTACATATACTATTATAATATAATATAATATTTTTGCAATTACAAATTTTACTTTTATCTAGAGTTAAATGTTTGTAGTGACTTTTTAAAATTATGTTATTACGATTTATACTAAACCCCATTTAAATAACGAATTTATTACAAACTTTTTCCAACAAAGGCTAAAAAAACCTAGTATTTCTAAAGAATTAAAAATATAATTTTTGTTTTAATAAACCGACAGAGCTTTTTATTTGTTCAACTACGACTGTTTGACGACTATAAGGAGGAGTTTTCGGAGTTGGGCAAATAAAAAGTCGTAGATCTAGCCATAGGGTATTGCGTAGCAATCTTGCCACAATTTTAATTATTAGGATAAACCTTTACTGCAAGATAAGGATTTGCGGCAATGAGCAATCCTGCGAAAAAGAAAAACTAATAAAAATAGTAAAAACTAATATTAAATAAAAATAATCTAATACTAAATCCCATTATAAAAATAGAAACTATGTTAAAGGACAAAAAGTTTTAATTTCTTACTAAAATAGTATGTAATTCAAAATTTATTAAACATTCGCTATTTAAACGGGAAATAGCATTAGTATAACAACAATAATCCTTTTCTAATTTTTGTAGAAGATATTAGTATATCATTTTTACTGTGTTCTAGGTGCTACACTTAATTATATAATACGCCTGTACAGAAAAATAAAAATTTTTAGAAAAAAAGTGTTGACATTTATTTTAATTTGTGATATTATATTTCTTGTCCGAGAGTAATTAAGAATTATTCTAGAACGGTGTATAGCGCAGCTCGGTAGCGCACCTGCCTTGGGGAGCAGGGGGTCGTAGGTTCAAATCCTACTACACCGACCATTTAATAGATTTGCGGGAGTAGCTCAGTTGGTAGAGCGTCAGCCTTCAAGCTGAATGTCGCGAGTTCGACCCTCGTCTCCCGCTCCATTTTATTTTTAAAGACAAATGATTGCATAAATAGTATGGTGACCGTAGTTCAGTTGGTAGAGCGCCAGTTTGTGGCACTGGTTGTCGCGGGTTCAAGTCCCGTCGGTCACCCCATAAATATGAGCCATTAGCTCAGTCGGTAGAGCACTTGACTTTTTAATCAAGGTGTCACTGGTTCGATCCCAGTATGGCTCACCATTTTAAATAAAATAATAAGCGAGAGTGGCGAAATTGGTATACGCACTAGACTTAGGATCTAGCGTCTTCGACATGTGGGTTCGAGTCCCACCTTTTCGCACCATTTAAAAATAAAATTGTTGGTTATTATGGAGCTATATTGCTCTTTTTATATAAAATCTAGAATCATATCAAAAAATATTAATCTTTTAAGTGAATAACTCACATATAAAAATAATGCAGAGGAAAAAAATGAAAAAGAAATGTAAAAATCATTTATCAATATGATGGAAGTAAATTTTTGGGATTTTCAAACGACAAAAGGGATAATAAAGTAAAAACTGTACAAGGAGAAATTGAAAAAGTAATTTTCAAAAAGCATTTTCTCAAAAATATAAATATGATTTCATCAGGAAGGACTGACAAAGGGAGTTCATGCCATAGAACAAGTTTCTAATTTTCTGATTGACAGAATATTCCATTGAATGCAATTAAAAAGACAAATTAATAAATCGTTTGAAAGGGTGAGGTTAAAAATTTTAAATATCAAGAAATGGATGAAAATTTTAATGCTCGATTTTGATGCTCAAAAAAATAGGACTTATTTGTATATTATGAGAGTCAGAAGAGGATATTACGCCATTTGAAGTCAAATTACATAACTGGGTCTTAAAAGAAATGAGTGAGATAGATAAATTTCAGAAAATAATGGATCCTTTTATTGGAAAAACATGATTTTCAGCAGTTTTATGAAAAAAAGATAAGGCTTATAGAAATCTAGTGAGAGAAATTTTTATATAAAATGTTATTATGATAAAAACTTTGGGAAGAAAATCAGATAAATATTGAAATTTGTGGAAATGGATTTTTTTGAAAAACTATGGTCAGAATTATGATTGGCTCAGCACTTTGCTGTTTATTTTGGAAAAGAAAAAAAGAAAATTATATTAAAAAAAGGCTGGAAAAATCCTGATGCTGATGATAAAAAGATTTTAGCAGCTTCAGAAGGGTTATATCTGTATAAAGTGAAATTATGAATAAATTATATACAGTAATAGATTTTTAAATTTTTAGTAGAAAGAGAGAATTTTTATGGAAAAATTATAAAAATAAAAAGTTTCTGGATGCAAAAAGATTCAGATTTATTATTTAAAAATTGTAGAACATGAAAATGAAGTTTTTGGAGAAGCAACAGTTGGGTAAACTGGAATATTAAGCCATTTACTAAATATGGAAAAGTTTTTTTGCAATGTTAAGCGATGATGAAAAAAATAAGATGAATTAATGTCTGTTATTGAAGTATTAAGCAGTTTTGACAGAGAAATTGCTTATGTTTATGGAGTTTCTACTGTCCCAAAAATTTCATGGATATGCATGAATACTTCTTCAATATGTAATGGAAACTTTTTGAAGAAACTTGGGAATAAAAAGTAGAACTTAACTGTTGATATGGATAACTTTTACAGCAAAAAGAATTTATGAAAGAAATTAGGGATTTGAAAATAGTCGATAATTTAGATAATGAATATGGGAGACAATGTTGAGCGATATTTAATGAGATATTTTGAAAAGTAATAAATTAAGAAAAATAATACTCACTTTTAATATTAAAAAGAATTTAAAGTATATCTTAGAGCCACGCATTCACAAGTATATTTTTCTAACAAAAAAATCAGATGAAAAACTTCACCTGATTTCCATATATTGTTTTTAAGTCTATATAAAATTATATTTCGAGCTAAAAAAATAACTATGAAATTTCTGTAACATCCTTTACTTTATAATGCCCAGCTGCATTTACTACATCTGCAATTAATAAGTCATCAACCTCTTCATTCAAGGTAACTTTTGCATTTTTATCAGCAAGATTAACTTCACATTTTCCACTTCTGGTAGTCCATACAAAGCATCTTCTACTTTTTATACAATTATTACAATTCATACCTTCTATTTCTATAAGTTTTTTTAACATTTTTACCTCCATAAAACTAGCTAATTTGACACAATTATTAATTTAATTCAAAACCTTTTTAATTGTACCATATATATATATTTCAAATTTTTATACACGAAAATACAGCAAAAACTGTATTATCATCTTACTAATACAGTTAATTTTGCTATAATTATATCTTAAAAATTAAATCTAAGTCCAGTAGTAACAACATTGTTGTTTCCTTGCCTTTTCCACTGCTTATTTCACCATCATAGTTTACATACCATCCAAAGCTAGAATTTACTTCCGTCAATGCTCCAACTCCTGCCTTAGTCTTGCTCTTGGAAAGTCCTATCCCCTTCACTTTAAACGAACTTCCAGGTAATCCTGAATATTCAGCCTTGAAACTTAAGTCCTCATCATTAAAGGCTCTTGGTGTGTCACGTAGCCTTGGAAGGTAGTTTTGCTTCCTCCATTCCATTGCACTGCCTTACCTACTCTCACTCCTGCCAATGCTGATGTCTGGCTGTAATTCTTCTTATCAGCTTTTAGTCCAAACTGGCTCTTGTCTTCCGAGAATGAACCCCTTGTTACTGTATCATGAGTAATTCCTGCAAACGGTGTCACAACAAAGTCTCCCATTGCTGTTCTTAATGTCATATCCTGTTTCCACATATCCTGAGTAAACTTTATCATTGTGGTTAATTTTTGCTCTTGAATAGTCATTACTGCTCAATATGATATCCCTTTCAACATCACTGTCAACAAATCCAACTCCAAAACGTCCTTGTAAATACCAAGGGATATCCTTATTCCCTAATCTTCCGTATAATGAAACTCCAAAGTTGCTGGCATCTGATTTTCCACCATATCTATTAAATTTAACGTCGGCTTTTGAATAGGAAAGCGCTGTCCCTAGAATCAGATTATCTCCAAACTGCTTGTCAATCCCAACTTGTCCACCAAAAACTTTTGTATCACCTTTTACCATATCCGTTCTGTTCCAGCTTACCATTTGCTCCAAAGCTTGAAACCCACAGTCCGAAATTATCTCCAACATTGTCAAGAGTTCCAAGCATAACTAGCCTATTTGACAAGTCCTTATTTACAGTCTGTGAATGCTGGAAAGTTAAAGCCTGTGCTGATGCGTAAATCTGTCCTGAAAGGCTGTCCAGAATTGCTGCCCTGTTTGTAAGGTCAAGAGCCTGTAATGTAGCGGCTTTCTTTTCAAAGCTGGATAGATTTCCTGCTTTTCCATTTTCAATTTCTTCATCTAATTTCTGGAAAGCTGATTCTATATTTTGCGCAGTATTTTGCTGCATTTCATCCGCTTTTGTTTCTTTTGCATATTCAGAATATTTTTCTACTTAATTTTACATTTATCTGATTATCAGTTTTTCAACCGAACCTTTTATTAATTCAGGCGTTTCCACCTTATCAAAATTTCCATTTATTCCATTTTTAGCTTCAATTATTGTTGAAGATAAAGATTTTGCTATAATGTATCTTCCGTTGCTTAGTGTTTTGCAGTGTTGTATTTCACCATTTAAATTTACGCTTCCATTGACTATAAGTTTTGAACCAATTTCCGCTTTTGTTACAGAACCTGCAGTTGCAGTATAATTTCCTGTTATAACAGCTCCTGAGCCTCTATTTTTCTAGAGTCCCACCTTCATTTTTTTAACATTTACTGGTGAAAAAAATTCTCACTATGATAATTTTTAATCCTATTATAGTTGTCGGTGTAGTTATTAAAGTCCCGCCTGATTTTATAGTTATTGGAGAACCATTTTCCTTTTGAATTTCTAAAGTTCCGCTTTCAATATCAGTTGAACCTTGATAAGTGTTTTTTCCAGCTAAAATCAATGTTCCATTACCAGATTTTCTCAATCCACCTAAACCTGTAATATCATTTTCAAATTTCGAAGTTATATTATCTCCGATATTAGCATTAAATTGTCCTTTTGCACCATTCCTTGCAGCAGATTCTCCAACAAGTAATTCATTGCTAAATTCAGCAGGTCCTTTTAATGCTTTCCTTTCGTTTAAAAGTCCCCATCCGAATTTGTTATCTACTCCTGGATCTCCTAAGTCTGTTGCTGTTGTCAGTATTGTTTGCTGTATTTCATGCCCTGTCATCCAAGGAAATTTTTCTTTTATTTTGGCTGCCGCTGCAGAAACTTTTGGTGTTGCAAAAGATGATCCATATTCTGTACATCCATCTATCTCACAATCACCGCTTGCCGCAACAGTCCACCATTTCGCTGAATTTACTCCTTCTTGTAAAGAAGTCCAATCCGCTCTTGCAAAGTAAGGGCTGTATTCTCTTCCATCAGGTCTTACGCCCATTACAGCAATCCATCCTTTGTAAAGAGAAGGAATATAATAGGGTAATCCTGCCTGAACACTTACTCCATTCATGTTTGTACCGTCAAATCTTCTATTACCCGCTGCCCATATGAAATAATGAACCTTCATTTACGCAGTATTTTATAAAAATTTGTTAAAACATCAACTCTACGATCATTTTTCTGTTGTTAAAAATACTTTTCAGTAAGAGTTCTTAAATATATTCTAAATTCTTCCCTATAATTAGGATTTTTCTCTAAAAACTTTTTGTGAACCAAATGAATGGCTGTATATTCTAACTCCTTTATTTTGAAGTTCCTGATACTTATTTACATCTAAATAAAAATCCGCTTCCTTGGCTTACACTTACACCATGAATTTTAGCTCCAGTAGCACCAGTACCGCTATTTCCTCCCAAGATAGTAGCTACAATTATTCCATGATTATTTTTACTCAAATTGTTTCGATTAGGATCTGAAGATTTTGTTTCCTGAATAAATCTATCTTTAAATTCTCTATCCAATATTTCTCCAAGATAGCTCCTTATGATACAACTGATTAGTATGTACATCTGGTGAGATAAAAATCACTATCCAAAACCGCAACACTAACACCTTTTTCCTGTAATTTGGTTTTGTGACGGATTATTTGATCCAGGCTGAGATGGATTTTGTGCATTAGAATTCCTGGTTGATTATTTCCTGGCTGAGATGGATTCTGTGCACTAGAGTTCCCCTAGTTGATTATTTCCTGGTTGAGTTGGATTTTGTGCATTAGAATTTCCAGGCTGAGTTGGATTATTTGGTACAGGTGTGGTTGAGCCTGTCTGTGAAGAACCTCCACCTCCGCCACCTCCTCCGCAACTTGATAATGCCGTAACAAGACTAACTAATAATAGTACTTTTTTTCATTTTTCTCCTTTTTAAAAATTATATTTGATTTTTTTAATTGTTATTATTACAATAATTTAAAATATACATTACAGTATAACATTTTTATTTAATTCTTTTCTATGATAAAAGAATTATATATTTTTATTTCATAGTAAAATCACTTTAAAATCGAATTCAAAAGTTATGCCTATTCTACTTAAAATTCCAAGAATAATTAATTTTAGTAGTTTGATATTAAAAGAAAGTTAGAGTATATGGTCAAGTCCTTGAAAAATTATGATAAAAATCAGTTAACTACGTAGTTTGAATCAGGTCTTATCATCTTTTTGGCTCAGTTTTAAAACTGTCATTTATATTTGTAAATACAATCATTTTTGTTTAAAAATATAGTAAAAATCAAATAAAAATGGCAAATTAAAAACTTGCCATTTTATACACATTTTTAAATTTAAAATAATATTCTAATGATTTGCTCTGTAGTAATCCCATTCGTCAACTTTAGTACCATTACTGAATTGACATATTCCTTTTTCAGCTCCATTTCTATCCTTAACTTTTAGAGATTTACCACCTTTTGCTATACAGAACTTTGCTGCAGGATTTTCTGAATTTAATACCTGTCTTTCAAAAATCTTGAACAGTTGGAGCATTATTTCTGTAATATTCCCATTCATCTATTGTTGTTCCGTTTCTTAATTTTACAAACTCTGAAATCTCCCTTTTTACTTTTTACAAGGATAGATTCCCCACCTTGACTTACACAGTAAGATGAAGCTTGAGTTGGTGCTCCAGCAGTAGTAGAGGTACTTTTTATTTTTTTCTTTCTAAATATGCTTGATAAACTTGCTGACATTCCACTAATAGACATAGCTATTACCAAACCAGTTACAATGACCTTTAAACTTTTTCATTTTTTTCTCCTTTTTAATTAGTATTCTTGATTTTTTTATACCATAAAAGTTTTTGTTTTTATTTATTTACTATTATTTTCTAATTTTAAAGACGTAAATAAAAAATTTATAATAAAAATATTGACACCCTTTATTAAATATGGTATACTTTAAATAAGAAGAATCTACACTTTTTGGATACTGTTTAAACTTTTGTGATTTTAATCACGATAAATACATCAACTCTTACTTATTTAAAAATTATTAGAAAAACACATTAAAAATTAAAATTAAATTATAAATTACAAAAGGAGTGATTTATTATGAAAAATTCTTATTAGGTTTTTATGTTTATTTGTGCTTGTGCAACAGCTTATGCCTATCCAAAAAAACATAAGCATAACTAAAAAGCGAAGAGCTTACATAAGAGCTAATTTCAGTACTTTATTTGGAAAAATCAAATATGTCAAAGTATAGGGTAGAACATACATTAATTTTTCCTGCCATTTATGATAATAAAGCGACCTGATTTAGATAAGGCTCTATTAAATCTTATTAAAAGGGAGATAAAAAACTATACTGCATAAGGTTTATGATACAGCAAGTGGTGAAGTAGGAAATTGGTATTTCAATAATTGTAAATTATTTCCAAGTGGAATAAGAAAAAAATTAAAGCACTTGATTATTTTTATGATTATATGATAGCCTTTGAAGATGAAGGTTAAGATTAAACGTTGAGTACAATTTGTAGGAACATTATCTAAATATTATATTTAAATAGAAAGAAATGATTTGTTATGAAAATTGCTATTAGGGTTTTTGTTTATTTGTGCTTGTGCAACAACTATGCCTATCCTAGCGGAATAGATGTATCAAAGCAGCAGGGAGCATATATAAAAGCTAATTTAGAACTCTATTTTGAAAAAAGAGACTTGTCAAAATATAGGAAGAAACCATATAAACTTTCCCAGAAATTTATGATGGACAAAGACAAGATTTATCAAGAGCACTTCTTAATCTTATAAAAAGTAAATCCAAGCTATCGTGTTCATTCTGGATTCAGCTGAAGCAAATGTAATGACATGGTACAATGCAAACTGTGTTACATATAACCAAACTGGTGCTAGAAAACAGTAAAGCTGTGAAATATTTTTATGAATATGCTTCTGAATTTTAATTTTCTTTATCAAAAATTAGCATAATATATTAAACAATTATAATAAAAAATAAAAACATAATCTGACAAACTGAGAATTTAAATTTAAGTTTGAAGGTTATGTTTTCACATACTATGTTATCTAGTTCAAAATTAATGATAAGATTGTATTTTCTTTAACAGTTTGAATTTTTATTATATGTTATTTTGTTTTTATTGTATTTGTATTTACACATTAACATTAAATAATAACAAAAATTTGTAAAGTAGTAATAAAAAGATTTTATATATGATTTTGTCTATTTCTACATATAATTTACTAGGTAAAAGAGATATGTTCTAGTAATGTTCATTTTCATTTAATTATAGGAATATAACTTATAAAATAATTTTAGATTTATAGTTTTTCTATATACTTTTTGTTAATGATACTTTAGAAATATCTAGTTTTATTTTTAAAACCAGTCAAATATGATATGTTTAAAAGTTAGATTCTATTTTTAAAAATTTTAAAATCATATTTTTCTTGAGCAATTTTTCCAATTGATAAAAGAATAATAGTTCACTTTATTAGGATAACGAGAGCTGGATGATAATAATCAATTATAAGAATATTTCTCCATTTAGCAATTAATGAATTCTCATATATTTTCATATCATCTAATATTTGTTTCAAAAATTTAAAACGTTTTTCCATAATAATATCAGGATTTATAAGTTCTATTTCTTTTTATCCTTTCTTTATCCAAGTTAATAAATTGTTGCAAATCTTCATTATTCGATACTTTTTCTCCATTACTTTTTATGTTAACAACAGCTATATTTTTGAATCGTTGTCTGAAAAATTTTTATCAGGATAATCAGAAATATTTTCAGAAAAATGAATTATAAATAGCTGAGTCCACATTGCTACTTTTTCCACATACTCCAAGGTTCTTTTTCTTTAACATTTTAGTAAGATTAAATCCATTTTCATTTTGTATCATAGCTTCTTTTTAAAAATAACAAACTTTTAGGAGTAGATTGATTTTTCCATTTATCATAATTAACAATTCCATCAGAAATAAATTTTTCTATATCCCTCATGTTGTTTTTCAGTTTTCTAAAAAATTTTCAAACTCCTTCATTACAGAATTCTCTTTTTATTATATACTTGTGCTTGAAATTTTGATTTATTTTATTATTTTATTAGGGCGTGTCTGAAAACTCTCAAAATGATGAATTTTTAACAAATTTTTCCAAAATCAAAAATAATAAACACTGATTTTATCGTGATTTGTATAATTTATAAAATCAAAAACATTAAAAATAACATAGATTTTGAGTTTTCAGACACAGCCCTAATAAAATAATCATCTTCATGAATTTTGATGTCTTTGAAAAAGCTCTTTTTCGCCTGTTGAAAAGCAATTGTTAATCATCTTTAGAATTTGTCTTTTTCCCATTTATCTGCACGATAATAATAATCTTTTAATTTCAAGTAATTCTCCCTTGATAACTTTCCTTCTAAAGATTCTAATAGGGCTCTTCGATATAATCTCCTGAATTCCTTTTTCAAAATTTCTAAAAGAACTTAATAGAATTTCTTTATTTTTAAATATAGGAATTGAATATAACCTTACTAAGTATACTTGGATATATTCAGGTATGTCTACATTTACCATCCATTCTTCAAAATTATCTTGAATTTCAATTATATCCTCTTTTTCATACTTTCACATTTTATTACAGTATCAACAAAATATGGTATAAATTGAGGGAATTTTTTTAATATGTTAGGTAAATCTTTAAGTCGATAATATTCTGCAATAATAGTACGTATAACTGTTGTAATTGTCTTTTTCTTCTATCAACATATCTTTTTTTAGCATTATTAATCAAAGTATCTAAATCATTTTCTCTTTTAATGTCGCAGTCTCTGTACTAGATAATTTTCTAAATTTGCTAGGAATAAGACCTGAATAACCCCTTATTATTTTTGGGGAAATTGAATTTTTATCTCCATTCAAGTTAAAATTATTTTTCATCACTTTTATTTTTGTTTATTGATATTAGAAATATCTTTAATTTTTAGTTTTTGTGTATTTAAAAACATTCCTTCTTTTACTTAGTTTTAGTGTTAATAGCAAGATTATTATGAGCTCAAATGAATTTTTGCAAAAATTCTATAATCATCTACAAATCTACAGAAGTTGATTTTTTGATATAAGATAGTTATCAACTCTATTAGTGCAACTTCTGCAAGTATTCGTGAAGCATTAGAGCTAACAGGCAGACCATAAGAATCTCTATTTTGCCCAATATAATAATAATTCATTAATAAGAGAAATTATACTTTCATCAATTTTTGGATTTGACCTTAAAATAGATTCAATTCTATGGATATTTAATCTATCATAAAATTTGATATATCACATTCTACAACAATTTTATTCTTAGAAGTGTACTTTTCTAAAATTTTGTTTAAAAGCAGTGTAGTGGAAATTTTTATTAAAAAGTCTACCCTTAAAATTTCCAAATCTATAAGACTCTACTTACGTTTATTTACTCGCATTTTTCAATTTCACTGGCAATACTAATTACTAATGTTAAATATACGATTTCACTCATAAATGTCAATTAAAGCGCATTTTCATAATCTGCTAAAATAGGTACTAATACATGTCCTAATTTATGGATTTTCAGTTGTGAAAAATGATTTTGTTGAATAGTGCAAATTTTTCTACAAATTTCCTTTTTACTTTTATCAATCTTTAAATAGTCAATTTCAAAAGCCTGATTAAACATTCTACATCTTAGTTCCTTCATATAATATATTGTCTATGATTCCTAAAAACAAGCTTTTTTAATGTCTCTTTCTTTTGTAACATAAATTTTAAAAGTATCTCCTTAAAATAGTGATATGTTTCATTTTTGTAAATAGTATAAAAATTTTAAAACTTATTATCAATTTAAATATTAATATCTTTTTATTTTTTCTAATATTAAAGCTCTTTCTAAATTAGTTATATACTCATTCATTTAAGTAATGAAGACTTTACTCCATCAATAGTTCCCTGGCGGTTTAGAAGAAATATCATACACAATTCTGTTTATTCCGTTTACTTTGTTTATAATCTTATTTGACACTTCTTCAAGGAATTCATAAGGAAGTTTTGACCATGTGGCAGTCATAAAAGTCGATGGTATTTACTGAACGAATAGCCGCTACATATTCATAAGTTCTTTGATCTCCCATAACTCCAACAGTTTTTACAGGCAGCAATGTTACAAATGCCTGATCCACTTTATCATAAAGACATTTTTCCATCAATTCAGTAATGAAAATATCATCGGCTTCTTGAAGGATTTTTACTTTATCAGGGGTTACTTCTCCGATAACTCTGATTCCAAGTCCTGGACCTGGGAATGGGTGTCTTTTTATAATTGTGTCAGGAAGTCCAAGTTCGTGTCCTACTTTTCTTACTTCATCTTTAAATAATTCTTTTAAAGGCTCTAACAGTTCAAATTGTAAATCTTCTGGCAATCCTCCTACGTTATGGTGAGATTTTATTGTGTGTGAAGGACCTTTTATAGACTGAGATTCAATTACGTCTGGGTAAATTGTTCCTTGTGCTAGGAATTTTGCACCTTCTTGTCCTTTCAGTTTTCTAATTTCTTCGTTAAATACTTCGATAAATTCATTTCCGATGATTTTTCTCTTGGCTTCAGGCTCGTCTACACCTTTTAATTTGTTTAAAAATCTGTCTTTTGCGTCAACAAAAACTATGTTTAAGTCAAAATGTTCCTTGTAGTATTCAAGAACTTTTTTGCCTTCGTCTTTTCTCAAAAGTCCAGTGTCTACGAACATACAAGTAAGCTGATGTCCAATTGCATTGTTGATTAGAACCGCGGCAACTGATGAATCTACTCCTCCTGAAAGTGCAAGCAGTACGTGCTCATCTCCGACAGTTTCCTTGATAAATTTTGTTTTTTCAGCAATAAAGCTTGAAATTTTCCAGTTTTTCTCACATTTACAGATGTTAAATACGAAGTTTTCCAAAATTTGTGTTCCACATTCAGAATGGACTACTTCTGGATGAAATTGAAGTGCATAAATTCCGTTGTTATTTGTAATTGCGGCGATTGATGAATCTGTTTTTGCAATTATTTCAAAATCTTTTGGTAATTCTGTGATGTGGTCGTTGTGACTCATCCAGATGTTAGAAGATTTTTTTACTCCTGTAAACAATGGATTATCACTATTTTCCACTTCCAGCACAGCTTTTCCAAACTCCCTTGAATCAGCCTTTTCAACTTTTCCACCATTTAAGTGTGTAATTAGCTGCATTCCATAGCAAATTCCCAAAATAGGAAGATTTAAGTTAAATACTTCAGGATTTACAGTTGGAGCGTCTTTTTCATAAACGGAAGCAGGACCTCCTGAAAAAATAATTCCTTTTACCTTTTTCTTCTCCATTTTTATTTTTCAATATTAACCAAAGGCACAATTTCACAATAAACTTCCATTTCTCTAATTCTTCTGGCAATTAATTGACTGTATTGTGAACCAAAAATCAATAATAATAATTTTTCTCTTTCACATTTCACCTCTATTTATTTAAATATAAAACATAATTTTACACAAGTATTTTAGCATTATTTTAAGTTTTTCTATAAATTTTTGAATTTTTCAATTTATATCCGTATTTAAAATTTTTATTTAAACTTTAATTTTTCTCTTATTTTATAAATTTTATTTTTCTGATTGTTTATAGGCATAAATAGGTATTTTTATGAGAAAGTGACTTGAGTTTTTTTGGCAAAAATAGAGTATCATATAAGTTATAAGGAATGTAACAAAATATACACTTTATTTATAGGAGGAAAAAATGGCAATAGTGAAAGATTTGGAAAGTTTGAAAGGAGCTTATTCAAAAGAGTTAGAAAGGCTCAGGAGGAATTTTGCGACATTTGATCAGGAAAGAGTCGACAAAGATTTTTAGAAAAGTGGCTCAAAAATGAATGATGAAAGAATTACGTTGGCAAATCTGGCAGTGGCAGAAACTGGAATGGGATCGTGGAAGATAAAGTTATTAAAAATCACTTTGCTTCTGAATACATTTACAATAAATACAAAGATGAAAAAACTTGTGGAGTGCTGGAAGACGACAGATCTTACGGAGTTAAAAAAATCGCAACTCCAATAGGAATTATCGCAGGAATTGTACCTACAACAAACCCAACTTCAACAGCAATGTTTAAAACATTAATATCATTAAAAACAAGAAATGCAATAATATTTTCTCCACACCCAAGAGCAAAACAGGCAACAATTGAAACAGCTAAAATTGCTTTGGAAACAGCAGTAAAATATGGAGCACCCTAAAAGACATAATCGGATGGATTGACGAGCCAAGTGTAGAATTATCAAGAGAACTTATGGCAAGTGCTGATTTGATACTTGCGACAGGTGGACCAGGAATGGTTAAGGCTGCTTATTCATCAGGAACTCCTGCAATTGGGGTAGGAGCTGGAAATACACCAGTTGTAATTGATAAATCGGCAGATATAAAAATGACTGCAAACTACATTTTGATGTCTAAAACATTTGATAATGGGGTAATTTGTGCGACAGAACAGTCTGTAATTATAGACAAAGAAATTTACGACAGAGTTAGAAGCGAATTTTTAAACAGAGGAGCTTATATCCTTAACGAAGAAGAATTAAATAAAGTAAGAGAAATATTGTTTATAAAATGGAAACTTGAATGCTGAAGTAGTTGGAAAAAGTGCATACGTTATCGCAGGTATGGCAGGGTTTGAAAATTCCAAAAAGTTCAAAAAGTGTTAATTGGGGAAGTGGAATCTACTGCAACAGAAGAACCTTTTGTACACGAAAAATTATCGCCAGTGCTTGCAATGTACAAATCTGAAAAATTTTGAAGATTCACTGAAAAAGCTGATGAGCTAGTAAGACTTGGAGGATTAGGGCATACTCTTCATTGTACATTAATTTAGCAGAAAAAAGAAAAAAATAGATAAATTTGGAAGATTAATGAAAAACAGGACGTACATTAATTAATATGCCAGCGTCACTTGGAGCAATCGGAGATGTATTTAACTTTAAATTAGAGCCATCATTAACACTTGGATGTGGTTCATGGGAGGAAATTCTGTGTCAGAAAACGTAGGAGTAAAACATTTATTAAATGTAAAAACAATTGCAGAAAGAAGAGAAAATATGTATGGTTCAAAAGTTCCTGAAAAATTTATTTCAAATACGGATCACTTCCGACAGCTTTTAGAAGAATTGAAAGGAAGCCACAAAAAGCATTTATCGTAACAGATAAAGTATTGGCAGAATTAGGATATGCAGAACACATTACAAAAGTATTGGATGAGATAAATATTGATTATAGAATATTCTCTGAAGTAAAAGAGGATCCAACATTAAGTTCGGCTCAGGCTGGAGCAAAAGCAATGCTTGAATACAATCCTGACGTTGTTATCGCTCTTGGTGGAGGATCTGCAATGGATGCCGCTAAAATTATGTGGGTATTATACGAACATCCTGAATTAAGATTTAGAGATTTGGCAATGAGATTTATGGATATTAGAAAGAGAATCGTTGAATTTCCTGAAATGGGTAAAAAAGCTAAATTTATCGCAGTTGCAACATCGGCTGGAACTGGTTCGGAAGTAACTCCATTCTCAGTAATTACAGATGATGAAACTGGAATTAAATACCCGCTTGCAGATTATGCATTGACACCAAATGTAGCAATTAACGATCCTGAACTTATGCTTACAATGCCAAAAGGGCTTACAGTAGCTTCTGGAATTGACGTATTTACGCATGCTCTTGAATCTTATGTTTCAATTATGGCAACAGAATATACAAAACCATATTCAAAAGAAGCGGCTAGACTTGTATTCAAATACTTGCCAGAATCAGTAGATTTAGGTTCAAAAGCAATTAAAGCTAAGGAAAAAATGGCAAATGCCTCATGTCTTGCAGGAATGGCTTTCGCAAATGCATTCTTAGGAATAAATCACTCGCTTGCACACAAACTTGGAGGAAAATTCCACGTGCCACATGGTATTGCAAATGCTATGCTTCTTGAAGAAGTTATCCGTTTCAATGCAGTTGAGGCTCCAACAAAAATGGGATTATTCCCTCAATACAGATATCCTGACGCAATGCAAAGATACGCTGAAATGAATGATTATCTAGGATTTGGCGGAAACACTAAAGAAGAAAAGTGGAAAAATTTAATTAAGGGAATTAATGAATTAAATAGAAGAATTGGAATTCCAGCAAGCATTAAGGAATGGGGAGTGCCTGAAAAAGACTTCCTGGAAGCAGTAGACGAAATGTCACTAGATGCTTTTGATGACCAATGTACACCAGCTAACCCAAGATACCCGCTAATGGAAGAATTAAGAGAAATTTACTTAAAATCTACTACTGGAAAAAGAATGGGAAAAATGAAAAAAGAAAGAGTAGCACAAATTTTAGGTTTTTTTAATTTGAATTTTTGAAATATACTCGAACCCATTTAAAAATTGAACTACTAAAAATTATATAAATTTAGAGTTTGAATAAATTAGTCATAGCTTTTTGAGTTCAGCTTTTTAAAGAAGTTTCACTATAAAATAAAAGTATAAGAGATTTTCTCAAACTTGAGATTATCTCTTTTTAGTGAATTATTCTTCCTTATAAAGTTAATACTATTTTCTTCTTTAAATAGCGAATATTTAATAAATTTTGAATTACATACTGTTTTAGTAAGGAATTAAAAACTTTTTGTCCTTAAAATAGTTTCTATTTTATAATGGGATTTAGTATTAGATTATTTTATTTAATATTGGTTTTTACTATTTTTATTAGTTTTTCTTTTCGCAGGATTGCTCATTGCCGCAAATCCTTATCTTGCAGTAAAGGTTTATCCTAATAATTAAAATTGTGGCAAGATTGCTACGCAATACCTATGGCTAGACTACGACTTTTATTTGCCCAACTCCGAAAACTCCTCCTTCCAGTCGTCAAACAGTCGTAGCTGAACAAATAAAAAGCTCCGTCAGTTTATTAAAACAAAAACTTATATTTTAATTATTTTGAAATACTAGGTTTTTTTATCCTTTGTTGGAAAAAGTTTGTAATAAATTCGTTATTTAAATGGGGTTTAGTATTAAAATCTTTTTACTTAGAAATTTCAAAATTAAAAGTCCAAAAAAAGATGTTCTCCCTGAAAGAAAAACATCTCTTGTAAATTTTATATATCAAATACGATAGATTTAACTCTTGTCATGCTTTCTATACTGTATTTTAATCCTTGAACTCCTGCTCCTGAACCTTTAATTCCTAAGAATGGGAAGCTGTCAGGCCCTCTTTGAGTCTTGTTATTTATATGCACTGTTCCTACTTCCAATTTTTCAGCGATTTCAAATGCCAATGGGAAATTTTTGTAAATACTGCTGATTGTAGTCCGTATTCTGATTTATTTGCAATTTCTATTGCTTCATCTACAGAATTTATTCTGATAATCGGCAATACTGGCCCAAATGGCTCTTCCCAGCAATTCTCATATCAGTTGTTACATTGTCAAAAAACTACTGGCCATATTAAGTTTTTCTCTCTTTTTACCGTAGTCAATGCTTTTGCACCTTTTTCCTGTGCATCTTTTATCAATCCTTCAATAAAGTCTGCTGATGGAGTGTCAATTACTGTTGTAATATCAGCATTGTCAAAAGGATCTCCCACAGTTAATTTTTCAACTTGAGCTTTTATCAAGTCGGCTAATTTATCTGCAACAGAATCCATTACAAGCACTCTTTTTAATTGCAGTACATCTTTGTCCAGAATAGCTGAATGCCCCTGCCACTATATCTTTTGCAGCTTTTTCCAAATCAGCGTCTTCCAATACGATTCCAGCGTCTTTTCCACCTAATTCAAGCATAATTGGACGCATTCCAGCAAGTTTTCGAATTTTTTTACCAATTGGCGTACTTCCTGTAAAGTTTATAAAATTCACTTCCTCATGTTCAATCAAATAATCTCCAATTTCAGAACCTTTTCCAGTTACAGAGTTAAATACTCCCGCTGGAATTCCAGCTTCTGCAAATACTTGTGTCAATAGCAATCCACTAATTGAACCTTGTGTAGGCGGTTTAAAAATTACTACGTTTCCTCCTATTAAGGCTGGTGCAATTTTAGATGCTGACAAGTTTACTGGATAGTTAAACGGTGCGATTGCAAGCACAACTCCAACTGGTTCTCTTTTTACAACTCCACATTTTCTTTTGCTTCCAACTTCAAATCCACCACCATTTACAAATTCACCTGTGATTCTAAGCCCTTCTTCCGCAGCATATCTAATCAAATCGGCAGTTCTCACAACTTCTGAAATAGCAGCCTTAATTCCTTTTGCCACTTCCTTTGCCAAGTTTTCCCCAATTTTATCCTTATCTCTTTCAAGAATATCCGCAGCCTTATTCAAATAAGCCGCTCTTTCCACAGCTGACAATGCTCTCCAAGCAGGTAAAGCCTTTCTGGCAGATTCCATAGCAAAGTCAACTTCTTCTCTTGACATAGCTGGCACTGTCCCAAGCTCTTCCCCGTTTACAGGCGAATAAATAGTTATTGTATTTTTCAGAGTCTTTCCACTCTCCATTTACTAAATTTTTGATAATTCATCAAAATGCCTCCTTATTCCATTTTTATATATTTTATATTTTAGCACATATTCCTCATAATTAATATAGTTTTTATATATTTTCCATTTTAAATCTTAATTTGTATTGTATAATCAAGTGCAAAACTAAAAATACACAGTAAAAATAATATGTTAATATCTACTTTTTTTATAAATATCAAACATTTCTTTTGAGAAATCTGTTGAAAATCTACTGAATATAAGTTATTCTCTATCTTTGTTAATATTTTTTTCTTTACATAAATTGGAAATTTCTCTTGACAGTGCTGGTCTTGTTACTTCAAATTGTTTTGCTAAGGCTGAGATATTGGGAAGAAACTTTATTATACCATTTATTGTATTTTTCTTTTTATGTAACTTAATATTTTTCTCTTCAATTGTTTTATTTGTAAAATTGAACCATATTCTTTTTGATAAATGTTGGCTCTTGTTTGAAATTTCATTTATAAAAATTTAGTAAAAAGTCTTTTTGTCTGACTGAATTAAATTTAGATATTTTTTTCTTTATTTAGAAATAAAAACTTGGAATTTTCCAATGCTATTAAGTCTACTGGGAAAAACATTGCTTTTTCCAAATAAAAATGCTGAAGCTACAACTTCACCTGATTTCATCCGATTAATGACAGTGATATCTCCGTTAAATTTTTGCATTTCACCATGAGCAGTTCCTTTGATAACTATAATTACATTTTTTTAAAAAAATCTCCACGAAAAAAACACAGTTTCATTTTTATAGTTTTTTTATTTTAAAACCAGTTTTTGAGAGATATTCTGAAATTTCCAAAGCGTTTAATCCTTTAAATAAGGAAACTTGCGTTAAAAAAATTGTGATAATTCATCTATTTTCATTTTTACCTTCTATTCTTTTAATTCTAAATATATAATTTTTGGAAACAAATACTTTTGTCTCTAAAATATATTGAATATCTTACTTAATTTCTATATTATCATTTTTATTTTCAGTTTTCAAGAAAAACTTTTGAAGGGAGTACAGAAAAATTATTGCAAAAAAATATAAAAACATGAAAACTACGTAAACTTTATACAGGATTTGAAAGTCTGAGAAAATTTAAAAGCGATAATAATCGTAGAAAATTACTGTGAAACTAGTGATACAAAAAGCAAAAGAATTTTTAAAAAATAATAGGGAAACATTGAGAAATCTTCGGTTTTTAACAAAAATCTATCAAGAAGTTTCCTGCTTCTAAAAAGTGGGAGTAGTTCATTTGTTCGTAGGTAATTGAAAAAAAGAAAAATTTTTAATATACGGTAACCCTAATCAAATAAAGTTTGTGTATTGAAAAAAATATGAAAAATTTGATATAATCATTTCAACTAGGAAATAAAAAATAAAAAAAGCGCCAGTCCTTTTGGAACAATCAATATAAACAATAAAATTTCAGAAGGAGACGAGGGAAAGAGTTATCGAAATATCGGCGGATGCTCTTTAGGTGGTTACAACCTTAATAATATACAAAAATTTCGAGTAATTGGGATTACAAAGGTATTATAGTAACGTTTTTCTAGTAATTTTATATTATGAAGGAGAAATATTATGTGTGGAATTGTAGGTTACATCGGAGCGAAAAATGCTCAGGAATTTGTTATTGACGGGTTGGAAAAAAATTAGAGTACAGAGGGTATGATTCAGCGGGGATTGCTGTTAATACTGGAAATGAAAAAAATTTGAGATTGTGAAAAAAAGTTGGGAAATTGCAGAATTTGGCTGATGAGCTGAAAAACATCCGCTTTCAGGGACAGTTGCGATAGGGCATACAAGATGGGCAACTCATGGAAAGCTCATCTGATGAAAAATTCGCATCCTCATTTTAACAAAGATAAAACATTAGTCGTTGTTCATAATGGAATTATTGAAAAATTATCTGGAACTAAAAAGGATTTAGTTGCAAAAGGGTATGAGTTTAAGTCAGAAACTGATACTGAAGTTGTGGCACACTTGTTAGATGAGCTTTATACTGGGACTTTGCTTGAAACAGTAAAGAAATTGTTAAAAGTTATAAAAGGTGCCTATGCACTTGGAATTATGTCTGTGAACGAACCTGACAGAATTATTGCGGCAAGAAAGGAAAAGTCCGCTTATTGTAGGGCTTGGAGATGGAGAAAACTTTATTGCGTCAGATATTCCTGCGATTTTGAAATATACTAGGGATGTATATTTGATTGAAAAATAATGAAATTGTGGAAATAAAAAGATTCTGTAAAAAAATTATGGATGTAGAAGGAAACGAGATAAAAAGAGACATAACTCATATTGAGTGGGATTTGGAAGCTGCTTCTAAAGGCGGATACGAGTATTTTATGGAAAAAGAGATTTTTGAACAGCCAGAAGTGCTTGTAAAAACTTTGAATAGCAGAGTTGATGAAAATTATAACATTAATTTTGATGATGCAGGACTTACAAAGGAGTATTTGAGCGGAATCAATGATATTTACATTGTGGCTTGCGGAACTGCTTACCACGCTGGGCTTGCTGGAAAGCATATTATTGAGAAAAAAACAAGAATCCGTGTAGATGTTGACATTGCGTCAGAATTTAGATATAGAAATCCTGTAATTGATGACAAGGCGTTGGTTATTGTGTTAAGCCAGTCTGGAGAAACTTTGGACACGCTTGAAGCTATGAAAGAGGCGAAAAGACATGGGGCAAGAGTTGTTGCAATTTCAAATGTAGTTGGTTCTTCAATAGCAAGGGAAGCGGACCACGTTATTTACACTTGGGCAGGACCTGAAATTGCCGTTGCTTCTACAAAGGCCTACACTACTCAAATGGTAATTTTAAATTTGATGGCAATAGATTTTGCATATAAATTTGGAAAAATTACAAAAGATGAAGCAGTTGAAGATATTAAGAAAATTGTATGATGTGAAAACAAAGCGTTCAGAGAATGCTGGAATATGATGAAAAATAAAAGATGTTGCAGATAAAATTAAAAGATAGCGAAAGTATGTTCTACCTGGACGTGGGCTTGATTATGTAATCGCTGTGGAAGGTGCATTAAAAATCTAAAGGAAATTTCGTATATTCATTCAGAAGCCTTTTGCTTCAGGAGAATTGAAACATGGTACAATTGCACTTATTACAGATGGAGTGCCAGTTGTTGTAAAACGTTACACAGTCTGACTTATTTGAAAAAAATCAGTATCAAATATAAAAGGAAGTTACTCAAGAGGAGCTTACGTTATCGCAATTGCAAAAGAAGGAAATACAATTGTGGAAGAAGTGGCGGATGAAGTGTTCTATATTCCAAATGTGGAAGATGATTACGCAGGATTCCTACAATCGTAATTCATCAGTTATTGGCATACTATTTATCAAAATTAAAAAGGAAATGATGTTGATAAACCAAGAAACTTGGCAAAAATCAGTAACTGTAGAATAAAAAAAGATAGTTATCTAATAATTATAAATAAAAATGGAGGAAAAAAATTATGAAATTTCGACGATTTTGAAAAAAAGGTGCAGAAGATGCGTTGAAAAAAACTGTAGATGGAGCAAAAGACTTGGCTGACAAAGCTGCTGACAAAACAAAAGATATTGCAGGACAGTGAAGTTGCTCAAACATATAAAAAGGAACTGAAGAAGTTTTTGAAAAAACAGTAGAAGTGCAAAAGACTTGTTAATAAAGCAGCAAACAACAAAATTGTTAAAGATGTGGAAAAAAAGGTGCTGAAAGACAGTAGATAAAACTGTAGAAGGAGCTAAAGGACTTAGCTGGTAAAGTTACTGGAATGTTTAAAAAAATGGGAAAGTATGTAATTTTAAACAAACAAAATGTAGACAATAAAAAGTTTAATTGGAGTATCAGTTTTGGTACTCATTTTTAAAAAACTTTTGAAAAATCAAAAATGTGGTAAAATAAGTTTTGTAGTAAAAATTCTACCACTACCAAAAAGTAAAAATCAGAGAAAAATCTATTTGAAAGCCACTAAAAATGCAGGCTAGGAGTTACGGAAAATGCTAAAAACACCAAAAAATAACAAAAATTAGCAAAAAAATGTGATTTTAATGTCTGAAAAAAATCTCTGTAATACCGATAAATAAAGGGTTTTCTCAAAAAGTACGGGTTAAAATAGAGTATCCATTAAAACAAGGATTGAAACCTAAGTCATCATTTTGTAGCTATTTCAATTTCTATTTCATTAAAAGTAGCGTATCCATTAAAAATCAAGGATTAAATTATTCGTTAAAAACAACAACTTTTATATAAGGTTGTGTTTGTAAATAAAATAAGTTATACTATTCCCCGTTTAAAACAGCGAATGTCTAATAAATTTTGAATTCATACTATTTAATAAAGGAATTAAAACTTTTGATCCTTAATATAGTTTCTATTTTATAAGGGATTTGAGTATTAGATTATTTTATTTACTATCGATTTACTATTTTTCATTAGTTTTTCGCAGGATTGCTCATTGCTGCAAATCCTACCTATGGCTAGATGTACGATTTTTCATTTGCCCTAACTCGAAAATCCCTACTTACAGTCAGGTCAAACAGTCGTAGTTGAACAAATAAAAGCTCTGTCGGTTTTATTAAAACAGAATTTATATTTTAATTATTTTTGAAATACTAAGTTTTTATCCTTTGTTGGAAAAGTTTTATAATAAATTCGTTATTTAAATGGGTTTAGTATTAAATATTTTACTCTATCAAATTTTGTAAAATATTTTGTTATTTTTGGGAAAATTTGGTATAATTGATTTAAATCACAAATAAATTAGGGGATGATGAATTTGAGAGTGAAAGGAATATAGGAAGAAAAATAAACAATTAAGAATTTATTTTGGGAAAAGGAAATTTTGTGAAAAGAATAAAAGAATATTATAATAGGTTTAAAATTATGAACCCTCAGTATTCTGGAATAAAACTGGGGATTATTGCGCAATTATTATTTATTTTGTTGCAAAAATTTTTTGTTGTGAAATTTCAAGCAGTATGATAATTTCACTTGCTGTGTTTGTGGTGTCAATGACTTTTTCACGAAGTGGCACATGGCTATGTAGCTTATAAATTTGGGCGATGATACTGCAAAAAGGGCAGGAAGGATTACATTAAATCCTCTGAAAGCATTTGGATTTGACAGGAATAATTCTGCCGATTTTAATACTTTTAAGCGGCTTTTAAATTTTTAGTAGGGATGGGCAAAGCCTGTTCCAGTGAATTTTGATAATTTGAATCCTCCAAGACGTGGGTCTATTTTGCGTTGCGATTGCAGGAATAGTTGTAAATTTCATTATTTCTGCAATTTCACTTATTTTATTAAAAGTTATGGGAAAATATTTGGATGTTGAAAAATGTATTTATGACAATTTTTCTATATGCCTATTTAATAAATTTATTGCTTGGATTGTTTAATTTGATACCAATAACGCCTTTAGATGGAGGAAGGATAATTTATTCTTTTTCTGGAAAAAAGTTATGGAATTTTATAATAAAATTGAAAAAGTATGGAATCTTAATTATATTTGCGATTGTTTATCTGGGAAGTACGGTTTTTGGCACAGGGATTTTTGACAATTGCAGATTTTTCTTAAATTGGCTGGAATAAATATCGCTCTAACTTTCTAAACTTGCCAAAATGAACTTAAAACTTAATTTATTTAGTTTTTTTATGAGGAAAAATTTGAGTAAATTTTTAAAGTAATTAAAAATAATTAAGAATATTTGCCAAAAAGGTTTTTAAAAATCAAAAAATATAGGATATAATATAGTGTTAAATTAAATTTAACATCGAGTGTCTACAGGAAATATTTTTACAAAATTTTAAGGATGTGGTAAAGATGAAAAGACTATTTTTGATTTTAGGAATATTTTTGGCAATAAATTTTGAAAATATCCGCATTTACACAAAAGGAAAAAAATCCAGCAAACATTGTCCAAACTTGGAGTAAAACAGGAATTGATAAATGAAACAATATCCCTTAGTTATGAAATTCGAGATACCCGGTATTTTGAAGATGATGAAAAAAATTATTCGGGAGAGAGTGAAAAAAGCTGGAAAAACTTACTTCAGAAAGATGAAAAGAAATTATATAGCGGCACAGGCTTTGGTTACAATTTTTGAAACAAAAAAATAAGTGGAAATTATAAAAATATTTAGACTTATTTGAAAAAATATACGCCATATGAATATGAAAAAAACTTTTTCAAAGATGATGTACGCCTTAGATAATAACGACATTGGAACTTTTGAAAAATATATGGACGAAATTTCAAAAATATAAAGATCCAATTATAATAACGCTCTCAAAACTTTTTGTTGCAAAAAGATCTAAGTGAGAAACAGCTTCTTACAGGAAAAAGTTCTAGAATTACTAAAAAAATGAAAAACGATAGAAAAAGAGTGGGGAGTTTCTGATGAAGAATATTATTTTATGAAACTGACTTATTATTTGAATAAAATACACAATCTCTTTAATAAAGGAGAAATAAAAGCAAGCAGTTAAAGAATATTTAGATAATATTACAGATGACAGCGTAAGTGAGGAAGTAAGAAATTACAATCTTCGTGCTGAAGTGGTACTCTATTATAATGTTGTAATAATGAATGAACAAATTTCTGAAGAATTTTTGAAAAATATCAAATGGAGTAAAATTGGAAGATAGCTGGATTGGGAAAAATTCAAAGTGAAACAGAAAAAGATAAGGATTTTTGTCAAAAATGGTAAATTAAAGTTTTTAATTTTTAATGAAAAATGTAGTTATATTTATTTATTGTGGGAGGAATTATGAAAAGAGTTTTTATATCATTGTCATTACCATTCTTTTTTTAACTCTAAGTTACGAATTATCAGCGTATACACGAGCAGAATTAACTCAAGATAAACTTTCCAAAAATTGGTATAAAACAGGAAGTTATTGATGAAACAATAAAAATTTCAATATGATGTGAAAGATGAGAAGAATTTTTTTACGGAAGATGGAGAAGAAAATGAAAAATTTTTACAAAATTGAAGGAAATTTTTTTCAAAAAGATGAAAGAAATGATATCTTAGGAACAATTCTTGCTTCCGCATATATGATAGGAGAAAAAAAGGATTTTAAAAAGCAAGGGAATATATGGATAAAATTACACCATATTGGTCAAAATTTGATAAATTGTCAAATGAATGGACTTATTATAAACTAAAAGGGGATGAAAAAGGCACAAAAATATTATAATTTATTGAAAAAATTATAAGGGAACAGTTATTCTTGATTTAATTGATACCTTAGATAACAATCTGGACATAGTTCTGTTTATTGATAAACTGGGAGAATTTTTTTAATTGATGAGGGCAATGAAAGTTTGGATACTAATAACAATCATGCAAATGATTTACCAAACGGTTATTCCTATGATGATAAAAAAAGGTATTATCAAGAATGATGAAAAATAATAAAGAAGAACCAGTAGAGGAAGAAGAAGAAAAATGAAGATGAAATGCAAAAAGTATTCAGAAAGTGTAAAAAGAAATTCTGGATAATGGAAAAACACGTTAAAAAGAACAGAAAGATGAAATTGATAAATATCAACGAATAATTGATTATTTTAAAAATAGGTAAAAAAATCAAAAAGGAATTTGGAGTACCTGATGATTATGTGAGAGGCTACCAATTAAAAATTGCTGAAGCAAAAAAATAACAAAAAAATATGATGAATTATGGTATTGAAAGTGCAGTGAAGTATTATCTGGAAAAATGTTTCAACAAAAGATGTAACTTATGAAGACGTGTATTTTAATGAAGAAGCAGAACTTGCAATTTATTTATCAATTGCTCAAAGTGCTGGCAGTTGCAGATGAAAATATTGTAAATAAATACAGAAAAAGATTTTTGAAAAATACAAGAGTAATTAAGCTACTGGATAGAATTATGGAAAATGATAAAAAAAGAAGGAGAAGGAAAAAGAAAAATCTGAAAAATCTCAAAAATAAAAATCATATAAAAAGCTAATTCTTGCTGTGTAAAAATCAAAAATTAAAAAATGAAATATGAAGTTTAAGTGAAATAAAAGGTTTATATTCAATAGCATAATTTAGAATTTTGAGTTATTATAAAAACAGTAAAATAAAAAGGAGAATTGGTAAAAATGAAAGTAAAAAAATTAATTGGAATCGCATTACTTCTAATGAGTATAAGCTATATCGGAAATGCAAAAACAGTTAATGCAAACTGGGAAAAATCAAAATGTGAAAAAAACAGGCATTGCAAAAAGAAATGCAAAAGAATTAAACAGTCAGGAATATGCATAAGTTTTTGAGCAATTTTTCAGAAAAAGCTGAAAAAAATATTTGGAAACAGGAGACAAAAATCAAACTTGTTGATGATTATATAAATGATATTGAAAATGCAAAAAGTTTCCGAAAAAGCATTGGAAGATAATAAAAAAAGCTGATATGGAAGTATTTGGTATGGTTGAAGTAGCAATATTTATGAAAAGTATGTATTCCGATGGAGCAGAAGCTAAAAAGTTAACAGATGCAGATTATGAGAGAATACAAAAAGAAATTCTAAGTACAAATAAATTTAAACAGTTAGAAGGATATGTCCAAATACAACTAATAACTCAATAAAAACAGAAACTCAGATAAACTTAATTGTAAAAAAATAGTTGTCTGAGTTTTTATTTTTATGGTAACATAATAATATCATTTTAAATTATAAAACGAAAGGAGGATAAGCTTGAAAACTGTAAAAAAAGAAAACAATAATTGAATTTGAAGAAAAAAATCGAAATTTATCGGATATATTAAGCCAGTTTCAACAGTAATTGAAGCTGAAAAAGTTTATTGATTCAATAAAAAAATGCATCCAAATGCAACTCACAATGTTCCGCTTTATAGAGTGGTAGAAAATGGGCAAGAGTATTTTTAAGTATAATGACGACGGAGAACCAAGTAACACAGCAGGGAAAACCAATGGCGAAATACTTAATATTCTGGATGTGTATAACGTGGCAGTAGTCGCTACAAGATATTTTGGCGGAATAAAACTGGGAGCAGGGTGGACTTATAAGAAATTACGCTAAAAACAGCAAAGTTAGCTGTTAATGAAGCGGAGATTGTGGAATATGTGAAAAAATCAATTTTTCATTTTAGACTATGACTACGAATATACTTCAGAGATAGAGACATTTTTAAGTGCAAATATGAGCAAATTTGGTATAGAAATATTGGAAAAATTATTCCAGCAGAGTTACTATGAAAAATATCAGCAAATGATGAAATTGAAAAATGAACTGAATGGATTGCAGAAAAATAATTGTAATAAAAATGTAAAAATAATAAATTTTTGAGAGAAATTAAAAATTTATAAAAAAGGTGTTGACAAATAAAATTAAATATGATATTATATTTCTTGTCTGTGAGTAATAGGAAAACAGATAAAAGAATAATTGTGCGGCCTTCGTCTAGTGGTTAGGACTCCAGGTTTTCATCCTGGCAACAGGGGTTCGATCCCCCTAGGCCGTACCAAAATTAAAACTGAATATAAAATATTAAATGGTGATTATTTATGGTCGCATAGCTCAGTTGGGAGAGCACCTGCCTTACAAGCAGGGGGTCATTGGTTCGAGCCCAATTGTGACCACCATTATGGAGGTGTAGCTCAGCTGGTTAGAGTGCTTGCCTGTCACGCAAGATGTCGCGAGTTCGAGTCTCGTCACTTCCGCCATTTAGTGCCGCTTTAGCTCATCTGGTAGAGCAACTGACTTGTAATCAGTAGGTGGTTGGTTCGAGTCCGACAAGCGGCACCACTATTTAAAATTTAGAATGTTGTGGAGAGGTTCCCTGAGTGGCCAAAGGGATCAGACTGTAAATCTGCTGGCTCAGCCTTCGAAGGTTCGAATCCTTCTCTCCACCATTTTTTTATAAAAGATAAAAATTTGTTATAAATATATAAATCATAATTCGTAGGAGGAATTATTAGCTATGGTTAGAAAAAAATAAAAAGGAGCTGGAAATAAATCAGGTGGAAAGCCAACAGGATATAATTAAACAAGCTCAAGTAATGCAACAGGAAATGTTAAAAGATCCAAGAGGGATTAAAAGGATAAATTTGTAGAAAGTTCTGTAGCTGGTGGTGGAATCACTATTAAAAGCTAATGGTCAAAAAAATTAGTTGATTTATCAATTTCTTTGGATGTTTTAAAAAGATGCAATTGAAGAAAAATGATTCAACAATTGTTTCAGATTTAATTATAAATGCAGTGAACGAAATCATGGATAAAGCTGAAGAAATGGCTGAAAAAGGAAATGGAAGTAGTTACTGGTGGAGTAAGTATTCCAGGATTATTTTTAAAAATTAAAAATTTTAAATAATATTTTTATAAAAACCAGAGTAATATCTGGTTTTTGTTTTTCATAATTAATTTTATACTAATACTAAACTCTATTTGAATAACGAATTTATACAAACTTTTCCAACAAAAGATAAAAATCTAGTATTTCAAAATAATTAAAATATAATTTTTGCTTTTATAAACCGACGAGCTTTTTATTTGTTCGCCACTGTTTGACGACTATAGGAGGAGTTTCGGAGTTGGGCAAATATAGTCTATAAAAGATGCAGCAAGATCATCAGAAAAATTATAAAAAGAAACTATGGGCTGTGCTGAAAAACTCAAAAATCTAGTTTTTTTAATATGATTTTATAAATTTACAAATCAGAGAATCGTGTTTATATTTTTGATTTTGAAAAACTTTGTTAAAAATATCATTTAATAGTTTTCAGACACGCCCTATAAAATAATCAATACTAGCCCTTATAAATGAAACTATGTTAGAACAAAAGTTTTAATTCCTATAACTAAAGAAATAGTATGTATCAAAATCTAAAAATGCATTTAAAATGGGGAAATAGTATTAGAATTAACAGAAATATTTAAAAGAAAAAGGAGATAGAAAAATGAAAAATATAAATAGAGATGATAATATTGATGTTTTTGTGTATTATTGTTTATAATTTAGGACATCCTGCTACACCTGCACTAATTGAGTTGAGAGGATGGAAGAAAAGTATTTCGGGAGAATTGCTGGCGTTTATGAGTACGGCTATGTTTATTTCTTCGCCTTATTTGGGGGCTTTAGTGATAGAGTTGGGATGAAGAGGATATTTGTGTTTATGCCATTTTGTTATGGGATGTCGCAGCTTATATTTGGATTTGGGACTAATTTGCCACTTATATTTTTTTGGCAAGGATGATTTCGGGATTTGCTTTCGGGAGGAACGTTTTGCTGTGGCATTTGGATATGTGAGTCAGCTTTCTGAAAAGAAGAAAAAGGCAAAAGAATATTGCTAAAGTAGTTCTGCCACTGTAATTGGCGGAGCGATTGGGGCAGAAAAATAGGAGGTTATGTGGCAACTGCTATGAATGACCCACGATTTTCTTTTGCATTGCAGTTTATTGTGGGAGTATTGTTTCGATAATTATTTTGCTGATTATGAAAGAAATTGTGAAAAAGATAGTAATTCAGAGGAAGAAAAAGTAAAAAGGATTTTGAATCCATTTGCAACATTTAGATATATTAAGGAACTTGACGGATATTCCAAGTTTTTCTGTCTTGTAATTTTGCTTTTCAGGAATAGGAATCTATTCTTATGGAAGTGCTTTAAACTATTTTTCAAATTTTATGAAAAAGTGTCTTCTGATACGATTGGAACATTTGTTATGTGTCTGTCATTGCTTGCTTTTTGGAACTGCATTTTTATTGGGAAATTATTAAAAAAATTTAAAAGAAAAAGTATTTATAAATTTTTGATTTTTGCTGAATAATACTGATCGTCAGTGATTTTGTTCAGAGTTAAGTTTGGTGTAACTCCGCATATTCTTATGGCTGTTTATACGATGACTTATGAAATTGTGCGTTCGCTCGGAAATACAATTATTGCTCAAAGATATAAGGAAAATCAGGGGAAAAATACTGGGAGTGGCTTCTGCGGTAGGTTCACTTGGAACTGTGATTGGTTCACTGCTTTTCTGGACATTTATTGAATTTTAATCCATTTTTCCATTTGTTGTGAATATTATTGTAATGTCTTTTGTATTAATTTTAATTTTAGTAAAAATTGTAATTTTTCATTTAGGCACTTGTTAAATCAAATAAATGGTAAAATTATATTGATAGAAAAATTTGCTATTTGTAATTTAATTATCTAAAAATAGGTTTTTGCAAAATTAAATTGTTTAATAATAAAATTTTTAGGAGGAATACTGGACTACATGAAAAAATATGAATATTGGCTAAATTAGAAGCTAGTTGATGAAAAAGACAAAGAAGAATTAAGAAGTCTTGCTGGAAATGAAAAAGAAATCGAAGACAGATTTTTAAAGATTTGAGTTTTTGGAACAGGTGGAAATTAGAGGGTTCGTGGAATCGGTACAAACAGAATTAATAAATATGTTATTAGAAAAGTTACACAGGTCTTGCAAATTATATGTTAAAATTTGATGCTGATAAAAGCTAAAAACAAGGAATTATAATTGCACACGACTGTAGAATAGGTTCTAGGGAATATACTTTAAATGCTGCCAGAGTTATGGCTGCTAATGGAATTAAAGCATATATCTATAAAAGTTTGCGTTCTACTCCGGAATTATCATTTGGGGTAAGATATAAAGGAACTATGGCTGGAATTGTTGTAACTGCGTCACATAATCCTGTTGAATATAATGGATACAAAGTTTATTGGGATGACGGAGCACAAGTTGTAGACCCTCACGCACCTTCAATCGTTGATGAAGTTAATAAAATCAAAACTCTTGAAGAAATCAACGTTATTTCAGAAGAAGAAGGAAAAGAAAAAGGCTTAATTATCGAATTGGACGGACAAATTGACGATGATTATATAGCAGCGATTAAAAAACAAACTTTAAAAACAGATATTCCAGGAAAAGAAGATTTCAAAATAGTTTATACTCCACTTCACGGAACTGGAGGAAGACCCATGAAACGAATTTTTATCAGACTTTGGTTACAGTTTTGAAGTTGTAAAAGAACAAATTGAACCAGACGGTACTTCAACTGTAGTTTATGCAAACCCTGAAGAAAAAGCGGCATTCAAACTTGGTGTAAAATTGATTGATGAAATCGGAGCAAAATTAGTTATGGCAAATGACCCGGATGCAGACAGAATCGGTATTGCCTAAAAGATGACATGAATGGTATTATCCAAACGGAAACCAAGTAGGATTATTATTATTACAATATTTATTAAATAATAAAAAGATATTCCTGCAAAATGCAAAAGTTATAACAACAGTTGTTTCTACACCAATGATTGACGTAGTTGCACCTTCAAAAGAATGTTGGAGTATGAAGACATTGACTGGATTTAAATATATTGGAGAAAAATCAGACAATTTGAAACATAAAGACTTTGATGGAACGTATTTATTTGGATTTGAAGAAAGTTATGGATACTTGATTGGAACACATGCAAGAGATAAAGATGCGTTGGTAACTTCAATGGTAATTGCTGAAATGGCTACTTACTATGATTCAATTGGAAGTTCAATTTATGAAGAATTGCAAAAATTATACAAAGAATTTGGATATTACTTGAAGGAATAAAATCTGTAACTCTTAAAGGAAAAGACGGAATCGAACAAATGGCAGCTCTTATGAGCTAACTTGAGAAAAATGATAAAAAGATGAATTACTTGGTAAAAAGATAAAAGTTAAACGTGACTTCTTCTCACACAAAGAATATGACTTTGGAAAAAGGAACTGAAACTGAAATAAAAATTACCAAAAAGAAAATGTTTTACAATTTGTTCTGGAAGACAATACATATATTACAGCACGTCCATCTGGAACAGAGCCAAAAATTAAATTCTACTTTAGTGTAAAATGCAGATTCAGATGAAAATGTAAAAAGCAAAACTTGATAAAAACAATGAAAGAATTTTCAGAATTCTTAGATTATAATTTTTTTAAAAAGAGATCAGAAGATTTTTCTGGTCTTTTTGTTTTGATAAATTATAATCTTGAATAATTAAAGATAAATTTTAAAATAAAAATGAATATAATAAAAATTTTAGAGATCTTGTGAAAAATGACAAAAATAAAAAGAGAAAAATATTGATGCGATATATATTCATATTCCGTTTTGTGATAAAAAGTGTGAATATTGCGATTTTTGCACATTTGTCCGAATGGAGAAAGAATACAGGAAATATATTGATTATTTGATTCGGGAAATCAGAATGTATCCGAAGTTTAAATATGATACGATTTACTTTTGGGGAGGAACGCCTTCGGTATTGCCTGTAGAAATGATACGGGAGATAATGGAGGAATTAGAATGGACTGAAAATGCTGAGATTACTTTGGAATTGAATCCAACGGATATGACTTTGGAAAAGTTGAAGGAAATTCAGAAATAGGATAAACCGTTTGAGTGATAGATACAGAGTTTTCAGAATCACGTGTTGAAATTTATTGAAAGGCAGCATAGTTCAGAAGATGCGATAAATGTGTATAAAATGGCTAGAGAAGCTGGATTTAGCAATATTACTGTAGATTTGATGTTTGGAATTCCTAATCAAAGTATTGAAGATTTACAGCGATTTTAGAAAGATTTTGAAAGGAACTGAAGCCTGAGAATGTATCAATTTATTCTCTCATTTGGGAAGAAGGGACAGTTTTCTGGAGTAAATTGCAAAAGGGGTATTCTGTCGGAAATTGATCAGGATGTGGAAGCTCAGATGTATGAGATGATTATTGAATTTTTAATGAAAAATGGATACTGTCATTACGAAATATCGAATTTTGCACGAATTGATGAAAATTTGTGGAAAAATCAAATATCTGAAAATATAGAAGATTTTGAGATGATTAAGAAAAGACAAAAATGGTGGAAGACATAATCTAAAAATATTGAGAAAATAAAAAGTTTATTGGTGTTGGAATGAGTGCAGCGGCTTATTGATGGTGAGAACCGGCATAGCAATGTTCGGACATTTAATAAATATTATAAATTTTTAGATAATGGAAAAATTGCCTATTGATGAAAAATACAGTAGAAATTGATGATGAAATTGAAAGTGAAAAATTAAAGAGAATGCTGGGGTTAAGGTTGATTCAGGAGGGAATTGAGTATTTTGAGGATGAGAGGTTGAAAAACTTATAGAAAATGATTGCTAGAGAAATTTTATCATGAAAAATAAAAATAAAATTCTTTTACTGAAAAATACTGGAAAAGTTGAAAAATTTATTCCCTGCAAAAGATAAAAAATAAAGTTAAAAATAATGAATATTTTTGATAAAAATAGTGGAAAATAGTTATGAAATAAGGCTTCGATTAACAAAAAGAGGAATGTTACTAGCAAATGATGTATTTGTTGAATTTATTTGAAAAAAGGTTATAATAATGTAACTGTAGAAATATCATATTTATTAAAATGTCAAAAAGCATTTATAAATTGAATCGTAAAAATTCAATCTCATAGAAATTTAATTATAAAGAATTTTAAAAATTAAAAGCAGATTAAATCAATAGGAGCAGAAAATGGAACTCAACAGTGTAAAAATTCATCAAATTATGAAAAAATCTTGGAAAAATGTGAAAAAAATATTCACCATATCCAGAAAAAGTGAAAAATTTTTATTTGTAAGTAAATATTTAAATGTGGAAGAACATAAGGCTGTAATAGATATGGGCTATGATTATTTTGGTGAAAAATCGAGCTCAGCTCTATCGAGACAAGTTAAATGAATTTTCAGATGAAAAATATAAAAATATCAAATGGGATTTTATTGAGCGATTACAGAAAAATAAAATTAAATACATAATAAATAGCGTAAAATTTAGTACATTCAATAGATTCTTACCAGCTTTTGGAAGAAATAAATAAAAAGCTATTGAAAATAATAAGACTATAAAGCGGGTTAATACAAATTAACGTTTCAAGGGAAGAATCCAAAACAGGAGTTTATATTGAAGATTTTAAAAAGGATAGTGAAAAATATTTTTCAATGAGCAATGTAAAAAATAGCTGGGTTTATGACAATGGCTCCATTTGATGCTAGTGAATACGAAATAGATAATTATTTTTCAAAAATGAGAGAATTAAAAAGAAGAATACGATATGATTATATTACTGAGCTTTCTATGGAATGTCTAATGATTATATAGAAGCCTTGAAAAATGGTGCAACTATAATTAGAATAGGAAAGCAAGTTATTTGAATAGGAGGTTATATTTTTGGGGACTTAAAAGAAAATTAATGGAATTTTTGGCGATGATATAGAAGATGATGACGATGAATTATCTGAAGAATTGTCAAATGATGAAAAAAAAGAAGCAGCAACAGAACAACCGTCGCAAAATCAGCAGGCGAAAGTTCAGCATAAAACAACAACAAACAGAGTAGAGCAGGAAAAACAACCAGAAGAAAAAAAAGGCATTGGAAGTCTTTTTGGAGTAGGGAAAAGGAGGAAAGTACAAAAATGGCGTCGTCAAAAAGTGAGCTATGTTTCGATTATCAGACCAAAAATTTTTGAAGATTCAAGATTAATTGCAGATGCAATAAAAGAAAACAAAGTTGTAACATTCAGTCTGGAATTTTTAGAATATGAAGTAGGGCAAAGAGTAATAGATTTTGTAAGTGGAGCAGCTTATGCAATGAATGCACACCTTTCAAAAGTTACAGACAAAGTTTTGACTTCAATTCCAGTTGGAATTGACTATGAAGACATTGATGCTTCATTAGGTGAAGAAACAACAGACAGTAATCTGTTATAATTATGAATATTAATTAAGTCAAGTTTTTTGAATTTAGCTGCTTTTTATGGGGACTGTCTCATTGAAAGCAGTATTTTTAAATAAAAATAAATTAAAGATGGAGAAAATATAGGGAATAATTTTTACAATAATAATTTTAGGAATGATAATATTGTTTGCACGAACTCTGGACATTTTGCTACGGCTAAATTTTTAAAATGCCTGTTTCTGAGTTTCGCAATTGAATGGGACCGAAAGTTTTTCTGTAAAAAGGAGAAACTGTTTATTCGATTAGAGCTTACCGCTTGGAGGGTTTGTAAATATTGAAGGCATGCAGCCACAGGAATTTGATTTGGAAACGTTCAAGAAGGAAAAATTGATGAGATAACAGAAAATTTAAAATGAGATGGAAAAGAAAAATGAAAAATTGATGACGAAAAGATTTGTCAATGAAGTAGAAAAATTGAATATAGCTGTGGCTGAAGAATTGGAAAAACAGAAAAATTTCAGAAAATGGATTTTTACAAAAATCTCCGTTTAAACGCTTTTGTTGTAGTTAATTGCAGGAGTTACAATGAATTTTATTTCAGCTTTGGTGGCATTATTTATGTTACTTTCAGTAACAGGATTTTACCTGTGGAATATGCAAAGCCGATAGTTGGAGCAGTTCAGAAGATTCTAAGGCAAAAGGAAAAATTACAGGTAAATGATAAAATTTTCGTCAATTAACGGAGAAAATGTATCAAGCTGGCTTGATATGTCAGAAAAATTTTCAAAAATTAGTCGAAATTATAAAAAATGAAGATGTGAATTTAAAAATATTGAGAAATAATGCAGAAATTACAGAAAATGTAAAATTAACATACAATGAGGAAGCTAAAGGAAACATTTTAGGAATAAGAATATTGAACAAAAAGTCAACTTTTAATGAAAAATAAAAATAAGTTTTCAGAAATTTGAGATTATTTTAAACTGACACTTGTTGGAGTAAAAATGCTTGTAACTGGAAAAGTGGCAATGAAGGAAATGACAGGGACCTGTAGGGGCTCCAAAACCTGTTGGACTCTGCATATGGGCAAGGTGGCTTCCTGGCGTTAATTAATATATTTATTTTAATTTCACAAATATTGGAATTATGAATTTGCTGCCTATTCCTGCACTTGATGGAGGAAGACTGATTTTTCATTATTCCTGAATTTTTAGGAGTAAAAATTAATATTGAAGAGCAAATACATTTAATTGGAATGATTTTTTGCTTTGTATTAATGTTAATTATTGTATTTTTGATGTAACCAAGTATTTTTAAAAAGATGGAAGGGAAAATAAGTGGAAATTATTAGCAAAAGACAAAAAGAGTAATGAAACTTTCAGGAGTAATTGCAAAAATATGGATTTGATGAATTGTTTAAAAGAGGGAACTTGAGAAATATATTCCAAAAAATGTTAAACGTAAATACAGCGATAAAATTGAAGAAATAAATTCATATACTTTTTATGAAAGAATACGAATGGCAATCGAAGAAATGGGACCTGTTCGTATAAAATTTGGGACAAATGTTAAGTAATAGGAAAAGATATATTGCCTGAAGAATTTATTATAGAACTGCAAAAGTTACAGGATAATGTGGAAGTAAAGAAAATTGATGTAAGGAAAAAGCTGGATTTAGAGCTTGAATTGATGTAAATGATTACTTTTGAGCGAGATAGAAGAAAAATCCAATGGCTTCGGCTTCAATAGGGCAAGTATTCAGAGCAAAAATTAAGACAGGAGAAAAAGTTGTTATAAAAAAATACAGCGGGAAAAATATACGCCCTGTTGTCGAAGCTGATTTGGGATATATGAAAAATCTTGCAAAAACTCTTGAAAAATATTATGATGTTTTAAAAAGAATGAGTATTAGCGAGATTGTAGAAAAGTTTTTGAAAAAATGTTAAATGAAGAGCTCGTTAAATAATGAGCTAAATAATATGCTTCGTTTTGCAAACAACTTTAAGAATGATAGTAGAATTCACGTTCCAGTCGTGTATAAGACACTTTCTAATGATCGTATTCTTACTATGGAAATGATAGAAGGATTTAAAATTACAGATGCTGGAAAAATATTATAAAAATTTGGAATAGAAACAAAAAGTTGTGAGAACAGGGACTTGACTCATATTTGACACAATTTTTGAAAACATGGATTTTTCATGCTGATCCGCATCCTGGCAATATCTTTATAAAGGAAAAATGGACAAATTGTGTTTATTGATTTTGGAGCGATGGGAAGGCTTTTATCCGAACGAGCGGGAACTTTTTAATCAATTTGATTATTTACTCTCTTAAAAAGATGTGAAAAATGATTGAAAACAATACGGGAACTGGCTGTAAAATTTTGAAGTGGGCAGATGAAAGAAAAAATTTGAAAGAGAGCTGTACGGTCTAATTGAGCTGGTAGATGAAAATTCATTGGAAAATATAGATGTAGTTACTATTTTTGAAAAGGCAAGAAAAATATTCAGTAATAATCAGATTCTGCTTTCGGAAGATATTTACCTATTAGTAAAGGGTATTGGGCAAATTGAAGGAATAGGGAAGACATCTAGATCCGACTTTAAATATAACAAAAAGTTATGCGACCATATATGAATAAGATTACCAAAGAAAGAATGAATCCAGATTAATATTTTTTTAGAAAAGGTATTTCTAAATTGAAACTTTTTCAGACAATTAGCTAACTTTGCTACAGATATGAAAATTCTCTTAGAAAAATTCAGAATAATGAATTAAAGCATAAAACATGAAATAATTGGTTTTGATAAATTTCAAAAAGACTTTTGGAGCGATTGATTCTGGCAATCATTATTTCATCACTATTTGTTGGTTCATCAATATTGGCTTTTAGCAAATATTCCACCAAAAATCTTTTGGAATTTCAGGACTAGGACTATTAGGATTTTTATTTCAGGTATTATGGGATAAATTTATTTTGAAAAAGTAAAATAAGTAGCAACAAAATAAAAACTATTTTTCAGAGCGTATAATAAATTATTTGAAAAGTTAAATTTTGATAACAATTATATAAAAAATTGAAAGGAATGATAGTTATGGGAAAAATAATGTGTTACTTGCAACATTTAAAAATCAGCTAAGTGCATTTGAGATACTGGCGGATATAAAAGCTAAATATGTTGGGAAAAAATTATGTGATTACTCAGGCAGCTGTTGTAAAAAGGAAAATGATAAACTGACCTTTTAAAGACGGATTTGAAGTCGCTAAACGGGAAAAATAGGATTTCTGAATGGTGGTTTACTAGGCAGCTGTATGGAATTATCGGAGGGTCCATTAGGAATTGTTTTTGGTGGAGCTATTGGAGCTTTTGCTAGGTGGAAAGACATGGAGATAAGGAAGATGAAAAAGTGGTGGAGTATCTTTGAAGATGTTTCAAAACATACTTTGGTAAATGACCATTATGGACTGATTTTTGCTTGATGGGAGAATCAGATGTTTTCAGAACTGGACAACTTTTTGAATAAATATGAATCGGAAACTATTTTAAGAAAAAGATAGCTGCCGTTGTAAGAAAAAGATTTGGAGCCAGCTGAAGAATATGAAAGAAAACTGAAAACCGATATTGAATATAAGGAATTAAAAGAAAAATTTGAAAAATGGAGCAGAAAAATTAAAAGATGATTTTGCCAATTTTTCAGAAAAAGTAAAAGCAAATACAGAGTCATTTACAGAAGATTTGACAAAATTTGTATTGGATTTGAAAAATAGATTTAAAAATAAGATATTTGCAGAAATAATTTAATGGAAAGACCTTTAAGAAATGTATTCTTTTTGAAATACCTATTTTAAAGGTTTTTATTTGGAAAAATATCAGTTTTTGAGTTGATAGATTGTATAATAATACTATTTCCCGTTTAAAAAGCGAAAAATTATATTTTATACTAACCCTCTATTTAAATAACGAATTTATTATAATCTTTGCCAACATAAAGGATAAAAATCAAAATAATTAAAATATAATTTTTGTTTTAACAAACCGACGGAGCTTTTATTTGTTCAACTACGACTGTTTGACGACTATAGAGGAGTTCCGGAGTTAGGGCAACAAAAGTCGTAATCTAGCCATAGCTATGCTTAGCAATCTTGCTATAATTTTTAATTATCAGAATAAACCTTTAATGCAAGATAAGGATTTGCACAATGAGCAATCCTGCGAGAAAAACGAATAAAAATAGTAAAAACTGATATTAGTCAAAATAATCCAATACTAAATCCCATTATAAAAATAGAAACTATGTTAAGGACCAAAAGTTTTAATTCTTACTAAATAGTATGTAATTCAAAAATTTATTAAACATTCGCTATTTAAACGGAGAATAGTATTACTATTCGTATAAAAGGGGATTTTTATTCAGATTTTGAAAAACTGATTATTAATAATAAATGTTTTTCATAATTTTATATTTTTCTTTTTATCTGATATAAGCGGAAATCAGTCGCCATTTCCTTGCAACCCTGGCTCGTCTAAGAATTTATTCTCATTTTTTTAAACGGGGTTTAGTATGAAAAATATATCCTTTATATATTATTTCATTTCTTCCAAAAATTTTTCTCTACATTTCCTGTCATCAAAATGCGTCTTTTTCAGTTCCAATTATCTGATAAGTTTTCATGCCCTTTTCCTGCGATTAACAGACTGTCGTCTTTTTCTAGTATTTTTATACCATATTTTTATTGCTCTTTTCCCTGTCGGAAATAATTAAATACTTGTCAAATGGATATTTTTCATCAATTAACCCTTTTTCTATATCTGCTAAAATATTTACGGGATTTTCTGTACGCGGGTTATCTGATGTTAGAATAATATAATCACTGAATTTTGCAGCCGCTTTTGCCATTTTTGGCGTTTTTCGTGATCTCTGTCTCCACCTGCACCAAATATTGTTATTACTCGCTTTATCTGTAATCTGCTTTTAAAGTTTTTCCAATATTTAAAAAGTCCGTCATCTGTATGGGCAAAATACTACAATTCTTGCTTCCAACTCATTTTTTATTGTTTCAAATCTACCAGGCACTACAGGCATTTCCTTTAATTTTTCTACAATAACGCTCATTTCAATTCCAAGTGATAATGCAGAAGCAACGCATCCTAATACATTATATAAGTTATATTCTCCAATTAAATTTATCTCAAACTTATATTCACCATCTGAATTTTTTTAAATTCAGCTTTATTTTTCTAAATAATTTTTCCAAATTTTATTTTTATTTTCATGCCATTATTTGTGTAATTTAAAATATCGCCCCAGATATCAACATTTTTCATTTCACACTTTATTGAAATATAGTTATTATCTTTTTCAGAATAAATTTTTGCCCCTGTATTCATCGTCAATATTAATTACACCTACACCCTGACTGTTATTATTTCTCAACATTGAAAAACATTTTTCTTGGCATTAAAATACTCTCCATCGTTTTGTGAAAATCAAGATGATCCTGAGTTAAATTTGTAAATATGGCAGAATCAAACTGCAGCATATCCACACGACCAATTTCTAAAAGCATGCGAGCTCACTTCCATTATAAAGTAATCTGCACCCTTACACTTTTTGTCAATTAATTTTTATTAGTTCCAGTGATTCAGGAGTCGTATTTACTGTCTGAAATTTTCATCTAAAAATACGATTTCAGTTGTGCCTATTCTAGCTGTTTTTCCAAAAATATTTTCTAAAAATAAAAACTTGAAGTAGTTTTTCCGTTTGTTCCTGTAATTCCAATAATTTTTATCTTATTTTTGCGGATAATCATAATAATTGGAAAGCAATTATTCAATCGTATATCTTCCACTCAAAACGAAAGTTATCTCAGTAGTATTTGTATATTGCTTCACATCCACTTTTTTTCACAAATAATCATTTTTGCTCCGTTGTCAACTGCATTTTGAATAAAATTATGCCCGTCCACAGCACTTCCCTGTCATTGCCACAAATACAAAATCCTTCTCAATTTTTCGTGAATCATACTCAATACCTCTTATTTCAAATTTTTTCCCATCTTTAAGCACTTTGTACTCTGTATCTTTAAATATTTTTATACATTTTGCACTACTCTCTTCCTTTTTCTAAAAATCCTAGAATTTTAAATTTATTTTATAATATATTTTATCACTTTAGCACAAAAATCTAGAAAAAGTTGTTGACAAATTTAGAAAAAATACTATATAATGTTATTTGTAAGTTTACTTTAAGTAAGTTAAGCCTTGGTGGCGAAATCGGTAGACGCACAGGACTCTAAAATCCTGTGGACGTATCCGTGCCGGTTCAAGTCCGCCCGAGGACCACTTTGAAAAAATATTCTATTGTCGCGGGATAGAGCAGTATGCGTAGCTCGTCGGGCTCATAACCCGAAGGTCGTTGGTTCAACCAGCTCCCGCCACCAAATGCCCTAGATAGCTCAGTTGGCTAGACATACGGTTCATGCCCAGTGGGTCGGAAGTTCGAATCTTCTTCTAGGCACCACCATATTAATTAAGTTATACTTACGATTATTGTAGGTATATAAATAATGTTTTTAATAAAAAATTTTAGAGAGGAGCAATTTATGATTCATATATTAGCAGGTTTTTAAAGTAAAAATGATAAATTGTCTGATTTTTATCAAACTTTGTAATGAACTTATAGAAGAAAGCCGTAAGGAAGAGGATGTGTTTCCTATCATTTGCAGCAAAAATACAGAAAGAGAAAATTATTTGGTATTTGTTGAAGAATGGAAGTCTAACGAAGCTATTGAAAAGCATAATTCAAGTGAGCATTTTACTAGAATTGTACCATTATTAGTAGAAATGTGAAGATGCTCCAGTTATTCAGACATTTGACAGATTAGTTTAAAAATTATTGAAATAGTTAGTTTATTGACTGCATTTTTGTTTTATAATAATGCACTTTAAAATCGAACTTGAAAGTTATGACTTTTTACTCAAATCTATACATTATTTGATTTTATTGGTCTGATATTAAAAGAAATTCGAGCATATAATGAAAAATACTTGACTAATAATAGTTTTAAATTATAAAATATGTAATAAAATAAAACTTAAAAACTTATGGCTATTTTACTCAAATCTTTTTACTTAATTTATTTTTGATATTAAAGGAATTGAGTGAAATACCAAATTTTAGAAGAGGAAAAAATATGAAAATATTAATAATAAGATTTAGTTCATTTGGGGATGTAGTGCTTACAACCCAGTGATAAGGGCAATTAAGGAGAAGTATCCAGAGGCTGTAATAGATTTTATAGTTTATAATACTTTTTCTGAGGCAATTTCCTTGAATCCTGAAATTAGAAATTTGGTAATTTTTGAGAAAAAGAAAAGCAAGGATAGAAATTATATAAAAGATACGATAAATAAGCTGAAAAATAGGGAATTATGACTATGTTATTGATTTACATTCCAAATTTCTCTCAGAATTATTGGAAAAAGCCTGAAAACAAGAATACTCAGTATTGCTGATATAAAAAGAGAAAATGGTGGAAAACTATACTTGTAAAATCGAAACTTATTACATAATACAGATTGCACGATTGTTGAAAAGTTATTTTACTGCATTGAAAAAACTGGGAATAAGTTTTTCTGATAAAATATAAAAATAGTCTTGGGGATAATCTGGAATCTTTATATTGATATGGAAGAAGAATTTGACAAAAATACGATTTGAAAAGACGGGAGTTATTTTATGCTAGCTCCTGGAGCCTCTAAATTTACGAAAAAGTGGCCTTATTATAATGAACTGGCAAAAAATTCTCGAAAAATGAAAGTAAATTTGTAAAAAATCACGAAAAATTAAGAATTTTTGTGATTGGTGGAAAAAGAAGATGCAAATGTTGTAAAAAGCTGATGGAGATGGACAAGTGATTGATTTGTGCGGGAAAAATTTCTTTTAAGGAAAGTGAATATTGATTAAAATATTCAAAAAATAGCTGTTGTAAATGATTCAGGCCCTTTTCACATAGCAAGAGCCGTAAAAGTGAAAACTTTTGTATTTTTGGACCAACTGATCCAAAAATTATTTTCCTTTGAAAAAGTACATGCTAAATAATCCAAACTGTCCGCCACATCTCACTTTCATGGAGATGATAAATTTCAAGAAATATGCAGATTGCATGACTGGAATTTTCGGTAGAAACTGTATTTTGACAAAAATTGTTAAAGGAATATGATGATTAAAAATTGAAGAAAAATAAAAAACGAAAAAGAAGAAAGAGAAAAACTATGAAAATAATTGCACTTTGAAACATCCTGTGATGAAACTTCCGTTGCAGTTGTAGAAGATGGTAAAAAGATTTTAAGCAATGTTATTTCCACTCAGATTGATATTCATAAGGAATTTGGCGGAGTAGTTCCTGAAATAGCCTCACGGCATCACATTGAGAAATATTTTTACCAGTATTTACCGAAGCTCTGGAAAAAGCAAACTGTCAATTAAGCTGATATTGACTACATCGCTGTAACAAATACTCCCGGGCTTATCGGCTCTCTGCTTTGTAGGCTTTGATGTTCGCAAAATCCTGGAGTTATGCCAACAACATTCCACTACTTCCAGTAAATCACATTAACGGACATATTTTTCAAGTTTTATTGATAACGATGTAAAAATTACCTGCAATATCGCTAGTTGTATCAGGTGGACATACGAAACTTGTATTATATTTATGAAGAGAATGGGAAAATAATTACTAATTTGCTGGTGAAACATTAGACGATGCTGTTGGAGAAACTTATGACAAAATTGCAAAGAATATTGGGATTGGAATATCCAGGGAGGACCGCATATAGATAAATTGTCAATAAATGGAGAAGATATTTTAAAAATAAAAACCAAAAGTTGACGGTTACAACTTCAGTTTTAGTGGAATAAAAACTTTTATAACTAATTATGAATGAAATCAAAAGATGAAAGGAAATCCCTATTTCCAAGAGAAGACATTGCAAAAATCTCTTCAGGAAGTATTGTAAATGTTTTGTATGATAAAAATATTGATGGCTATGAAAGAAAAAGGATGGAAAACGATACTTGTTGCAGGTGGCGTTTTCAGCAACAGACGGCTTCGTGAGAAATTTTTAGAATTTACAAATATTAAAAACGGACGAAAACGAACAAATCGAAGTTCATTTTCCGAAAAATGGAATATTGTACTGATAATGCGGCTATGATAGGTGTTGCAGCTTATTATGACTTGAAGAATAATTCTCAAATTGAGCTGGGAAAACAGTATGATGTGGATGCGATTTCTACTAAAGTAAAAATTAATTTGTATTATTTTAACATAAACTTAAACTCTTTTTCAAGACTAGATTATAAATATCATTATTTCTGAAACTAGAGTTTAAGCAACTTTTTAGTTAAATCTTTAATTTTATTTCCATTGTTTTTCCTTTTCTATTTTTGAAATAAATCAAAAAATAACCGCTTCTGAGGATTAGTACAATTTTTCAAGATTTTTATCAATCCAGGCAGCTAACATTCACTGAGTATACTTATCTAACTTTTAAATTCTTTATCAAATCGTAGGGTCGTGCTTACGGTATAGGTCATAAATTCAGTTCACCTTTTCAATCCAGAAAAATGGTCTACTTTTCTTCCCATTATCAACATACTCCTTATGCCTCTTCACCAATAACAACATCGTATCGTTCTTCAATTTTATCAAATAAAGCTCTTTTAAAATGCTTCACCTAAACTCATTGACAGTACAACTATGATGTCAACTATTCTATTCACATTATTTATTATGCTCATTTACTCAAAGCCATAATTAAATATTCTTCGCTCTTTCCAAAAATAACTCTTGTAATTTCACAGCTTCCCTCGTCTTCCGTATTTGCTCCTACATATTCAAAATCTTTTGGCAATAATTTTTCTTAATCTATCGATGGAATTTCCCATTGCATAGCCTTTTTCCAACCATTGTAAGCATTTCAAAGTCATTTTCTCCATCTCCAAAAGCTACTGCATCCTTTAATTCCAAGCCTTCCTCTAGTAGAAATTTTGCCGCTGCTCCCTTGTTTGCACCTTTTGCCATAATTTCCATGCAATAATCACTGACAAAGATGACATTTACATCGTCTGTTATTTTCAAGATAGCTTTTTCCAAGTTGGTAAGCTGTTCATGGTTCTCAATATAAAATATTTTTAATATATCCAATTTTTCTAATTCATTTTTGGAAGTTCCTTAAAATCAACTTTTTACATCTCTTGAAATTCTGTCATACACTTTTTTGAGCGGTTCCCTTTAGCAATAATCCAGTCATTTCCTGAAAAAGATGTTTAGATGAACCTTCAGCAATGTTTTCTGTAATCCAGTCCCAATATTGCTTTTTGCCGCTTTGCTTGATAATCCCTTTTTCATAAATCATATTTCCGTCTGCGTCAAAAATTCTGCCCCATTTGCTGCTATAATCGGAATTTTACTCAAGCTGCTCAGTTACATATCCAATTTGATCATAACTTCTGCCTGAAGCAATATAGAACTTTATTCCATTTTTATTATATTACATTTTTAGTAACTTAGTAACGTGATGCCCTCTGCTTAGCAAAGTTCCATCCAAGTCACTAATAACCGCTTTATACATAAGTTTTCCTTCTTTCTTCAATCTTATAAATTAAATATCTCTCGAACTTTTTTGCCATTCCATCATTTGCATTGCTTTCAATAACTTCTGTATCTGTCAATTTTTCAAGCAATAAATAAATCGAGTTTCCCATTGCAAATCCAAGCCCAGTTTCCTGTTATCAAATCATAGTCATTCAGTCCCATCCCCAAATGAAACAGCATCTTTTAATGTAAGTCCATCTCTTTCCAGCACCACTTCTGCTGCTTTCGCTTTGTTACAATCTGCAGGAAAAACTTCAGACTTCCTTCATTTGCAAATAAAAGGCTTATGTTTCCTCTCCGATCACTTTTTATCTCATTTTCTAATTCCAGAAGTTCATCGTGATCTTCCCAAGAAAAATATTTTTTGCAAAATCATGTTTTTAAATTCGCTAGGAGTAATCTGTTTTTGGGTATCTAGTTCTATCCGGTTTTTATTATAAAAATATTCTCTCAAATCTTCAGTAACAAACCAGTTTTGGTCCAGAATACCCAGTTATAATAATATCTTTCCCCAAACGCTTTATAATCAATATTAAGAACCTTTGTCCAAATATTCTCTTTTTTCAGCCTATTTGAAAAATCTCATTCCATCTTTCATCAAAAAGCAGCAGAACCATGTGAAGTAATCAACGGAACTTTTTCACCCAAGCTCATCCATAGCCTCTTTTGCTCCCAAATAATTTCTCCCAGTTGCAATATAAAACTTAATCCCTTTTGTAATAACAATTTCACTGTTTCCTAGTAAATTCACTTACTTTGTGTTCTGCATTTAAAAAGCGTACCATCCAAGTCACTTACAATAGCCTTAAACATTTTATTTTTCTCCTTCTTTTTATGTTAAATAATTTTTATTTATATTCTTTAGATGAAAAAATTTTTATAAAAATAATTTTGAAAATTCATTCATAAATTCCTGTTCATCAGAAAAGGTTTTGATAAAAATGCCTTTGCTCCAGCTTCTTTCCCCATTTTCATATAGTTTGGAAATATAACCATTGTGCTGCATATCATAATCTTAGCGTCCTTGTCAAAGTCGGTAATGACTTGTGTGGCTTTTTAATCCATGCATTCTTGGCATATTTATGTCCATTGTTACAATTGTGGGATTTACTTTTTATACATTTCCACAGCTTCTAGTCCGTCACTTGCTTCAAATACCTTGTATCCTTGATCCTCTAGAATATCTTTTATATCTTCCCTAATATAAGATGTATCGTCTACAACTAATACTACTTTGTTCATTATTTATTTACCTTCCCTTTCTTATTTTTATTTATTAAAAATGTTTTCTTAAAAGATTAAAAATTTCCCTTTACTTTCTTAGCCATTCCATCGCTTGCATTACTTCCAACAATTTCAGTATCCGTTAGTTTTTCAAAGCAATCTGTAAATCGAATTTTTCATCGCAAATCCAAGTCCAGTCTGAGTTATTAAATCGTAATCGTTAAATCCGTCTCCAAATGAAACAGCATCTTGCAATGTTAATCCATCTCGTAGCAGTAAAAACCTGCAGCCACAGCCTTATCGCAGTCTTTTGAAAAATCTCCAGACTTTTTCTCATTTACAAATACGATATTAACTTTCCCCATTTGTAACTTTCGGACTTCCTTTTTCAATTTTTCAGCAATTTTTCGTGTTCGCCCAGAAAAATATTTTTTTGTAAAAGCAAACTTTTTCAAAGTCTTTCCAGTCAATCTGCTCTGGATATTGCTTTCTATTTGGTTTTTGTGTATAAAAATAATCTCTGCTATCTTCTGTTACGTACCAATGATTGCCTGAGAACCCATTTAAAATTATTCCTTTATCAAATGATTTATAGTCAATTGAAAAATTTTTATCCACATATTTCTGCTCAATATTGTTGACGTAAATTTTCACTCCATTTTCATCTATAATTCTGGCACCGTTTGACGTAATCAAAGGAATCTTCAATCCAATTTCGTCCATTATTTCCTTTGCTCCAACATAACCTCGTCCAGTTGCAATATAAAATTTTATCCCTTTTTCCAGTAACAATTCAATCGTTTCTATGAACGGACTAACCTTATGCTCTTCATTCAAAAGCGTCCATCCAGATCACTTACAACAGCCTTATACATAAAATTTCCTCCTATAATGATTTTAGCATTACTCCCCAAAATTTGAATTAAAAATTTTTATGTTACTTTGAATCTTTATTTTAATGGATATACAATTCTTATCCGTATTTTTATGGAAATTTAAATTAGGTTGTTATGTTTTTGTAAATAAAAAGCATAAAAAGAGGCTAATGCCCCCTTTTAAAAATTATGTTTTAATCAAAATTGATAAAAATTAACTAATTTTAATTTTTATTATCCACTGTTCCGAGTCCTGTTGCCAGTCCATTTATTGAAATATGGATTGCTTTTCGAAGTTCTTCAGAATTATCTCCAGCTCTTGAACGTTTTATTAGCTCAATTTGCAAAGTAGTTCATTGAATCGAAATATGGCAAACGGTTTCTTAAACTGCTGACAAGTTCTAGATTATCTGCAAGAAGAACATCTGTAATCAAAATATCAATTGTCAAGATCCATTCTTTTTTCTATTTCTTTAAAAATCTTTTGTGCAGTTTCCGATCACTGCAAGTTTTACGTATTCACGAAAATTGATAAATCTGATTTTGAAAGAACCATTTCAACATTTGAAATTGTTGATTTGAAAAATGGCCATTCATTATACATTTCTTGTAAAATTTCCAGCTTTTTCATCATTATTATCAATCCATTTTGTAAAAGCAGTTCCGACACCATACCATCCCTGGCAGCATTATTCTGCCTGAGACCACGAAAAATACCCATGGAATCGCTCTTAAACTTTCTAATGTCTGAGTTTTTACGCGAAGAAGGTCTTGAACCTATATTTAGCCCTGCAATAAAGTTTATCGGAGTAACTTCAAAGAAAAAGTTTGAAAAACCTTCAGTATTATAAACTAAATCACGGTAGAGCATAATAGCTTAAATTTGAAACTTCTCTCAATAATCTGCTCGTATTCTTCCCAGTTTGCATCTTCAGTTGTCAAGGCGCAGGATTCTAAAGCTGCAGAAACTAGGTGTTTAAATTTTAAATCCTAAATCAGGTTTCCGTATTTTGCTCCGATTACTTCTCCTGTTCTGTAAGTCTGATTGTTCCGTGTGTAGCTTCCTTCAGGCTGTGCTAAAATGGCTTCGTAGCTTGGTCCTCCACCACGTCCGACAGTTCCACCACGTCCATGAAAGAATGAAATTTCACGTCAAATTCACGTCCGATTGCAGTCAGCTCTTTTGTGCCTTATATAAAGACCAGCTTGAGCTTAAATATCCACCATCTTTTAGTTACTATCTGAATATCCCAGCATAACTTCCTGTTTTTCTCGTCATCCATTTTTGTACTAACGGCAAATTAAAAGCATTTTCTCAAAAATATCAGGGCAGCGATTAAATCTTCACTGTTTCAAAAAGCAGTACGATTTGTAAATCACAGAACTCATTTCCGTTGTAACCTTTTTGCAAGATTGGCTTTTTAGTAAAAATTGCTATTTCCAGCATATCAGAAACGCTTGTGGTATGAGAAATTAGATTTTTCAATAATTTTTATTTCAAAACGATCTCTTAATGATTTTGTTTTTCTAAAAATTGCAAGTCCGAAGCTAATGTTTCACTTTGAGGAATAGTAGAATCACTTAAAAATTCTCGGATCGTATTCAAGTTCTCTTAATAAAATTTCACATCTAGCATTTTCTGATAAACCTAAATAATCTTCTAAAATATTTGCGCTTTTTAGAAGTTCTACACAGACTTCATGAACGCTGGAATCTTGTCTTAAATCAATCGTTGCAAGATGAAATCCAAATTTGTTTTTGTTGCACTTTATTAGTTTGTGGCAACCTTCCTTTTGCCAAAAATTCACTATTATCAAAGATTCTGCTACAGTTACCAGATCATCTGTAAATTCGTTGACTGATTTATAAGGTATGTCGACTCCATTTTCTCTTTTCGGGGGCACAATCACGATAATAATCACAAAGATTATAAGTTGCTGCAAGCAATCGGTCTCTTATTGTTGTCAAGGCGACGATATGGTTCACGGTACGGTGCGGTGAAACTTCCCTGCAGCTTCGCCAATTTTTGCAATTTTGTGTTACGTTTGATAAAGACACCGACATTGATAACTCACGGTAAATTTCCTGTACTTCGTTAAAATAGTGCTGAAATAATTTTATAGCCTGATCCTGTGCAGACTGTTCCAAAGTATCTACTGTAACATAAGGATTTCCATCCCTGTCTCCACCAATCCACATCCCCATTGTCATGGCACAAGAGCTTGAGATTTCATTTCTGAATATCCTAATGCCTTTGAAATTTCCTGAAATTTATTCATTAGTGCAGGAATTTCATTAAAAACGTAATATTGTAGTAACTGAGTGCATTGCTTATTTCATCTGTCACACGTAATTTTTGTCGCACGTAGCATCGCAGTTTGCCACCAAATCTGAATACCGCGACTTAAGTCATTTTAACCATTCATTTTCATCAATTTGATTAGATTTTACATTTTTCATATTTGTCCAGAATATCAGTTAATTTTTTGTCAAATCCAAAATACTTTTTCTTTTGAACTTGTGTCGGATGTGCTGTTAAAAACAGGAACAATTGAAACTTTTTCCATAGCTTTTCAATATTTTTCCTGACTGATACCTTTTTTTCTTTCAAATTTTGCAATGATTTTTCAAGAGTTCCGATTTGTAACTTGTTAGAAATTTTCGCATGTCGCTGCTCGTGAGTCTGATACATCTTCGGCAATGTTGCAAGTGCGCAAAGATTGAAAAACTTCTTATTACACGCAAAATTTCCACATCAGTAAGATCTGAACAAAAAAGATGACAAGTTTTTCTAGCTTCCTGATTCTTTTGTTTTCATAATATTTGATAGAAGCTTCTTTTAATTTTTCAGTAACTTCACAAATATGTAAAACCTGCATATCTAAAAATTGTTTCACCTAAAAAGATTTGCAAACAGTCTATTACTGAGAAAGCAAATTTTCCTGAGCGTTCGTCAAGTTTAACTGACGATAGAGGAGTTATTGGTAAAATTTTTAGGATTCATTTAATTACACTCTCTTTCTATATATAGTAATTGTGTTTATTGTTTTAAATTATTTATTTTTTAGTATTTTTACTTTTTAAATTATATCATAAAAACGTTTCATATTAAATAGATTTTAAATTATTATAAAATGTGTTATAATTTTTAGAAAAATATAAAAATTTACAAAAATATTTTAAAAATAATTTTTGTTATTTTAGTTAATTTAAGTGGACTTGTTTACATAGTGAATATTTTTATTATTTGTTTTTAGTTAAATTAACTGTTGTAATTAAATTAAAACTGTCATGATTTTTGGAATGAAAAATGATTGTTTTGAGCTGAAGTTTTACGTAGCGAGTTTCATTTTTATTTCAAAAATGCTTAGACGAGCAGGGGAATTGCAAAAGGGGATAGCGAATGTTCCTCTTTGCTTTTATAAAAAGAAAAGCATAAAAGTTATCAGAAAAATCTTTATTAACAATAATTTATTTTCATATAATTTAAATAAAGAAATATAGGATTTTTAAAATATTAAATAAAAAAGAGAATGTTGAGGGATGGATTATGATGTATTGGAATTTTATAAGATAATTAACGAACTTATTGATCTATCAAGATTGGAGAAAGACGAGAAAAAGTTTCTGGATATTGATATTATAAAGGAAAAGTCAGCTTTTTGGATAAGGAACTTATGCTTATGATGGAGATGATTGACTTTTTATAAGTATGATGATGGATTTGGAACTTGCAGGGCTTGCAGATATTACTAGAATGATGAATTCTATTGATATTATTGGGTCTTATTTGAGTGCTGAGGATTTGGCAGTTCTGAAGAAAAATTTTGACGATTTTTAGAATTTCTAAAAAGCAGAGCTAAGAATGTTAGGATAAATATAGAACAATTTGGAATTTGTTTAGCGATGTTGAGGAAGTTAAGGACATTGAGAACTTTTATTTCAGAAGCGATTAATGATGAAGGAGTATTAGCGATGAGGCTTCGATTGGACTTCGTGATGTGAGAAGGCAGAAGCAGAATATTAATGCGAATATTAAAGAAAAAATTTTGATGAGCTGATTTCAATCAAAAGTACGCAAAATGCTATTCAGGAAAGAATAACTCAAAAGAAACGATAGATAGTAATTGCTGTAAAGACAGATTTTAAAGGCTTATAAAGGAATAGAACACGACAGGGTCTGCAACAGGAAGTACAGTTTACATTGAGCCTTTAAATGTTGTTTCATTAACAATAAATTACGTGAATATGAGGCTCGAGCGTGAGGAAATTAGAAAAATACTGTTAGACTTACAGAACTTGTAAAACGAAAAAGGAAGAAATTCGGAAATTAAAGGAAATTTTTGGAAAGACTGGACTTCATCGATGTGAAAAACAACTTATTCGGTTAATAGAAATGTATTGTTCCAAAAATTATTAATAAGGAATATTTTGAAACTGGTTGAAGCAAGACATCCGTTAATTGATGAAAAATTCAGTTGTGCCGATTAATTTTGAACTTGGGAATCCTGAAAATATAATGCTTATCACAGGGCCTAATACTGGAGGGAAGACAGTAACATTAAAAGTGGCTGGACTTCTTACAATTATGGCTTTATCTGGTATCCCGATTCCTGCAAATGAAAAAACTGAAATTGGATATTTTCATAATGTATTGGCGGATATTGGAGACGAGCACAGTCTCAGAACAAAATTTATCATCATTTTCAGGGCATGTTAGCAAGATAAAAGATATAATTGAACATGCAAAACAGTAAATCACTTGTACCGATGGACGAGTTGGGAAGTGGAACTGATCCAATGGAAGGAGCTGCTTTTGCAATGGCAATCATTGATTACTTGAACAAAAAACACGTAACTTCAATAATCACAACCCATTACAGCGAAGTAAAAGCATACGCCTTTAACACAACAGGAATTAAAAGTGCCTCAATGGAATTTAACGTGGAAACATTGTCTCCAACCTACAGAGCTGCTGGAAGGAATACCAGGGAAAGCAACGCTCTTATAATTGCAAGAAAAATACGGATTAGTGAAGAAGTGATTGAAAAATGCAAAAAGCTACATAAGTGAAGATAATCAGCGTGTCGAAGAAATGCTGAAAATCAATTAAGGAAAAATGATGAGCTGGAAACAATGCAGGCACAATTAGAAAGTGACAAGAACTGAACTTGACAAGCAAAAAGCATTTATGAGCAAAATATGATAAAACTTGAAAATAGAAAAAATGAAATTATAAAAACGTGCCTACGAGGAAGCTGACAATTACTTGAAAAATATGCAGGCAAAAAGCCAAAAAACCTAATTGACAAAATTAACAGTGAGGAATCTAAAAAGAAGATGCCAAAATGCTCAAAGAAGCCTGAATATGCTACGTGAATCATTTATTACGGATAAAAAGAAAAATAAAGGAAAAGAAAGTCGTTACTCAAAACGTAGATTTTGCTGTTGAGAAGAAGTGCTTGTAAAACAATGAACCAAAAATGGAAAAATTTTGAAAAATAATGCAAACAACCGTATTCAAGTACAAACTGGAATATTAAAGCTGGTTGTATCAACTGACGACATTGTAAAAATCCAAAAAGACAAACAAATTCAAAAACTTTGCTTCATTAAAACGAACTTCCCAGGTACGAGGAGAAATCGACTTGCGTGGAATGAACGCCGATGAAGCAATCGCTAGAACTAGAAACATACATGGACAGAGCGATGCTAACAGGGCTATCACTGAAATCTACATAATTCACGGAAAAAGGAACAATGATACTAAGAAAAATCCACGAATATCTAAGAACTTCAAAATATGTAACAGAATTTAAAAGATGCCAATCAGAATGAAGGCGGAATTGGGTGTACAGTGGTTACTTTGAAGTAAGATTTTTGGATAAAAATATACTAAATGAAAACTGAAATTTAATACGAGTCTTAATTTTCATTGTAGCTTTTAAATGAGTTTTAGTAGAATTTTAGTAGAAAAATACTAGAAAGGAACTTATTATGATAGAGATTAAACAACTGTTTGATAAGGAAAAATGAAGCTTTATTATTTGCTAAAAGAGTTTATTTGGAAAGCAAAGATGAAAGCTATACGGAAATGGGGATGGAAACTTTTTGTAGTTTTATTGACAATAAACAAATAACAGCTTGTTTAAAAATTTTTGGAGCTTTTTAAAGATAATGTTTTAAAAGGTATTATTGCAACTGATGAAGGAAAAGGCATATAACTTTATTTTTGTAGAAAAATTATCTCAGGGCAAGAAAATTGGAAAAATTTAATACACTTTATTTTTAAAAGAATAATAAAACTCGTATATAACTGTAAATTCTTCAAGGTATGCGGATACCGATATATAAAAACTAGGTTTTGAAAAATTGATGAAGAAAAAGGAAAAAGATGGGAATTAAATTTTACTCTATGAGATTGGTTTTTAAAAATTTAAGTGATTTAATTTAATTAAATAACTATTTTAAATAAAAATTTTAACTTAGAGGAATGATTGAAGGTATGAAAATTAGAAAATTCATATTAAAGAATATAATGGACTCTAAAAATTTGAATATAAATTTTGAGAGCAACGACAAAGTTTTGGATACAATAAAACAATTGGAAATTTTTAAAAGAAATAATCTAGGCTGTGTCTGAAAAACTCAAAATCTATGTTATTTTTAATGTTTTTGATTTTGCATAGGTTACTGACGAAATCACGATAAAATCAGTGTTTATTATTTTTGATTTTGGAAAAAATTTATTAAAAATTCATCATTTTGATAGTTTTCAGACACGCCCTATAAGAAGATTTTTCAAGGAGAAAATGAAACTACAATACAATGACAAATAAAATTGAAGAATTTAAGACAATAGAAGAAAATAAGGTAAAATGTATGTTTGCGGACCTACTGTCTATAATTATATACATTTGGGGAATGCACGACGATTGTGGTGTTTTTGATACGTTGGCACGATATTTTAAATATAAAGGGATGGAAGTTGATTATGTGCAGAATTTTACGGATGTGACGATAAGATTATAAATAAGTCTATGGAAGAAGGGACTTTCTGCGAGTGAGGTTTTCGGAAAAATATATAAAATATTTTTTGAGGATATTAGTAAGCTGAATATTCTTGAGAGTGTGAAAAGACCTAAGGTTACTGAGAATATGGCAGAAATTATTGAGATTATTCAAAAATTAATTGATAATGGGTTTGCTTACGAGAAAGATGGAGATGTTTATTTTGAGGTAAAAAAATATAAGGATTATGGGAAATTGTCGAATCAGAAAATTGAGGAGCTGGAACTTGGGGCTAGGATTGATGTGTCGGAAATTAAGAAAAATCCAGTAGACTTTGCACTTTGGAAGAAAAAGAAGGATGGAGAGCCGTTTTGGGAATCGCCTTGGGGACAGGGGCGTCCTGGATGGCATATAGAATGTAGTGCGATGGCAAAAAAATATCTAGGGGATACATTTGATATTCATGGCGGTGGACAGGATTTAGTTTTTCCCACATCATGAAAATGAGATTGCCCAAAGCAAGTGTGCTTATCACGGAAATTTTGCAAATTACTGGCTTCACAACGGATTTATTCAGATAAATGGCGACAAGATGTCAAAATCGCTAGGAAATTTCTTTTTGCTTCGTGAAATACTTGAAAAATTTTCTGGGAATGTAGTAAGACTTTTTATTCTAAGTACGCATTACAGAAAGCCGATTAACTTTTCATTCGAGAATATGGAGGATACGAAAAAGCGTTTGCAAAAATATTGTAAAATCAATGAATAAATTTGAGAATATTGTTGAAAAAATACAAGAATGAAAAAGATAGAAAATATTAAAAATTCAGAGTTTTCTCAAAAATTAATGAATTTGATAAAAAGATTTGAAGAGCGATGGATGAGGATATGAACACGCCACAGGCACTAGCGACTATTTTTGATCAGATTAGGGAAACAAATAAATTTATTTCCACAAATGAAAATGAGTTTTCCACAATTTATTATGAAATAAAAAAATCTTATGATTCTTTGAAGGCAAAAATAGAAAATGTGTTTTGGAATAGGATTGAAGTAGAAAAATGCTATGAAGGAGGAAGAAGGGAAAATATGGAATTGACAAAAATTAATTGAATTGCTGATAAAAAATTGCGAAGTGAGGCAAGAAGCGAGAAAAATTTCAAGTTATCTGATGAAATTCAGGGATGAATTGAAGGCACTTTGGGGTAGAAATTAAAGATAATAAGGATGGAAGTACAGATTATAATTTATTGTAATTTTTGATTTAAAAAGAGGAAAAATGAAAAAATATTTTAGTAGGAGTTACAGGGAGGAATTGCAGCATATAAAGTCAGCTGGGATTGTATCGCTTTCTTTGAAAAAGAAGAAGGATATAATGTGAAAGTTGTGATGACTGAAAATGCTACAGAAAAATCATTGGACCTTGACTCTTGAAACTTTATCAAGAAATAGGATTTATGTGGATATGTGGGATGGTAATCCGCATTATGAGGTGGAGCATATTTCACTTGCGGATTGGGCGGATGTGGTTTTGATTGCACCTGCGACTTATAATATAATTGGAAAAAGTGGCAAATGGGATTGCAGATGATATGCTTACGACAGTTACTTTCTGCTGTTTCAATAAGAAAAGCCAGTATTTTTGCTTTGGCAATGAATGTGAATAGTATGTAAAAATCCGATTTTTAAAAGAAAATATTAATAAGCTAAACATCTTTTGGGTATAGGTTTATTGATGCAGAAGAAGGCTTTGCTTGCCTGCAATTATAGTGCGAAGGGGAGAATGAGCGAGCCAGAAGATATTGATGATGAAATAGAAAGATGCAGTATTTTTCAAAAATAGAAAATTTTGATACTGCACTAAAAGGCAAAAATTCTTATAACAAGTGGGCGAACAAAGGAAAATATTGATCCTGTCAGATATTTGTCAAATAATTCAAGCGGGAAAAATGGGATATTCACTTGCTCAGGCGGCGGCTGATCTGGGGAGCAGAAGTAACATTTAATTAGCGGATCTACGGATTTGAAAATTCAAATGGGCTTTGAAAAATTTTTATTTCTGTGGAATCGGCGTTGGAAATGTATGAAGAGTGGATGAATATTTTTAAAAATACTGATATTTTTCATAACTTGTGCAACAGTTGCTGATTACAGACCAAAGGAATACAAAAGGAAAAATAAAGAAATCTGACTCAGATTTTGGTTATAGAATTAGTTAGAAATCCTGATATTTTTACTAGAGATGAGCAAGAAGAAGGAAAAACAGCTATTAGTTGGATTTGCCGCAGAAACTAATGAGATAAGGGAAAATGCCTTGAAAAAGCTGGAAAAAGAAAAATTTGGATATTATAGTGGCAAATAATGCGTCTGTAATAGGCAGCGATGAAAATGTGATTGAGATTATTAGAAAAGATAGAACTTTCGGTGAAATTAGTCAGAAAAAGTAAGATTGAGTTGGCTTATGATATTTTTGAGTGAAGTTGTTTGTGAGTTGGAAAAAGAGATAGAATTTTTGATTAAAATCTTGATTTTAATATTATAGGGATGTATGATTTTATACCAAGTTCATTGACTTTTGTAAAAAGGAGAATAAATTATGAAATCTGAAAAACAAAAGATAAAAAGTGTACATGTTGTATCATAGAGATGAAAAGGATGATGATAAATTAATGGGATTTTTTTCAACAAAGGAAAAGGCATTGAAATTGTTGATAAATGGAAAGAAATGAAAGGTTTTAGGGATTTTCCTGAAGGATTTAAAAATTAGAACCATGATAATTGGGAAAAATTACTACACAAAAAGGGTTTAAATCTAAAAGCCTTAAATAATTAGGAGAAACTATGGAAATATGGATTTTTATCACATGGATATGATTATGGAGATGTCTATGATAAATATAAGTGGAATGACGAAGCAAGGTTTTTAGGTGCCTATTATACAAAGGAAGAAGGATTGAAGGCACTGGAAAAATATAAAAAAATCAAAGGATTTTGTTCACATTTGGATGGATTCTGGCTAGAAAAGCATCATTTGGATAAATATGCTGGATGGAAAGATGGTTATGTTACTTATTATAAAGAAGATGAGGTAAAAATTGATAATTCAAAAATCAAAAATTATATGTACTTTCTCATTTTTTTATTATACTGGTAAAGATAAAATAAAAGAAAAACATCGAATTTTATCAGTATGTTTGTCAAAATTAGAAGCTAGGAAGAAAATAAAGGAATATCAGAAAAATAGAAGGATTTTCTTCACATATTTCTAATTTTTACATTGAAGAATATATTTTGGATGAAGAAAAAACTAAATAAAAGAAGGAGTGCTATACAAATTTAGCGAATTAATGTTATGGATAATGAAAAGAAAAAATCTAAATAGAGTTTTGGATGAGAAAAATCTAGAAAAAGAAAAAATTTCAAAAATCTAGAAAAAACAGGAATAATTTTAGGAATAACAGCTTTATTGATTTTAGGAATTATAATTTTTGGGGAATGATATTTGTAGAAAAACATTAATTTTTGGAAATATTGCGACTGAAGATGAAGATGATAAAATTTTTAGAATTAATCCAGTAAAAGATCCACAGGTTACGTATTACAATTTTCGTGGAGAAGTTTATCCTGACTGGGCTAAATTTGGGCTTACTCGAAGTAATGGAGCAAGAGGGCATCAAGGAATTGATATTTTTGCATTGCCAGGAACGGATGTTTATGCTGTGCTAGATGGTAAAATTGTGGACATGTATGTAGATAAGAAAGGATATGGGATTAAATCTTTTATTTGGAAGTTGATCCAAAGGAACTTGAAAAAAATAAAAAGAAAAAATTATCAAACCTATGAAAGTGCAAGAGAATGGGATTACAGCAGTAATTATAATCCAAATACAATGCAGATAAAATATATTAGATATTGTCATTTGAGTAAAGTGAACGTAAAAATTGGAGATACAGTAAAAAGCTGGACAAGTGATTGCCAAAACAGGGTACAACTGGAAATGCAAGTGGAACACATGCTCCTCATGTTTACATTTTGAAATAGCCTTTTTGAAATGCGTGGAAAAGGACTATCAACAGAGTTAATCTGAGATGTATTTTAAAATTAAAAATGGTAAGGATTTGACTGAAAAAGATAAAAAGCTCGAGACAAGCAAGCAGAAGACAGAATGGTTTTGAAATGAAAAAGGATATGAAAAAGGTTTAGTGAAAAAGTACATTGTTAGAAGCTGGGAAAAATCCTGAATGAGAAATAAAACAGTTTAGAAATACAAATACAGCTCTCAATAAATAAAAAGTCAAAAAGAAAGCAACACAAGAAAATAAAATTATGAAATCTTTTCCTTTATAAAAACTAATTTATTGTACAGTGCAACACTCAGCATTTATTACAAAAGTTTATGATTTATTATTTTATTTTTCAATGTATAAAAAATAAGGCTGTCAATTTTTGTAGCCTTTTTAATTTTCAATTATACAATCTTCGATTTGATTCGTTTGGAAAATCGTAAATCTTAACATAACCTGCTCCGTCTACACACTATAGTTATATTCTTCTAAACGTTTCGAGATTTTAGTAATACATATTCTGTATTTTCATCGTAATATATTACTTTATATCCACTATCTAATATAATCTTTTGTAAAAGAATCACTCTAGCTTTTTGTCTATTTCCCATAATTTAATTAGCATGCAACTTATCACACATTTCTAGTAAGCTCTATCGTTCTTTTCTTTTGTCGTCAATATTCATTGCTCTTGAAGCATGTCCACAACCTGTTCACAGCTTTCACAATTCTCCAGCTTCGTCTCTTCCCCATCGCCATTTCTTCCGCTGCTTTTATCCATTTCTTTTATCTTTTCTTTTTAACCAAGTCTTTCTTCATTTTCAGTAGTTTTATTTTTGGCTTTCTGGTAATTCAGATATAATAAGTTTATCAAATTTTATTCAATTCTTTATCCCAAGCCTCAAATACTTCACCTGCATTTGTCATACTTATTTTCTGACGAGCTCATTCTCATCCATCAACTCAGCCCATAATTTGTCCTTTTTAGCAGCCACTGGTGTCGAGGGTTTCAGTGAAGTTGTTACTTGTGCCATTTGCTGTGTTCGTTCTGACTTTTTATCATTTCCTGTTTTGTGTCTTTTCTTGTTCTAGTTTCACTTTCGTTTGCACAATTCCTGCGTTTTATATACGAACTGTACACTAAAAAGCTCCGCTAGAAAATGCAAATATTGACAACACAGGCTAAAATTAGAATACTATTCATATTACTCTCCTTTTCTATTTTCATAAATAATCATTAAAATAGGAGACTAATCTTAAAAGTTATATTTTCTAAGATTGTCTCTATCTAATTTACGATTTTTCTATTTTCTCTTAAAACGAAACACCAAGTCCCATGCCAATATGTGAATTTTATCTTTCGTATCATATCCTCCGTTTACTGAGAAATTAAAATTACCTGCTTCAAATCCAGCTCTCAAAGTTGTTCTTTAAAAGTTTTCCACGTCTTTCATCTTTAGCACCTTTGCTAAGTTGATTTTAGTATTCTGTATTTGCAAATTTTGCTTCATTTACATTATCTTCAATCTTTCCTAACTCGTAGTTCACTAGCCAAGTCCTAAAGAAGCTTTAAATTTAGAGTTTTCCATGATTGGAGCAGAATACCCAACTCTCAACTCCTAAAGCTGGTTTAACTGAATAAAAATTATTTCCTTTAACTTCCATATTTAAAGTCCCGTCTTTTTCCTTAATATTTTGTAAATTTACCATAACCAAGTTTTTTAAAACGGCATGAGCTTTAACTGTAACATTTTCTCCAACCTGGAAAGTTTTTACCTAATTCATTCTTGATTGCAAACCCATAAGTATTGTAATCAGCTTTGTTTTCATAAACATTATTTCCAATCACAAATCTTCTCTTCATATCATTTTGAGAAGCAAAACCATCTCCACTAATGTCCATTCTAAATCATTCAAGTCAAAAAGTTTTGTAAGCACCTCAATTTAAACATTGTAACTATTTTCTTCGATCTGCCATTATCTTTGAAATTTCGAATAGTTAATACAGTTCAGCATAAATTCCTTGCTTTAAATCAGCATTGTTGAATAATATGAAATTCATAAGCTTGCACTGTGTGAATCAGGGATTTCCAAAGTTTTTGGATCGTGATTATCACGTCTAAAGAATGTTGAAACGTGATGTCCTGATTTTCATCAAAAATTATCCTTTTTGCAAGTCTAAAAGTTTATTTTTCTAAAATATTGTCAGTCTGAGCAATTCTTTTGTTGAACGTTGATATATTGGCTCTCCATTAATTATCGCGTAAGTATTCAAAGAGCTTTAGTGTCATTTAAACTATTTAAATAGTTAAATATTTGCTTATCTTTTGAATCTGCAGCAGTTTTCAGTATATTTCTCATCCAGCCCTTTAGCCACAGCCTCGGTTGTTTTTGTTATCAGCTAAAATTTGTATAAGACTGTTTCTTTAATGTAACTTTTGAAACTTGTTATTTTTCAATTTTAGATCTGCTTCCCAAACTAACGAACCAGTTTTTACATTCCAGTTAGCAATATGCTTGGATTGAATAGATTTATTAAACGGTTCAAGCACCTCATTTCCAACTGTAACTTCAGTAGCATTAGTTTTTCAGTAGCTTTCTGCACCAATTAGTAAGTCAGCATTGTTTTAAACCCTAAATTAGAAAGTCCTTCAATTGGTTTTTGTTCTTCCTAGAGTGTCTACATAGATTCCTAATGAAGAAGCTGTTGTTTCTTGTTGATGAAAGTGTACTGTAATCCCTTCTATTTTTACAATAATATTGTCTACTCTTTTTCTCTTGACGAATTTTCTCCTGTAATCTGAATATTTCCATAATTTTTGATAATTCCACTATTAGCAATTATACTCCTGCACCTTCGTTAGAATTCATAACTATTTTTACCATTATTTGTAAACTCCGCATTTTTCCAATTGCCACCCTACTGCTTTATTTACTATTCCTCTCAGTGATTATTTCTCCATTATTAATTCCTTTTGAATTTTTCAGCCAAATACATTCCAACAGCATTATCGCCTGTTAATTTTATAGTTTTATTATTTTCTATATTAGCTCCATTTGTCGATGCATTCCAACTGAATTTCTTCCCGCTGCTATTACACCTTTATTTTTCAAAACAGCATTATTCCCATTTCCATAAATTCCAACACTTCCTCGTTTTACAGAAATTGTTCCGTTATTTGTAAACCGAGAATCTTTTTATTCCAATAACTCCGATAGCTTCACCGTCTGCATTTACAGTTGTTATTGTTCCATCATTGATTCCTATTGCACCATCACTTAAATATATTCCTGTTGCCCCTTTGTCTCAGAAAGTTCAATTTTTGCACTTTTGGGCATTCACAACTGAATAATGAGCAGGCACATATCCATTTACAAGATCTCCTGTCTTTATTGTTTCTATTCCATATAGCCCTATTGAATTTCTTTTCCTAGAAGTTATTATTCCTGTATTATTCAAAAGAATATTTTTATTATTGTGTGCACATTGCGATACCAGGATTAGATTTGCTGCTAGAATTCCCTATTATAATTTTTACCACTATTTTTCCACATCATATTTTCCATTCCCTGTTGCAAACATTCCAATAGATTTATCTCCTGTCAATTCTATTGTTCCTGTATTTTTAGATGGCTGGAGAAGATGAATTGTGGAACATTCCTATTGCTCCATTCCTTCACTCCTTTTATCATACCTGCATTTAAATATTGGCATCAAATTTATAACCTTGTTCTGCTTCATCAGCTTGATAATATATTCCTTTTCGAATTTTCTCCGATTTCAATATTCCATTATTTTCTATGTTTCCTGTTCCTGTTTGCATTGCTCCATACTTTTTATCTATGACATATATACCTGTTGAATTTTTCCTACAATAATATTCCCATTATTTTGTATTCCAGCAATTTTCCAACCAGCATTAAATATCCCTATTGAATTATTACCACTTAGATTTATTGTTCCTCCATTTATAAGTATATTTTCCACTATATGTTATTGATGGAACAAAAATAAAATTATCTCTGCCCAATACCTACCAGTTATCTTTAGTTCCTTTTATTGTAGCCCATTAATCCATGTAGAATCATATATTTTTATTCTATTATACATATCTTCATTATAATCAAGATTTACATCTTTATCTATTCCAAAGTTTTCCGCCGACAAACACTATCTGACTGTATTCATTTTTATTTCCACTTTATGGTCGGTTTACTACTTAATTGTGAGAATAAATCATCTTTTATCTCGTGATAACTTTAAGTGAAGAATTACCACCTACAAAGTAGGGTTGAACCTTTTTCATATTTGCTGTTAAATTTGATAGATTATAAGAATTAAATTTATTTTTACTCTGTTTTCTTTCTAATGATTGTGTATGATTTACACTATTCATTTTAGTGCTGAACCGCTATTAACCATTTGATTTTTCTACGAGAAAGAGGATAACTCATAATCCTGCTTTTATCATAATAACTTTTCAAATTCTTTTTATAAATTCTGGGTTGCACTGGCACTCAAGTCTACCTCCGCTCTACTTTTTAAGCTGACTTCAGATAAATCCGTCTTTTAAATTAATTTCCACATTAACAGGCGTGGAAGCATTGCTGCTTGAACCTCCTCCACCCCTCCTCCACAGCCAACCACCGCAGCCAGTAAAAAGTGCAAATAACATTGATTTTCTTAATTTTCTCATTTTAATTTCTCCTTTTCAAAAATTTGTTTAATTTAAATCTATTTAGTCTTCCCATTTTGACTTCCGTAAAATCCATAATCGCTCATCTAATCCATATTCATCTTCATAAACTTCTCCCTGAACTATCTCATGAATCTTACTAATTTCCCATCTTTCATCATAATAATATCTTTCATCTTCTCTACTAACACCATTATGGGCTAAATCTCACAAAATATTTAAAAATATGTCTGTCCATTTTTCAGATAATATTCAGTTGTTTCTGCTATCGTCCATCCTCCAGATGTTACGACTTTTCTTAAGTCACCATTTCTCTATAATATATATCTCCAGATCACTGTCATTTTCAGCAGGTTGAGTTAGCAACATCATACTTTTTATAACTATTAGTCTCATTATAATCTCTTTCTTATCTGTGCAACTCAGTCTTACTTCTACACTTCTTGCAAACGACAAAGTGGCTACAAAACAATGATAGTAGTATTTTTCTCATTTCAAATCTCCTTTAAAAATATTTTTATACTTAACTCTGCAATCAAATTCTTAAATTACAACTTAACTAATCCATATTCTTAAATAAAGAATTTTATCGATAATCTCACTGTCGTTGGACTGTCAACTATTTCAATATAATCTCTCAATTCTGAATTTTGAAAATCATCTCTTCCTTCCAATTCAGCAATAATATTTCTATATCTTAATCCATCCAGTACGCAAAACTCATATTTTACTCTCGCTTTTGTTATCGGTGAAATCTCTCTTTCAATTTCCCATTTCTTTTAAAAACTAACACCATTCTGAGCAATACCCGTTTGTTTCAATATCCTTTTTCCCAACTTCTCCAGGACGACTCAACACAATTATCCTCACATAAAAATATTCCTCATTACTAATTTTTCATAAATTAATTACTCCTTTCATACATTTTCAGATAAAAGATATCCAACAATAATTCAATCGATTAATTTTTATCAAACTAAAGATATAATGTATCTTAGTTTAATTTGATTACACATCCCTTAAATAAACAGTTGTTAATATTATAAAATGTCTATTATTTACCACTTATGTACATATGTAAACATCTAATATATATCTATTTATTAAATTTTAATTTTTCAAAGTTCACAGCAAATATCAATCTTTAGTTTAGTGTGATGTACCTCTGCAATATTACTGACTAAGAAAAGGAATTTATTAATTTTATGAAAAAGTATTACTAGTATTGTTACATTCTCGTAAAGTGGGAACATTAAGTTTTGCAAAAAGGAAAAACAGAAGAAAAGTGGAGGACATAAAGCTAAGTCTTGTACATCAGATAAAATTATTCTTAATTATAAAAATGATACTGTAACTCTGTTCAAATGGTAAGAAAAATAGTTGAAAGATCACAAGGAACAGGGATTGATGGTGATGACTGGCAAGTAGATGAAGCAGATGGAGTAAGCATGTTTGATGAAAGCAACCCAAGACTTATCATTATAAGATAATTACAAATGATAAAATTTTAAGAAAAAGGAATAGTTTATGAAAAGATGGATTTTACTTTTAACATTAATTGGAGGTTTCTGAGTAGTTTTTGCTGGTTATAGAACTGATATGATTGACAGGATGGAAACAAATAAGTCATTTTTGACTATATTATGGAACATGAAAGATCCGACTAGTCAGGCAGAAAGCAATGGATGAATTCTTTATAATGCTTTGGGATGATAGAATTAAAACTAGAATTTATCAAATTATTAATGAGCAAAACTTTTCATCATGCACATAAAACTACAAACTTCGTAATGAAAGAAAGAGAAAGTGGTTAAAGCAAAGAGAAAGAGAAAGGTTATGTGAAACTGAAGTAGAACAGGAAGTGGGAGTTAGAATACATATTAATTCCAGTAAATGACATGATGGACTGCAGATAGAGCTATAGAACTAGCAAGAAGATACTGATAATCTTAAATAGATCTAAGTTTTGAAGAGAAGTAATTTTATTAGAATTATTTCTCTTTTTATACACACACCTGAAAACTTTTTACATTTTTATGTTTAAGGTGTATTGGAAAATTTTATTTAAAGTATTTTTACCAGAATAATAATGGTAGCAATAGCGACGTAATCGCTAGTAAAAGCAGGTATTCTGCAATAAAAATATAGAAACTAGTTGCAGAACCATAAATAGCTGCACAAACAATACAAATCAGGAAGAAAAATTGCAATCTGAAATTGAAATTCTCAGCTCGGTTAAACCACATTAATCCCTGAAAGCCAAGAAACCATTGTAGAGTCCTTGATTTGACATCATGCACGTTCATCTCATTCTAGCTCTAATCCAAAATTTTTCTGAACAGCTTCACTTTCATTAAAAACGATATAGAATTAATATAATAGTGCTGTATTGCCACAAATATTATTAATATGAGATGCTAGTATACTCAAAATAATTATCTCCTTCTTTATATATATTTTCATCACTTTTTAATCCTCTACACCTCAAGATTACAGGCTTTCCGTCAATAATGGCAAGCGCTGTGTTCGTGTGTGGGCTGAACGTTTTCCATCTTTAGCAACCGCTGTCCCACATATCAGATAGAACTTTTGCTTTATAAGTACCAACATTTCACCATCGGCTCAACTGTGATTACCATTCCATCTTCAATTTTAGCCCCGTTCCAGCTTTTCCAGTCGGAATAATCGATCTTCATGCATTTTCTTTTCTACCCATGCCCCATCCCTTTACAAGCGAGAACCCAAAACTTTCGACATATTCTGAATGGCGTGTCCAATATCTCCAATTTTATTTCGGCACGTGCCACCTCAATTCAGTATCTCTTTGCCTTTTCAGCAACTTCCATCAATAGAAGTTTCATCACTTCTCCCACAGCATAGTAATCGCAGCGTCACCAAAATAGCTATCAAGTACCGTAACTGTGTCAACTGTCAGAATATCCCCTTCCTTCAGTATCTGCTTTTTGCTTTGGAATACCATGTAGCAACAACTTCATTTACAGAAATACAAGTTGCAGCTGATAAGGAGTGGCATGTGACGCCCTACATCGTAACCTTCAACACAGGAATTGCACCTGACTTTCAGATGTAATTCTCAGCAATTTGATCCAATTCGTATGTGTGCTAACTCCAGCTTACATGCTTTGGCAATACATCTTCAAAAAGTCTTATGATTATTTCATTAGCTATATTTCATCTAACGTTTTATAAATTATCATTTTTTGTACTTCTTTCTTTCTAAATTTCTTTTATAGTATACATATTTGACAATTTAATACTTTTTACAAAAATCTAGTACTTTTGAAAATAAAAATTTATTAATTATCAAAAAGTTGTAGTAACATTACTCTAAAATCAAATTCAAGTTCTAAAGTTCTACCTACTAATTCAGTCTTTGAGATAATTTTGAAATCATTTACTATTTTTCCAAAATATCAATTATATCTTTTGTAATTTCTTCCAGTTTTTGGCACCATCCACACTATAAACTTTGTTTTGTGTAAAGTCCAATACTGGTGCTGTCTGTTCGTTCGTACAACTGCCAAACGTTTTTACTGTTTCTTCATTATCGTCTGCCCTTTGTTCCAAATCTTCTGGATTTTTCGTCAACTGGCGGATTGTATTTTATATGATAAATTTTCACCAGTCGATACTCTTCTTTCCTGTGATTCTTTCAATACCTCTTCATCGCTAACTCTAAGCGCGATCACTTTTTCTCAATTTCTCTATCTGATTTTTGCTAAAAGAATTTTGTCGTTCTTCAGCTGAGCCACCGTTCTTGGAAACCCATCCAAAATAAATCCCTTTTAGGTCTTCCTCCTGAAGTCTTGCTTCACAAGTCCACTGACATACTGTTATCAGAAACTCAATTTTCCTTCATCCATCAATGCTTCCAGCCCTAACGGAGTCTTATTCGCAATTGCCTCTCAAATATCTCCTGTTGAAATTTGAGGAAATTTCATATGACCACCTTTGCCTGGAGTCCTTTTCCTGCTCGGCGCTCCAAATAACACTATATTCATAATTATTTATCCGGTATTTGAAATCAAATACCGCCTTTTCCAAATTTATTTTTATATCTCAATTTACCATTTTAAAAACTCAATTTTCTTTTTCAACTTTTCATAACTACTGAATTTAATCCAGTTTTTCTTCTAGTAATCTAGCTAATTTTAGTTATAATTACATATGTAAATTTTTATCAATTTGGTTCTGAAAATTTTTATTTTTAAACTTCCATTTTTCATATATTTTAAAAAATATTCTTCAATCTTTCTAAAAATATCAGTCCCACTTATTACATTTTCAAATCCATAAAAATGCTCTCCTCAAATAAAAACCATACCTATTTTAAATTATTTAGCACTGTTTCTGTAATATCCTTCGCTCTAAGTCCATATTCTAAACATAGTCTCCCCATCTGCACTTTGTCCAAAATATCCTGTATTCCATGTTTTATAACTTTTGTTGGATGAACTTCTGAGCAAGTACTCTGGAAACTGCACTTCCAAGTCTTCCAATTACCGAATGTTCTTCACTTGTTACAATAAATTTACATGCAACTTTAGAACTGTTTCCATATCTAAACAGTTTTATCGTAGAAATATTAATCACTCTTGCTTTTAACTCTTCAGTAATTTTGCTGCCTCAAGAGCTTCTGAAGCCATAAGACCTGTTGCTGTAAAATTCCAAATACTTAATAGTAACAGGACTCATTTACCGTGAGATAAAAAGAATTAATGACGAATACACTTCTGAAAAAATGCTCATCAAATCGATGCGCAATACAAAAGCTGCTAATAGAGGAAGAAATTTAAAAATTCACTCCCCGAATTGAAAAATCTGATGAAAACAGGCTCTGCAAAAACCTGGTCACCTGAAACAGATTGCTGGCAGAGAATTAGGGAAGATTATCCTTTAAGACTCATCTATAACTGTCTGTACAGCAATTTTCTGGACGTTTCTCTGAACGTTTTAAGTAGAAGGAGAGAAGAGAGAAAATTAAAGAGACGAGAGGAAAATTTAATATTGGAAAAATAATTGAAGAAAGACCGTCTGAAGTAAGCACAGGAAGTTTTTGGGTACTGGAAGATTGATTCAGTAATTTCGTCAGGAGAGTAGAGCAAATCCTGCTTTGCAACATTATTTTCGTTTCCATATTTTTACAAAATAGTTTGAATGGTGTGAAGCCCCTGCATTGTAAATATTTCCACCAGTTGTTCCAACTAGATAATTTACTGTCCATCCATTTCAGGCGACAAGTTACCTTTTAATGTTACATCTTCAACAACTGTTAAAAGCCTAGTTCTGTCAAATGATTCTAATGTTTTTATTTTTGAATCTTCGGTTTACTATTTTCATCTCCTGGTTTCATTTGCTACGTCTGTCTTCAGGCACTCCTCATTTTCTCCAAATTTCAATACATGTTTTTGGTTCTACAAATTTTGCTTCTGGACAATTTTTCACAACTGCCGCCGCAACATTTATATATATATGATCGCTGTGAGAATGTGTTGCAAGCAATGTATCAAGACCTTTCATCGCAAAGGCTCTATCACACACGGAGATAGTATTTTTAAATTTTTTATCTCAAGAAAATCAAGAAAAATAAATAAAGCTAAACTTTTCACAAGCTTTATTTATTCGATCTTATTGGTTCAAATATATATTAAAAAGCAAATCGGATAAAAATATACTAAACAGTCGGATTTTTCCGACTTAATTAAAAATTAATATGATAATAATTGATATCTCTATTTTGTATAAAAATGGCACTATCTAAATCAATATGACAACAACCAGTAGGATCTAAATAATCTTGATGATATCTTCACTAGAATATAATGTTTTTAGTGGCTTAATTTCCACTTGAATATCTTTAGAATATTTAGTTTGTTCATTTTCTACTTTTTAATTTTTATTATATTTAAATCGCTTTCTGTCTCACATAATAAATTCCAGTACGGTATTGACGACCTACATCAAGTCCCTGCCTATCAACACTTTGTAGGATCAATTATTGAAAAAATAAGTAAGAAGTTTATCTAAAGAAATAACGCTGCTGTCGTATTTTTTATATGCACTGTTTCTGCATGATCCGTCATTTTTAAAATTTGATAATTGGTATCCAAAGTTTGTCCGTTTGAACACCCAACAGTAGTCTCAATGACACCTGGAGCCATTTTTAAAAATTTTTCTACTCCCCAGAAACATCCTCCAGCTAAATAAATTTCTTTAATATTCTCCATAAAAATTGCACCTCCTCCAGTTCTATTCTAAAAATATAGAATAAATTATTAACTATTTTACTTGAATTCAATTTTTAGTTTGATTCTCAAAAATTATGAGTATATTATACACTTCTTATGTAGAAAATATTTATTAAATTTTTAATATTATTATATTTATACCATTTTATGACCCTTAATATTAAATACAACTCTTTATTATTGCTTATTAAATATTTTTATTTAGATTTTTCATTTAAAATCGTATCTTTTAACTGATTTAATGCCTTTTTCTAGAACCGCTCTTGGACAAGCAGCATTCAATCTCATAAATCCTTCTAATCCCTTCTGATAAACTCGCCCTTCTATTCAGTCCCACTTTGCTTTTTGTTAACATAAATTCTTCTAGCTGCTTCTGGTTAAATCCGAATTTTTCACATAATTTTTCGGCAATCCAGCCACACTAACACGTCGCTTGTGGAATATTTATGTAATTTCAGGAATATATTCCTTAAAAATCATTTAAGAATAAAATATTATTTTGCAAATATTCTTTTAACTGATTCAAATATTCTTCACCTTCATCAGAATATGCCGCAATTGTAGCAACCAAATTAAATGGATTGTTTCTATGAACTTCCAGATCTTTCCAGAACTTATCAAATTTTGTCTTTACTTCCAGATTGTTAAAAAACAATTGTTGCACCCTTTTGAAGTCCCGCAAGATTGAAAGCTTTTTCCAGTTGATGTGCAAGTTATGGTATTTTGACGAATTTCTTCAGAAATACTTGCCATTGAATGTGATTATTGTCCCACAATGTCAAATCTGCATGAATTTCATCTGATATTACTGGAACATTATATTTTCTGCATAAGTTTCCAATTGCTTTTAGCTCTTCACGAGTCCACACGTGTCCCAAAGGGTTATGCGGATTACAGAAAATGAATAATTTAGGATTTTCTTTTAATTTATTTTTCCAAATCTTCCAAATCAAGTGAATATTCTCCATTTTTCAATAAACCTATTTTCAATGACAATTCTCTCATTATCTTCATTAATATCATAAAATTCAGAGTAAACAGGTGTCTGAATCAATATTTTATCACCTTTTTCAGAAAAATAGCTGTACTAACGCTCCAAGGCTAGGTACACAATTCCCTATACTAAAAACTTAGCAGCTCTCGGCTCCCACCCAAATCGTTTCTTTTTGCAATTTATAAACGACTCAAAATATTCATCAGGACGGTAAACATAACTCAAAAATTCCATGTTGAACTTTTTCTCAAGAGCATCAATTACTGGCTGAGCTGTTTTAAAATCCATATCAGCAATCCAGAGCGGAATGACATCATCTACTCCAAATTTTTGTAAGTTCTTTGTATTTCACAGAATGATTATTTTTTTCTGTCGATAACTTTCATCAAAAATTGTATTTCATAAAATCACATCCTTTTACTTAATTATTTTGTAATAAATTAGATAAAACAATTTATTTATTAATTTTTTTATTTTTCTTTTTAATTATTTTATTGACAATCATCAAATTAAATTATAAAATATATTCAAACTACTTTAAAGAGGTAAATTTAATGACTAAAAAATATAGTAAAAACTTTATAACCCAGCAAAAGTGCTAAACTTTTTATTATAAAGGATATAAAAATACTGAGTTAACTGATATTTTTCAAAGCGTGCGATATGCCTCAACGACTATTTTTATAAATATTTTTCAAGTAAAGAAGAGCTTCTATTACCGTTATAAAATATCATACGGAAAATCTAATCAATAATAACAATGTAGACGATTTGTCAATTTCCAAATTTCATTATGAAAAATATTTTGAAACATTGTAAATAATAAATTTCACGGTGGGCAGCCCATTGGGAAATTTGGCACTGGAACTTTCCGATATTAATAAGAATATACGGGAAGAACTTGAAAATCGTATATAGAGCTTCGTTTCTCATTTTTTATAACAACTTTTAAAAATATGCTTTTCCCGAAAAATATGAAAATATCGTTCCAGAAACAACAGCCAGAATTTTAATAGCTTTACTTGAAGGAACTATCCTATGTTAAAAACAGAAAAAGGAAAACTCTGCAATTAACGATTTTTGTCTTTTTGATATTATTTTTAAACTCAATGAAGACACTTTATCAGAATCTGAAAAACTAATAATGCTGTAAAGAAAAAGTTGTCAAGGCACAAGAAACGGATATTTCTGACTCTGCTCAAAATGAAGTCATTCAGGAAGAACCTGACGAAATTGAGAATAAAAACGAAAAACTTAGAAATTGAAAAAGAAATTGCTAAAATTGAAGAATCACATAACGATGATAATATGTACTATGATATTGATTCAGACAGCTTAATCAATGTTTTCAATAATCTTGAAACTTACTCAAAAATGAAAATGAAAAATAGACATTTTTCAATTTTCTATAATTATAATTTTAACCTAAATGATAACTTTTTGAAATTTTTATTCTCACAAAATATTAAGTATACTAAAAATTTAGGGGGAAATTAAAAACTCCCTTTTTATTTTTACTTGTAATCTAATCTTTCACTTGAAACTATTTTTCCATCTTCTGTTACAAACACCAGATAATATGCTTGCTTTCCATATAAAAATTACTTTCCAGTTTCTAAATCCCTTTTTATAAATTCCTACGTTTTGTGGTCTTATTTCATCATTAAATTTTTTTCTTTATTTCTGAAATACTATTACTAACAACTGTATCTCGTGAAACAACTTCTGAATCTGAAACTACTCTTCTTCCAACTGATGAACAACTGATTAATATTCCAAAACATAGGAGTACAGCTATTTTCTTTATTTTTGTTCACTAGTTATTCACCACTCCATTTTAATATTAAATTGTAAATGTTTCTTTTCTTCATCCGAATAACTGCATTTTATTTTTCGTAAAACAGCATTTGGATTGTTGTCCAGAAATTCATTAATATTCTGATTTGCTTTTTCAATTGTCTGAAAAATTTTCAGCTAATTCAGTATTTGAAAAATCCTATCATTTTTAGATAATTAAAACATATTAAACGTTTCAAGCATAAAAATCCCTTTCTTTAAAAATTAAAAACTTTTAGAATTAAATATTTTAATTCTTTAACTTTAACTTTTAACTGGTTTTTATTTAATTTTTCAACAATATTACTTTTTAACTTTTCATAAGTTTTTCCAAAAATTCTTCAAATGATAAATTTGTTTTAAATCCAGCAGCTTTTTATATGTCCACCGCCGCCAAAAATAGAAGCTATTTTCATTTACATTATACTTATCATTGGCACGAAAAACTCCCTTTCAAAGCACCATCTGCATCTTCTCACAAATAACGATATTTCCATTCCTTCAATACGAAGAAGCATTTCAGCTGTCCCATCTGTTTCATCCTTTTCAATACCAAGCTCTTTCATACTTGTCAAATAATAGCTTGCAAATTTATAATTTTCATCAATTATTTTATTTTTATAAACTTCGCCTATAAGGTCAACCTCACTCATTTCAAAAATAATGTTTTGAAATCTTATGATTATTTGCTCTGCTCCAATTAATTTGGAACAGATGAGAAAGTATGCTCTGTAACATTATCGTGTCTAAAAATTGCCTGTATCATTAATAATTCCAAGATACTATATTCCGCTATTTTTAGTTAATTCAATATCAAAAACTTCTAAAAACTGATGCAAAAAGCTTTCCTGTACTGCAAAATACTTTCCACATAATTAAAATCAGCATGTTCAGTATTGCTTTATATGATGGTCAATATTGATTGACTGTTCACTTTTGTCTTTTTTTATTTCAACAGATTTCATATCTTTCTTTCATTTGCACAATCCAGACTTATAAACAAATCAAATTTTTTTCATTATTCTGAAAAATTATTTTTAAATTCATCTACAAAACTTTTCATAATTAAAAATCAGTTTTTGTATCTTCAAAATGTCGCATATATTTTGGGCAATTTGTCATCAACAACAATTTTTACCATTTTTCCATATTATACAGTATGCTTTTTATCATAAAAATAAAATGCTAAAAAGAGAACCAAGTATCTCCATCTGGATTAATATGTGCTGTTAAGATTATATTTTTTAGCAATTTTTATTTTGTCAACAATTTCTTTTGGTAAAATATTTCCTTTATAATTTTTATTCATAAAATTTTTATTTTTTTCATTTTCAACTTTCATAAATTTTTAGTTTTTATATTTTTTTACTCTATTCTATTTTCCAACGGAACGAATCATATATCCACCGCCAGATTTTGCTTTTTGCCTGATTTTCCATAGCTTTTTAATGTATTAGGATTATCTGTCATATTTGACATTACAACATAGGCTGTTCTTCCGTTTACTGTTGTTTTTATAATAAAAATTTTTCCTAATTTTTTTAGTTATTTCTTTTTGGCTGAAGATTCTGAACCCTACTGAAGCTACTTGTATATACTTTCTTGGTCCTTTTGGAGTCTGAGCTTCCTTTTTAGCTTCAGCTTTTGCTTTTTCTTCTGCTTGTTTACGTGCTTGCTTTTTAGCCTCTTCTTGACGTTTTTTTGTTCGGCTATTTTTGCTTGTTCTAATTTTTGTGCTTCTAACTTTTTCTGCTCTTCTTTTCTTTCAGCAGCATTTTCATCGATTTTTACTTGATTTTTATTGTCATCTTTTTGGTAAATCTATCGACTGTGCAGGCTTAGTATTTTTCAATTTCCTTAGCGACTGTTTCGTTATTATTTTCATAACTCTGAGTTGGTAAAGTTAAATTGTTCTTATATTCTTTTAGAATTATAAAAAAATCTTTTTCTGATTTTTCATATCTTTTGTAATGCTATCCGTTGTAGTAACTTTTGAATTTTTATATCCTATTATTAGCACTATAGCATAAACAAAAATTGCAACAATCCCAATAGCTCTCATTACTTTTAAACGGATTTAATCGAAAAACCTCATTTTTTTCTCCCTTTTCTTTTTCTTTACAATTAAATTTTAATTTCTAAATAATTTCCCTTTTAATATTTTTGAATTTTTCTGTCGCAAGTTTTTACAAAACTTGTATATTCCATCCCTGAATCATCAGTAATTGAATCAGATATTGAACGGATTATCAGGAATTTTATACCTAATCTCGCACATACCTGAGCTACGGCTCCACTCTTCCATATCCACACAAAGTGCATCAAAAATCTTTTTCCCCAATTGAATTTTTACATCCTTTTTACTTATAAACTGATCCCCTGTCAAAATTCTTCCAAGCAGTATTTGATGATTTATATTATTTATTTTCGCAGTTTTCTAATCAAATCTTTATCTGATTCAAAGGCCCATTCTTTTTCATTTGAGGATTTGTCCCATTTTATATCCAAATGCTGCAGCATCGACATCGTGTTGAACAATATCTCTTCCGATAACTACATCCCCTATTTTTAGTCTTGCATCCAGCGATCCAGCTACCCCTGAAAAAAATTACTTTTTCACATTAAATTTTTCAATTAACAAAGTTGCTGTAATTGCTGCATTTACTTTTTCCAATTCCAGATTGTACAAACTACAAACTTTTTTTCATTAAATTTCCAGTAAAAATGATATCTCGTTTATTACGATTTCTTTATATTTTCAATTTCTTTTTATTGCCTCGGCTTCTTCAATCACAGCTGCGATAATTCCCGTCATAGTTTCCTCCATTTAAATTTATTAATTAATCAATTTGTCTTCATCATCACTTTCTATACTTTCTATATTACTATCATCACCAATGTTAATAGTATTTGCTCCAGCTTCATAAATATAAGTGTCTTTCAGCTTACAAGTTTTTTTACTGTCTGTATTAATAATTGCCTGAAATTCCCATTTTTTTCATTTTTTTGAAAGGGAACTTATATTATCAACGGTATCTCCAACCTTTGCATTGTTCTTGTCAAAACATGGAACTTCTATTGTTAGATTTCTTTTAGTTATTCCGTTATGTGTCAATATTCCTGTAACAACTGTTTTTCCATTCGTTATTTCCACTTCTGAGCCTGAAAATTTATATTTTGTATTTTTAGCTTTTATTTCACCATCTTTTTCCACCTATAATTCCACCAATTATTTTCCCTGAAGTGCTAATAACTGTCTCCTGTTATCCCACCTGCAGCCTTTTATTGTTCCGCCAACTACACTTCCAACTCCACTTATAGCACTGCAAGAGGAAGTCATTAGCATTGTTCTGTCATTAAAAATTCTTTTTCTCAATTTTTTCCTTTTTAGTTTAATTTTTATCGTATTTCCGAACTTCTATTAGTATCAATAGGATAACATATTCCCTGATAAAAAACAAGGCAATTCATCTTTATCACTTAAAAATTAAGCTAGAATCTTTGCCCGTATTTATTTAAATTATTGTTCTCAAAATTTCAAAATTTCCAATAGTTTTTGTGTTGATTCCGACAGGAATTAAAACTGTTTCACTGACTGGAAGTTCTTCATTTTCTCCCCATACAATTTTTTTCCTTCTCCTTCCAGAATCGAGTAAATTGTCATGCTTTTCATTGTTTACATCTTCAAAAAGAATCAGTAAATTTTACTTTTATCAATTGAATAGTATTCTTTTTCTATAATATGTTTTCTCAAAATATCTTTCCCATTTTCAGAAGCATCAAACTCAGTATTTTTATTTTAACTTCTTTTTCCAAAAATCTATTACATCAGCAGAATCTCGTAAATGAAGTTCTCTTTTTCCATTTTTCATCAATTCTGTCAAAATCATAAATTCTATAAGTTACATCTGAATTTTGCTGAACTTCTGCAAAAAGTACGCTTCCTTTTAATGAGGCGTGAACTGTTCCCTGTGTAATATCAATAAAATCACCTTTTTAACAGTTTTTTTCTTCAAATAACCCGTCAAAATCATTCTTTTTCCACTTTTTCTAAAAATTTTTTTCTTTGTAATACCAGGTTTTCATTCCCAAAATCAAAAGTAGCGTCATCACTTGCCTCCATTATATACCAAGATTCGCTTTTTTTCCAAATTCATTGTGTTTTTTTAAGGCAACTTCATCGCTTGGATGCACCTGGATAGAAAGTCTGTCGTTTACGTCCAGATATTTTATAAGAAGCGGAAATTTATTTGGATATTTTTCATAAACCTTTTTTTCCAGTAAGCTCTCCTTTATACTCCTTGTAAATATCATCCAGTCTTTGTCCAGCCAAAGCACCATTTTTCTACAATACCCATTCCATGTGGATGTGCCGACACTTCCCAAGACTCGCCAATTTTTTTACCTTCAGGTAGCGTCATTCCCTAATTTTGTTTCAAATTCACGTCCATCCCCACACTTTTTTTCCACAAAAAAATTTTTTTAAACTTCATTGGATATAACATAAAAAATCGCTCCTTTGTTTATATAATTATTTTTTAATATTTCTTTACTTAATAATAACATTTTTAAACTGAATTTTACAATAATATAATTAAAAATTTTACAAAAACCTGCAAAGATTATTTGCAGGGGAAAAATCTTTTTTTCATTTTTGGGGTGCTATCTTCTACTTAAAAAAATAGTAGACAATTACAATTTGAATTATGATATAAATTATATCACGCTCCACTGGTATCACCCCAGACTTGTGTAAAAATATGAGGTTCGGTTTTCCTCAAAAATATATATCATACTATTACAAAATATTAAATTTTTTTATTTAATCATTATTTAAAAAATTTTTTTATAATTATATAAAAACTGCCCTAAATTTTTAAGGCAGTTTAACCGATTTTTATTTTACACACGTCTGTTTTTACAAAATAATTATACTATAAAAACATTTTTATCAATCAATTTGAAAAATTTTTGTTAATATTGTAAAATGTTTAAAAGGTGATTTTTAATGTTAAGAGGTTAAAGAATATGCAGGTTTACGATAAGCAGAAAATTGAAAAAGGAAAAAGAGAAAAATACGTCTGTTTATTTTGATGAATAGTTTAATGTATGTAATTATTCCGATTATAATAGGATTTTTTTGAAAATTAATAAAAATATTATCTCGATTTGGTTAATAATTATTTTTGGAATTTTGAAGTTTTATTTGGAAACAAAAAAAGGATTTTGTAAATGAGTATGAAAAAGAAGATAAAGAAACTGGAGATTTTGAGGAAACTTTATGAAAAGAGAAGTTAAAAAGAAAATTTTTATTTAAAGATGGGCTGTGTATCAGTTTGTTTAATTGTAATAACTCTAATTAACATAAATATATTTCAGTTGCTAGTTATGTTAGGGATTTAAAAAGAAATTAGGAAAAATTATTTCAAATAGCAAAGAACTTTATGTAAATGGGAAAAACTTGAAAAATACAGAAGATGTAAAAAATGGATTTGGGACTCTACAAATTATTTTGAGATTTTGTGGGATTACAAGAGGGACAGCTAATATAGAAGAACCCTAAAATAAAGGCAACTTTTATCCAATGAGAAAGGACAGTATCTAGTAATTGAGAAAAAAAGATTACGGATGGAGTTTTTGAAAATGAAAGAAAATCATTACTACAAGTTAGGGTGTTACTTACAAAAAGATGTCGACAGAACAATTGGAATGGAAAAATCTTTGGGACTTATTCCTCAAGATTAAATATTTTAACTTTATCAAAAATTTCGTTTTCAAATTTTTCTAAACTAACTGGCTTTTATTAAATATTTTAGGCTATTTTATCAAAAAATATGATAAAAAAATTCACTTAGAACTTTTATAATGAAAATTCCCTTTTTACATTTTGATGTAAATTTAATTTCATCAAGAAAAAATAATTTTATACAAATAATTGTAAATTTTTACATATTTTGTAAATAAAGAAAAGATGTAAATATAAAAAATATACTTGACATAATTGAAAATGGCTATATAATAATAGTAATAAGTATTTTAATCAAAAATTTAAAAAAATATTAAAGGAAGTGAAAAAATGCGTGTAATTATCTTGAAAAAAATGCTGATGAAGTTGCAAAATGGAGTGCATATCAAATAGCTAAAAATATTAAAAATTTAATCCCTACAAAAGAAAAGCCTTTTTGTATTAGGGCTTCTACTGGTTCTACACCGCTTACAACTTATAAAGAACTAATAAATTTATACAATGAAAAAATATTGTCATTTGAAAAATGTTGTAACTTTCAATATGGATGAATATGTTGGATTAAAGCCAGAAGATCCACAAAGTTACCATTATTTTTATGAATGAAAACTTTTTAAATATATTAATATAGAAAAAATATAAATATTCTAGATGGATATGCCGAAGATTTGGAAAAGGAATGTCAGAATTATGAGGAAAAAATAAAAAAAGTTGGCGGGATTCAGCTATTTTTAGGTGGTGTTGGAGAAGATGGACATATAGCATTTAACGAGCCAGGTTCATCGCTTTCATCACATACACGTGACAAAGATTTGACTTATGATACAATCTTGGCAAATTCTAGATTTTTTGACAACGATATTGAAAAAGTACCAAAACTAGCCTTGACAATAGGTGTAGGAACACTAATGGAATCAAAAGAAGTTATGATTCTTGCAAACGGTTATAAAAAAGCTCGTGCAGTTTATCATGGAGTAGAAGGTGGAGTAAATCATCTCTGGACACTTTCGACTTTTGCAGCTGCATAGAAGAGCTGTGCTGGTAATTGATGAAATGGCAGCTTCGGATATAAAAGGTTAAGACGTATAGATATTTTAAGGAAATTGAAGCTAAAAATTTGGATTTGGAAGAGTATAAAAAAATATTTAATAGAATTGGCAAAAATAGAGAGGAATTATTAAGATGATTATAAAGAATGCAAAAGATATTTGATGGAGAGAAATTTATTGAGGAAGATACTGTTGTTTTAGAAGGAAATTTATAAAAAAATAACAAACTTTTTCATTGATTGATGAAAAAGAATTAGAAAAATCAGGAAGTGATTGATGCTGAAGGATGGTTTTATCACCAGGGTTTATTGATTTGCAGCTTAATGGATGTGGAGGAGTTCTGTTTAATGATGATATTTCGAGAAAGACACTTGAGATAATGAATGAGACTAATAAAAGATATGGATGTACTTCTTTTTTGCCTACACTTATAACTTCTCCAGATGAGAAAATTGAAAAAGCTCTGAATCTTATGAAGGAAATGAAAGATAAGGAGGAAATTGGAGTTTTAGGGCTTCATATTGAAGGACCTTACATAAGTGTTGAGAAAAAGGGAATTCATCGTCCTGAATACATAAGAGTTTTGTCTGATGAAATGATAGAAAAAATAGCAGATGCAGGGACTGAAGCTACAAAGATAATAACAATTGCACCTGAAAAGGCTAAAGTTGAACACCTTGAAAAATTGAAAAAGGCAGGAATTAACATTGCTGTAGGACATACAAATGCAACTTACAAGGAATGTATGCAAAAAGACTATTTTAACTGTGCTACACATTTGTATAATGCAATGAGAGCATTGGATTCGAGAGAGCCAGGAGTTGTGGGATTTTTATTCAATAATGATACTACAAACTGTGGAATAATCGTTGATGGGCTTCATATGGACTTTGCTTCTGTGGAAATTGCTAAAAAAATATTGAAGGATAGACTTTATCTTGTGACAGATGCGGTTAGTCCAGCTGGAACTGATAATATGACGGAATTTATGTTTGAAGGGAATAGAGTTTTGTATAAGGATGGTAAATGTGTTTCGCCAGAAGGGACTTTGGGAGGTTCTGCCCTAGTTATGATTGATGGAGTGAAAAATCTTGTGGAAAAAGTTCATGTTTCGCTAGAAGAAGCGCTTAGAATGGCTACTTCTTATCCAGCAGAGGCTGTAGCTGTGGATGAAAAATATGGATTTATAAAGGAAGGGTATTTTGCGGATTTGACGTATTTTGATGATAAATTTAACTGAAAGGAACTGTAAGTAAGGGAAAAATTGACAAAATATTAAAAAGAGTTGTATAATAGATTTAAAATTTTAGGAAATATTTTTTTAAAAATTGCAAAAATATAACTGGAAAAATTTGAAAAAGTGCTTTTTGCTATACTTTAGTTGAAAAAAATAATTTAAGTTTTTAAATTTATAATTTATAATATTGTTTGATTTTAAAGTTGCGTTATTATGTGTGAACGAGAGAGATTTTTGATTTAAGAAAAATCTAAAAATAAAATATTTATATTAAAGGAGAAAAAAATATGGAAAAATTGAATTTTAATTATCAATTTGCAAAAAAATTTTTTAACGAAAAATGAACTAAAACAAATTAAACCGTATGTGGAATTGGCAAATGAAGTGCTAGCTTCAAAAACAGGAGCAGGAAAATGACTTTTAGGATGGGTTGACTTGCCTGAAAAATTATGACAAAGATGAATTTGACAGAATAAAAAAAGCTGCTGAAAAAAATTAAAAATGATTCAGAGGTTTTAATAGTAATCGGAATTGGAGGATCTCATTTAGGGGCGAAAAGCTGCGATAGAGTTTTTTTATCACACAGCTTTTACAATAACTTGCCAAAAGATAAAAGAAAAACTCCTGAAATTTATTTTGCAGGAACAAATATGAGCGGTGTTTATTTGCAGCACTTAATTGAAGTTGTTGGAGATAGAGATTTTTCAGTAAACGTAATTTCAAAAATCTGGAACTACAACTGAACCTGCGATTGCATTCAGAGTGTTCAAAAATGCTGAAGAAAAATATGGAAAAGAAGAAGCTGCAAAAAGAATTTACGCTACAACAGATAAAGAGCGTGGAGCATTAAAAACACTTTGCAACAGCTGAAGGATACGAAACTTTTGTTGTACCTGATAACGTTGGAGGAAGATTTTCTGTATTGACTGCAGTAGGACTTTTTACCAATCGCTGCGGCTGGAATTAATATTGATGACTTGATGGCTGGAGCAAAAGATGCAATGAATGACTTTGCAAACAAAAAAATATGGATGAAAAATCAGGCTTTTACAATATGCGGCTGTTAGAAATATTTTTACACAGAAAAAGGAAAAACACTTGGAATTAATGGTAAATTATGAGCCAAGAGTTCATTATTTAGCAGAATGGTGGAAACAGCTGTTTGGAGAATCTGAAGGAAAAAGACGGAAAGGATTGTATCCAACTTCAGCAGATTTTTCGGCAGACTTACATTCATTGGGACAATATATTCAGGAAGGACAAAGATTGTTCTTTGAAACAGTAGTTTCTATTGGAAAACCTGAAGTGGAATTTGTCATTGAAAGCGACAAGGATAATCTTGACGGATTAAACTTTATTGCTGGGAAAAACATTGATTATGTAAATAAAAAAAGCAACTGATGGGGTAATTTTGGCACATATTGACGGAAAATGTACCTAACTTAGGTGTAAACATTCCTGAAGCTACTCCTTATCATTTAGGATATACATTCTATTTCTTTGAAAAAAAGCGTGCGGAGTGAGCGGATATCTTTTTAGGTGTAAATCCATTTGATCAGCCTGGAGTAGAAGCATATAAGAAAAATATGTTTGCATTGTTAGGAAAACCTGGATATGAAGAAGCTGGAAAAAGAATTGGAAAAAATTAAATGAAGTTAAATAATTTGTATAAATTGAAGAATTGATTATGAAAGAAGGTGGCTGATTTGGGATATTTTTTCAAGTCGCCATCTTTTATTGTGTAAAAAAATTATTCTACTTTTAAAGCAGCAGCTCTGGAAAGGATGTAAAATGACAAAAGGAAAAATTTGTGGAAAAAATTATACTGATGAACAAAAAGAAAGTAATTTTTTTGAATTTGCTGAAAAGTATAAAAATATTTGGATTCTGCAAAAACTGAAAGAGAATTTGTAGATTTGACGGAAGAAGAATTGAAGAAAAATGGATTTGTTGATATTAATGAAAAATGAATTGAAAAAAGGTGATAAAATTTATTTTAACAACAGAAATAAAAAATATTATTGCAGTAATTGTTGGAAATGATATAAAAAGTGGAATTAATATGATTGTTTCCTATGTGGATTCACCAAGACTGGACTTTAAAGCCAAATCCGATAATGGAAGATGAAGAATTTGCACTATTTAAACACGCATTATTATGGTGGAATAAAAATATCAATGGGCTGCAACTCCGCTAGCATTGCATGGTGTAGTTTTCTTGAAAAATGGAGAAAAAGTGACACTTTCAATCGGAGAAAAGATGATGATCCTGTATTCAGTGTGCCTGATATATTGCCGCATTTATCGTATAATGTACAGGATGACAGAAAAGCAAGGGATGTGATAAAAAGGCGAAGAGCTGAAATTATTGTTTGGAAATATGCCTTTAAATGATGAAAATGTAAATAAAAAAATAAAGCAGTTTGTGCTTGATAAATTGAAAAAGATTACGGAATAGAAGAAGATGATTTCTTTACGGCGGAGCTGGAAGTTGTGCCTGCTGGGAAATTGCTGGGATGTGGGGCTTGATAAGAGCATGATTGGAGGATATGGGCAAGATGACAGGATTTGTGCATATACTTCGCTCAGAGCCTTGTTTGATGTTAAAGAAACTGAGAAAGACTGTTATGGTGTATTTGACGGATAAAGAAGAAATTGGAAGTGAAGGCTCGACAAGCTTGAAATCAACATTGCCTGAATATGTTGTTGGAAAAAAATGCTTTCACTTACAGAAAAAAATTACAATGATCAGATATTAAGAGAAACTTTAGGAACTCAAAAGCCTTGTCATCAGATGTTACGGCTGCATTAAATCCAGTGTTTAAATCAGTTCACGATGTGGAAAAATGCGGCAAGACTATCTTATGGGCTGGCATTCGCAAAATATACGGGAAGCCGTGGAAAAGTTATGGCAAATGATGCTGATGCAGAGTTTATTCAGGAAATAAGACAAATATTTGACAAGAATGATATTAAATACCAATCTGGAGGATTTGGAAAGGTAGATGAAGGTGGAGGAGGAACTGTTGCTAAGTTCTTGGCTTATTATGGAATCAGAACGATAGATGCAGGGCCTGCACTTTTATCAATGCACTTTTGTTTGAGATTTCATCAAAAGCGGACTTGTATGAAACATATAGAGCATACAAAAGTGTTTTTTTGAATTGAAATAGGAAAAGAGTAGAGAAATTAGAGAGAAGATATGCAGTATAAAAATTATAATTTATAAAGATAATAAATTTATAAAGAAGAAGATTTAAAGCAAAAAGGCGAAAATTATATCTATAAATGGGGAAGTGTAGAGTCTGGAAGCTATTTTTTTGAAATAAAAAAATGAAGAAAAATAATGCCATAAGCGGTGTAACTTACAGTCATACAGCACCATTTGCAAAAAAAGATTTGAAGCAGTAGATGAAAATTTGCCTCCAAAAATCTATAACAGGATTTCAAAAGGGAATAGATATTTATGTAGAATATTCTCCTGTAAAAAGACATTTTCATTGACAAAAAAATGAAATTTTACAGAATGAATCTGGATATTTCCGATTTTTGGACTGACAGAAGCAACTAATGTAGAAATTGCAGGTAATTTTTAATAGCTGGAAAACCAGATCCAGAACCAGTTCGTCATTTTGAAGGGACAAATTACGAAGTCAGTATTGGCTGCACCTGAAGGTGTTTACGAATATAAATATTTAATTGACGGAAAATGGCATCCTGAAAATGAAAATAAAAATTGGTTATTGGAGAAAATGGAGCATTATTTGCACAGGGAGATTTAGGGAACTGGAAAATTTGTTTATGAAGCGATTGATAAAAAAATAGCCATTTAAAAGGCAATAGTTCACGATTATGAAAGTTTACAGTATTTTTAACAAACTGTCAGACAGTGAATATGAATTTAAGATAAGAACTCAGATGAATGATGTGGAACGTGCGTATATTAGCGTTGTTTTTACATGAAGAAGATAATTATGAAATGATTTATGAACTGGAAAGATATCAGGATAAAAACGAATGGATTTGATTATTTTTGAAAGAATAATAAATTTCGGAAAAGAAGCCAAGAAACTTTTTGTATTATTTTTATTCTTGAAGATAATGGTTCAAGAGCTTATTTTAATGGAAAAACATTGAGCTATAGTAAGCTCAAAAAGACTTATTGTAAATACAACATCCAAGGACATACAGCTATTTCATGTACCAAATTGGGCAAAAAGAAGCAATCTGGTATAATATCTTCCCAGACAGATTTTTACAACGGAAATCACTACAATGACCCTATTTTCAATGAATTTGGCCCAGAAGCATTTAAACAAAAATAGACTTCATGAGCAAAAACTTTATAGAAGATTACAAATGGGAAAAAGTAATAATGTAATTAGCCATTTTGATAGAAACCGTTGGACTGTTGATTTTAAGGAACAGGTAATTTGGGAAAAACTGGGAGAGCGTGAAATTGACTACAGCTTGAAATATGCCAGAATGTACGGTGGAGACTTACAGGGAATAAAAAGAAAAAATACCATATATGAAAGAGCTGGGAATTAACGCTATCTGGCTAAATCCAGTATTTTTCTCACATCAAAAACCATAAATATGGAGCAAATGACTTTAGACATATTTCGCCTGACTTTTGGAACGATAAAAGACAAGCGGAAAAAAACTCATGGTGTAGAAATTAGTAAAAATAATAAATATGGGAACAAATCGTATATAGATGTCCTTGGAAATAAAGCTTCAACAAGTAGTGAGCTAAAACTTCTGGAAGTAAACTTGAAAGGTGAAAAATCGTGGAAAAAAATGGATACGGAGAAACAGAGGAGCCATCAACTTGGGTATGGACAGAATCAGATTTAATAATGGTAGATTTGATAAAAGGAACTTCACAGAAATGGTATTCGTGTAATATTTGACGGGGTTTTCAATCATAGCAGCAGTGATCACTGGACATTTAATATGGTGCTTGCTGACGGAGAAAGCTCTAAATACAAGGACTGGTACAAATTCACGGATTTTTGGGCAGCATGTTCCAATAACAGATGAAATGAGCGATGAACAAGCATTTGAAACTTTGATTGCAAATAGAAAAAGAACTATTTACAATGCTTGGGGAGGTTTTGATTCACTTCCGGAATTTAACACATTTAATCAGGAATACAAGGAATATATTTTCAATATAACAAGAAAATGGATGTACGGACCTGACGGAAAAAGAAAGTGAAAACTGGATGGAAGATGACGGAATAGATGGTTGGCGTCTAGATGTTCCAAATTGTCTGGAAAACCAGAAATTTCTGGAATGAATGGCGTGAAGTTGTAAAAGGTAGCAAAAAAGATTCCTACATAACTGCGGAACTTTGGGGAAATGCTTCAGGTGATATTAATGGTGGAAATAAATTTGATACTGTAATGAACTATGAATGGTTAAAAAACAGTTATTGGATTTTTTATTAATCAAAGTCGCGAAGGTGGAGTAAGATATAAACTGAAAGGCACAAGACTTTTTTTCAATGAGCTGCGGGAAAAAAAGAACTTGGTATCCATATCAAGCATTGCAAGCAAGTCAAAATTTAAATGGTTCACACGATACTGACAGACTTTATTCAAGAATCGTAAATGATGTAGTTGGAAGAAATCTGGAAGAAGGAAAACAGCTGGAAAAAAAGGATATAATGGAATACGTCCAGACCTAGCTTCAAATTATCATCCAAACACAACAATAGATCTGGCGAAACAGTCCAATCAAGCCAAAAGACATACTTAAAATTAATCTCAATATTCCAAATGACATATATTGAGCACCAATGCTATTTTTACGGCGATGAAGTCGGAATGTGGGGAGCAACTGACCCATATTGCTGAAAACCAATGTTATGGAAAGGAATTTTTATACGATAATGAAAAAAATCCGTCACATATTAACCAAAATGAAAGTTACGAACAAAAAGTTGACAGTGACTTATTTGAATGGTATAAAAAAATTAATTCGTATAAGACTTCAAAAATAAAAACTCTTGTCTATGGTAAATTCAGAGAAATTATGGCAGATAATGAAAAAGATATAATCGTTTACGAGAGAGTAATTGAAGACTATTCTATAATAGTTATAATAAATAATTCTTTTTAATGATTGGGAAAATGTGGAATTTGAAACGCATTATCAAGATGAAAGATTTATAGATCTGGTAACAGAAGGCAGAACATTCAGAACAAGTTCCAATGGAAAAAAATTAAGCTAAACATAAAAAGCTAAGGAAGGTATGATTTTTACGAAAAGTAAGAATTGACAGAGATTACGAATAGGATATTTTAAGTAAGGGGACCCAATTGAACTCCCTTTATTTAAGTTTAAAAATTTTTAAATATTGTTATTTTTTTAGTTTTTATGATAAACTATTCACATAAACATTTTTTTGGGGGAAAAATGATGGGGAAAAATAAAAAAGTTAGCAATATTAAAGGAAAAATTGAGTGAAGAACAGGAAAAAAGGACATCGAGAAAGATTAAGGCAAAGATTTCTTTCAGACAGGAACAAAGGGATTTCTAGACTATGAGCTTTTTGGAACTGCTGCTTACATATACAGTTATTAGAAAAAATTGCAGAGGAATTGCAAAAAAATCTATTAAAAAAATATGGGAGATTTGTATACAATTTTACAGCAATCAGAAGAAGAATTGCAAAAAAATAAATATATGACTGAAAGAACTGTTGTTTTTAAAAACTTTTATCTGAAATTATAGAAAACGGGCTGTATAAAAAAATACATAATAAAAAATTTCAATAACAAGCAACATTAAATTACTAAATTATTTAAAAATGCTCTCTTTTAAAAAGGGATATCGAAGTTTTTAAAGTGTTATTTTTTTAAATACACAAAATGAATTAATGAAAGAAGAAGAATTATTTTATGGTACAATTGACAGAAGTACTATTTATATTAGGGAACTAATAAAAAATATTAGAATATAACGCAAAATCAGTCATTTTAGTGCATAATCATCCCGCAGGTTCACTCAAACCTTCAGATTCTGACATTTTGCTGACAAAAAAGTTAAAGAAGTATTTGAAAGTATGGAAATACGTTTGTTAGACCATTTAATAATAAGTGAACAGGGGTATTTCAGTTTTTAGAAGGTGGAATATTATGAAAAATAATAAATATAAAAATTTAGAAAAACAAAAAAAGTTTATCCATTTATGATAAACGATACAGAAGATTATAAAAAGGAGATCACGTACTTGTAGATACAATTGTGGTGAACAGATTGAATAGTTTTAGGACTTTCCTTAAATAAAGAAAAAGATGAACAAAATGATTTAAAAAATTAGGAAGTAAAACGAAAATTATCAACTAAAGAAATCGAAAAATTAATAGAATTGGACAAAAAGCTGATGATGCTTATTTTAAATGTAAAAAAATTGTAAAAAGACTTCTTCCTGAAATGAATCTCGTTATTGGAGAATATACATTTGACGAAAGCAAGTTAATATTTTATTTTACAGCCAATAGCAGACTAGATTTTAGGGAACTTGTAAAGGAAGTAAACAGAACATTCAAAAAAGAGTAGAATTTTTATCAAATAAAAACAAATGATGAAGGAAGAATTTTATCCGCTTTTTGGAAAAATATGGAAGGGAAATTTACTGGTAAAAATTAGAATACTGAATATCAAAATAAAAATAATATATTATCTAAAAAATAAAAATTGATGACTATTTTTACCTAAAACTTTTGATTATTTTTATTTTGAAAAAAGTTTAGTAAACAATAGTTTGATAGAAAAATATTTTTGAGTATTTACATAAAAAAATCAAGAAAAATTTTAAAAATAGTTGAAATATTAAAAAATGTATGTTATACTAATTGAGTAGTTAAAAATGTGGTCGCATAGCTCAGTTGGGAGAGCACCTGCCTTACAAGCAGGGGGTCACTGGTTCGAGCCCAGTTGTGACCACCATTTATTTGGAGGTGTAGCTCAGTTGGTTAGAGTGCTTTGCCTGTCACGCAAGATGTCGCGAGTTCGAGTCTCGTCACTTCCGCCATTTTGCCCAGATAGCTCAGTCGGTAGAGCAAGGGACTGAAAATCCCTGTGTCCGTGGTTCGATTCCGCGTCTGGGCACCATTAGAATAGCTAAAAATGTGATATATAGTGCAAATCAATATTTATATTGAATTGCATTTTTTTGTTTTATATAGATTATATAATATATTGCGACAAACTTAAAAATGTAAAAACTCATGATAATTTCGTATTAAAATGTTCAAAACATTAACGAAAGGGAAATATATCATGAGCCATAGATATTTTACCAATAAATGAAAGAAATGAAACTAGAAGTTTTACTAAAAAGAAAATTATAAAATTTCTAAAATCCTTAATAGACATAGAGCTACCATTTACTGTGAAATCAGAAGAATTAGTGGTGAGTACTCTTTGAAAAATGCTCAGTCGGATGCTAATAGAAAAGCTGCTAATAAATAAAGGAAGAAATTCAAAAATTACTACTGAATTGAAAAATCTGATAAAAAGACAGGCTCTGACTGAAAAATAGATTGCTGACAAAGATTGTCATCTAAAACTGTCTATAGATGGCTGTACAGCGATTTTCTGGATGTTTCCCTAAACGTTTTAAGAAGAAAAGACTGAGAGGGAAATTTAATATTGAGAAAAGACTGTCCAAAGTAAGCACAAAGGAAATTTTTGGACACCGGGGAGTCGATTCAGTTAGTTTTGTGGAGTTAAAGACACGAGTTTATGTAGGAAGATAGAAGTAAAAATTCAACGCAATAAAACAGCTGACAAACCAATATTCCAAAAAGCATTTAAAACTTCTACATAAGGAATTCTTTTTCATACTGGAAAGAAGTGAAAAAGCTGGGAATAGATTTCTATTTTGCAGAACCATACTACTTGTGGCAGAAGGTTGTAACGAAAACAGCAATGGTCTTCTAAGAGAATTTTTACCCAAAGAAGATCAACATACCAAAGATAGATACAGAAGAATTGATAAAAACCTTAATACTGATAAATTCAAGACCAAGAAAAATGTTTAAACTATGCAACACCATTTGAAAAATTTTTTACACGAAAATCAGCTTTTTAAAAAATTTGTAAAATGTCCCAATTAATACTCAAACCCCATTTAAATAACAAATTTATTACAAACTTTTCTAACAAAGGATAAGAACCTAGTATTTCAAAAACATATTAAAATATAATTTTTGTTTTAATAAATCGACGGAGCTTTTTATTTGTTCAACTACGACCGTTTGATGTGACTGCTTTGACGACCGGAAGGAGGAGTTCTGGAGTTGCGCAAATAAAAGTCGTAGTCTCAGCTATAGGTATTGCGTAGCAATCTTGCCACAATTTTAATTATCAGGATAAACCTTTACTGCAAGATAGGATTTGCGGTAATGAGCAATCCCTATGAAATAAAAAGAAAAACCAACTAAAAATAGTAAAATCGATATCAACAAAATAATCTAATACTAAATCCATTATAAAACAGAAACTATGTTAAGTGACAAAAAGTTTTAATTCCTTACTAAATAGTATTATGTAATTCAAGATTTATTAAATATTCTCTATTTAAACGGGGAATAGTATAAGATTGCAATTTATGATACATATAGTTAGAATAGAAGGAAAGATTTTATCTAAAAATTTAAACTTTTCTTGTAAAAATTAAAAAGAAACTGTTTTCATAAAAATTATCCTTATGAGACAGCTCCATTTTGTCGTACATACTTTTCTATAATTGTTGTAAAAAGAGGCTGACACCTCTTCTAAATTTTATAAAATATATCCATAACTACTATGTAAATTTACTTTTCTTTATAGATTTATAAATATTAATTTCTTGATTTTTCAATTTTTGATAAACCCCTAACGTAGTCTACTTTCATTTGTGTTGGGAAATGTACATCCATCTTCTCCCGTTTTGTTTTTTGCAAAGCAACATTTATCATCATAAAATAAGGTTTATTAAATGGATTATGATTCATATATTTTAAAGATGTAGCAAATTTTTATAAATCCTTCCATTAAACAACCATTTTATTTTTCTCGTCCCATCTCAACAGCATATGTATTAAATTTTGTTAAATCTTCATTTTTCTTTATAATCTAAATCGTTCCAATAAAACTTTTTGGTATTCAGGAGGTGTTAATAAACATGAGTCGTTCCAACTACTAAATCTGGAAACCATAAACTTCCACTATATCTATCTCCATCTGCCCAAACCCAGGTATCTGATGATGTTTGCGCACACATCCAAAATGCAGGCCATGTCCCTACACCTTGAGGCATAGAAGTTTCTCATCTCTATTTTCCCATACTCACATTATAAATATTCCTTTGTATGTATTGCTCCTGAACTATACAATATTTTTCTCCATTCCTTTTTAAAACTGTTTTATTTTTCTTCTTTTTATTGTTATAACCAAATTTTATCTCTGAACTTTAACATCTCTCTAAGATAGTATTGTTTTTGCATTAAATCCATAATCATTTACGAGATTTCCATTTTCATCTAAAATAATTTCCTTGACCTCGAAGGGTTTCGTTTTCCCAATAAGCCCATTTTTGAACTATCTAATTGATTTTCATGTAAATTCACTACTCCATACAAGTCTCCATTCTTTTTATTTCGATTTTTAATTTTTGAAAAATATTGATCACTTTTCAGAAATTTTCCATTTGTTGAATATTTTCTATTTGATTACTGTATTATTATTTATAGAAAATGAAATCTTACTAACCCATTATTCCTATACTTTAATATATATTCTTTTCATCCCCCTTTTTAAATTAATTATTAATGTTAATTTCAAATATTATACTATCTATTATTATTTAAGTAATTTTTGATATTTCTAACTTTTTCACTTATCTCTGGATGACGAAGTCCAAATTCTATATTTGCTTTTATAAATTCCTCATTTTATTACCTATATCATATCTTATTCCTTTAAAATCATAAGCATATAATTTCAGACCATCTTTTTCATGTTAAAAAATAGCATCTGTAAGTTGTATCTCCATTTTTTCCAGGTTTTTAAATTTTCCAAAATAACTAAATATTTCTGGTTCCAATATATATCTTCCTAATACTGCAAATTGACTTTGGAGCTGATTATAGCTGGTTTCTCAACAAAAATCTTCAACTCCATCGTATCATCATCTATATAATTTAAAGATTTTATAATCCCATATTTATTAACATCATTTTTAGGAACTTTCTGAACCCAAGAATCATTCCCCTGAAGTTCTTCATATTTATTCATAAGTTGTTTTGAAAACTGGCAATTCCTTTATTTTTATCCGTATAAATTATATCATCTCCAAGTAAAACTAAAAACGGCTCATCACCAACAAAATGATTTAGCACGACTTACAGCATGTCCCAAACCCAAAGGCTTCTTTTTGTCTTATATAATAAATATTTGACATTTTTGAAATATTATTTACAATTTTTCAAAAAGCTCATCCTTTTCTTCTAAAAGTCTAATTCGAACGAATAATCAAAAATGATTTTCAATAGAGCTTTTATTTCTTCCAGTTATAATCAAAATTTCTTCAATGCCAGATTCAATAAGTTCTTCAATTAAATATTGTAATGCAGGTTTATCTCACACCACTATCATTTCTTTAGGTTGTGCCTAGTTGCCTGGTAATAATCTTGTCCCCAGACCTGCAGCAGGAATTACAGCTTTTCTAATCTTTTCATAAACAAAAATCTCTTATTTAAATATTTAAAAATTTGACTATAGAATCCCGTTAAAAATAATACAAGCATTAAAACCAGAAAGGATATCGATAAAAGTTTAAGTGAAAAATCTGAAATTGTATAGCTGTAGGTAAACTTAGATCTAATATTTATACTGTGACTAATTGTGGTAACAAATTCTCGATAGTACTAATTTAACATAAAAACAAATTTACTATCAGGAAATTTTATTTATCAGTTTTAAAATGAATACTAAAAGATGTCCCCAATTCATTATACCCTCTTTTTCCATCTGTTAGACAACTCAAAAACTTTGATTTATCTACTATCTCACTTATCAAATAAGATACTAGTATATTTACTATAATTTTTATAATAATTTTATCCATATGATATATATACTCCTGTTAAAAACTCAAAATAGTGTACTAATAAAATAATTAAACTTATTCTTCTATTTTTATTAGGAATTTCTTTATTTTAGATGTTAAACATATATATTTTGAAAAATTCAATTGCTATTATACTTCCAGTTACAGATTCTAACACCGAAAGAATCCATATGGATAACTTCTATTGCCATTCTCAATATATTTTCCTTTTACTTAGCATACATGAAAAATATTATAGAAATAATTAGAAAATACTTTTTATATTTTTCATAAATATCTCTCTTTTACATAACCTGTATAAATATATGTAAGTGCTACTAATATCAAATCTAGATTCCATATAATCTGAATCTGGCTTCCTATAAATACACCAAAAAGTGTTAGTATTAAAGCCAAATTTAGTTTATCTTTTCCTAAATAATTACAAATCAACTTAGCTGCAATTAAAGTTATTAAAAACCATGGCATCTCCAAGAGCATAAAGTGTACCCCTTTCCAATCATAATCAACTCCATTACCCCATGTTATTCTTTTAATGCCAAAGAAATGAATCTCTCCAACTTAAATTTTGCCAATTCCAAAGTAATTTAATAGTAAGTTGTCCTACTATTGTTAATAAAATGCTGGAAATAAAATCGATAATTTCTAGTCTAACATTTCTTTTTACTATTTAAAAATTTAAAAGTATATCCTGATAATATATATAAAGGCATATGAAAAGCAAAATAAAATTTCTAACCTGACTTCCATATGGAACATAATGCCCAATCATCATAAGAATTATCGTTATTCCTTTTACTTACATCAATCCATTCTATTCTTTTTCCTTTCATTTACATATCCTTTCATTTTTACTTACAACACTATATTTTGAAATTTATTATTTTTCTTTCAATAAAGTAATAAAAGAAAAAGAAGAAATTATAGTCATAATTATAAAGAAAAATACAAATTATTTTTACCAAAATATTTAAATATTTCTATCAAAAATAGGATGTATTAAGCAAATTGAATAACTCAATTTTCCCAAATTTGATATTTTATTAGAATTATAGAAACTATTCCTTTTTGAAATGAAAAACTAATACTAAAAATTCCCACAAAAATAGGGAAAAAGTACTCATTTACTCTATCATAATCTATTCTTCCATATACTAGCATAATAAAATTATACTTATCTCAAAAATGTAAATAACATTACAAAGTTTATTTTTCTATTTATTTTTGTAACTCTATACCCATTTTTATAAATTAAAGCAAAAATAGTTCTATTGAATAAGAAATTATAATTCTAAAAATTCCTAATGGAATTTGAAAAATTTCTTGATAAGTAGCTCCATAAAGTCTGCACTATTATTACTTAATATATTTAATGAAAAAGCAAAAACAATTATCATTATATATAATGTTCCTTTTATATTTCTGTATAAAATGAACTACTGAAAAATATCGTTCCTATATAAAGCTCTAAGCCTAAAGCCCATGCAACTCCTGGTGTATTCAAAATAAGATTACCTATATTTAATCCTAAAATTTGAAATAAAAATAGCTGAGAAACACAAAATCATAAAAATCCAATACTTTTTATATCCAAACCTATAAAGAAATAAATAATAAACAATATTAATATCATGTATGGAATAAGTAACCTAATCACCTTCCAGTAAACAATTTATTTAGATAATCACTTGTTTTTCCTACTACTTCTTTTTGTGTTATTACAAAGGCACTTAAAAACAAAGAAAAAATCAACTGATAGAATAAAAGAAACTGGCATACCACCTATTTTATTTTATGACAAAAATGACAATTCCTACTAAAATTGCAGCAAGAAATCTAATGCTTTTCAATACTTGAAATTTTCATATTTTTATATGATAATTTGATACTATCTATAATTATCATATATTCTCCTTTCTTTAATTCTATATTTTGCTATTTACCAAATTCCTCTTTAACAACTTCCAACACTCTTTCAAAATACATGATGCATGTCATAGTATCTGTAATCAGCTAATCTTCCACCAAAAATAACATCTTCTGCCAATTCCTGATATAAAAATCTCAGCATCTCATTGTTTACTGGATAATAAGGCTCATCTCCCAGTTTCCATCTCTGCTGGATATTCTCTAGTTATAACAGTTTTAGGATGTTTTCCAAATTCAAAGTGCTTATGTTCTATTATTCTCGTATATGAACTTTCTTTCATTGTAGTTTACTACTGCATTTCTTTGGTGATTTTCTTCATCTAAAGTTTCATGTTCAAATCTTAAGCTTCATATTCCAAAACTCCCATATTGGTAATCAAAAATATTGATTCATCATTCCTGTAAATACTATTTTTATCAACTTTTGCAGCAATTCTCCTTTTATCAAAATCAACATTCAACTCTACATCAATTCCTTCTAATAACTTATCAAAAATTACATTGTATCCACCTTCAGGAATTCTCGATATTTATCATTAAAGAAGTATTATCATAGTATATCTTACAGGTCTTTTAATAATAAATGCCGGTAATTGGTGCATCGTCTTCCCCACTGTTTTTCAGTATATCCCTTTATAAGTTTTTCATATATATCTTTTTCCAACGAGGGAAAGTGCCTGTTCTTCTAAATTTTTGGGCTCAGTTATGTTACTTTCCTTTTACTTATTTTTCTATTTTTCTTTTGCTTCTCCTGACGTAACTACTCCCCATAATTTATTAAATGTATTCATATTAAAAGGTAAATTATATATTTCACCTTTGTAGATAGCTATTGAGAATTTATATATTATTAAATGTACAGAACTGATTTACATAATCCCAGACTTCTTTATTACTTTGTGTATGAAAAAATATGCTCCATATTTATGAACATTAATACCTTCTACTTTTTCACAATACATATTTCCACCCTGTATGACTTCTTTTTGTCAATTACTAAAACTCTTTTTCCTCTTTTTGGCTTCGTACGCATACTGCTCCAAAAAGGACCCTGCCCCTACTATTAAATAATCATATTTCATTATTTTCTCCTTCCTTATTTGCCATTTTCTTCTAATTCTAAATATTTTTCCAAAAATCTATATTTTGAATTTATAAAAATTCTCCTGATAGTTCTTATTTATGAAATTAAAATAGTATTTTATCATTCTTTTTGCATATTCAAAAGCTAATTTTTATAGCTTTATTTTAGACATTTCAGAAAAATAAGCTTTCTGTAGAAAATATCATAATTCAATACTTTTTGTTTTTTATAAAAATTTATTGGTCTTGCAGCAAATCCTAGTTGTGCAATTCCAAATTCTTTTATAAAAGCTTTTTGGAATTAAATAACCATTGAAAGATAATAATCTTAAAATTTTAAATAATTTATTTTTATCATTTTTATCTGAATTTGATGATAAATGTCTTCAGTTTATATTCTTCAATTAAATTCCATATAAAAATCCATTTTTAGGATTTAATTTCATTAGTTCTCCATTTAATTCTTCAGGATTAGTATCTTTCACTTACACCTTTAGAAAAGTCTTTTTAGTGCTCTTATAACTAATTTTAGCAGAATTATGGTTTAAATACATTATACTTCTTATAAATTTTTGAAGTCAGGGTATCTTATATTATCTTATAACCCATTTTTAGTATACAAAGCATTAACAACCAGCATATTTCTCAAAAGATAATAGTTTTTCACTAACTGATAGAGTATTTCTTATAGAAAGGTTCATGCCAGACATTTAATCCATTAAGATTTATTATTTTTGATTCATTTCTTTATTGTAAATTCTACATCATCCCCTCTAAAAAACATGGAAAAGGATAGTTATTTTTCCTATTATATCTACAGAGAAACAGCTGAACCAATTATCCTGCCGTTCCATTAGCATACTTCTCTCTTTTTCATTCATAAGAACTTTATATACATCAAAAAGGTTAACATTATGTTTAAACGGAGTAAAGAATCTTCCTCTCCAGCTGGCATAACTTTCATACTGTATTTCAGGATGATCTAAGGAGCATATGAACCCTGCTATAAAATAGTTATTGAATTCTTCTAATTCCAGAAAACTTTTTCATTCTCTCTAAAACTCTGAAATCAAATATTATATCATCGTCCATTAAAAGTATATGAGATATTTTTCTTCATGATTATATTTCTGAATTTCTATAATTCCTCTAGTAAATCCTCCCTGCTCCACCATAATTTTTATTTTTAAAGAAAAATACATTTTTCTATCCTCATACTCTAAAGTTTTTCCATTATCGACAATAAACATTTTGTATGAATCTATCTAAATTCTCATTCTCATACTTATTCAGCATTCTTTTCAATATATTCTTCTCTTCTGAAAGTACATATGGTTATTCCCACGCTTATTTTATTTTTACTACATTGTTTCCTGTCTGATAGGATGTTTCATACAGAATCGTTTCTCCTTCATATGAGAATATTTCAAAATAAAATATTCCTTCATATTTATTTATATTTTCTATCTCGAATAGCTTTTCACTTATTTCTTCTTCTCTAATATCAATCGTTTTTATAATTTTTTCGACGAAATCATATCCAGATAGATATTTATTCTTTATAGTTAAAGCACAGTTTCCTTTTAATTTTTAAATGTAAAATACAAAGTATGTTAAAGCTGGTATCCATTTATCAACGGAAAAACCATTGAAATATGTATCAAATGATACTTTGATTTATCTGAAATTATTAATTTATTTCTAAATACACTAATCAAATCTTTCGACTTCTGAGTAGTACAACTCTTTTTGCTTTTTCACCCTAAATTTTCGTTTTGAAACAATATTTTATATAATCTTTTCATTTTAATTACCTTTCATTATTGTCCTTATATATCTCGTACTTTTATTATTATAATTTCTCTCAATTCTTTTTAACTCCATATAAATTATCTATATCATATAATTTAAAATAGCCAGAACCATCATTTAAATCATTCTGTTTCAAAAATAATACTCTCTCTGTCATATATCTTTTTCGTAATTTGATAAAAATCTCGTTCTAAATAATAGGTTATTTAAAGTATTCTCAAACTTATGGTATATTTTTCCATCCAAGTATCTTAGAAAAAGATATATCTATTTAATTTTCTTAGTCTATCTTTCTCATTTCCACAAAACTCTATCAAATCTAGTATCTCGGAAAATATTACAGGTTTTCCTATTTTTGACCAATCTATTATCGTAGAAGATAATGTGGAAAAATAAAATTCTTCTTTGGGATAAAACTCTTTTCGATGTATTTTCATCATAATAGAGATTAATTATATTCTATCACTTCATCCATTATTTCTTTTTTATAAAAACTTCCTTCCAGTTGTAGATCTTTCAAAAAGTGTAGTTTTTCCAATTTTATTTCTTTTCATTTTTCAAGCTGAATATCATTTATGGCTAAAAACCTGGCCACCAATCGATATTATTCCTGTTTACTTTTCTTAGGTGAAAACCAGCATCATGACTACTATGTAATCATAAGCTCCCTTTTTACATACATGTCATTAGAAGAGTGAAATAATACATAATCAAATTTAATATTCTTTTTGCATAATTATAATTTGAAATATGAGTACTAATTATATTTCCCATTTTGTAAACCAGATTTTCAGGATTTAAGTAGACATTTTCTATATTTTTGTAATTTTTCTATTTCATATTTTTCAAAAATAACTCTTACTTACATGCAATATAAAACAGACATTTTCTAAAATATTTAAAAATTTTCTATCTGATCAATAATTACATCTGGTTTTTCATGTACTGCAAGAGAAACTAAGATTCTTTTCATCATATCCTCCATATTATTTTTAAATATTCTTTTCTAAATAATTTTCATCAAAGCTGATAATATCTTCCGGTGTCCCCAAAACAATAAAAATCTTCCTTATTTAAAATTTCAGCCTTTATATTACTGTTTATTAAATATGAATACATAGGAGCTATATATGTTTCCTATATATTATTTCTGTTTATTTTCTTTATATATTTTCTCAAAAATCAGAAAAATATTTAAAATAATATAGTCCTATTGTTCATAATCAGATATTGGTATTTTTCTGTTATTTCTATTACATGTTTTCTTCATCCAATTTTTGTAAAACTCATTTACTTTCACCATTTGTTTTAAAACTGGAATAAATCCAGCAATACATCTAAGCATATCTTTCTATTATATATTCCTTTATATAAGTGTCAATATTATAAATTACAATATCATCTTCTCCATTTATACTAGCTTCCATTACTGTAGAGGCTTGTCCTCTCAGTCAATTTATCAATTCCTATTACCTCATATTTTTCTATTCCTAAAGATGTGACATTTTTCTTTAATAGTCTTCCTGAATTATCAGACTTTTTGACAATAAAAATAAATTCTTCTGAAAAATCTGATAATGATAACATCGACCACTCAAATAATGTCTTATCTCTTGCAACTATTTCATATTTACTTTTATTCCTATTTTTAAATCTAGAACCTTCTCCTGCCATAGTTATTATTATTTTCTTACTATTCTTCTCCTATTAATTTTAAAATTTCTTCATAGAATTTTCTAAAAATTCTTTTTGGTCTTACTGCTCTTATCATCTATGTAAAAACCATTCACACCACACCATGGTTTTCCAAAATGAATTTCATCATAAGGAATGTCATGTTTTTCTAACCATTCAAACAAAATTTTTCCTGTATTCTTTATAATTTGCCCCACATTACCGCTATATGTGTTCATTTGTCTCTTGAAAGTATACAAAAATAATATAAAAAGCCTTTTTCCTTATACTGTTTTAATTTTTCTACCATATCATGTTTAGGCTCCACTTCTAAATATGTCTGATCTTTCTTCTTATCTCACATAATGTCCCATCAATATCAAAAACTAAAAACATTTTCATGAGTTATCATTCATCTTCCTCCTTTAAAAATTTATTAATCAATACCTAAACTCTATCATTAATAATTGTCTGTCATAGCTATCACTATGTAACGGAACCATACTTAAAAATAATAGACTTTATAATTTGTATTTTCTTTTTGTCTATACCATATTCTTTTTAACTTTTCATAAAATAGATTCTTTTATATCATCCTGTTTTTGGTTGTAAAAATTCTATAATTTATTTCTTTACCTGTTAAATTTACTTCAAATAAGTCTTCAACAATCAAATCATATTTTATTCAAATCTATGCAATAATTTTGCAAGTTCATAGTTATTATCTCCATATATTCCATAACTCAAAATTTCTCTTGGATCTCATCAACCTTACTATGTTATTCCTATTGTCATACAAAATATTAGCGAAAAATAATCTCCATGTATGATATTATAATTTTCTGTATTGAGTAATCCATAATTATATCTTTTTAATCTAAGTAATATAAAAATTTAAACCTTTTTGTTCTTTCTCATTTATTAAAATAATATCCTGAAAAACATTTCAAATTTCTTATTATCTCTTAACTGTTCTAACCTATCTAGTAGTTTTTGTAATACATATCTAGTAAAAGCATTTCTTATTTCTTCTTTTTCTAACTTCAAATTATATTTTTAAATTCTAAATTTATTTCAGTAACCTATTAAATATTTTTCTCCCATCCATTTAAGCTATAATCTCCATATACATATAATTCATGTAGAGTACTGTAACTATAATATTCCATTGAAATATACGGATTTTTCATACGATAAACTATAATCAAATATTCTTGGTGAAAGATATTCTAAATTTTTGGTAATTTTAAATACCACTGTATTTTCTTTAATAAGTTTTTCTTTTATGCTTACTTTTACTAGAATTCCTCTATCAACTTCTATACTATTAAACTCTCTTGCATCTACTTCTTTGTTTCTTTTAAATTATAATAATAATCGTAATGTCCATAATCTTCCCATTCTTTACTAGTACATCTATTAGTTCAATAGAATTATTTTTATAAAAACTCTTCTCTATACACTTATAAAAACTATCTATGTCTCTTTTCTTCTTCAAAAATTATTTTCTATAAATTTTGATAAAAATTTTAAAAATTACTGTAATTTATAAAATTAAATATCCCTATTAAAACATCATATTTTTCTTTATATTGCAAAATCTCTGTTATTTTTAAAATTTTTATTTTAAATCAAAAGTAGTCTATCTCTCTGATTCTTCAATCTGTGTATACAGATATGTATTTTTATTTTGAATCTCAGTTAAATTACCAGAATAGTATGTGTCAGCAAAATTTATAGTCAAATTTTTATTTCCTGCTTATTTAAACTTTTTCTAATGCTTTTAAAATACTGTAACCAATATCTTTCAATTCATCAATTTCAAAAACATTGATATTCATTTTTATTTTTAACAACTTCACTTATTAGTTCAACTTTTTCTTTTTCCCTGTTACAATTATTTTATCATACTTATTTTTATTATTCTCATAAATTATTTCCAATAATGTTTTTCCATTTACTGGAATCAAAGAACTTGGGATTTGACCAAATAAATTTCTCATCTCATCACTAACTAATTTTTGAACTTAATATTAATAAAACATTCATTTATTACTCCCTTTTAATTAATTTTTTATAAATTTCACATACTTCTTTTTACTTCTCCAATCATTTTAACCTCGCCCTTTTCTAACCACACAACTCTCTATCACATAATTCTTCTACTTGTTGTATAGAATGTATACAAACAATACACTTGTTCCATTTTTCATCATTTCTTGATTTTATTTTTCACATTTTTCCTGAAAGTGAAAAATCTCCTACTGCTAAGATTTCATCTGCTATAAGTATATCAGGTTCTACAACCGTTGCAATAGAAAAATCCTAATCTGGCATACATTCCAGAAGAAAAATTTTAAAGGAGTATCTAAAAATATTCCAGTTCTGAAAATTTCACAATTTCATCAAATTTATTTTCAATAAATTTCCTATCTGTATCCCAACACAGTTCCATTTAAGAATATATTTTCTCTGCTGTAAGTTCAGGATCAAATCCTGCTCCAAGTTCTGATTAATGGAGCTATTTTACCATTTATTTGGGTAGTACCTTCTGTTGGTTCCAATACTCCAGCAATTACTTTTAAAAGTGTACTTTTTCCCTGATCCATTCAAACCTATTATTCCTAATATCTCGCCTTTTTTAAATTTATACTTATATTTTTCAATGCCCTAAAATTCTTTAAAAAGTTCTCTTTTTAACAGCTTTTATAATATACTCCTTGAATGAATGTATTATTTCTGAACTCATATTAAATCGCATTGATATTTTATTAACCTTAACTATGTCACTACTCATAATTCCTCTTTTCTATAATTATATATATGTAAAATAAAATTTTTCTGATTTTTATACATATATATACCTAAACTTAAAGACATTAAAACTATTAAAATACATATTAAATGACTTTGTAATACTGAATTTTTACCATAATAATATATTTCTCTAAACATTGAAACAAAAATAATATAATGGGTTATAATCTATTAGAAATTTATATTGTTCAGGAATTATTTCTTTTTGGATAAAAAACAAAGGTGTAAGATAGCTTAAAGCTGTAATTAAAACCCCATATAAAATGAAACATATCTCTAAAATAAACCGCTATTGTTGATAATAAAAGTCCTATTCCAAAACAAAAACAGAACATAAATAACTGGTATAATTCCTAAAACATAGATAACTTAAACTGAACATTTGTTATCACAAGCATTAAAAATAAACCTGGTAATGATAGTACAAAGTTTACACAACTTGAAAGAACTCGCTAATGAAATATATATTTTGGAACATACACTTTTCTTTATTAATGAATTATTTTCAAGTATTGATCCCATTGCAGTATTTGTTGCTTCAACATAAAATTAAAAATCAATTGTCCTGTCAATAAATATACAGGAAAGTTTTCAATCGCAAATTTACTGAAGAAAAAGACCATTGCTGTAATTAACATCGTAAAAAGGATTTAACATACTCCACAATATTCCCAATACAGATCTTTCTATATTTTTCTTTATATCTCTCTTTACAAGTTCTATTAGTAAATCTCTATAATTATAGAGCTGTATCATGTTTATTTCCTCCTATGTCTAAAATACTTTTCCCAAAATTCAAAATGAATGATAATATTGTGTTTAAAAATTTTTTCCTTATATTATTAAAATCGAAATATAAATTGATAATTTTAATATTTCTATCTGATTTTTAAAAATTATGTTGTTGCTTTGACAGAATTATTAACTCCTGATGATATTTATCAGGCTCAATTTCGTCAAAAACTTCTAGTCCTTTTTATATCTTGAAGAGCTTTTTCATCATAAAAGTTTCTATTTTTCGCATTTTTAGAATATTATTTCCACATCTTAATATAATATTTTTCCCAAAAATCTAACTTACTATAATTTATCTTATCCGTTAAAAATTTGTCATTATATTATTTTTCTCACGGTGTAATAATAAAGATAAGGTGAATATTTCACTAAAATCTTCATGCCACACCGAAAGACCATTTAAATTTATTATGTTAGAATTATTTCTGAGCGAATATTCTACATCATCTCCTTTTATAAAAAAATGGTGAAGGTAATCCCTACATTATCTACTGAAAAACAACAAAACCACCAAGCAGCATACTTTAACTTGATTTTTCTTCTTTTCATTAATCAAAACTTCTTTTTCATTTGTTAAATTTTTTATTTTTCCTATACTTACATTGCGATATTTTTTCCATATACCTACTTTTTCACATTGTATCTTAGGCTTCTCTTTTTATAAGCATACTTCCACCAATAAAATATTCTCTATATTCTTTTTAAAATTATTAAAAACTCACTAATCTTTCCAAAATACTCTCTTCTATTTCTATATCATCATCCATCAATAATATATGAGTAGCTTTATCTCTAACAGCTTCTATAATCACCTCTTGTAAATCCTCCTGCTCCACCATAATTCTTATTTTTAAAAATTTTTACATTTTTCTGGGGTTTGTAAAGACTTAAAAGTTTTGAGCGTTATCTATTATATAGACTTTCATTCTGTTTTTAATAAAAATATTATCCTAGAAAAGAATCTAAGCTTTGTGCATATGTCTCTTTTTATAAGTACATATTATTAATGCTAAATTTACTTATTTTTGATTAATATATGTACATTTTCTGAAATATAATCTATTTTTGCTTATTTTTATTTAAATATTTTTGTCTTCTATTTCAAAATATATTATGCCTTTTTATTTCCCTAAATTACAAATTTTCATATACGTTATGTTCTTTTTCTTATAGTTTTTATTTCTATTATTTCTATTTTATTTTTCACTAATTTTTATTGTAAACTTTTTATGTTAAAAGTTTCATCATAATTTTTAGATTTACTTTTATTAATAAATTTTTAAATTTGTATATTTTTCCCCATTTTTCAATAGAAAAGAATTAAAAAAGTATCAAAACTACCCATTCTCCTTTATCTCTCATATATAATTCTAGGTCTATTTTCAGAAGGAAAAAGTACTCTCTGTAATATCATTTTATTCCTCTTTATTAATGTATGATATTTTTCGTAATCCATGTAGTGACCACTGCAACAAATAATACAATGATTTTATAATTCCTAATCTTTCAATTTTATAGTATACTTTAAATTGAGGTAAAATCATTTTTATATTTCTTTTGTTATACCATTCTTATGTATTCTATATCTAGCTAAAATTTCTGGATTAGCATATCCAAAATCAATGTTTTTAAAATTTTCAGCCAATAAACATAGTCATCTCTATACTGCTCTAATGATTCTTCAAAATAGTACTTTTCCTATTTGTTTTAGTATCGTAAAGAGAAGTTAACATTCCTATTGGTAAAAATTTAAGTATATCTTTATAACTCACCTTTATCTTTTTACAATATAAGGATTTAGTATTTCTTTATTATTTTTCATCTATCATATAGTAAGAACAGTACACTAAACTTGCTTTATTTGCTTTTTAAAAATTTCATTTGTTCTTCAAGAAAATTATTTAACCATAAGTCATCGCTATCCAAAAATGCTATATCTCCTTGAGCTTGTCTCAAAGTCTTTTATTCTAGTATATGCTGATCCTTTATTTTTCATAAAGTTTGATTAATTTTATTCTTTTTATCATTATAGCTTTTATTATTTCTATGCTTTTTATCTTTTTGAACAATCATCTACGATTAACAATTCCTCAATTTTTATAAGTTTGATTTAAATTGTATCTATGCTTGTCTTTTATAAATCTTTCTCCATTATAATTAGGCATAATTATACTTATGAGTTCCATTTCTCCCCTCCTCAGTATTTTTGATTTTAACTATTTTCCTTTCCTGAAGCAAACAGCTTTTAGCCGTTTTCATAACAACAAGTACATCAAGTATTAAATCTGATGTTTTAAATAGTATAAATCATATTCAAGTTTTCGCATCTTCTAAATTTTTCTCCATATGGGAACATAACTGAGCCTATCCGGTTATTCCTGGTTTTATAAGATGTCGTAAATTATAATAATTTATCTGCTTTTTCGTATTCTTTAGCTAATATGTCCCATTCTAGGACGCGGGACCTACAAAACTCATTGTTCCTTTTAGTATATTCCAAAGTTGAGGGTAATTCATCATATTCTTGTTTTTCTCATAAATTTTCCAAATTTTGTTACTCTAATATCGTTGTCTAAGTAGCATTTTAGATATTTACTTGGATCATGTCATCTTCATACTTCGAAATTTATAAACTTTAAAAGGCTGCATATTCTCACCTATTCTTACCTGCTTAAATATTACTGGTCCTTTTGATTTCAAATTTAATAATTATTGCGGTTATTAATGCTACTGGGGATTATGATTAAAAAGTCAAAGTTAATATTAAATCCATTCCACGTTTTATATTTTTGCATTTCATTATTTAAAAATATCAAATCCATTCGATTCAAACATACCACTCTTCGTTTATTTTTATCTATATCAATTTTCTTTTGAATATCTTCATTAAATTCTTCATAATTTATTATTTTTCAAACCATTTGCTTTTAAATCAAAAGTCGTTTTAAATATTTCTTAAAATCTGACTGTTCATATCTTTTTACAATCACTAAAATATCAATACTCAGAAATTATTTTCTCCATTTCATCATAATTTCCAATTAGATATTTTGTTACTCTACTTTTATTGATTGTACCCAATATAGTTATAATCAAAGTATTTATAATATCTTCCTGAATATTATATATATGATTTGAGTCCAAATATTAATACATTTCGCTTTTTCATATAAAGAGAAACACATAATTCTTCTAAAAATCACTTGAAAAAGAATAATAATACAAACACACACATTGATACGCTTTCCAGAAAGCATAAAGACATTATGGATTACGTCAATTCCTAAATTTTATAATACATCTTTTAGTCTGAAGCGTTCAGCATAAAAATCTAACTGTCCAAATAAAAATTTATGAATATGAATAAAATAAATGAAATTTGTTAGATATTTTATTACATAATCATATTTATCCAACAAAAAGCTATAGATTATATACAGGATAAATATATATAATAAACGTATATAAATATTCTTATTTAATTTCATAATTATTCACCCTCACTGGCAAATTATACTATAATTTTTCAGAAAAATACATTTAATATTTTCATTTTTAATAAAATTAAATTAAAAATATGTATTTTTCAATAAATATAAATATTAACACCACGAGTATAACATATTTCAATATCAAATTCAAGAGAGTTTTAAAAATTCTCATCTATTTAAAATAGAAATGTTATAATTCAAAAATAAAATAAACATGAATTATTTTTATATACAATTTTAAATTTTTTTAATATTGAAGATTGAGAATAAAATTTACAATTAAAAATAAAAATTTAAATTGATTTTTATGAGTAAATTGTTATAAAATATGTTGAGATTATTTTTAAAATTTAAAAATAATGGATTAATAATAAAAGGAGAATAATAATGAGAAATATTTTATTTGGTATAACTTTTGACTATATTAGAGGAAATGTAGTATTTTGCATCCAGCAACAATCAAATTGAAGTAAATAATGAGCAAATTGAAATTCAAGAGATAACAACAGAGAAAATTAATAAAAATAAAAATTCCTGAAAACAAAAACATCAGAGAAACAACTTAAAAAGTAATATAATTTCTAAAAATCAGAGGGAAAGAGTGGAAATTAGTTTGGAATGACGAATTTAATGGAAATAAATTAGATAGTTCAAAATGGGCTTATTGGGAAAATGAAATCCTTGGCATGCTGCGAAAATTACCTTGATGAAAAATGAAACTTAGTAAATATGATTTGATGCAAACACTACTACCTAAGAGACAATGTTAAAAGTTGAAAATGGAAATATGATTATAACATTAAAAAGAAAAATGATAGTAAATATAGATGGTTGTGGAAAGAAAAATTCTTTTATAGTTCAGAGCAATACATAAAGAAATATCTATAATGTAAAAATATGGGAAAATTGAAATGAGAGCAGCTATGCCAAAAGGAATTGGTACTTGGCCAGCATTCTGGTTATGGCCTGAAGGATATTCCTAACATCTGAAAAATGGCAGAAGGGAGATTGATATTGTTGAAACTTATGGAGATGATATGAGAACGTGTAACTGGAACGCTTCATGTTTTAAAAGATGATAACACATACAAAACATTTGATGGAGATGATTATAAATTAAGTAAATGGCCTAGAGAAAAACTAACAAATTTCAACATATATGCAATTGAATGGAATGATAAGAAATAAAATAGCTGTTTAACAATAAAGTATATAAAAGATTTTCTTTACAAGGAATTAGATAAAAGAGGTCTGCAGAATCCGTTTAATCAACCATATTTCATGATGATAAAATGTGGCTTTGCAAAATAAGACTGGAGAAGACAGGGGATGTGGATTTTCCAACTGAAATGAAAGATTGATTATGTAAGAGTTTACCAAAAACAATAAAATTTCTAACAATACATATTTCAAATTTCTTAAACATTAAACATGGGCTATATTTCTAATTTTTCTTAAAATTATAGCCCATACTTTTATTTTCAACAAAAGCAAATTACATTTTCTGAACATTTGTCTACATTTATTCATATATTTTAATCAATACAGAATATTCTCAATTTTTCAAAATTTTAGTAATGAAAATTAAATAAATTTAGAGTTTGAGTAAAATAATTATAATATTTGCACAGCAGTTTTATTAAGTGATACCTCTTATAATAAATATTTTTAAAATTATTTAATCATTCAGTTTAATTTTTCTATATTCGACACTAATATAATAATGTTATAAAAGATACTCAAATTTTACAAGCAGAAATTTATTTTTATAGAATAAATATTTGAGATACTCTCATCGTAAACTTCTTATTAATATTTGTTGAAATTTCTTTACTTCATATTATACTTATTCATTAATTTTGAAATTGTCATATCATCTTTTATATCGTCTATCAAATTAAATATTTTTCTCTTGAATCTTTTACAATTTCCTTTTTCTTCTGGTGAGAATTTCTTCCAATACAAATCCAATTGTTTTCTTCTTTTGTTTTTGGGTTTTTCAATTCAAACTTTATTCTCACAAATTCATTTCCCACGTGAGAAAATAATCGATTTTATTCCATTATGTCCGCCAGCACTTCCAGTTTGCTTAATTTTTAATTTTGCCATAGGCATATCCATGTCGTCATAAATCACAAAAAGCTCTGTTTTAGGGTCAATCTTAAAAATCTAATCGCTTCTCCAACAGCTTCTCGCTCAAATTCATAAAAGTTGCAGGTTTTTGGTAAAAACCTTGTCTCCGTTGTAATTAGTCTGTACAAAATCGATTTAAACTTTTCTCTAATATCTGTTATATTTTTCTTTCAAATATTCATCTATAAAAATAAATCCTATATTTATGTCTAGTTAATTTATACTGTTCTCCTGGATTTCCCAAGCCCACTATTAGTTTCATTAAATTTTTCTCCTTTTTCTTTGTTAAATTTTTCTTTTCAAATTATATCAAATTTATAAATGAAATACAAAGATATAATTTTTAAATATACTCAAACTTCTTTAAAAATTGAACTAGGGCGTGTCTGAAAACTCAAAATCAATAATATTTTTAATGATTATCAAATAATATACTCATAATCAATGAGTTGAAAACATTGCTCCCAGTCTGATACAATAAAGAAAAAGCACTGAGGCTTCTATCATGCAAAGAAGATATGAAATATCAGATGAACAATGGAATAAAATAAAAACATATGTTTCCCAAAGCTAAGACAGGACGTCCAGGCAAAGATTTACGCCTGATGTTTAATGCCGTGCTGTGGATTGCCTGCAGCGAGTGCACCTTGGAGAGCCTTCCTGAACGTTTCGGTTCATGGAAGACGGTCTATTCCGTTTCTGCAAATGGCGTGACGAGGGAACTCTGCTTAAAAATATTTGAGCATTTAGGGAAGATGCTGACTATGAGAACTGAGCAGTGACTCTACAGCAGTTAAAGCCCACCAGAGCAGTGCGGGAGCTAAAAAAGGGCAAAAGATTCAGAAGTGAATCAGCACATCGGGAGAAGCTCAGGAGGAAGGACAACTAAGATCCATGCAGTTGTTGATGGACTTGAAATCCGCTGTACATAAAACTTACTGCAGGACAGATTCATGACAGTACGCAAAAGCAATTAAAAATATTGTCGCAGCTAAGCATAAAAGGCAGCATACTGGCAGACAAGGCATACGGGACAAAGGGAAGTTCGGAAGTATATAAGAAAACGCGGGGAGAATGTGTAATACCTCCGAAGTCCAATGCAGTGGACAAATGGGAATGCGATTACCATATCTACAAGGAAAGACATCTTGTGGAATGTTTTTAATAAGCTTAAACAGTTCCGCAGAATAGGGACGCTATGATAAGCTGCAAACACGTTCATAAATTTTATTATATAGGATGCATAATGATCTTAATAAAATAAATTTAAGTAATCATTAAAAATATCATTGATTTTTGAGTTTTTCAGACACGCCCTAACAAAAACAAATTTAGAGTTCAATAGAATAATTATCATTTTTAAATTTAATTTTTAAAGTAATTAGCCTTGTATATTCACTATTGTTCAATGTTCAATAATTATTATCAGCTTTCCTTTACAAAATTCCACATTAGCTTCATTTGATAAATCACATTGCTTACAAAGCCTAGAACTTTCCCTTTTCACATCAATCTTATCTGTTTCAAATTTAAATCCTTTCAATGTTAATTTTCCACTTTTTCACTAATTGGAATAATAGAAAATCCATATCCTTTTCTTATAGAACAAAAAGGCTTTTCCATAAAAATTTCTTCATTTTCCTGCAAAAACAAGATTTTTATACTTTTCCATTATGAAATAAATTGCTCAAAGTCATATCAATTCGTTTCCCAAGCCCACCAACAACAAATATTTTCTCAACAAAATTCTTATTTTCCGAAAATTTTATTAATTTCTTTTCAAAAATCAGCTCAAAAATCTGTAAAAATCCTTGTCTTTTGGGGAATTTTTATCAAAAATATTCTTTACTTTTATAATATTCCAAAAACTTTTTTTCTCAATCGAATCCAGATCTCCAATAATCATTTCTGGCATTTTTCCATATTTAAAGGCAAAATTTCGCTCCTCCATCCGCACAAAAAAGCAAACTGCATTTTTCCGAAACAAGTTTATCCATAAATTCCTGCGAATACTTATATTCACCATTTAAAAATTACATATTTTTCTCCATTTTCTCCCTTCAAATCAAGAAATATACTCAAACCTATTTTAAATTAAACTGCTAAAATTATATAAATTTAGGTTTGAGTAAAATAGTCATAGCTTTTGAGTTTAGTTTTTAAATAAGTTTTTACCATACAATATATTTATTATACTGTTTTATCTGATTATTTACAAGATTGTAAAAAAATTCCTTTAAATTTTCAGGAATCTTCAAAAATAACCTTAAATCCTCCATATTCACTATGTTTCATCATAATTTTACCATTATGGACATCAATAATTTGCTTTTACGATAAGAAGTCCCAAACCGTGCCGCTGCTCTGTCGTATTTTTTTATCACAAACCATATAATGTGGGGCATTATTGAGTTTTTCAGCTCTTTGTCAGAAACTCCTGTTCCATTATCTTCAACGCAAATTATGCAATTTTTCATCTTCTTTTACTGATATATAAATTGTACATCCATTTTTCGTTGTGATTAATGCTGTTTTGAATTAAGTTCGACTAAAAGCTCGTTTTATCAAATTACTATCGATATTGGCAAAAGCAAGATACAAAGTTCATTTTTCGTCTTCCATTCTATCGGAAATTTTTCATCGATATCCATGTTCAAAAATCAACGATTACTTGCCTAACTACTGCTACTACATTTTCTTTTTCTGCTCAAAAAGGCTGCATATTATATTCTAACTTTTGAAGCAAGGTTCAAATCATTTATTAAATTTTTTTATACGCTCACTTTGTTTCAAAATGACAGAAAGCTTTTTATCCGTTTTCATCTGATAAATTTAAAGATGTTTTCAATTGACTTGTGAGCCCATTATCATTGATAGTGGAGTACGAATATCGTGAGAAACTCCTGCAATCCAGTTGGCTCGTGCCGTGTCTTTATTTCTGCAATTGTTCCTTTGATTTTTGCAAAAATTTCAGAAGTTTTATTTATACTTTTTGCAAGTTCTGACAAAACGCCTTTTTTTCTTTCACATGTACAGGCGTATCTTTTAGGCAAATTTTGTATGCCTTTTATTATTGGATTTACAGAACTTAAAAGTTTAGAGTTGGAAATAATGTATATTAAAAAAATATAAAAATTATGTTTTAGACAAAAAGTATAAGTAAAAAATTTTTGGAATATTTTTGACAAGTCCGTATTTTCCAGTTGGCTACTGGGTATTTCCAATAACTATTTTTAGGATAGCCTAGCACGAGTAAATTATTTTCAACTTTAGAAGTGAAAACAGGATACTTTTTATATAGGCATGTGAAAAATATGGCAATATCAGATATTGAGTATTCTTTTGGAATATCATCAGGTAAATTGTCTGTTTGCCATATAACTTTTCTTTTTGAATCGTTGTCAATCAAGATTGCCCATATATTTTGTTTTTAAGTCAGCAGTCATTTCGTCAGGCAAAGTGTATTTACCATTTTCAAATTTTAACATATCTGCTACTTTAAAAGTATAGTTCATGGGAGGATTTTTGACACATATTTAAGAATCCATAATCCGTATAAAAAAATATTTAAGAATAGAAGTAGGACAAAACTTAATATTAAGGTTATTATAAAACGACGTATTAGTTTTTAGTATGCTTTTTCATATCATTTTCCCTCCACAATTAGTTTGTAGCCTAATCCTTTCATTGTTATTAATGACACAGGATGGGAAGGGTTAATTTCAATTTTTTTCTCTAATACGTCTTATATGTGTCATCAGTGAATTTGTATAAACATAGGCATTTTCACCCCATACAGCTTCACACAATGTATCAATGGTTACAATACGTCCTGCGTTTTCGGTAAAGAGTCTGTAATAATTCATATTCCTTTGCAGTTAACGGTATATTTTTATTATCTTTTATAATTTCTCCACGTGAAAAATCAATTTGACAGCCATTTAAATTTACAATTGGACTTTCTTTTTTGTAAGTTCGCCGCAAAATAGCAGTAATTCTGAATAAAAGCTCTTTTGGCAAAAAAGGCTTTACAATGTAGTCATCCGCCCCTAATCCAAAGCCCTTGAATTTATCCTCATCCTCTCCACGTGCTGTAAGAAATAATATTGGATAATTACTGGTTTTTCTCAACTTTTCCAGTAATTCAAAACCGTTTCCATCTGGAAGCATAACATCCAATATCGCTAAATCAGGCTGTTTTTCTTCAACGCATTTCATAGTTTCCTTCACACTTTTTGCAGTCTGTATATTTTTATACTCGTAATCAGCTAAAATTGATATAGTCATATCTAAAATTTCCTGCTCATCATCAACAATTAAAATACATTTATTTGTCAAATATTTTTCAATCATTTCAAAAATCTCCTTTCTATTGCTATTTAAAAATTTTTATCAATTAATTATAGCATATAAATTAATTTCAGTTTTTTTATTTTTTTAAAAAAAGTAAGGTAAATGTAAAGTAGAGAGAATGTTATCGTAAGGTTGATGTGGTAATATATGAGTGTAGGAAAAGGGAAGGAAAGTATAAAATAAATATAAAAAATTTAATAGATGAGAGGAAGATTATTATGAAAAATGGAACTAATAAAAAAATTAAGTGATGATGTTTTTGCAGATAAAAAACAACATTTAATGGCTAGCAGAATAGCATTAATTATGAGCGTAGTACCTATTTTAAGTCAAATTATGTCAATATTTAAGGTAAATTATGTAATAGCGCATATGTTTGGTGCAGTAAATGCCTTGTATTCTATGTTCTTTCGTGTTATCTGTTTTATGTATAAAAAAATCAAAAAAATCGTAATTTTATGAATGTTTGCTCAATAATAATAAGTGGATTTTTTTATGCTTGTTGTTGCAGTGTTGATGGTTATAGGTTTAATTTATACTATTGCTTATGTAGTAAAACACTAGAAGAATTAGGAATTTTTGCATAATATTATTTTCAAATATTTGAAATTTCATAATATTAAAGATGAAAAATCTGATTAGATAAAAGAAGGCTGTCTCATAAGGTTAATTTTATGAAACAGCCAATTTTATAAAAATCTTAATATCTCAAAAACTCAACTTTTTCATATCATAAAAATTCTCCAAAATCAGCAAAAGCTCTTCCCCGTAATCCCTAATTTTCCGCTTCCCCATTCCCCTTTAACTGCGAAAAGTTCTTCAATAGTTTTTGGATTTAGCCTTTGCAATATTCGCCAAAAAGCTGGTTTGAAGCGATACGATATAGGGTGGATAACCCAACAGTTGTGCTTCTCCTGACTCTCCATTCCTTTAATATCTTGTACAGTTCCATTTCATCTTCTGTCAAAGATACTCCATATAATTTGGGTTAGTTAACCTCTTTAAATTCTTTTTACATCTTGTGTAAAAATTATCTTTTCTCTAGATTTTTTATCTAAATTTATCTGCCTTTTTCACACTCAACAAAAAGCCGTCCAGTAATATTTCCTCAATTTTCACCAATTCAGCCTGATACTTTTCACAATCTGGACATCTTTTAATACTCCTTTCCAGCTTTTCTCCTGCTCAAATTCTTCCATCTCTCTCATCAAATGGCAATAGTTACAATTTTTAACACCTCAATTTCCCCCTTTTTGTTTCATTTTTAATCCGATACTTAGCAATCTTAAGATTGAATCTATCTTCTACTTTCTCAAAACCGCTCATAATCTTTCTCAGCTTTTGTACGATTTTTATTTGGAAATATCAACAATTTCCTTTTTCTTCCAGTGTTTTTATTTTATCTCTCAAGATTACACTAATTGCCACACTCTTCATTCCTGGCAACACTCCTGCACCTTGATAAATATCAAATAGTTCCACTTTTTCTATTTTTTGTCAACTTTCTGGATTGTTTTTAAATATCTCCAACTAAAGATTTCTTCCTTCATAACGAATGCAAAAAATCTCTTGGAACTGCTGGATATTTTACAATTCCTTGATAATTTACCTTTCTTACCGATATATTTTCTGAATCAAGTCAATGTTAAATTCTCCAACTAGAAACTGATGTTTTTCCTAAAGTCAAAGTTTTTCCAGCACATCTGGATGAATTTCCCAAAACTTCCAATTAATTCGTCCCAACAAATACATCAACTGAACGTCCAGGGATGGAACTGGCTTTGTTCAGAACGTTTTATCATATAGTTATTGAATTTTAAGCTGTGTAAAGATTTCTTCTACAATTCCTTTCAAATCGTAAAAATCATAAGGGAACAGGGTTTTGATTCCACAATGTCTTGTCGTTTTCTCCAGCCAGAATTATTCCCAATTTTCACTTCTTCCTTCGCCAATTCTTCAGCTTTTTCAAAAGTTCTGCTCACTTCAAAGAATCTGATATTTGAGACATTTCTATTCATATTGTCCTTTGCATTTTTGACAAGGCTATAAAGCAATGTCGGACGCAATGTTACAAAAATCTTCTATATTGGTTTTCAATACATCAATCAGTTTTTCTCTGTCAACTGTGTATTTTATTTTTTTCCATCGCATCTTTTTGGTACAAAACTGTAGTTGATAACTTCCTTAAGCCCTGCATTTGCTGCAATCAAGTTTTCACCTGTGTAGAAAGTTTTGTTGTGTCAATAACTGGCTGTTTCACTAATATCCAGTTTTGGTAAAAATGTTTTTCGATATTGTCAAAAACCATACATTCTGATAATTTCTTCAAAGTAGTCCTGCTCATTTTTCCAAATCATCACGGTAACTTGGTGCAGTCAATGTCAAATGTTTCCCATTATCTACAACTTCAATTTTCAAGTCTAGTCAAAATTCCAATAACAGTTTCACGAGGAATTACTTTTCCCAACAAAACGGTTCAATCTTTCAAAATTAAAGTTCAGCAGATTTTTCTCATATGGAACAGGATAATTGTCAACTGCTCCGTCAATATTTCTCCACCTGCTACTTCCTGAATCAAATTTTGCAAGTCTATTTATCACATTAATCGCATTTTCCTCGTCCACTCTTCTTTCAAATCTGTATGAAGAATCACTTGATAAAGTCAATCTTCTTGAAGTTTTTCTAACATTTTGCGAGTTAAAGTTTGCCACTTCAACAAAGGATATTTTTTTGTATTTTTCAGTAATTTGTGAATTTTCTCGCCCATTACACCACCAAGTGCTACGGCTTTTCACCCATCCGAAATTACGATATCATCACTATTTAATTCTCTTTCCTGCTCATCAAGCGTAACCAGTTTTTCATTTTCAAGCCCTGCTCTCACAACAATCTTTTCCACCTTCAATTTTATCAAGGTCAAAAGTATGATTAGGTTGATTCAAAGTTCCATCATTATAAAATTTGAAGCATCTACAATATTGTTAATACTTCTAATTCCAATAGATTCTACTCTTTCTCCTTTAAGCCATTTTGGACTTTCCTTAACTGTTACATTTTTAATAATTCTAGTCACATATCTTTTTCGCCAAATTGCTGTCTGCAATTTCAACCGAAATATTGTCAGCCGTTTTTCGCTACTTTCAGTATTTATCACAAAACTAGGATATTTTAACTTCTTTCCGTAATAAGCTCCTAGTTCTCTTGCAATCCCAATATGCGATAAACAATCAGGACGATTTGGCGTGATTTCCAGCTCAAACACAGTATCATTAATTCCCAAATACTCCTTTCATTGGTACTCCAACAGGCGTATCTTGAGGTAAAATCATAATTCCATCAGAATCCTTTCCCAATATTCAGCTCTTCTTCTGAACAAAGCATTCCATTTGATTCTACACCTCTTATTTTCCCTTTTTTTAATAACAAAAGTCTTCAGCTAGTTTTGCTCCAACCTGCTAAAAACAACCTTATCTCCCAGCCTTATGATTAGACGCTCCACATACAACCTGCAAAAATTTCCTTTCCCATTATCCACTTTACAAATCGTCAAATGATCTCGAATCAGGATGCATCTCTTTTTCAACAATATGTGCCGTTACAACATTTTTCAAGTTTTCCCACAGCACCTCGATTTTTCCACTTCCTGCCCAATCATAGTAAGGGCATTCTCCATTTCATTTATTTCTATTCCATCTAAATCTATATACTGTTTTAACCAGTTCAACGAAATCAGCATTCTCCTTATTTTTCTATTTCAAATTATGATTAATCTTTTATTAATAATTGTTATTACTAATTATTTTTCATTTTATTATTTTAGTAACGCAGAGGTATCAGACGCCATCCCTGCACCCTGCTTTGATGCAAAACTTTCTTATAAAAAGAAAAATAGAACTCGCTTTTTAATATAGATATTCTGATTGAATACTTTGTATAATTTAAAATATATTCCAAAAGCTCAGACAGTTCTTTTTCTTAACGAAATTTTTGTACATATTTTGTTATTAAATACAATTTTTCTAATTAAATTAAAAATGTCGTGATTTTTTAAAGAAATTGATTTTACTGATAATAGCGAGTTTCAATTTCATGTTTTCAAAAAATTTCTGACAAGCTGGGATAGTGCTAGACTTTCGCTATTTCTTTATATGCTATATTTTAAATATGTTAAAATACTAGTATTGCGAAATGAAGGGAAATGGCGATTGATTTCTCTTTATGTTTAGAAAAAGAAAAATCATATAATTTTATAAAAAGATATATATTAATCAATATTCTATACTATAAAATTAAATAAAATATTTTTGATTATTTTTATAAATAATTCAGGTTTTTCTATATACTTCATATTTTTGAAAAACTACTCCAGTCTTCTTCTCAATTTGATATTTTTTTATTGTTCTTATTTTCTAAAAACCGTAATTTTTCCAATTTCCTTTCCAAAAATAATTTTTCTAAAAGTTTTTCCATTTTGATTTTCCACTCTAATTCCATCTTTATTTAAAAATATATTTATATCTTGACTTTTTCTAAGTTTTTATCCATATTTAAACTAAAAATTTTGTCTTTCATTAAATTATTTTTCTTCAATATCCGAATTTAAAGTCAAAATTATCCTTATTTTTAAATCTTTCATTAAATTCATTCTTTAAAAACAAATTCAACATAATTTTACAAACAATTTTGAAGCCATCCTGTTTAATTTCAAATTTATTGTAATTTTTCTAAATTATTATATTATCTTTATTTTCGACTTCAATAACGAGAAATTCAACATTATCAGAACCATTTTTCAAATTTAAATAAAATAATTTTTCACATCTTCAAAAATATTTTTCTTTCAAGACATCTTCAAAAGCTATTTTCATAAAAATATATTTTCCCAATCTGAACTTTTCTTCCCATTTTTAGCCATAAAAAACTGAATTGGCGCAAAGTGATATAATGAATATTCCAATCCAGAATAAAAACTCAAAATAATTTTTCCCCAGTTTACAAGCGACGAAATTATAAGGAAAAATCCCAAAACAATGCAAATTGTCATAATAAATGTACTTTTTATAATTAGAACTTGTGAAATTCCAGCTTTTTCCAACTGTTTTTCCTAATATTTTCTTTCATCTTTCAAAATTATCTCTTTATCTTTTCTAAATTTTTCCATTCTTACAATTCTTTCATCTGCTTTTATTTATTCCATTTTTGTAAAGTATACTCCCATATAAAATGGACAGCTGTAATAGATGCAGGTACTTCGATTCTTTTGGCTCTTAAAAAATATTCATCTTTTTCCAATGTCTCAATAATTTTTCGTCCTATTCCCTTTCCCTGATATTCAGGCGAGATAAAAATAGTAAATAAAGAACTTTCATCAAGTTTATCCCAATATGGTGCAATTGCGCCACATCCAATAATATTGCCTTTTTCTTGGGCAACATAAAAATGTGTCCACGAAGCTCTTTTAAGAACATTTTCAGGCTGGAAATTATTTACGTGATTTTCTATTGAATCAGCAGAATAATCTTTTATATTTGTTCTCCGCAATGTATCAATAATCAATTCAGATACTTTTTAGCATCCTTTTCTTCAAATCTACGTATTTTCATATTTTTCTCCGCTTTTTAAATTTTGATTTTATAAATCTCTTTCCTATGCCCAATATCAAAAATATAAATTGTTATTTTTTTCATCAATAATTGTAGCTAAAAATTCTGTAATTTCCGACTCTATATCGCCATTTTCCCTTATATTTTGCCTTTGTAGTGCCTTTTCCTTGACTCCGTGGGTTTTTCAAGTTTGCCTAATGTATTTTTTTAAATAATCTAAAAATTAGAAATTGATTTTTTTATCCATTTTTACTTAATTTTTTTTCGCTTTTTCTCTATTTCAATTTTATAATAATTCATTTTCAAAGCCTAGCTCCTTTATTACATCATTCAATGAATAAAAATTTTTCCATCGCTTTCTTCAATCGCCTTTATCTAATTCCTTGGCATCTCTTAAATCTTCCAGATATTCTCTCAATAAAAGCAGATAGCACCTCATTTTCATTTTTCTCCATTTTTCTCTTACTTCTTTTTAAAATTCATTTATTAAGTTTGAATTTACATCAACTGTATACAACATTTTAACCTCCTTTAAATTTTTTGATATACAATAACAAGCAGACCTGTCTGTTAAAATTGATCCAAAAATCTCTCATCATTTTCAAAAATGCTCTCAAAGTCATCAATTCCATATTTTAACATCGTAATTCTTTCAAGTCCCAATCAAATGCAAAATCCTTGATATTTTTGTGGGATCAATTCCAACACCTGAAACTTTTTGGATTTACCATTCCACTTCCAAAGAATTTCAAGCCATCCTGTTCCCTTTACAAACTCTACATCCTTCACCTTTACAAACTCCACATTCTACGTCCATTTCTGCAGAAGGTTCTGTAAATGGGAAAAAAGTGTGGTCTAAATCTTACTCTTCTGTCTTCTCCAAATATTTTTCTTTTACAATATTTTTCCAAAAATCGCTTTAAAAATTAGCAAAAGAAACATCTTTCTCCAACCATAAGTCCTTCCATTTGGTGAAACATTGGTGTATACGATACATCGTAGTCTGGACGGTAAACTTTTCCAATCGAAATCATTCTAAATGGTGGTTTTCTGTCTTCCATGTATCTAATTTGCATTCCAGAAGTTTGCGTTCTCAATACAACTTCATTTTCTTTAATATAGAATGTATCAGTAATTTCCCTCGATGGATGTGTTTTTGGAATATTTAATGCATCAAAATTATATTTTTACATACTCAACTTCAGGTCCATCAACAATGTCAAATCCCATAGAAGAAACAATATCTTTAATTTCCATAACTGTTTTAGTAAGTGGATGAAGCGATCCAACATTAGCTTTTCTTCCAGGCAAAGTCACATCTATTGTTTCATTTTTCAATCTTTCCTGTTTAGCAATTTCCTTCAAGCCAGTTGTAGTTTCATCAAATTTCGCCAACAACACATTTTTTATTTCATTCGTAGTTTTTCCAAACTCAGCTCTCTTTTCTCAGCAGCGATATTTCCATTTCCTTCATTATCGCCGTAAATTCCCCTTTTTTCCCTAGGATTTTTACTCTCAATTCATTCAATTCCTCAAGATTTCCAACTTTATCAAGTTTTTCTAACACTTCTTCTCTCAAGTGTGCTAATTTTTCTAACATTTTTCCTCCCTATTTTTACTTCATTTTGTAATATTCTTTGAATTAACTTTTCATAAAAGTATTATAGCACATTTATTATTAAAAAGTAAAAATAGTTTTGATAATATAAATTTTTCTAAAATTATACGTTCTTGCTAATTTAAATAGTTTGGTATGTGTTATAATGTAGTGATATAATTTTAAATCTGGAGGGATGAGGCTATAAAAGAAGAAGAAAATACAACTGATGAAACAACAAAAGCCATTCATAAAGATGTTGTTAAAAGAGCGACGATGCTAACAAGAAGAAATCATATACTGATTTAGCTGATTTTTAAAATATTGCGGAGATACTGACTCAGAATAGAGAATTTTTAAGCGCCCTTCACACTGGAAATGTGTTTGTGATATGGTGCAAATTTATTGATGAGCACAGTCTGCGATTTCTCATCAACTGGGAAGTGTTAAAACAGGGAGAAGGTTTGTAAAACACTAGAAAAGAAGGAAAAATGCATACTATTCAGAAGATGAACATATAAGCATATCGTAGAAAGCAAGGAATGATACATATTTTTGAGAGATACTTAAATTTTATGGCTATATATTATACATATTTGATTAAGGCATGTTAATTGTCAAACAGCTTTTCCTCTTTAATGTGATTAGAAAGTCTTTTTAATTAGTGAATAGTATAAATTAATACCATCACTCTTAATTTCATTGCTTTTTGAAATTCTTTCGATACTCTTCATATAAGCTGCATTTTCTTAAGTCTACTTTATATTCATCTGCATGAAGCCCATACGCTCCAAATGCAGTTGATAATAATGCCATCTTCTTTTGTTGAACTTCTTCAAATGACCAATGTAGTAGCTTTGTAGGTTTTGTACCCACGAAAATATGAAACCTACAACTCCACCCTGGTTACTTTGCTAAAATGTCAGGGATAACTCACGATTCCTTTTTAAATAAGATTTCATCAGCTTCTGGAGTAGTTGGTCCGTTTGCTCCTTTCCTGTAACGACTTTTGCTTTAATTCCCATCAGCATTTTCAGAAGTGATTTTGGTTTTCTAAAAGCACATGGTGCTAAACACGTCAACTTCCAATTCTAATAATTCAGCATTTGTAATATCTTTTCCGTAACCTTTGTTTGTTAAAATACGTCCATTTTCTTTAAAATCTTTGATTGCAGCTTCCCATGTCAATTCCATTTTCATTGTAAATCAAAAGCTGTGAGAAATTTGAGAAAGCTATAATGCAACTCCTCTTTGTCGTGCATAGTAAGCTATGTAGAATCCTACATTTCCAACTCCTCAGGCTAGCATATAGTTGCTCCTTTAACATCCATGTTCGAATTTTGTAGCTAGCTTGTTAAATGAACTCCGTATCCAGTTGCTTCTGCCCTCTTGCTAATGATCCTCCAAAGTTCTAATAGCTTACCTGTAAATACGCTTTTGGTTGATTTTCCTGCAACTTTCTTTCATAAGCCTCCTACCATCCAAGACATGATTTGTCCGTTTGTAAGTCTCACGTCTGGAGCTGGGCTATCAACTTTTCTCTCAATGATTGGTGAAATTGCTGTTGCAGCCTTTAGAGATTCTTTTCTAACTCAGCTTCGTAGAATAATGCTGTTTAGGACTGAATTGCCATTCCACCTCACCACTGCATAAGGGAGTTCCTTGCTACTGAACATTTGAATGTCATCCAAGTAGACAATGCTTTTACTTCATCCTTGAGTTACGTCTGGATGGGAATCTAAGTCCACCTTTGAAAAGGTCCTACTGCATTGTTTGTGTTGTGATCTGTATCCACATAAATGTTTCCTAACTGTTCCGTCGTCTCAGTCTTACCGAACGATACTTCAAGCACTCTCATAGGATAGGATTTCATAAACAGCTGGATCTGCACTAATTTATCACAGATGAGTACTTGTTTTGGTGCAATCTCAAATGGATTTAATGTTTCTTTCATTATCTTTTACCTCACTTTTTCTCTAGTCTATTCTGATTTTCTAAACTCTCTCCTTCAAAATACTTCCCTACCGGTTTACATCATACTACAATTTTATATAAAATTGCAAGTATGCGCACACCTGTTATTTTAGTATTATGAAGTTTTACAATCCATACATTTTACCGTACAAAACAAATATCATATTTTTATAGCATTCTTTCTCTGAAGATTCGTCCATTCAAATATATTTCCAAACGTTTTTCCTTTAACAACAGCTCCTTGCATACCACCTTTTCCAGCATTTAGCTTGGCTCCAAATCCAAAAGTCTCTGCTTATCTCTGGAATTTTTATTTTATTTCTGTCTTGTACCCTTCCATGCGGTTAGTTCACAAATATATCCATGAAAGAAAAATGTCCAGGAAATCTCGAATTTGGTACATCTGTTCGACTACTGTTTTCATAGTGATGAAACCATGCATTGTCTGCTCCTGCTTTTAATAAATCTTTGACACGTTGAAGTGAGAATTTGTTTGGTATAACAATTTTATCATCGCTGCCGCAATAAAACCACACTGGCGTTTTTCTATGAATTTTTCTGCTCTCGTTACCCATAATTTATTTGTTTCAACAATTTTGAAATTGTTGTACTGTTGTTTCCATTTATCGTAACTTTTAATGTTGTATTTTTCTTGTAGGTTCCATCTGGAATGCCATATTCGTGAAGTAGCTATACGCTTGCAAATCGGTACAGCTGCGCTTGAAATAATTTGGATAAGCATCATCATGTTTACGAGTCGTGTATCCGCCGTTTGAGAATCTCCAGCAAAGATAAAGTCTGTTTGTATCAACATACGAGTTATGTTTACGTGTTCCTTTAATTGTGTCCATCAAAATTTGAGTATATCTGGAAATTCCACTTCCATTTCCGTTAGCCCATCTCCGTCCATCCATCGTACGTTGGCGACTGCACGCTAGCACAAATGCACCTTTCGTATCAGTCTCCTCCAAGCAAAATATTTTCAGAATTTTCCTCTTTCACGCAAGTGCCGAAGTTTCTCTCCAAAATATCAACATCGTGATCTGTTCCGCCTTCTCCTTTGTCCGTGAAGCCAAATAATTAAAGGTTTTTACTCCTGATTTTTAGAACTTTTAGGCTCATAAGCTGCCATTTCCAGTGCTCAGATTTTCCATGTGAACTGGATTTCTACGTAATTTCCACTAAAATGAACTTGCTATAATTGAATAATTCTGTATCAGTCGAGACTCTATTATTAATTACATATTTCTATTAACCAAGTAATCTTTTCCCATTAACCGTATAACTTTTCTCTCAATTTCCACGTGTGTATCTCTTTTGCAGTCATTATTTCTCCTCTGTATATAAATG
>BNJU01001272.1_pt1 | contig 128874 bp, 156 predicted proteins | sample 8539281 | NCBI WGS metagenome assembly BNJU01 (sample SAMD00202456, study PRJDB9452) | human saliva metagenome | isolation source: human saliva | place: Japan | reverse complement strand
TGGAGATGGGTGGAGATGGGGGGAATCGAACCCCCGTCCGACGGCCGACCCCGAGGTCTTCTCCGGGCGCATCCTGCTATTGATTTCTTAGCTTGTGACGTCATGCAGGCCTGCTGTCAGCGAAGCTCAGTCGATGAAATGTCGGAGCGGACCCACCGACATGGCCCGCACCCAGTGGCCCCCTGAACGACGCCAGACACCGGGCTGGAGGCAACTCCCGGGCTGACGGACTAAAGGTTCACGCTGCGATATCAGGCAGCGAGAACGTAGTCGGTGCGATTCTGTTCGGCACCTATTGGTTTGCACGCATCGTTTACGAGTTGAGCGTGCATTCTCGGCTCGCTTCACTCGATCGACGACCACCGTCGAAACCGATCATCCCCTATTGAGTTCTTCAACTCACCGGCAAACAGACTGCCGGGTTGGCTCTTCAACGAAATCCTAAGACTCATCGAAGAACCGCTTCCAACCGTTCGACCAGACATCCAAGAATAACCCCGCTTACGCGAAGTTTCAACAGCTAGCGCAATGCCAGCAAACGCAAGGTTTCAGCAGAAAGCGCACCACGCACGAAGCTGGCACCCGCTACCTGTACGCTACTTGTAGTTCGGTCGCTTCGTGTAGGCGCGCATCGCGCGTTCAGCTTCACGCTTATCCTGCGCCTCGCGCAAAGACTGGCGCTTGTCCCATTCCTGCTTGCCTTTGGCCAGCGCGATCTCAACTTTGGCGCGACCGCCGATGAAGTAGAGCTCCAGTGGGACGATCGTGTAGCCCTTGGCCTGCACCTTCTGGCCGATCCGCTCAATTTCTGAGGCGTGCAGTAGCAGCTTTCGCTTCCGCGTTGGCGCATGATTGTTCCAGGAGCCCTGCGCGTACATCGGAATGTTCGCGCCGTACAGCCATGCTTCGCCGTCTTTGACCTCAATCCCACGAGTCGATCAGCGACGCGCGCCCCATCCGCAGAGCTTTCACTTCGGTACCCGACAGGACAAGACCGGCTTCCCACGTATCTTCGATCAGATAGTCGTGGCGCGCCTTCTTGTTCCGCGCGATCGTCTTCTTCGCGTCCAATGCAGCTTTGCGCTTCTCACCTTCGGTCAGCTTCGGCTTCTTCCAGTCTTTCGGTATCGTTCACCTCCTTTCTTTGATTGACGAGGCCGCGCCCCGCCACTCAAGGCGTTAATTCTAACGCGTCCGAGGGCAGGGGTCTTGCTCAAGCCTCGTAAAATGCCAGTATCAATGGAAGGCGGGGACAAGCTGAGCTTGTCCCCGCCTTCCGACTCAGCCAATCATCAGATCAGCGAGCCACATTGGCTTACAAGTACCCCATCGGGTCAACGTTCACGCCGTTCTGCAGAACACCGAAGTGCAGGTGGCAACCGGTGACATAGCCGGTCATGCCGACCTCGCCAAGCACTGTTCCGGCACTAACCGACTGTCCGGGCGAAACATAGATGCGTTGCATGTGCAGGTATTCGGTGATCACGGAGTTACCGCCGAGCATTCCGTGGTTCACGTCCACGTAGTTGTCGGCAGAGATACTGCTTGAAACATCCAGAACAACGCCGGTGATTGCCGTGCGCGTCTTGTCGTCGATGAACGAAGAAAAGCGCGCATCATCCAAAATCTGCGTATTCAGCGTGTCCACCAATTGCGCGATCGACAGGGTCTGACCAGCGGTTTCACCCCGATCTGTTGCCGTTTGCGCGCCGTGAATCAGGTAGGCAAGCGCGACGTGGTTCGTATCGAGCGAGCGACTTGAAGCGGTCAGCGCCGAAAGCTGTCCCAGCAGGGTCGTCATCTGAGTTGGGTGGCTTCAGGTGGTGGGTGCAGCGCCTTGAGTGTGTGGGGTGGTTGCTGTGGTGTTTCGCCGTTCTGGTGAGGTGCGGGATCTCGTTTTCGGTCTGTTGGTCCAGGGGGTGGCGGTCCGTCAAGTGCACAGGCGTGCGGGCGTGGCGGTCTGCACGATTCGCGGCTGAGCCAAGGATTGGGGGATGACGTTTCGTACAGGCCCTGTTGGTGGGTGGAATGGGTGTCCTGATCCGAGAATCGTCGCGGGGTTGACCCGAGGCGAGGGGCACGGGGCCCGCTTGACGATGGGGGCCGTCAGCTCATCGAGTTCTTACACCCTCAAGGACTGTCATTACGGACCATCGCCGCTCAGGTGGGAGCGTCGGCCTCGACGGTTAAACGCGAGGTGGATCGGATGCCGGGCGCGTATCAGGCGGCGCGAGCCCACGAACAGGCCAAGCACCTTGCGGCGCGCCCCAAAGGGTTGAAGATCGAGGATCCACAGCTCCGGTCTTTCGTGGTTGCCAAGCTCAACGAACACTGGCCCCCCTGCCAGATCGCGGCCGCCTGGATGCACGAGCCCGACAATGGGGGCATGACGATCAGCGCCGAAACCATCTACCAGGCCCTCTACGTACACGGGCATGCAAGCCTGCGTCACGAACTCAAAGTAGAGAAAACCTTGCGCTCGGGACACACGAGCCGCAAACCACGCTCCAAGCTCACTGTTGCCCGTTCGTCAGGCAAGTCGTGGGTCGAGGGCGCCAGGATCACCGATCGGCCCGAGGAGGCCGAAGGGCACCTCGTCCCAGGCCATTAGGAATGGTGATCTGATCATCAGGAAGAACTCCAAGAGCGCGACCATCACTCTTGTCGAACGCACCACCGAGTACTTGCTGTTGCGGCCTTTGCCCCTCTCGCACGACGCCGATACCGTCGTCGAGACTCTGACCGACATGATCGCCGGCCTACCCCAGGATCTGCGGCGCACGCTGACCTGGGATCAGGGAGCCGAGATAGCCAAAACCAAAGAGTTGACGAAGAAGACAACGATCAATGTCTACTTCGCCGACCCGCACTCTCCCTGGCAGCGCGGCTCCAACAAGAACATAAACGGCCTTTTGCGCGACTACTTCCCCAAAAGCACCGACCTGGGCACCTACCCGCCCGAAGACCTTCGAAGAAGCCCAACGCCAACTCAACACCCGACCCCACCAACGATTCAACTGAAAACCCCCGCCAAACCCATAGAACAATTACCCCACAACGACGCCGTTGCACTCACCACTTGAAACCGCCGTTCACAGATGTAGCGGTGGGTGTAGGCCCGCCCCTCGGTCTGGAGGAGGCGAATAGGAGCGTCTAGATGTCGCGCTCTCGTTCCAGGGCGCTCGCGTCGGTACGGATCCGCGTTGAGGACGGTGTCGACAACCTCTCAGTAGAGGCCGAGAAGGAGTGGCTACGCGATGCAGACCGAGTTGCGCGTCCACAACGGAAGACCGCGAACACCGCGAAGTAGACGAGCAGAGTCTTCGACATCCGCGCCCGTACGCGCGCCTTGAGGGCATCCCACATATAGAGCACAGCATCCCCCTCGACGGCATCAATTACTCTTCTCGCATCCTTACACGCGGCGAGCGTGATCCGGACCTCACACTCGAGGTTGCGCGGTTCGCAGACAGCCCTGTACGATAATGCAATTCATTCTCATTATCGCCAGAAGGTTCATCATGCGCGCCACCCACCGCGGGATTCATCCCCTCCTCGCCCTGTTCACCGCGCTCCTCACCCTCGCGCTCTTTGCTACGCCAACGATCGCCGCGCCCTTGGCGCACGCAGTCCCGTTAGAAACGACCTCTCTCACGGAGTACGCCTCCGACGCCTCCGGCTCGACCAACGCTGAGGCCGCACCCTCGTCCCCCGGAGCGCCCGACGATCCCGAGCACCTGCCCGGAGAGGCTGGCTACGGGGACCTCGTGCCCGCCGACCTCACGGTTCCTGCGGGCTCGCCCGGCGCTGACCCGGAGGCGACCCCTGGGCCCGACGGCCGCGTTCCCCACGTGTGCGCTGGCCGCAAGCTCCTCCACCACGCGCATGTTGACGCCGCCTACGTCACCCGTGTCGACGAGATCTTCACCGTTACTGTTGTCGACGGGCGCAAAGTCGTCAAGGACCCAAACTCCGTCTGCGTCCGACTCGCCCCCGACGCGCGTGTCTCCGACTCCCAGGAGGTCTCGCGCATGGTCGTCCCCTCGGGCGGCCTCTTCGACTTCATTGGCAAGCCCGGCGACATTGTCTGGCGTGCCCCCCAGGAGCAGATCGACAACTGGCGTCCCGTCTGGGCTGGCATCGGTGCCTTCGACACGGCGCACGAGGTCGCCCAGCCCGAGGGGATCCTTCTTGACGAGGTGAAGCTCTCGATCGCAAATTCCTCCGGGCCCGGAGCCGTCGAGGTGTGGCGCACCATCGGCACGAACTCCCTGAGTCGAGGGCTCTCTTCCGACCCCTCGCTCGCGCCGCTCTCCCTCCAGGCTGGCTCCCACGGCCACTGGAACTGGACCTTCTCGAAAGCGGGCGTCTACCGGCTCGACATGGTTGCCTCCTACACGTCCACCTGGTCCCAGAGAGCCGTTAATTCCTTGCCCTCGACCATCACGTGGCTCGTCGGCTCCGATGACGAGGTCGGTCTGCCCGAAGGCACCACAACCTCCCTCACTCCGATCGGAACGACTGCCGAGCAGATGAAGGAGAAGATGATCGCTTCCGGCGAACTCTCCACCGAGGAGACGCCCGCCGAGCCCGAGCCCCCCTTCACCCAGGCCGAGGCCCGTAAGCAGATCGAAGCGCTCTTCGGCTCTACTGCGAAGGCGCCAGCCTCACCCTCCTCCCCCTCCCACTACGTCTACAAGGGGACCTTCAAAGACGATGTGCGGGCTGGCGTGCCGATCAAGCGGGTGACCCTCGAGGTGAACGCGAACGGCAAGTCGATCCCCGGGGAACCGATCCTCGAAATCCCCGACTCACTCAAGCAGACGACCGCCGACGGCGACCGCTGGGTCCTGCCTGCCTCCGGTGAGCACGGATCGCTCGGATTCGACTTCACCCAAATGCCCGCCGATCTGCGCTCCGGGCCAGCCGTTTACTCCATCGACACCTTCGACGGCCCCAAGGGCAGCCGCTACATCGCGGGGACCGTCACCGACGGGGCGATGAACGTCACCCTCGATACGACGCGCGACCCCAACCGCGGCTTCACCGTCGATGCAGCCGCAGTTCCCCTCGCCCACGTCTTCACGAAGCCAGGCGTCTACGCCGTCGGTTTCAACATCGAGACGCGCGACAAGGACGGGAACTTCTCCTACAAGTCCCGCTCCGCTCACTTCGTCGTCGGCGACGCCGCGATCTCGGCGCTGCGCGCGATCACCGCGGAGAACAACGGCGAGGCACCCTCACCCTCTCCAAACCCTGCGGATCCGGATGCCGATGCGCCACCGAGCGGTGGCGTTCAGCCCGGCAATCCCTCGATACCCGATCCTGCCAACCCGTCCGCCCCTTCCCGTCCCGGCGACTCGGCGATCCACATCATCACCGAAGGTCACATGGATCAGGCGATGTCCCTGAAGGACGGGAAGGCGGAGGTCTTCGTCGACGACACCGCCGACCCGCGCCACCCCGTCCACCGCGCCTCCGGAACCTTCGCCTACGCCGTCCCCGACTCGACGCACGCGAAGATCCCCGCCGGCGCGAAGGGCTACAGCGAACTCGCCGCTGCGGCGCCCGAAGGTGTGTGGAGTCTGCCCGAGACCCAGCTCGAGGGCATCCCCTGGGTCGGCTTCTCAACCCAGCGGGTCGACTACTCGCAGCTCTCAAGCAAGGGCGTCGAGGTCGCGATGAGGAACTTCACCGGCCCCGGTCGCCTCGTCACCGGTTTACTCCTCCCTCTTCGAGGGATTCACGCCCCGACTCGACTCGATGAAGCCCGACATGGTCCTCCGCTACCTCTTTGGATCACACGACCACCAGGCCTTCTACTTCACGAAGCCCGGGCGCTACTCGACCGACTTTGTCTACACCGCGCACCTCGCTGACGGCTCCACCATCGAGAAGACCCTCCATGTGATCTTCCTCGTCGGCGACGACGCCATCAAGAGGGGCGCTGAGCCGAACCCTCGCCTGAGCCGAACCCCTCGCCTGAGCCGGATCCCCTCGCCTGAGCCGAACCCCTCGCCTGAGCCGGATCCCTCGCCTGAGCCGGATCCCCTCGCCCGCACCGAACCCGAACAACGGTGCGCAGCGGCCCGGCCAGCCCGCGCCCGCTCCGGGCACCTCCCCGTCAACCGGATCACCGTCCACGGGCTCCCCCTCAGCAAGTGCGAGCGCCCCGGCCTCGCCGATCGGGAACCCGACCGCGGCCGCCGCGCGCCTCGCCGAGGGTGCCGGGCAGACCAGAACCCCGGTAACCGGTGGGTCGACCGTATCCGGCTCGCTAGTGTCGTCAAACTCGGCGACTGGCGCGGGGTCAACGAGCTCCGACTCCGGCGTATCGGGCGCTTCCAGCGCCGACGACTCCCAGTCGAGCGGCGTCGCGGGTCTGGACTTCGCGGACTCCTCACAGTCAGGAGCGCCCACGACGCGGGCGCTCACCAAGCCCGCTACCCCCGTGAGCGCCCTGCTCAATCCTGAGCGCGGTTCCGCCTCGTACGGGAGCGGCTCGAACTGGTGGCAGTGGATCCTCGTAGGGATCGGTGGTAGCGGACTCGTCGGGGCGGGCGCCTGGGCGCTTCTCCTGCGCAGGCGGTAAACGGCTGCGCAAGTAGAGTTCGCTGACACGTCTCCCGGATCAGCTACCCAGCCCGTGACTGAGTGAAATGTGAGCGCCGAGCGGCGGCCCGGACCTTCCCGGTTCGAGCCGTCGCTTCGTCGTCTACTCTTCGTTTGCGCCTCTGTCTACTTCTTCATCCGAACGAGCCGCTGGCGAACTTGACGCTGGCGCCGAGTTTGACTTTGAGTCTGACTTTGGCGCTGACTCTGACTTTGGCACTGGCAAAGCCTCCACCAGCCTCCGTGTTCCCCAAGCAACACCGGCTCTCCTTCGGACGTGCTTCTCCCGAAGCATTTCAGCCGTCGCGCGTGAAATTAAGCCCGTCCCGTAGTGGCCGTGGGCAACGTCCTCCAACATCGCAACCGCTCCATCGGCACCCCAAAGAAAAAGCATGTGCCGTCATAGCGAATGAGGTGCCAACCGAGCCGCTCAGGAGTCGCGAGAGGCGCCAGCGAGCACCACAGCCCGGTGCCTCCTCCCGAACCCGCAAATGCGCACACTGTCTCGGCTCCATCGGCGCTCCGTCCGCAGGCCCCTTTGGAAAACAGGCAGCTCATCGACCTGATGAGTCTGAGGCTTACGAGGAACTGTACGCGTTCTTGCGGGCGAACCGTCCGAGAAGGTCATGCGCGGGCGTCATCGGCTACAACCCCAAATACCAAGACGGATCCCGCCATGGTGGAACGAACACTGCCTCCAACAAGCAATAATAGAAAACAAGGTAAACGCCTAGGAACAAAACCCAGGACAGTTCAAACCGGTGGCGTGGGTGCAAGCTACAGGTGCGTTTTCTGGATCAGGCTTGATCTTTGAAGCTGATTCTGATGGAACCTTCAGCCGCCTACGACGGCTTGCTTAACCAATACGTTCCACGATTTGCAGATAACCTTAATTCGATAATTGACTCCCGGTGGACATGAATTCAGGCAAGTAAGCGCAAAACTACGAAAACCAGCTTTGCTAGGAAAAGGAACAATTTTTAAAACTAGTTGTTACATCTACATCACTTGAGCCATTGACTAGTGAATCTAAAGCAGGCGAGATGCTAGAGCAGTCAATCAGCATCAATTCCACGCCCATCGCAAGGGAGAATTGGTAGATTTCTCTGACTAGAGGAGAGTGGTTTTTCGCGAACATTCCTGAAGCGTTTTGGCGCATAGCTTACAACGCAAATTCCCTAGCACCATTTAAGATGTCCGTAAATAAGCTGCACAATTTTCAAGATTACCGACACAGAACAATACCGCGTCTGCATCTGTTGAAGAGTATGATGTTCTTCGCACCACTGAGAATTGTTCAACCTCCTCAGGCACATCAAAAATGTCCGAAGAATCAGCCCAAGCTCCTTCGGAAAACCTCACGTCTAAAAGTGTTCCGGCGGGCGTATTGATGTATGCAAGCCTCGACAATGGCTCGCCGTACAGCCACGGAATTGTCTTCGGGAAATACATGAACTCAAGGTATCCCGTATTCAAGGTCACCCAACGTCCGCCTCCAGTCCCCGGGCAATCTGAGATCGTCCAATATCTCCCCTCAAGTTCAACAGCATCGGGGAGTAGCTTTGTTAAGGCAAAGGCCAAATCAGAAAGAACTAAATCGCGGCATTCATGAGGAATCTGTCTAAAGAATTTTGATGGCTTCTTATCAAAATCGAGAAGCCCCTCTCGGGCGCCATGCAAATTGTATGGTCCATTCCCAAGCACCCACGACTGCTGATCTTCAACTGGTATTACTGCGTCGAGACTAGAAGGTTGACTGTGGCCAAGATTCAGAGCGCGATTTCTTAAACGTTTGCCGGATGCCCGAAATCTACAGATCTCATCACTTTCGATCTGAGTAAAATCCTTGTTCTTGGACACTGGCATAAACCATAATTTCTCAATATCTTTCCAGGCTTCATCGTGGTTAGTGCGACCATGCTTGTGTTGCGCAAATCGCCTCACCACATTTTGCGCCTTTCCGACGTAAAACTCGCCGTTAGAAAATTCGAGAACATAAATCCCGCGGCGCCGTTCTGGAATTAGCGTTGAGATTGACGCTAATCAATAGACAGAAAAACGTGAATACTGCATGTCAGGAATACTTGTGTTCGCACTCATTTTAACCTCTGGATAAGGTTCATTATGCATGTCAGAAACTGCATCCATAGCAAGAGATGCGGTGAAGAATGTTTCTTGACAGGAAGATTCTCTCGTTAATCGATCTGCACTTGCAGGAACGCCTAGAACAAATCATCGTGAGAGCCAGTTCGAGTGAGCACAAGAAGCAACTCGCTATGTTTCACGCGGTAGATCAGTAGACAGTCACCTTCAAGGTGAATTTCTCGGTATCCTTTCCAGTTTCCCTGCAATGCATGGCCGCGATAGCAGGTGCGTAGCTCTTCACGGTTTTGCCGCATAAGAGCTTCGATAGCATCCGCCAGCTTTGCAGCGTCGTAATGCTTTTTGAAAAGAGCCTTGGCATCACGCTTGAACTGATTTGTGCGAAAGACGCTAGTCAGCTTCATTGAGGTCTTCCATCAGCTCAGCGACATTTCGAAACGAAGCACCAGAGCGAGACTCAACTTCAGCTCTCGACAAGGCATTAGTTGGACTCTCGCGGCGTGGCGTGAACGGGATACCGTTACTGACAATCGACTGCCTCAAAAACATATTGATCGCAGTGCTCATATCTAACCCGAGGTCACGGAACAACTCCGCGGCCTGAGCTTTCGTCTCATCATCTGTCCGAAAAGAAACATTAGCCATCTCAATCACCTCGAAAAGCGCAGTGAATATTACTCTGTACGCAGAGTAGCATTAATATACATTACTTTGAACACTTTATAGGCTAGCTTTTCTGCCTGCACCTGCGTAGCTGAATACCCTTCGCAACCGCCAGATACGTTAAAATTTTGCATCAAACTGAGCGTTCAAGTGGATCCACCTGTGGGAATCGAACCCACGACCTATTCATTACGAGTGAATCGCTCTGCCGACTGAGCTAAGGCAGCGCGCCCACCGTTCCCCGCGAGGGGTGTTCAGACAACGGCGCGAGTCGAATGGCCTCAACGATCCGGGGCAAACTGGTAAGAACGCGCCCTGTCATGGAAAGCCTCACCCCCGAAGCACCCTGGCCACTCCAGAAAGTCCGACCCTTCACACGCACCGAGCAGTCGGCCATACCCGGTTGGCAAGAGCCGATTCCATCGGAGGTAAACTCGGCTCACGGACAGCCTCCCGGTCCGAGAGCGTCCTCTGCCCAAGAGTACCCTCGCTCCGAAGAACGCCCACCCGACCCCACCTTCACTTCCCGCAGGCGAGGCCCGTCTCGGGCACACTTCCCGAGACGAGCCAGCCCTCGACCGCGCCGCCAAGGACGAGGAGGGGCGTTCCCGCAGCATCGGCCGATGCGAATCACCTCGATGAAGTCCTCACACGTCGACGCCTCAATGTAATCGGCGACTGGAGATGGGGGAATCGAACCCCCGTCCAATAGCCGACCCCGAATTCTTCTCCGAGCGCAGTCTACGGTTTTATTTCTCGGCCCCCGGCATTGCGTAGACTCACCGCCGGATGGGCTCAGTTGATTGAGTGTCGGAGCCGCCCCACCAACATGGGCGGCACCCAGTGGCTCCCTAGACGACGCCAGACACCGGGCCGGAAGCAACTCCCGGGCTGACGGACTAAAGGTTCAGGCTGCGATATCAGGCAGCGAGAACGTAGTCGGTGCGATTCTGTTCGGCACCTATTGGTTTGCACGCATCGTTTACGAGTTGAGCGTACATTCTCGGCTCGCTTCACTTCGATCGACGACCACTGTCGAAACCGATCATCCCCTCTTGAGTTTTCAACTCCCCGACGCCCCGCGAAGCCGCAGACCGTCGAACACATCCGCATACAACCGACCCTCGTGCGCCGTCAAGACAGAAACACATCGCATGAGGAAAGAGGCCCCCGCGAACACGCGCAGGCCTCGTCCCTACGAGCACCGCTGTCCTACAGGAGCTTCGTGGACTCCAGCTTGGCCACCATCCGCCGATTGCCGCGCACCAGTAGTGGGCGCAAAGCCAGCCCAAGGAACGCCGCGAACAGAATGAAGGAGGCCAGGAACCGCATAGCATCCCCATACTCGTGGCCCGAGTATCCGGCGATCGACGCGCGCAGCGCCGTCATCGCGTGGGTAGCCGGCAGGAACGGCGAAATCGACGAATAGAAGGACGGCAGGATCGCCAGCGGGAACGCTCCCCCAGCACCCGAAATCTGCAGGACCAGGAGCAGCACGCCCAGGGCCTTACCAGCGTTCCCGAACGTCGCGATGAGCGTGTACATGAGGAACGAGAACACGACGGCGGTCAGCCACAGCGTGCCCATGAACTCCAGCGGGTGGACGTGCTGAACCTTCAGGAAATACAGGTCGCCTAGCCCGATCAGCGTCGCCTGTGCAGCGCAATCGTCCCGAAAATCAGGTAGCGCCCCAGGTACCCGGAAGCCAGGCGGATCCGGGAAGCGGTCAACGTCGCGCGCAGCGGATCGTCCTCGGGCAGACCTTCAGCGGCGTTCTCGTCGGTCACGTCAGAGCGGATGGATACAACCATGAGGACGGAGCCGACCCACAGGGCCAGGATCGAGTACATGGGTGCCATCTGGGAGCCGAAGTTCGCCACCGGATAAACGGGAATCGTATCGACGCCGACGGGTGCGGCGATGGCGGCGGCCAACGCCTCAGGATTGTTCCCGATGATGTCCTTCAGGGTCGTCAGATCGCCGCTATCCTGGGCCTCCTTGATGGAGGTGTGCAGCGAATCCATTTTCCCGGCGGAATCGCGCATATCCGAAGCCGCCGACGTCAGATTGTCATGCAAGCTCGTGAGCTTTTCACGCACACTGTCGCCGCCATCCGAGGCCGTGGAGACCGAGGAGGACAAGCTAGAACGCGCGGAGGACAGGGAGGTTTGCGCTGACGACAGGGTCGAGGCCAGGGAGTCGAGCTTCGGCTTTCAGATCGTTGTCGTAGTCGGCTGACAGGTCGTCGACAGCCTGGTTTGCGTCGGCAATCAGGGCGGTGATGTTGTCGTGATTGGTTTGCGCGTCCGTGGTCTTCGTATCGAGGTCGGTCGCAGCGTCACGCAGGTTGGTCGCCAGGGTGCGCAGCCGGTCGGCCGCGCTTTGCAGCGTGTCCAGGGAAGGATTGGGACACGGGCGAGCCTGGCAAGTCCTTGAGCGTCTTCTTGATGTTCTCGTAGGTGGTCGCGTGCGAATCCAGGACGTCGGCCTGCGAACGCAGCGACGCTGAGGCGTCGGTTGCGCTGGTCGACGCCGTCGAATACACGTTCTCCACGGCGGTGGACAGCGTGTTCAGCTCCGTCTTGGATGAGTCGATGGCGCTGGACACGGAGGCAATCGCACCGGTGGCTGCGGCGGTCAGCCCCGTCGCTCCGGAGTCGGCGCTGCCGACGGCTGACTGCGCGGAGGACTTCGCGATCCCCACACCGGATACGAGCGTCGTCGTCGAATCGATGAGTGTCAGCGAAGAACTGGCCAGCGCCGCGTACGCGTCCGCGCTGTCGGCGGCGGTACGCAGGCGCGTGGCCACTGACTGCACGCGGTTGTCGAGCGTGGTGACGGCCCCCGTCGCGGTCGTCGAGGACAGTGCGTCCCCCATCGACGAGGCCGTATCCAGCGCAACCTCGGCGAGAGTCTGCGCGAAGGTCTGGTTCACCTGCGCGCTGACGAAACTCGGCTCCCTGGCCTGCGAGCTTCGGGCTAATTCCGTTCTTCTTTTCGTTGACGTAGTACGTCATGGGCGCGCTCGAAGCCTCCCCGTCGAAGAAGGTCAGCATGTCCTTCGAAAAGTCTTCGGGGATGACAATGGCCGCGTAGTAGTCGCCCGAGCGTGTCCCTTCGACCGCCGCCTCCTCCGAGGCGATTACCCAGTCGAATTTATCGTTCTTGCGCAGAGCAGAGACGACCTGGTCGCCGATGTTGATGTGCAGTGGCACCAGATCGGACTTGTATCCCGCATCCGTGTTCGCAATAGCGATACGCAGGGAGCGCGTGTTGCCGAAGGGATCCCAGGACGCCGCGACGTTGAACCACGTGAACAGCGAGGGAATGACGACGAGTCCGAAGATCACGACGAGGGCGATGAGTGAGCGGCGCGCCCGGCGCAGGTCCGCGCGGTAGATAGCCCAGATGGTTCTCACTTCGCGTCCTCCTCGTCCTCGGCAGCGTCAGGTTCATCCACGAGGCCGGGGTCCACCTCGTCGGTCTCGTCGCCTTCCGCTGTCCGTTCCTCATCCCACGAGGCCGGGAGTCGGCCTCGTCGGTCGTCTTCCCCTGCGCTGAGGATGCGGCATCGGCGGAACCCGTGGAGGCCTCGTCCTCGGTCTCCTCGGAAGCGTGCTCGGCGTCGTACTGTGCGAGCGACGCCGCCAGAGCAGAGGAGATCGACGCGCTCACGGCGGCTGCGCTGAGCGCGATTCGCGAGCGAGCACCCTTGACGCGGCGAGTCAGCAGTGTACGCACGTCGCTCTCTTCCATGGCACCGAGCAGTTGCTGGCGCTCGAGAGCCTCACGCAGGTACTGCAAGCCGATCAGGAACGTGATGACAGCCAGGACCCACACAATCCACGCACCCAGCACGACCGGCACTTCGGCGGCGTTCGTGACCGACAGGACCGCGAGAGCAGCGGGCACGAGCACACCCAGCACGATGGCACCGCGCCTCATGCGCGGGTAGCGGCGCTCGAAGCGGGCGGCACGCGCCGACACCGAACGCTGGAAGCCCTCGTGGTCAGCCAGGGCCGCCACGATCTGAGTCAGGCGGTAGCGGTTGGAGGGCACACGCGTCGCCTCGGCCACGAACAGGCCCGAGGACGCTAGGTCGCGCGTGATCATCGCGTTGAGGTTGACCAGGAAGGGGCGCAGCGCCAGCCCAATGACGAATGCGACCAGCGCGTGAACGCCGAGCGCCCCCAGGGCCAAGAGGTACTCGTGCCGGTAGAAGCCGCCCACCGTCTCGCGCATCGCTTTAATCCCGTAAGTGAAAGGGAGCACCGGATGCAAGAAACGGAAGAAGGACGGCAGCATCTCAATCGGGTACAGGCCGGCAGAGCCGGGAATCTGCATGACCATGATGACGACGCACAGGCCTTTGCCGATGTGCTGGAAGCACGTCGCGAGCATGTAGACGATAGACACGTAGACCATCGAAATAATGATCGACGTCCCCACGAAAGTCGGGCGAGAGACGGTCTGCACGCCAATGATCAGGTCACCGATCGACACGACGAGCGCCTGGATGACGCCGAAGAAAGCGAGCAGCATCCACCGGCCCACGTACTTGGTGGCCGAGGAGGCGGGGCCTATCCCCTCCTCGTCGACATCGAGCTTGAGGAGAAGAACGAGGGAGAACGCGCCGATCCACAGCGCCAGGTTCGTAAACAGGGGTGCCATAGCCGACCCGTAGGAGGCGACCGGGAACACCGTCTGCGTCTGGATCGAGGTCGGCGACGCCATGAAGGAAGCAACCGATTCCGCGTTGGTCCCCAGCGAGGTCGCCAGGTCACGCAGCGTGTTCGACGACGCGATCGATGAGACGTCCGTGGACACGCTATCCAGGTCCGTCTTGATTGTGCCCACGTTGGTCGCGCTGTTCGATGTGGCAGTCTTCGCGTCGTCGAGCAGCGAATCCAACTGATCGAGCAGCGTCGACACCTGGTCACGCTGGCCGCGCAGAGTATCGAGCGACGAACGCATCGACGAGGAGGCGCTCGAAAAATCGTCGATGGCCGTCGAGAGTGTAGGAACCTGGCCGCTCACGCCCGTTCGTGCGTTCAACACGGCCGTCTGCACGGAGTTGGCGGCGGTCGACGCGGACGTGAGAGCCGTGGAAATCGACGTCGAGGACGCGGACAGGTCCGTGTTTAGAGTCGTCAGGTCGGTAATCGCAGTCGACAGCGACGTGTTGTTGTTCGTCAGATCCGTCAGGGCTGTACCCGCGCCAGGAAGATTCCCGACACCCGCCGTGTCCAGATCACTGAGAATCGTGCCAACCGTCGTGTTGATCGAGTTGCCTTCGACGAGCAGACCATCAAGCCTGCCCGTCGCCCCCTGCACGGCACCGTCGAGGCTGCCCGCGTCTGTCGACAGGTCGGCCAGCGCGTCCGACGTATTGGTCGATAGCCCATCCAGGACCGACCCCATGTCGCCAGAGAAATCAGCGAGCGACGTGCGCGCGTCGGTGACGAGTGCGTCGGCCGTGTCCAGTGACGCCGACAGGTCACCCGCCGCAGTATCGAGGTCGCCCAGCGTCGTACGAGCCGAGGCGACAGAGCCCTTCGCGGAATCAATCGTCTCCCCCATGCCCGACAGGGTGTCCGACACGTTCTGCGCCTTCGTCGAAGCCTCCCCAAGCGAGGACCACCAGGTCCGCACGCGCAGTGTCAGCCTGATCCGCGATGCCGACCCCGGCCTCGGACGCCTTGTCGGACAGCACTTTGGCGACGGTGGACACGAACGTCGCGTTGATCTTCCGATCCAGCGCCGTCGCACCCGCCCCCGTAATCTTCGGGGCCACCGCGCTATTCTTCTCGTTGACGTAATACTGGATGTTCGGCTTGACGTACGTGCCGTCAACGATGCCCGTCAGATCAGAGGAGAACGAGGCCGGGATGACGAAAGCGGCGTAGGATTCGCCGCGCTCGACCTCAGAGCGAGCCTCGTCCGCGCTCACGAAGTGCCAGCCCAGCTGGTCATTCTGCCGCAGCTGATGCGACAGCAAAGCGCCAACGTTGACGGTGCCCAGTCCGTCCTTCGTCGCCCCCTCGTCCTCGTTGGCCACGGCCACGCGGATCTGCGACGTATGAGCGTAAGGGTCCCAGAACCCCACGATGTTGAACCACGCATAAAGCGCGGGGACGAACGCCATACCGATGATGACGATCCAAGCGGCTGGGACGGTGACCAGCCTCAGAAGATCACGACGAAAAATCCTGACGGAACCTCGCACAGGGTCGCCTTCTTTCCGTTACCGGCGGGCCTGCTTCACGTAGCGGCGCATCGCACGCTCGGCCTCGCGCTGATCCTGCTTCTCGCGCAGCGCCTGGCGCTTATCCCACTCCTGCTTGCCCTTAGCCAGGGCGACCTCAACCTTGACGCGCCCGCCAATGAAGTACAGCTCCAGGGGCACAATCGTGTAGCCCTTCGCGGCCACACGGTCCTGCATACGGTCGATCTCAGCTCGGTGCAGCAGCAGCTTGCGCTTGCGCGTGGGCGCGTGGTTCGTCCACGAGCCCTGCGAATACAGGGGGGATGTTGGCACCGTACAGCCATGCCTCTCCCCCATTGATTTCCACCCACGCGTCCACGAGCGAGGCGCGCCCCATCCGCAGCGCCTTCACCTCGGTCCCCATGAGAGCCAGACCGGCCTCCCAGGTGTCCTCAATCGTGTAGTCGTGGCGCGCCTTCTTGTTACGGGCAATCGTCTTCTTCGCGTCGGAGGCAGCCTTGGCACGCTGTCCCCTCCGTAGGCTTGGGCTTCTTCCATTCCTTGGGCATGACCTGCCTCCCTCCAGACTCGTTTCCCTGCTCACACAGGAAAGGACCCCCGCAGCGAAAACGCTACGAGGGTCTATCCTAACCCGGATTACAGGTAATCCATCGGTTCAACATAGTTTCCGTTCTCAAGAACACCGAAATGCAGGTGGCATCCGGTCGCGTAGCCGGTCGAGCCAACCTCGCCCAGCGCGTCGCCCGCGTTCACGTACTGTCCGGGGGACACGTACTGGGCCTGCATGTGCAGGTATTCCGTGATGACTGAGTTGCCGCCGACAATGCCGTGGTTGATATCCACGTAGTTGCCCGCCGACACGTCAGCGGACACCGCGCTGACGTAGCCCGATGCAACAGCGTGGATGATCGTGCCGCAGTCGGCCGCCATGTCGGTGCCCGAGTGCCCCTTCATGATGCCCAGCACCGGGTGGTAGCGCATACCGAAGGGGCTGGTGACGACGATCGGGATGTCGAGCGGGTTACGGAAGCCCGAGGACGACGTGTAGGACACGCCCGTGGACTGGTTCGCCGCATCAATGGCCGCCAGTTCATCGCTGCGCGCCTGGTAGTCGGCCTCAGCCTGGTCGAGGGAGGCCTGGACCTGTCCCTTCTGAGCGTCCCATTCGGTTTGCTTGGCGGATGCCTGATCCTTCAGGTCGTTGAGCTCGGTGAGCTTCGCGTCAGCGTCGTCCTTCGCGGTCTGCGCGTCCGCTTCCGCCTGAGCGGCCTTCTCCTCGAGGTCAGCGATACGATCCGTGATCGCACCCTGGCGCGTGGACTGGGTGCGCTGGGACGAGGACACGTCCAGGGCCGAGGTCATGGTTTGGTTCTCCGTGCGCAGTGCCATGTCGGCTGCTGCGGCACGCTCCGTGATGGACTCGGTGCCGCCCGAGGTCAGGGCCACCGCGACCGGATCGACGTTGCCATCACGGTACTTGCGGCGCACCAGGTCGGCGATCGCGCGCTGCGAATCGTCGGCCTGCGTGGTCGCGTCGTTCAGCGAATCGTCGATGCGGGTCTGCTCGCCCTTCGCGGCACTCAGCTCACCCAGGATCGTCGTGTGTTCGCGAGACTTCTTGTCGTAGTCGGCCACTGCGTTGTCGTAGGCGGTCTGAGCTTCCGGGATCTGAGCATTGAGGTTCTGCAGGTCGATGTAGACCTGCGCCAGCGATGCGTCGATACCCTCGAGTTGAGACTGCAGGGCGTTGACCGTCGCCTGCGCCTCCGCGGCGGCGTTCGCAGCTGCGTCACGGTCGTCGTCCGCGCGCGCGGGCAGCGTCTGACTCATCGCGATGAACGAGGCGAACGCGAGGGCCAGGGCACCTGCGCGGACCACGCCGCGACGGGGACGACGAAGAGAACGGAACATGAGACTCACGCCTTCGTGTACTTGGCCAACGAGAAAGCCGACGCAATAATCGCCAGCGCCACCGCGGCGAGGACGAGGATCGGCGTCATGATTGCCACCTCGCCCATACCAATAAAGTTCGTCCACTTGAAGGCGGGAGCCATCCACCCCTGGACGACGAAGTGCACACCCGCGAACAGGGTGCCGATTGCGAAGGCTGCGCCCACCAGTGCGGCCAGCGCACCCTCGATCATGAAGGGTGCCTGAATGAACAGGTTCGAGGCACCCACGTAGCGCATAATCTGGGTTTCCTGCTCGCGGCTCATCGCGCTCAGGCGGATCGTCGTCGAGATCAGCAGGATCGCGGCGACGACCATGATCGCGCCGAGTCCCAGGGCGGCCGTGCGGGCGGCACCCAAGACGCGGAACAAGGGTTCGACGACCTCACGCTGATCGCGGACCTCGGAGACGCCGGCGGTCCCGGAAAACTCTTCCTTGACCACCGAGTACTGCTCGGGGTTGACCAGCTTGATACGGAACGCGAACTGGAGCATGTCCGGCGTGGTCCACTGCGTCAGCGCGTCGTTGCCGTTGAGGCGCTTGAAGTTCTCGTATGCCTCTTCCTTGGTCTCCTCGTAGACGGTTGCCACGTAGGGCGTCATCTCGGAGGAGGCCAGCTTCTGGCGCACGGCATCGATCTGCGCTTCGGTCGCCTCGGTCGCGTTGCAGTTCGGAGCGGCGTCGTTGATCGCGCACATGTAGACCGTGACCTCGATCTTGTCGTACCACTCCGACTTCATCTTGGACACCTGCATCTGGGTCAGGCCCGCAATGCCGACGAACAGCAGGGACACGAAGGTCACGAGGATGACGGCGACGCTCATCGCGCGGTTACGCGACAGACCCTTGCCGACCTCGGAGAAAATAAAACGAAGCTTCACTCTCTTTACCTCCCGGCCCCGTAGACGCCACGGTTCTGGTCGCGGATAACGTCGCCAGCCTCGAGTTCGATGACGCGCTTGCGCATCTGGTTAACAATGGTGGCGTCGTGGGTCGCCATGACGACGGTCGTGCCCGTGCGGTTGATTCGGTCGAGCAGACGCATGATGCCCAGCGACGTCTCGGGGTCGAGGTTGCCGGTGGGCTCGTCCGCGAGCAGCAGCTCGGGACGGTTCACCATGGCGCGGGCGATGGCCACGCGCTGTTCCTCACCGCCGGAGAGTTCGTGCGGCAGACGCGATTCCTTGCCCGACAGGCCCACGAGGTCCAGGGCGTCGGGGACGGAGGTCTCGATGGCGTGACGAGGCTTACCGATCACCTGCATGGCCAGCGCGACGTTCTCGTACACGGTCTTGGAGGGCAGCAGGCGGAAGTCCTGGAAAGACCGTGCCAATCTGACGGCGCAGCTTTCGGCACTGCCCAGGTGGACAGCTTGGATACGTCCTTGCCGAGCACCCACACCTTGCCGCTGGTTGCTTTCATCTCGCGCATGACGAGCTGGAGGAAGGTGGACTTGCCGGAACCCGACTTGCCGACGAGGAACACGAATTCTTCGCGTTCCACCTCCAGCGAGACGTGGTCCAGCGCGGGCTGGGCACCTGGCGTGTACACCATGGTGACATCATCAAAACGAATCATGGGACCGTCCGATCAGGGGTCAATAGTCTCTGTCAGATTAGGTAACGATGGGGTCACGACCCGGCTGCGACACGCGGAAAACCGGCGGTGTGGTTTGTTCAGCGCCACCCGCGCCAGCTCGGGGATGCGGGCGGCCCCAGCCTCGTTCATGGATTGACGAGGCCGGGGCCGGGTTGCGCGTATGGGCGATGCTCAGTCCTGAGCAGCTTTCTGCTCGTTCTTGCGCCAGCGGATGCCAGCGTTGATGAAGCCGTCAATGTCTCCGTCAAACACGGACTGGGGGTTGCCGGATTCGAACTCGGTACGCAGGTCCTTCACCATCTGGTAGGGCTGGAGCACGTAGGAGCGCATCTGATCGCCCCACGAGGCCTTGACGTCGCCGGCGAGTTCCTTCTTCTTTGCCTGTTCCTCCTCGTGGCGCAGCACGAGGAGGCGGGACTGCAGGACTCGCAGGGCGGCCGCGCGGTTCTGGATCTGGGACTTCTCATCCTGCATGGACACGACGATGCCCGTGGGGATGTGGGTCATGCGCACGGCCGAGTCGGTCGTGTTGACGGACTGACCGCCGGGTCCCGAGGAGCGGAAGACGTCGATCTTCAGCTCGGACTCGGGGATCTCGATGTGGTCCGTGGTCTCAATGAGGGGGATGACCTCGACGGCTGCGAAGGACGTCTGGCGACGTCCCTGGTTGTCGAAGGGGCTGATGCGCACGAGGCGGTGGGTGCCTGCCTCGACGCTCAGCGTGCCGTACGCGTAGGGGGCCTGGACTTCGAATGTCGCCGACTTCAGACCGGCTTCTTCCGCGTAAGAGGTGTCCATGACCTTGGTCGGGTAGCCGTGGCGCTCTGCCCAGCGCAGATACATGCGCAGGAGGATCTCGGCGAAGTCGGCGGCGTCCACGCCGCCCGCGCCGCTTCGGATCGTAATGACGGCGTTGCGCTCGTCGTACTCGCCGTCCAGCAGCGTGCGGATCTCCAGGTCGGACAGGTCCTTATGCAGCTTCTCCAGGTCAGCCTCGGCCTCCGTCAGGATGTCAGCGCCCTCATCGGGATCCTCGGCGGCCATTTCCACCATGGCTTCAAGGTCATCAATGCGCTCACTCATCTGCGTGACGCGGTCAAGCTCGCTCTGGCGGTGGCTCAGCGCGCTGGTGACAGCCTGCGCGGCGCTCGGGTCGTCCCACAGGTCGGGGGCGGCTGCCTTCTCGTTCAGCTCGGCGATCTGTGCGCGCAGCTTGTCCGGCTGCACGACAGCGAGGATGTTCTCCATCGTGGTGCGCAGGGACGGGATCTCTTCAGAAAATTCAATGGCCACACACCCAGGGTAGCCGATTCACGCCCTCACCAGGGGCGCGAGGAGTGGTCGATGTCGGGCGTTTCGCAGACCGGGCCACAGATCCAGGCCAGAATACAGCGGTGCCCCGACGCCGCGAGGACGCCGGGGCACTGACAGGAATCGGATCAGATGAGACCCATCGCGACCATCGCGTCGGCCACCTTACGGAAGCCCGCCAGGTTCGCGCCGGCAACGTAGTCGCCAGCCACGCCGTATTCCTCGGCGGTGGCGACAGTGTTCGCGTGGATGTCAACCATGATCTGGTGGAGCTTCGCGTCGGTCTCCTCGAAGGGCCACTGGGTGCGACCGGAGTTCTGCTGCATCTCGAGGCCGGAGGTAGCCACGCCACCCGCGTTGGAGGCCTTGCCGGGGGCGTAGGCCACGCCCGCGGCCTGCAGGGCCTCGATTGCGTCAGGGGTGGTGGGCATGTTCGCACCCTCGGCGACCAGCTGGACGCCGTTCTTGATGAGGCTCTGAACGCCGGACAGCGGCAGCTCGTTCTGGGTGGCGCACGGCAGGGCGACGTCACAGGGAACATCCCAGATGGAGCCGTCAGCCACGAAGGTGGCGCTGGGACGCTCGGCCGCGTAGTCGGAGACGCGGCCACGACGCACCTCCTTGACGTCCTTGAGCAGCGCAACGTCGATGCCGGCCTCGTCGACGACGTAGCCGGAGGAGTCGGACACGGCCACGACGGTCGCGCCCAGCTGCTGGGCCTTCTCGGTCGCGTAGATCGCAACGTTGCCGGAGCCAGAGACGACGACGCGCTTACCGTCGAAGCTGGTGCCCTTGGCGGCCAGCATTTCGGCGGCGAAGTAGACCAGGCCGTAGCCGGTGGCCTCGGTACGTGCGAAGGAACCGCCCCACGTCAGGCCCTTACCGGTCAGGACGCCCGCATCGAAGCGGTTCTTGAGGCGCTTGTACTGGCCGAACATGTAGCCGATCTCGCGGCCGCCCACGCCGATGTCACCGGCGGGCACGTCCGTGTCGGGGCCGATGTGGCGGGAGAGTTCAGTCATAAAGGACTGGCAGAAGCGCATGACTTCGGCATCGGACTTGCCCTTGGGGTCGAAGTCCGCGCCGCCCTTGGCACCGCCCATGGGCAGGCCGGTCAGGGCGTTCTTGAAGATCTGCTCAAAGCCGAGGAACTTGATGATCGACAGATTCACGGAGGGGTGGAAGCGCAGACCGCCCTTGTAGGGGCCGAGAGCGGAGTTGAACTGGACGCGGAAGCCGCGGTTCACGTGGATGTTGCCCAAATCGTCGGCCCACGGGACGCGGAACTGGAGCTGGCGCTCGGGTTCGACGATGCGGTCGATGATGGCCAGGTCGGCGTACTCGGGGTGACGCTCAGCCAGCGGGGCGATCGTGAGGAGGACCTCGTAGACGGCCTGGTGGAACTCAGCCTGGGCGGGGTCACGGCGCTGGACAGATTCAAAAACGGAAGCCAGTGCAGGGGTAAGTCGCGATGTATCAAAGCTGCTCATGGCCTAAAGTTTACGCTTCGTTTACTCAGGCGCTATCAGCGTCCCACGATGTGACCGTCGCACAGAACACCTTTTTCGCGCAGATCAAAGGCCTCTCATTCGTGCGCTCGATGTCCGCTCAAGCTCAGGAATGACCACTCCGCGCAAGGCCAGAGGCACCAGGGACACGCGCGGACGAGCCTTGACACTCACCTCGACTTCCCCTCCCTGAACGCTCACTCTCGTCACCACCACGCCCTCCCCCACGCGGCACGTCGTCGTCGCCATGGCACCAAGCGTCACGTCAACCCGGGAGGCTGCCCCGGCCTCATCCGTGCCCGAGGTCTGCCCCACCAGGACCGACGACGCAGACGCTCCGCCCACCCCGGCACCGGCCAGCGCATCCGCGCACGAGACCAAACGCCGGTCCTGCATCGCGACCTGCGTCAGCGCCAGCGTCACGAACAAGAGCAGGCACACGAAGGCGCAGCCCGCGCACATGAGGATCCCGACGCGCCCCTCCTCACCCACCGGAGACCACCTCCCGCACGGGCGCGCTGGCGCTCGAGGAGACATCCACGCCGACACCGCCGAGCCACGCGGGCAGGAAAGGCAGCGGAACGCGCACCGAGACACTGACCTCAACCATGCCGTCAGCGCTGCCGCACGCCCCGCACATAGACGACATCGAGGGGGAGGAACCCACGCCGAAGTCCTCGGCAATAAGGGCGACCGCGTGCTCGGCGTCCGCCTGACGCTCAGCATCCTCAGCGAGGATGCGCGCTGCCTCACGCGCACCCGCATCCGCCGCCATCGCCCCCGCGCTGACCTGGCCGACCGCCAAGACGATGTAGAGAACCGGGATCACGAGGACGACCAGGATTCCCAGGAATTCAACGCTGGCGTCCCCGCGCTCGCTCACGGCCCCTCCACGAGGCTGCGACCGTGTACCGTCAGCCAGCGCGGCCCAAGCCCGCCCACGAGCGGCAGGCGCGTGCGCACGGTGACGACGAGAATGTCTGTGCCCGCGTCGGACTCGCGGGTCACCGAAATCTCGCGGTCGCGCGAGGCCCCCACGAGAGAATCCAACAGCTCGCCCGTGCGTTTGGCCGCCTCATCCTCGTCTCCACCCAGCAGACCGCCGCGGCGCGCACCCTCAGATGCAGCGCTCACACTCATCGTGCGCACGTACGACGCGAAGGTCACTTGAACGAGCAGGAGGATGACGAGAACCACGAGGCCTTGGACGAGGACCGTGGAGACGACCTCGGAGCCGCGTTCGTCGCCGTCAAATGCCCGCAACGGAGTCCATCGCACGGTTGAAGATCTCGACGAGACGTTCTGAGGCGACGCCCCAGATGACGACGACCAGGGCGGCTGTCATGAGCGTAATGAGCACCCAGCCGGGTACATCCCCACGCTCCCCGAGCGGCTGGCGCTTGCGTAACCATTTCTTCATGGTGTGTTCCTTTCGTGTCTGCTTCATTTACGGGGTGAAATCCAGGGCGATGAGGCCCGGATAGAGGGCAAAGATGACGGTGACCGGCAGAATGAGGAAGACGACGGGCAGGAGCATCGCAATCTCGCGTCGCCCGCCTTCCTCCATGAGGGCTGCGAGAGAGCGTTCGCGCTGGTCGCGCGCCTGGTCGTGCAGGACCGAGGCTAGGGGTGAGCCGCGCTCGATGGCCGTGGTCAGCGTACGGGCCAGGCGCGTGAGTGCCGGCGAGTCGGTGCGATCAACCATCTCGGCGAGCGCCCGCACCGAGGGCATGCCGTTACGGATGTGTCCCGCCGTAAGCCCGAGTTCCATCCCCAGGGGTCCTCCCGCGCACCCTGCGACGCGCTCGATGGCGGCAGGGATCGACTCTCCCGCGGCGACCGCGAGCGCCAGCAGCTCCGAGCAGTCGGGGACGGCAGCATCGATGGCGCGTTGGCGGCGGTTGGCGGTCAGCGTGAGGTAGCGGTCCATGCCTGCGACGCCGAGGAGGGTGCCGACGAGGGCACAGACGATGAGCGGGATGATCGACGCGCGCAGCGAAGCGGTCGGGCGGGCTGTGAGGACGAGGCAAGCGCCGATGAGTCCGGCGATTGCGGCGGCGGCTTGGCGCAGGCGGAACACGGACACCTCGGGGGCGGCCCCGGCCAAAATGAGTCGGCGGGCGACGGATTCGCTGGTGGATCCCAGGGAGTCCAGGGCCGAGGCTCCCATGCGCCTGAGCCATCGGGTGATCTCGGGTGTGGTGTCCTCTTGGACGCGCCCCTGGGCGACGCGGGCGGCGAAGGAGAGGTGGCGCGTGGCCAGGGATCGCACGATGAGGGTGATGCCACCGACGGCGAGGCATGCGACGATGACGTCGAAGGCGAGCAGGATCCAGGGACTCATGACGTGCCTCCCAGGTTTCGAGGATCGGTGCTCAGGCGTCCGATGGCTTTCATGAGGAGGTAGGCGATGACGCATGCGCCGGCACCGCCGAAGAGGACTGCGATTCCTCCGGGCGAGTTCCATACGTGGGCGCTGGCACCCCCGCCGGAGAGCAGAAGCAGGACGATCCAGGGGGCGGCCAGCCCCAGTCGGGCCGCGCCCACAGTCCAGGACTGGCGGGCCTCGAGTTCTCCTCGTACGCGCGCGTCCTCGCGCAAGAGGGTGGCCAGGTCTTGGAGGAGGCGGGTCAGGTCGGCACCGCCGACGGATCGGGCGACGCGCAGGGCCTCGACGATGCGGTCAGCAACCGGGTCGGCGACCGTCTCTTTCATCTTGTCCAGGGCGAGTTCGAAGCGCCCGTTAGCGCTGTAGTCGCGCGAGAAGGCTTCGAAGGCGAAACGAACGGGGTCGGGTCCCTCGTCGGCGAGGTCGCACAGGACCTGGGGCAGAGAGGTTCCGGCACGCACGCCGGAGACCATGGCGTCGATGACCTCGGGCCAGGCGGAGCGCACGGTCTTGGCGCGACCAGCCACGTGGGAAACGACCCACGCGTAGGGCAGGAAGGCCACGCCGATGGAGACGATGAGGGCGACCGGCCAGGCTCCCGTCGCAAGCAGGACGGCGAGGGCAACGACCACGCCGAGGCCGAAGCTGACCGCGATGAGTCGCACGGCATTGAGTCCGGGGACGCGGGCGCGCGCCACATCGTCGGAGAGGCGCTTCCACGGCCCCCAGGGCGAGCGTTTCGGTGGCGGGGTGAACCACGGGGACAGGGCCATGACAAGGCCGATCCCGAAGATAAGTCCACACACGATGGCGATCACAGCGTCCCCCAATCCAGCAGAGAGGCCAGGTCGAAGCCCGCAGCAGCGAAGCGATCATGCAGGTCGAGGGAACCCGTGCCTCGTTCGCAGCGGCCACCGTCGTAGGTGAAGAGCGAGGCCGTCTCGATCCGGTTGCCTTCGACCCGCCCGGGCACGGCGAGCACCTCGGAGACGTAGCGCTGTCCGTCCCGGCTGCGCTCGACGTGGCACACGAGGTCGATGGACGAGGCCAGGGTCGGGGTCACGAATCCCGTCGTGACGTTCTCACCGGCCAGGAGAGGCAGAATCGAGAGCTTGTCGAGGGCCTCGCGCGCCGAGTTCGCGTGTACAGTCGCCATACCGGGAACGCCCGCGTTGAGGGCCACGAGGAGGTCAAGGGCTTCGGGGCCTCGTACCTCGCCGACGATCAGGTACTCGGGGCGCATACGCAGGGATTCGCGTACGAGGTCTCGCAGCGTGATCTCGCCCGTGCCCTCGGCGGCCGCAGGGCGTGTCTGCATGGCCACGTGGTCCCAGTTGGCCAGGCCCAGCTCGAAAACCTCCTCGCAGGAGATGACGCGCCGCGAACGCGGCAGCTCACCGGCGAGCGCGCGCAGGAGCGTCGTTTTGCCAGCCTGCGTGCCTCCCGAGACCAGGACTGACAGTCCAACGCAGACGGCTGCCGCCAGGAAGTCGCGCATCGGCGGGGGCACCATGTCGACGGCCACCAGGTCATCTAGGGTGCGGGCGCGCTGAATGTGCTTACGGATGTTGACGCTCCAGGACTGTCCGGTGACCGGCGGGATGACGACGTGCAGGCGCTCTCCCCCGGCGAGCATCGCGTCCACGAAGGGGCTGGACAGGTCGAGACGTCTCCCCGAGTGGTGCAGCATCCGCTCCACGAGGGTGCGCACGTCCTCGTCCGTGAGAATGAGGCTGGTCAGCTCCGCGACCCCGCCACGGGCCACGAACACGCGGGAGGCCGAATTGATCCAGATTTCCTCCACGCCCGGATCGTCCATGAGGGCCTGAAGGGGGCCGAGGCCGCAGATGTCGTCCATCAGGTCCGCTTCGACCTGCTCGCGCTGAGTAGGGAGCATGTCGGGGGCATGGGTGTCAATGGCGCGGTCAATGAGGGCACGCACGGCCCGGGGATCCCGCGCAGCATCGATGCCGCCCGCTGCCAAACCCTCTCGTACCCGCGCGGCGAGTGCACGCGTGATGGCTTCCATCGCTGAGCCTCCTCGCTCCAAACAGAACCATTGTGTCGAAAGTAACAGGGTTATTCAGGAAGGAGCAAACCGCTGTCCCACAATCAGGCGCACACCCGCGCGGGGGGCCACAACCCGGCGGTCGGAGCGATACATTCAGAGAATGACAAGTCCCAAGAGCGCCCTCGAACTGGCCGCGCTGGCCACCTCCGCAATGCCCGGGTTGCGCGTGAGCGCCCTGCGCCCGCCGAGTTACAGCGACGAACTGGCTTCCGTGACCGGCATCGAAGACGTCGCTGGCAACCGCTGGATCGTCACATGCCCTCACGAGGAGGTCTCCGGCCCCGCTCTCGAGGCCACGTCGGGGATTCTGGACCGCCTAGGCCAGGCCTACGAGCACGACTACATTCCCTTCGACGTGCCGCGCCTGGCGGGGCAGGCCAAGATCCGCGGCGGAGGCAGCGTGTACGTGCACCGCGATCCAGGCGGGCGCGCACCCACGGACGAGGACCTCGACACGGACCTGCTGCTGCCGGCCTCGCTCGGGCGCGCTCTGGCAGCCCTGCACAACCTGCCGCAGACGGTCTTTTCCTCGATTGGACTGCCCACCTACACGGCGATGGAGTGCCGCGACCGCAACCTCGCTCTGCTCGACGAGGCCGCCCGCGAGGTCACGATCTCTCCGTCCCTGTGGAACCGTTGGGAGGCCGCCCTCGAGGACGTGTCACTGTGGCGTTTCCCATCGGCCCCCGTCCACGGCGACATCCAGAAGCGCAGCCTGTCGGTCAATCGCGGATCGGTCGTCGCTATCGGCGGGTGGACCAGCGCGCACGTGGGTGACCCGGCCCTGGATATTGCGTGGATTCAGGCCACCGCCTCCGATGCGTTCCTCGAGCGTTTCTGTGAGACCTATGGACATGAACGCCGCGCTATCGACCTGCACGTCTTCACGCGAGCCCAGCTCCTTTCCGAGATCGCGCTCGTACGCTGGCTGGTCCACGGCCTGCACGCCGAGGACCAGACCATTGTCGACGACGCCCGCGCGATGCTCGCCGACCTGGCCCTCGACCTGAACGGAGAACCCCTGCTGCCCTCGCACGCGGACGCCATGGGATCCGCCTCCATCAACGAGGCCTTCCGCGCCCCCTCCGAATCAGCGTCGTCCCGCTCGTCCTCCCAGGGTGCTGCCTCCAATTCTCGGCCCATCAAGTGGCGGGATCGCGCTGCTCACGCCGCGCAGGACGGACCCGAGACGGGAGCGTCGACGCAGCCCGTTGCGCGCAAGAAATCTGCCGTGGCCCGCAAGCTCGCCGAACGCGAAGTGGACCCGGCTGCGCCGACCGAGCGCCTGCGCCTCGGCCCCGACGGGACGCTTATCTCCTAGGCGATCCGGATGCCGCGACCGCCGCGCATTCCTTGCGAGCGCGCCGGCACACATGCCACGCTCCCACCCATGGGCGCGCACGCCAACATGAAGCGGGGTCCGTCAGGCATCTCAACCTGACGGACCCCGGCCTCGTGCATCAAAGCAGCGGCTGGCCGCTCAGCGCTTCTTCTTGTGCTTCTTTCCCTGAGGGGCAGCCTTATCGTGAGAGGACGACGCCACCTGAGAGGCACCAGACTCGCCCTGCGAGGATGCACGCCCCTCGAGAGCTTCGACGCGACGTTCCAGGCGCTCAACCTGGAGGCGCAGGATCGCGGCCTCCTCAGTGAGGCGGCGACGATCCTCATCCGCTCGCGACAGGTCCACCGAGAAACGCAGGGACAGGAGCAGCAGGACCACGCCCGCCACAAAGAAGCCCAGGTTCAGCGGAACGACGACACCCAGGTGGAAAGCCGTCCACTTCAGGATCGGCGGGAACAGGGACAGGAGCGCCGTGAAGAACGCAATCCAGTACCACCACAGGCCGTAGCTTTCCTTCAGACCCGAGTTGCGCATCTTGACGAACACGGTGACCAAGATGATGCCCGCGAAAACCAGTCCGAGCACATAGGTGGGGCTCATGCGTTCTCCTCCTCAGCCTGGGTAATCCTTTCGCCGGGTCGAGTCAACGCGACGGTGAGGGCGAGAGTCGCGCGCACCAGGAACAGCGCCGACTTGATCGGGTTGTGTGACGGCTCACCGCCCGCACGCGGATGCATCTGCACGCCGACCTCACGCACCACCAGGTGGGAGCGGGCTGCGATGACGAGAGCGCCAATCGTGTCACCCAGGTACTCCGCCGGATAGTTATGCGCAAACAGCGACAGGGCGCGCGGCCCGTAGAGCTTGAAGCCGCTGGTCGTGTCACTCAGGCGGGTATGGCACACGCGCGAGAGGATGAACGAGAACAGGTTCATTGCCCACTTGCGCGGGCCTCGGGCCTGGTAGTCGCCCTTACCCGCGAAACGCGAGCCGATGACGACGTCGGCGTGCTCACTCGAGGCCGTCTCGATGAGCGTCTCGATCTCCGTCGGGTCGTGCTGGCCGTCCGCATCAAGCTGGCAGGCGTAGTCGTAGCCCATGCGCTGCGCGTACTGGAAGCCGGCGCGCATCGCGCCACCGACACCCAGGTTGAGGGGCAGGTCGAGCACGGCCACGCCAGCCGCGCGCGCAATCACAGCGGTGGCGTCCGTGGACCCGTCAGACACGACCAGGATGTCCGCGAAGGACGGCTTTTCGACCTTCACGGACTCCAGGACGTCTCCCAGCACCGCCTCTTCGTTCCACGCGGGGATGACGATCAGGAGGCGAGAGTTAGCACTCGGGCGCGACACTCAGTTGTCCTCACGGTTGAGGAGCTCGAGCAGGTAGGCCCCGTAGCCCGACTTGACCAGAGGCTCGGCGCGCTGGCGCAGGCCCTCGTCGTCGATGAATCCCATACGCCACGCGACCTCTTCGGGAGCGCCAATCTTCATGCCTTGGCGGGCCTCGACCGTGCGCACGAACGCGGTGGCGTCAGCGAGAGAGTCGAACGTGCCCGTGTCGAGCCACGCGGTGCCGCGCGGGAGGACCTCAACCTTGAGCTTGCCGGCCTCCAGGTAGGCGCGGTTGACGTCGGTGATCTCGTACTCGCCGCGCGCGCTCGGCTTGAGGTTGCGGGCGATGTCGACCACGTCGTTGTCGTAGAAGTACAGGCCGGGGACCGCGTAGTTTGACTTGGGCTTCTCGGGCTTCTCTTCGATCGAGAGGGCGTTGAATTCCTCGTCGAACTCGACGACGCCGTACGCGCGCGGGTTGGACACGTGGTAGGCGAACACGGCACCACCGTCGGGGTCGACGTGGCGGCGCAGCTGCGCGCCCATGCCGGGGCCGTAGAAGATGTTGTCGCCCAGGACCAGCGCCGCGGCATCGTTGCCAACGTGGTCCGCGCCGAGCACGAAGGCCTGCGCCAGGCCGTTGGGCTCGTGCTGGACGGCGTAGGAGATGTTCACGCCCAGCTGGCTGCCATCACCGAGCAGGCGGTGGAACGACGGCGCGTCGTGCGGCGTGGTGATCACCAGAACGTCGGAGATGCCTGCCAGCATGAGGGTCGACAGCGGGTAGTAGATCATCGGCTTGTCGTAGACGGGGACCAGCTGCTTTGATGTCCCCAGCGTGATCGGGTTCAGTCGGGTGCCAGACCCGCCTGCCAGGATGATGCCTTTCATGTTGCCTCCGCTTCCCGGCGCGTCCTCGTGTGGGTCGCGCATCACTAATAATTATCCCTATGTGACGATATTTTTGCACATCTGTGGCCCCACACACGCCAATGGGACGCAGTACCCCCACTGGTGGTGCGCGGATCGGATAGTATCTTTATGGATTGTTACGTCCGTACGATACCCACGCACATAGAGGAAGAACAATGGCGCCCACTGCTAAGCCCCTGGGGATCACGACTACGCCGATCCCCGGCTTTTTGCGCATCGACCTGACTGTTCACGGCGATAACCGAGGCTGGTTCAAGGAGAACTGGCAGCGCGAGAAGATGGTCGCGCTGGGTCTGCCGGACTTCCAGCCGGTGCAGAACAACATTTCTTTCAACGACGAGGTCGGGGTGACCCGGGGCATTCACGCGGAGCCGTGGGACAAGTTCGTCTCGGTCGCGACCGGTCGCGTGTTTGGCGCGTGGGTGGATCTGCGCGAGGGACCCTCGTTCGGCACGGTGTACACGACGATCATTGATCCGAGCGTCGCGGTGTTCGTGCCCAAGGGCGTGGGTAATTCATATCAGACGCTGGAGCCGAACACGGCATACACGTACCTGGTGAACGATCACTGGTCCCCGGATGCGAAGTACACGTTCCTGAACTTGGCTGATGAGACGGCGGCCGTGGATTGGCCGATTCCGCTGGAGCGGGCGATTCTGTCGGATAAGGACAAGGCTCACCCGCGCATGGCGGACGTGACGCCTTTCCCTGCGCCTGCCCCCGTGGGTCGCCGTGCGCTCGTGACGGGTGCGAACGGCCAGCTGGGCCGCGAACTCATGCGTGTCCTGCCTGAGGCGGGTTTCACGGTTACGGGCGTGGACCTGCCGGAGGTGTCTATCTCGAACGCCGAGCAGGTGGCCGCCTTGCCGTGGGACGAGATCGACGTGGTCATTAACGCGGCCGCGTGGACGAACGTGGATGGCGCGGAGACCCCGGAGGGTCGCCGCTCAACGTGGGAGGCGAACGCGACGGGTCCGGCGGTTCTGGCTCGCGAGGCGACGGCGCACGGCGCGACGCTCGTGCACATTTCGACGGAGTACGTCTTTGATGGCACCCAGGAGGTGCACGTCGAGGACGAGGCCCCCTCCCCCTTGAGCGCGTACGGCCAGTCGAAGGCGGGCGGCGACGCGGCGGTGGCCTCGACCCCGAAGCATTACATCGTGCGCACGTCTTGGGTCGTGGGCGACGGCAAGAACTTCATCAAGACCATGGCGTCCCTGGCGGATCGCGGTATCTCCCCGTCGGTCGTGTCGGACCAGGTGGGTCGCTTGACGTTCACCGCCGACCTGGCACAGGGAATCATTCACCTGCTGACGAATGAGGCACCCTACGGCGTCTACAACCTGTCGGGCGAAGGTCCGGTCATGAGCTGGGCGCAGGTCGCTAAGCGCGTCTTCGAACTGTGCGGCCGCAACCCCGAGGACGTCACGGAGGTGACCACGGAGGAGTACTTCGCGGGCCGCGAGGCTGCGCCTCGTCCTCTGTCCTCGACTCTGGACCTGTCGAAGATCGAGGCTACGGGCTTCACGCCTGCGGATTCCTCGCAGCGCATCGACACCTACGTGGCATCCCTGCGCGGCTGATTGCGTGGTTCGGCCCCGGGCGTTTCGTTCTCGCGAGCGCCCGGGGCATTGCTGTGCCTGCGTTCATTGCGCGCTCATTCTGTGTAGCTCGGGGCGGCTCGCGGTAATCTCGGTGACTCGCGGCGACGAGGCCATGGGTTGGGTCACCGGGGCGCACGCACGCGGATAGGTAACGAGCACGTGGATAGGTAACGAACACGCGGATAGCTTATTAACCTATCCGCAAGCGCATAACCTATCCGTCTGCGAACAACCTATCCACGAAGGAATGGAATAGCAGCACTCCACGCTGCCGATGCTGCGCTCCGCATACGGCCATGGCACCGCACACCCTATGGTGCTCCACGCTTTCTAACCCCGGCGTGAAGGTCGACAACTGCCTGATCCTGACCGGATCTTAATGCACCTTATGGCGCTCCGTGCTTTCTGACCGTGGGGACGAAGAACCCCGGCGGGGAGGTGCTCAGGTCTTAATGCACCTTATGGCGCTCCATGTTTTCTGACACTGCGAGGCAGTCAAGCAACTCAGCACTGGCCTTGCCACGTCTTAATGCACCTTATGGTGCTCCGTACTTTCTGACGAACGAGCGCATCAACGCTTTCGGTATCGGCGTGAGGTCTTAATGCACCTTATGGCGCTCCATGGTTTCTGACCGGACATCATCAAGCCCGAGGGTACGATCAACCAGGCCATGTCTTAATGCACCTTATGGCGCTCCGTACTTTCTGACGTGAGAAGCAACGTGATTCAAAGCCCGGTGAGAGTACGTCTTAATGCACCTTGTGGTGCTTCATGCTTTCTGGCTATGACCCCGGAGACGATCTACCGCCTGAACCCGAACCGGTCTTAATGCACCTTATGGCGCTCCGTGCTTTCTGACCTACGCCGGACAAGCCGGTGACGCCGACCCCGGACAAGCCGTCTTAATGCACCTTATGGCGCTCCATGCTTTCTGACCTACCAAGTGGCGTGCTCGTGGCTCTTCTGGTGCGGATACGTCTTAATGCACCTTATGGCGCTCCGTGCTTTCTGACCTACGCCGGACAAGCCGGTGACGCCGACCCCGGACAAGCCGTCTTAATGCACCTTATGGCGCTCCATGCTTTCTGACCGGCGTCGTCTACCTCTCCGGTGCTGTTATAACAGCGTCTTAATGCACCTTATGGCGCTCCGTGCTTTCTGACTGTCAAACGGGGGGATCAGGACAACATATTGACTATCCCGTCTTAATGCACCTTATGGCGCTCCGCGCTTTCTGACTGTCAAACGGGGGGATCAGGACAACATATTGACTATCCCGTCTTAATGCACCTTATGGCGCTCCATGCTTTCTGACTTTGCGCGTGTGGCCTTACTCGTATCGGCCTGGTGTATGTCTTAATGCACCTTATGGCGCTCCATGCTTTCTGACATGTGGGATTACATCAAGAAAGATGGTTCCCTTATGACGTCTTAATGCACCTTATGGCGCTCCATGCTTTCTGACCAGTGGTATCAAATCCGCGTTCGGATCGGTACAGTCTGCGCGTCTTAATGCACCTTATGGCGCTCCGTGCTTTCTGACTGCCCGGCGTGTCGCACCTGCTGTGACCAGGGGAAACGACACCTCGGATCACCAGGGGCCGAAAAAGCACGAAGCCGACCCACATGCACGACGTCAGATTAGCAGACTTTTCGTTGCGATACGGCACATCACCACCGACGGCCAACAACACTCGTCCCTTCCCGGAAACTCACGCTCACGCCGGCGTGTCGCGCCACTCCATGCATGCACCACGCCACACGCCAAGCAGCCGATTAACCGCGCCCAAACCCGCACGCCGCCCACACGTCCGATCCCACACACAGAGGCCGGGGCCCACCGCGCTGTGCAGCGCGACGAGCCCCGGCCTCGTGACAGAGCATGAACCCCTTAGAAGTACGCGTTCAGCATGGACACCAGGTCGTAGCCGTACCCGCGGGCGGCCGCCCAGCCGGTGTGGTTCGGGTTCTCCTGGATGCCCAGGTACTCGACCACGGGGGCCGCGCCCTTACGCACGTAGGAGAAGCGCGGATCCACGACCGGGTAGGCCAACGAATCGGCGGAGGCGGACGGGTCCGCGTAGGCGCGCAGGTGCTGAACCTGAGCGCGGATGCCGGTGCGCACGTCCGGGAAGTCTGCTCCCGCAGCGCCGCCGCCAACAGCGCCGATGCCGGCGAAGTTGAACTGATCAACCTCGACGTCGCCGCCGTACTGCAGCCAGCCGGTCTCCTTCATGGACTGGACGAACACCAGCTCGGGGGACACGCCCTCGGCCACGGCCTCGTCGTAGACGATGCCCGCGAACTCGCGGATCGTGCTCGCACCGCCGTCAGCCAGCTCCGACGGGATAGGGGCGGCCCGCGTCGTTCCACGCGGCGACCATGTCGTCGACAACCTCAGAGCGCGAGGCCATGGGCGCGGTCATGATGAGGCGCTGGCCCTCCGCGTTCGTCACCGCGTCACGCGAGCCGGATTGGGAGTCGGCATTCGCGGCGGGAGCGCCGCTGCCGTCCGTGTAGCCCAGCCACGCGCCGGAGGAGGCGAAGGAAGACTCGCGACCCTCAACGGTCTTCGTGCCGGTCGCCATGGCACCCGAGGCCGGGTCCAGCCAGTACCAGGAGTTGCCCGACTTGAGCCAGCCGGTGCTCATGACGCCCGAGCCATTCATGTGGAACCAGTCGGCTCCGACCTTGACCCAGCCGGTCTTCATGATGCCTTCACCGTCGAGGTAGTACCACTTGCCGCCATCGAGCAGCCAGCCGGTGGCCATCACGCCGTTGGCGCGCATGTAGTACCACTCTCGGTCGTCCTCGGTGAGCTGCCAGCCGGTGAGCATACGACCGTCATCCTCGAAGAGGTACCAGTCGTTGCCGATATTCGTCCAGCCGACGGCCATCGCGCCGGAGTTGTCCAGCCAGAACCAGCTGCCGCGGTACGGGAGCCAGCCGGTGACCATGGTGCCCTGGCCATCCAGGTAGTACCAGGAGCTGACCGTCCTTGACCCAGCCGGTCGCCATGTCGCCCTGGGGACGCAGGTAGTGCCACTTGCCGTTGTCCTTCTTCCAGCCCGTCACCATCGCGGTGGAGTCGTCGAAGAAGTATCGGCGTCCGTCGATGGTGGACCATCCGCGGATCGTGCGGCCGTCGGAGTCCGCCCAGTACCAGCGGCCACCCGCCGAGAACCAGCCGGTCTTAGCCTTGCCGTCGCGCACGAAGCGCCACGAGTCGCCCGACTTCTCCCACGTGCCCTTGCTCAGGCCGTAGGTCTGAGCGATGCCGGTCGCGTCAGCGACACCGAGGGAGCGAACGAACGCGGGGTCGTGACAGTTTCTGCGCGTCCGACGAGGACGTCACGAAGGCGTGCTCGACGATGATGCCGGGCATGTTTTCCTCGCGCGCCTGACGGATGATCGCGTAGTAGTCGCCCGTGGATCCGTCCGGGTAGTCGTAGTACTCGTTGTCGCGGGTCTTGATGCCGCGGTCCGCGAGGCCCAGCGCGGTGAGCTGGTTTTGGATGTTGCTGGACAGCGTCCGGCCCTGCGTGTGGGTCCAGTAGTTGTAGGACGAGGAGTTGCCGTACCAAACCTCCGCGCCGTGCGCGATGGGCGAGGCGGAGTTGAAGTGGATCGACACGAGCGCATCAGCGTCGGCGGCTGCCGCCGTATCGACGCGGCTCGACAGGTCGGTGCTGAGGTTTTCGGACGGACGGACGTCCGTCTCGCGAGTCATGACGACGGTGACGCCGTCGTAGGACTCGAGTTCTTCTTTGAGAGCCAGGGAGACCGCGAGGGTCAGGTCCTTTTCTCGCAGGCCGTTGGCGACTGCGCCAGGGTCGGAACCCTCCGTGCCCGGGGTCGATGGCGATGATAATGCCGTTGGCCGCGTGCGCGGGCGGCACCAGGGCCGCGACAGCAGCGCCGAGCGCCAGGGCAAGCCCGGCTGCGAGTGTCCTCCACGGAGATCGCATAGTCATCCTTCAGGTTGCTAATGTGACACTCGGGATTGTAGTTACTTATGTTGTAACTGTAAATGTGAAAAGAGATGCACAGATGGACTGACACGAACCGCATCCATACTTTTGCTTGTTATGAGACACGGTCGTCGCGCTGCCACGCCCTCGTGTAAGGGGCACTGGAACGAGGCCTGGGCCGGGTCGCGCTCATCCAGCGAGGACAACGGCACCCGGGGCAGCGCACGCGCCTCACCGTTGAAGCACGCTGCGCGTGCGACAGCACCCCAATCCGCAGAAAGGCCGACTTTCAGAGGGCTGATCGCACCGCCGCAGCCGCCGCCCGCGAGGACGCGTCGACGGAACGATTCTCACGCACCCAGGCGCGCGCCTGCTCAGCCCCCACCCAGTGCACGGAATCGGAGGCGAAGGCCACCATGGCCTCGGCGACCTGAGAGGGGTCGAGGGCACACGCCACCCCGAGTCCGCCCTCACGCACGTCGCGCGCGGCCTGCCCGGGTCCGGCGTAGATGACGGGCGTTCCCTGCGCCAGGGAGGCCAGGATCTTCGTCGGGTAGGCGTAGTCGTAGCCGCCCGGGCGCAGTGACGCCAGCGTGGCGGTGGCGCGAGCCATCCACCGGTCGGCCTCGTCGGCGCTGACGGCGGGCAGCAATCTCACCCCCGCGACGCCTCGGGCGCGCGCAGCCAGGTCCTCCCAGCCGCTCCCCTGCCCGACGAACACGAGGCGCGCGTCCCCCAGGCGCTCACGAGCGAGTTCAAAGGCGTCGATGAAAAGCCTCGGGGGCCAGCCAGTGGGCGACCGTGCCCGCGTAGACGAAGACGGGACCGGAGCAGGTGGGAAATCCTGCGGGAAAACCGGAGGCCACGGCCTCGGGCACGCGCACGCCGTTGGGGACGACGGTGACGCGGGCGGCACCCAGCTCGCTCGCGCGGCGGGCTACCCCGTCGGACACGGCGATGACGCGGCGAGCGCCCCGCAGCGCGAAGGCTTCGAGCGCGGCGACTGCTCGCACGACCGGCCGCGCCACACCGGCCAGGGCGGCGGCGTCGGAAACGATGTCCGCACAGTAATACACGTAGGGGATGCGCCGGGCCGCGCACGCCAGGCGCACGGCCGCGCCGGTCGTGGGCGGGGGTTCGGAGACGACCACGTCCGGGCGAGGCCCGGTCAGCAGCCGCGCGATAAGCGGCACGTCGAACGACAGATAGGACACGTACCCGCGCACGGCCCCGGTGCGGTCGCGCAGCACGGGCGCTCGCCTGATGTCGACGAGGCCGTGGCCGCCCTCATCGCCTCCCGTCCACGGGCGCACCCGGGGTCGCGCTGCCCCCAGGGCGTTCGCCAGGGACAGGAGAGGGGGCGCGGTTCGCGGCAGCGGCGGCGTCGCGGGCGACGCTGGGGGCAAGCCGCGAGGTGAGGACGCGCACGCGGTCTCCACCGGCTGCGAGTGCCCGCGCGAGCGCCCCGAGGCGCAGGGCGGCGGCGGTCGGTTCTGGCGTGAACGTGCGGGTCGCGAGGGTGACTAGCATGCGGGCGAGGCTCCCCCACCGATGGTGATGCGCGGGGTGCCAGCCCAGGCCTCGGGGGACGTGATGGCGCGGCCGTCGACGAGGAGGCGCACGCCGGGCAGGTCGGCGGGGGATCAGGTCACGATATGACGCGTGGTCGGCCTGGATGATAGCGACGTCCACCGGTTCGCCGAGGTGGTAGGCGTCCCATCCCGAAGGCTGCCAGCTCGTCGTCGGAATACAGCGGATCGTGAACGCTCACCTGTCCCCCGGCCTCGCGCAGCGCGCTGACGACCCCGAAGACGCCGGAGAACGCGGTTTCTTTGACCCCGCCGCGGTAGGCGGCTCCCAGGACGGCGACACGCAGACCCGACAGGGATCCCAGCAGAGCGGCCGCGCGGGAGACCGCGTAGGCGGGCATCGCGGCGTTCGCGGCGCGCGCGGCGGACACGACGGTCGCGTCCGGGTCGCCGGCCAGGTACAGGCGCGGGTAGACGGGGATGCAGTGCCCGCCGACCGCGATGCCGGGCCGGTGAATGTGCGAGTAGGGCTGCGAGTTGCAGGCCTCAATGACGCGCGCGACGTCGATGCCGACCGCGTCCGCGTAGCGCGCGAACTGGTTGGCCAGGCCGATGTTGACGTCCCGGTAGGTGGTCTCGGCGAGCTTGGCCATCTCCGCGGCCTCCGCACCCGCCCATGGGCCACACGCCGTTGGGGCGCGGCAGGTCGTCACGCTGATCGAAGGAGAGGACGGCCTCGTACAAGCGGACGCCGCGCGCCTCGCCGGATTCGCTGAGGCCCCCCACGAGCTTCGGGTAGCGGGCCAGGTCCGCGAAGACGCGCCCCGTGAGGACGCGCTCGGGTGAGAAGACCACGTCGAAATCGCGGCCCTCGACCAGGCCGGAGACCTCTTCGATGAGGGGCTTGTAGCGCCCGCGCGTCGTGCCCACGGGCAGGGTCGTCTCGTAGGAGACGAGGGTGCCAGGGACTCAGGTGCGCGGCCATGGAGCGCGTCGCGGCGTCCATGATCGTGAAGTCGGGGCGGCTCTCGGCGTCCACGACGAGGGGAACGACCATGACGACCGCGTCGGCACCGGGGATCGCCTCGGCGTAGTTGGTCGTGGCCCGCAGGGCGCCGGAGGAGATGAGCGGAGGCAGGTACTCGGCCAGGTGCGCCTCGCCCGGGAAAGGCTCTTCTCCCCATTGATGAGGGCGACCGTCTGCGGGTTCACGTCCACGCCAACGACGCTGTGCCCGCGGCGCGCGTAGTGCACCGCCAGCGGCAGCCCGATCTTGCCCATCCCGACGACCGCGATCCGCATGCGGCTCCCCTTTCTGGCTCTGGCCTCGTCAATCACCCCCAGTGTAGTGCCCCACCCCACCTACAATGGGGGCGTGGATCGCGCGCTCAATCTCCTGCTCTACCCCGTCCAACCTGGCTTCGCCCGGGCGGCTGGTGAAAGATCGCGCGTTCGCTATCCCCGCTTTTCTCGCAGACGCGCATCGTCGGTATCGATCAGGGCGGCCTGCCCACGGACGAGGCCGTGGCCCCCACCGTGCGCCTCGCGCGGGATCCGGGGCGCCTCCCTGGGTGCGCCCCTGGGCGGGGTGCGGGTCGTCGGGGCGTGGGGCGCTCGCGTGTACCGGCGGTTCGCGAGGCAGCAGGGTCGCGGCCGTTTCCGCGCAGAACCTGTTCCTCCTGCCCCTCGCGCACGCGTTGGCGCGGCGCACGGGCGCGGTGTTTGCCTATAACGCGCACGAGTTGGAGACAGAAACGGTGGGGTCGGCGGGGCTGCGTCAACGCCTCCAACGCGTGATCGAGCGCCGCTACATTCGCCGAGCGGACGTGGTGTCCGTGGTCAACGAGTCGATCGCGCAGTGGTACCGCGACACCTACCCGGGCGTGGATCCCGTGGTGGTGACGAACGCGCCGACGGGCGCGGATGGAGTCATCGATCTGCGCGCGCAGCTGGGCATCCCGAAGGATGCGCTCCTGTACCTGCACTCGGGATACCTGGCACCAGGGGCGCAATATTGCGCTGATTCTGCGCGCGTTCGCGCAGGTGGAGGACGTACACGTCGTGTTCGTCGGCGCGGGTGCCCTGCTGCCCGAGGTCGAGCAGGCCGCAGCGACGCACCCAAACATCCACCACCTGCCGCCCGTGGAGCCGGATCAGGTGCTCGCTATGACGCGCGGGGCTGACGTGGCGCTGTGCCTCATCGAGTCCGGGTGCCTGTCGCACCGTTTGTCCACGCCCAACAAGATGATGGAAGCTTTCGCGGCCGGTGTCCCCGCGCTGTGCTCTCCCCTGGCCGAGGCCCGCCGCTACCTGGGCGATCAGGCTGACACGTGGGTGCTGGAGGACCCCGAACGCGACCTCGTATCCGCTGTAGAGCGAATCACGCGAGAGGACATCGACGCCTTCACCTCCCCCGAGATCCCCACGTGGGAGGAGGGGGCCGCGCGTCTGCGGAGGCCTACGAGCGGGCGCTCGCCGCGCGGGTCCACTGAGGCTCCTGTTTCACGCGCGTTTCACGCGGCTGGGCGACGTTTCACGCCCGTTTCACGGGACGTTTTACGAGGTCAGCCAAGCATTTACGCGCCCTGAGGCCGCGTCCCGTTCCCGCGGTCATACTGGCGCGCCGTCACCCAGGCCATGACGAGCATGCCCACCAGCAGAACAGCCATGAGAGCGCCGAGAATGGCGACCGTCATCTCGATCCCGTAGGGGCTGACCGCGAGCCACGCCAGCGGCGCGGCGCAGTAGACGCACGCGAAGGCCAGCATCCGGCGCTGGTGGTAGGTCGCGACGAACACGTTCGACAACGGCGAGGTTGCGACGGTCAGGGCCAGCCACGGAGCCAGGGACCGAGCGAAGTACCCGGCGGCCTCCCAGCGCGCCCCAAACACGAAGGGGAAGAGCCAGGGGCTGATCCACGCGAGCAGCGCGAAAACGGGAATGGAGAGTCCCAGGGCGGTGCCGCCGACTCGCACGACGACGCGGGTCATGTCCCCGGGCGGGGTATCCGACAGGCGAGGCAGGTAGACCTGCGACAGGGCACCGGCGATGAGGGCGACGGGAGCCTGCAGGGCCATCCACGCCATGTTGAACTGCCCGAGGGCGGCCACGGAATAGGAGGCGATGAGCATGGGGATCGCGCTCGTGCGCAGCGCGTCGACGACGACGTTGGGCACGCCAACGAGGGCCATCTTCCGGTAGCGGGAGGCCACGGCACGCAGGGAAGGGGATCCGAGGCCTCGGCCGCGCGGGCGTCACGGGCGCGCCAGGAGAGGTAGGCGACGGCGATGCCCTGTCCGGCGATGGTCGCACGATCGCTGCGCCCAGGCCCCCGCCAGCGACGAAGCCGCACACCAGCTGCAGGGCAGCGATACCGAGGGAGCGCACGACGGACGAGCTCGCGATCGATTGGAAATCGCCGGTGTCGCGTCAGCCAATAGGAGCACACCTGCCCCTGCGCCAGGAACAGGACGGACACGCCGACGGCGAGCATCCAGCCCGCGAGCGCGCTCCCGTATCGCGAGGACACCCACGGCCACGCGCAGGCGGCGGTGAGGGTCGCCAGCGCGGAGGTGGCCAGCACGCAGCGCGAGGAGAGGCGGACGAGGGAACGGGCCGAGGCCTCGTCCCCGGGCGCGGGCAGGACGATGCTGAGGTCGAAGCGTGCGCCTGCGATGGCCGCGCCGAGCGTGGCCGCGGAGGTGAAGATGCCCAGGTATCCCAGGTCCGTGTCGGTGTAGAGGCGCGCGATGCCGATCTGGGCGACGAACGCGATGACCTGCGCGAGGATGGTGCCGCTCAGGAGCGTGAGCACCTGGCGTAGCACGCCCGTGTGCGCGGGCGGGGCGGGGACGTTCGTCATGCGTTCATTAAATCACCGGGCTCGCGCTGCGCAGCCCGTAGGATGGGGGCATGCCCTCCCCCCGTGTCCGCGCCGCGCGCCCGCAGTCTCGTAGGCGTCGCGTGAAGGTCGCTCTGACGAAGGGAACTCTGCTGGTTCCCCCGACGTACTTTGCGCTCGCGCACGCGTGTGCGATGCCGGAGCGGGATTGGCGAGTGTTCACGCTGGCGGCTCGGGTGAGTGATCCGAGCGTGACGCTCCCCATCCACGAGGCCGCCCCGGGCGCGCTCTCCCCCGCCCTGCCGCTTCGGGTGGCCTCGCAGGCACGAGGCCTGGGAGCGATGCGCCGCGCTGTTTCCTCGTGGGGACCCGACGTCATTCACCAGCATCAGGCCACCTGGTCCCTGCCGGCCGTGGGGGCGGCGCGGGAGACGGGTGCGCCGCTGGTCGTGACGCTGCACGGAGGGGATGCCTACCCGAGGTTGGGACGAGGCCTGGGCGCAGCGTGGAACGCCCGCAATCGCCGCGCGGCCTTCGAGGGCGCGACCCGCCTCCTCGCGGTGTCGCGCTACCTGGCGGATGTGGCGCTTCGTGCGGGCGCGGATCCGGCGCGATTGAGCGTGCACTATCAGGGCGTGGACACGCAGTGGTGGACCCCTTCCCCCGGTCTGTCCCCGGGAACGCGCCCCGACCTCGTCCCTCAGAGGGACCACGGCCTCGCCGCCGAGGGGGCCGACTCGCCCGAGGTTCCCATCGTCCTGTTCGTGGGGGCGCTCAGCCGCCTGAAGGGCGTGGATGACTTAGTGTGCGCCTCGTCGTCTCTCGTCGAGCGCCGCCCGCACCGCCTGGTGCTGGTGGGCGACGGCCCGCTGGCTCCCGTCCCTGCGCGCGAGCGCCCCTGCGCACGTGACGCTGACCGGCCCGCTTGCGCGCGAGCGCGTACGCGAGTGGATGCGACGCGCCCGCATCCTCGCGCTGCCGACGAAGCCGACGCAGGGGCGACAGGAGGCGGCAGGCCTCGTGCTGCTGGAGGCACAGGCGTGCGGCGTGCCCGTCGTCGCGTATCGCACGGGCGGAACGCCGGAAATGACGACGCCAGGAGCCTCGCTGCTCACCGGCGAACGCACGCCGGATGCCCTGAGCTGCGCCATCGACGAGGCCTTGGCGTGGTCGGACGAAGAGCGCGCGGATCGCGCGGCGGCGTGCCGCGCGTGGGTGGATGCTGAGCGCTCGCTGCGCGGGTCGGTGGATCAGCTGCGCGCTGTCTACGATGAGTTGACGGGGTTCGTCGCTGCGCGGCTGTCGTGCAGCGTCAGACGAGTAATACTGCGGAGCGCTGGACGCCCACGGGCCTCGTGCTTCGACCTGTCAAGATTCGCCAGACCACGAGCCGAAACATCGACCTTGTGGAAACCACCACCATATGTTCATAATTAGCACCGTGAGTGCTACGCTCGAACACGTAGCGCTTAGCTATCTCTCGTGAACGAAAGGTGATCGCATGCCCTCGACGAACGTTGGCACTCTCAGCGAACCCCAATTCAACATCCTGACCGCTCTTGCTCGCGAGGGCGCAGCCCTCACGCAGCGCGCGCTGTCCGTGGCCACCGACATGAGCCTGGGCCGCGTCAACACAGCGACACGCGAGTGCGAGGCCGCCGGTTACATCGAGGACCGCGCAATCACCGACGCGGGACGCGCAGCACTGGAACCCTATCGCGTCACGGGTGCCGTCATCATGGCCGCCGGCCTCTCCTCGCGATTTCGCCCCCATCAGCTACGAGCGGCCCAAAGGCACGCTCAAGGTGCGCGGCGAGATCCTGGTCGAACGTCAGATTCGTCAGCTCCACGAGGTCGGCATCACGAATATCGCGCTGGTCGTCGGCTACAAGAAGGAATACTTCTTCTACCTGGCCGACAAGTACGGCGTCGACATCGTCGTCAACCGCGAGTACGCCACGCGCAACAACAACGGATCACTGTGGCGCGTCAGGGAACGCCTGGACAACACCTACGTGTGCTCCTCGGACGATTACTTCACGACGAACCCCTTCGAACCCTACGTCTACAAGTCCTACTACTCGGCCAACTACGTTGAGGGTCCCACCGACGAGTGGTGCATCAAGGTGGGCGCGGGCGACCGCATCACGGGCGCGACCGTGGGCGGCGAGGACGCGTGGGTCATGCTCGGCCACGTCTACTTCGACCGCAACTTCTCCGCAACGTTCCGCGAGATCCTCGAACAGGTCTACGACAAGCCCGAGACAGTCTCGAAGCTGTGGGAGTCCATCTACCTGGATCACATCAAGTCGTTCGACATGGTGATCCGCCGCTACCCCGACGGCGTCATCCACGAGTTCGATTCGGTCGACGAGCTGCGCGACTTCGATCCGCTGTTCATCGAAAACGTCGACTCCGAGGTGTTCGACCACATCGTCGAGACTCTGGGCTGCGCAAAGTCGGAGATCCGCGACTTCTACCCCCTCAAGCAGGGCATCACAAACCTGTCGTGCCACTTCACGGTGGGCGATGACGAATATGTCTACCGTCACCCCGGCATCGGCACGGACAAGATCGTGGACCGCAGCGCAGAGTTCGCCGGCTTGCACCTGGCCGCCGAACTCGGCATCGACGATACCTTCATCACGGGCGACCCGGCGGCGGGATGGAAGCTCTCGCGTTTCGTGCGCGACGTGCGCAACCTGGACGTGACCCGCCCCGAAGAACTGAAAGCGGCCATGGAGATGGACCGCGCCCTGCACACCTCCGGCCGAGTCCTGGACCGCTCCTTCGACTTCGTCACCGAAGGCTTGCGCTACGAGGGCATCCTGAAGACCTTCGGCCCGATCGACGTGCCCGGATACTTTGAGCTGCGCGACAAGGTCCTGCGTCTGAAGGCCTTCGCGGACGCGGACGGCTTCGATAAAGTCCCCTCGCACAACGACTTCTTCCCCCCCGAACTTCCTGGTGGACAAGGACGGCAACATCAGCCTCATCGACTGGGAGTACGCGGGCATGTCGGACATGGCAGCCGACTTCGGCACGATGACCGTGTGCACGGCAGAGATGACCCGCGAGCGCGCGGCCGCCGCCCTCGAGTACTACCTGGGCCACACCCCCACCGAGCGCGAGGCGCGCCACTTCTTCGCCTACGAGGTCTTCGCCGGCTGGTGCTGGTACCTATGGGCGCTGGTCAAGGAAGCCGAAGGCGACGACGTGGGCGAATGGCTCTACATCTACTACTCACACGCAACACGCACAATCGATTCCCTGCTCGCTTCGTACGAGGCCACCTCGACCTCGGGCGCGCAGGTTTCCCAGGAGGGTGAGCTGGCATGAAAACTCAGCACGGCGGCAAGCGTTACGGCTTCTTCTCAGGCGTACTATGGGGCCTCGACACGGTCGTGTTAGCGATCGCGCTGGCGATGGCACCTTTCCTCAACTTCGGCCAGTCGGCGCTCGCGGGCGCGGTCCTGCATGACGTCGCGTGCGCGCTCATCCTGGTCGTCTATATGGCTCTCCGAGGCCGCTTGAAGGACACCGCGGCGGCACTGCGCACGCGCCCGGGTAAATCGGTCATCGCTGCCGCGCTCCTGGGTGGCCCGATCGGCATGAGCGGCTACCTGATCGCGATCGACAACATCGGCCCCGGCTTGACGGCTATCATCTCGACGTTCTACCCGGCTCTGGGAACGCTGCTGGCGTTCGCCCTCCTGAAGGAGCGGATGGCCCCGCGTCAGATCATTGCTCTGCTGGTCGCGCTCGGCGCGATCGTGGCGACGGGCTGGTCGGCGACCGCGGAGCCCCGATCGAGGGCGGCAACGCGCTCCTCGGTGTCGCGGGTGCCCTGGCCTGCGTGATCGGCTGGGGTTCCGAGGCCGTGCTCCTCACGTGGGGCATGCGCGACGAGGCCGTGGATAACGAGGTGGCACTCCAGATCCGCGAGACGACATCGGCCATGGTCTACCTCTTCATCGTCGCTCCCATCGCGGGTGTCTTCGGCTTCACGCTGCACTCGCTGGCGACCCTGTCCGCGGGCGTGGTGGCCCTGGCCGGCCTGGCTGGAACGGCCTCGTACCTCTTCTACTACAAGGCCCTGTCGGCCATCGGTGCCTCGCGCGGCATGGCCCTGAACATCTCCTACTCGGCGTGGGCGATCATCTTTGCCCTAGTGTTGCAGGGAACGATTCCGACGGCCACCCAGGTCCTGTGCTGCGTCGTCATCCTGGTGGGCACGGTCCTGGCGGCCACGTCCAACTGGGGTGACCTGCTTCCCAAGCGCACGGAGAAGGTCACCAGCTCCCAGGCATGAGACAATGGCGGGTGGGCGTGCTTGCGCCCACCCGCTTAGTCGTATTCGGAGGACTTATGACGACGCCCGACGCCGACCTGCGCAAGGTCCAAAAACTCCTGACGCTGATCCTGGCTGAATTGGACCGGGTGTGCCGACGCATCGGAGTGTCCTACGCGGTCTACGGCGGCACCGCGATTGGCGCGATTCGACACGGGGGCTTCATCCCCTGGGACGACGACATCGACGTGATGATGACGCGCGCCGACTATGAGCGTTTCCTGGCGGAAGCTCCCGCGCTGTTGGATGAGCGTTTCCGCCTGGACAACACGCGCACGCGCGAGGACTTCCCCTTCATGTTCACGAAGATGGTCATGCCGGGCACACTCCTGATCCCCGAGGCGGACAAGAACTCGACGTACCGCATGCCGTTCTTCCTGGACATTCTGCCCCTGGATGAGATTCCCGCCGACGAGAAGGCGTTCCGGAAGATGTCTCGCCAGTCGTGGCTGTGGGGCCGCCTCCTCTTCCTGCAGGGCACGCCTCGCCCCCACCTGATTAACACGCCCGCGTGGAAAAAGGCGCTGATCTTCTCCGCGACGACCGTGGCGCACCTGGGTCTGAAGGCCGTGCGTGCGACCCCGCGCAGCCTGCAAGAACGCTGGGAGAAGGCGGTTCGCCGCTACGAGGGAACGGGCACGGGCGTCTACGCAGACTTCACGATGCGCGACCCGCAGAACTGGATCGTGCGCGAGGAAGAGTTCTTCCCGACGCTGGATGTCCCCTTCGAAGACATCACCGTCATGATCCAGCACGAGTACGACTCGCTCCTGCGCGCCGGATACGGCGACTACATGCAGCTGCCCCCGCCGGAGAAGCGGTACAACCACGAGGCAGCCGTCATCGACTTCGGCCCCTACGCCGACTCCCTGTAAGCCCCAGGTCCCATCGAAGGATCGGAGAGATATGAGCGCGGCAGATCCCGCAACTCTGGCAGCTATCCAGCGCGTCACCAGGCGATGCCTGGCTGAGATTGACCGCGTATGTTCCCTCCTGGGCGTGCGCTACGTCGCCTACGGCGGCACAGCGATCGGCGCTGTGCGTCACCAGGGTTTTCATCCCATGGGACGACGACGGGGACGTGTGCATGCCGCGCGAGGACTACGAGCGTTTCATTGCCGAGGCCCCCGCGCTCCTCGGGGACGAGTTCTTCATCGCGTCCCCGGCCTCGCACCCCAACTATCCGATCAGCTTCGGTGTGCTGGGGCTGAAGGGTTCCGAGTTCGTCTCGAAGGTCGCCAAGGACCGCTCTTTCCGTATGCCGATCGGCGTGGACTTGTTCGTCCTGGACCAGATCGCGGCAGACCCGGCGCGCTTCCGCTCCCAGTCGCGCGGCACGTGGCTGTGGGCGCGCCTCATGTTTCTGCGCTCGATCCCCAACCCGCCAACGGGGCTGCCCACGCCTGCACGCCAGCTGGCCTCGGCGGCCATGGGCGTGCGCGCACTGGGGGATGCGGGCGCTGCGCGTGAACGAGGCCTCCCTGTACCGCCGCTGGCTGCGATCCGCACTGAAGGGTCGCGAGAACCCGCAGATGGCTCCCGACGGCACGACGCTGTACGGCGATTTTTCGACGCGCGATCCCCCGGCGTTGGAGCGCGTCGGAGGGCGAGTTGTTCCCCGCGAAGTCCGTCCCCTTCGACGACATCACCGTGCGTATCCCGGCGGCCTACGACGTCGTGCTCACCCGCGGCTACGGCGACTACATGCGCGTGCCGGACCCGCAGGACCGTGAAACGCACGAACCCTTCCACATCGTGTTTGGCCCGTGCGACCCCTGGCCCCTGCCTCGCAGGACGGAGCAGACGAGTGAGCGAGAAGGACACCACGGCCTCGTCCCTGCCCGAGGCCTCGGACCCGGACACCGCAGTCGAAACCACCGAGGAGGCCCTCGAGTCACGCGGGCAGCTGGGACGCGACTACCTGTGGAACACCGCCGCCTCCCTCATGTCGAGTCTGGCCGTGGTCATCATGGGCGTGGCGATCATGCGCTCGGGCGCAACCGACACGTTCGCGCGCGCCCAGTACGGCCTGTTCACCCTGGCCCTGGCTATCGGCCAGCAGTACCAGACCGTCGGCCTGTATGAGGTGCGTACCTTCCACGTCACCGACGTGCGGCGGCGCTTCGACTTCGGCACCTACCTGTCGACCCGCCTGCTCACCTGCCTGGTCATGGTCGGCCTCATCGCCTACCACTCGTGGACCGCATCGACGAAGGACCCCTACCCGGCCTTCACCGTCATCGCGGCCATGGCACTCCTGCGCATCTTCGACGCCTTCGAAGACGTCTACTACTCGGAATTCCAGCGTTCGGGCCGCCTCGACATCGCGGGCAAAGCCTGCTTCGCGCGCATCTTCACCACGACCTTCCTGTGGTCGGGCCTGTACTGGGTCACCCAGGACCTGCTCCTGTCCACGCTCGTCACCTTCGCGGTCACCTGCCTCGTGCTGGTCGTCGCCTACGGGCTGCCCGCGCGTGGCCTCTTTCCCCTGCTCCCCTCGTTTAATCTGCGAGGTATCGGCGGGATCCTGTGGGAATGCCTCCCCCTGTTCATCGCCGCATTCCTCAACCAGTACCTGGCCAACGCGCCGCGCTTCGCGATCCACGCGACCCTCGGCGACGAGCAGCTCGGCGTCTTCGCGATCATCTACATGCCGGCGGTTGCGATCAACATGCTCTCCCTGTTCGTCTTCCGCCCGCTGCTGACCCGCATGGCGCTGCGCTGGACCGAAGGCAAGCGCACCGAGTTTTTCGCCATCGTGCGCCGAGGCCTCGTCACGACCGCGGGCGCATTCGTGCTCGTCGCCGTCGTCACCTACTTTATCGGCGCTCCCCTGCTGACCCTCGTGTACAGCACGGACGTGTCCGACTACCTGCCCGAACTGATGGTGCTCGTCCTCGGTGGCGCCCTCAACGCGGCCGGCGTCATCCTCTACTACGCGCTGGCGACCATGCGTCGCCTGCGTGCAGTCCTCGTGGCGTTCCTGATCGCGGGAGGAACCGCCTACCTGGCAGCCGCGCCGCTCGTGCGCTCCTTCGCCATGATGGGCGCGTCCCTGGCCTATGCTTCAACCATGGCCCTGCTCGCGATCCTCTTCGTCGCGTTCATGCTCATCCCCGTCCGCAACGCGCCCATCGAAACGGAGTCCGTCAATGGCTGACCGCTCTCATTCCCCCGTCAAAGTTGCCATCTTCATGGAGTTCTTCCTGCCCTACCTGGGTGGGATCGAACGCTACCAGGATCGCCTCAGCGAGCAGCTGCGACTTCTCGGCTACGACGTCTTCATCGTCACGTCCCTGCACGACGAGTCCCTGCCCTCGCTTTCGAGGACAAGGACGGCCTGCGCATCTACCGCCTGCCGACCAAAGGCCTGTTCAAGCAGCGTTACCCCTTCTTCAAGCGCGACGAGCGTTTCAAGGAAACGATGGCGGCCGTCGAGGCCGAGAACGCCGACTTCTACATCGTCAACACGCGCTTCCACCTGACCAGCCTGCTCGGCGCACGCCTGGCGCATCGCCTGGGCCGCCCGGTCGCCCTGATCGAGCACGGCACCGCGCACATGAGCGTCGGCAACCCTGTCCTCGACTTCTTCGGTGGCATCTACGAGCACGGCCTCACCCACTTTGTCAAGAAGCACGTGACCTCCTACTATGGGGTCTCCCGCAACTGCAACAAGTGGCTGCGCCACTTCAAAATCAAAGCCTCGGGCGTGTGGTACAACGCGGTGACCCCCGAGGACACGGCGGTGGCCGACGACCGCTACGAACGCCAGTGGCCACGCGGGGTCAAAGGTTCCGAAATCGTCATCTCCTACGCGGGCCGCCTCATCGCCGAAAAAGGCATCGTCGCGCTACTCGACGCCTTCGCGCGCCTGCGCGCCGAGCTGCCCGACGTTCCGCTCCGCCTAGCCGTGGCTGGTTCGGGCCCCATCGAGGACGAGCTGCATGCCCGATACGGCTCAGACCCCGCAGTCTCTTTCCTCGGCAAGCTCGACTTCCCCGGCGTCATGAGCCTCTACCGCCGCTCCGACGTGTTCGTCTACCCGTCCATGTACCCCGAAGGCCTGCCCACCTCCATCCTCGAGGCAGCCCTGGGCGACTGCGCGATCATCGCGACGCCGCGCGGCGGCACAGAAGAGGTCATCACCTCCCCCGCCCTCGGCTGGATCGTCGACGGCACGTCGTCCGCGCAACTCACGGACGCCCTCGTACCCGCCCTGCGCGAAGCCGTCACCGACCCCGTGCGCCGCGCGTCCTGCGCCACAGCCGTCGGGGCGCGCGTGCGCGAGCACTTCACCTGGGCGTCCGTCGCACGCGAAGTCGCCTCCGTCATCGACGAGGCCGTGGCGCGCGAAGCGGGACCGCCAGACCTGGGGCGCTGACCTGCGTCCTAAATTCTTGGACGCGCTCATTCGTAGCCATTATGCGGCTTCCTGTAGGGCCTGATCTCGGAATGACGCTGGGATCAGGCCCTTGAGCTTGACGTCGATGCCCAAGCGGCCCATTGTCGGGATATCTACATTGCGACGATCCAGCAACATGTTGGCCTTTTCTCCCCATTGGGGCGGCTCTCAAGCCTGACCTACCACATATGCCTGATCGACACACAATCACCTCACTTTGTCCATGCAATATAGCTCGACGCGCCGCTACTCCCACCTCCCTATGGATCCTGATACCATGTAACTGTATTTATCTCACGAGGCCAAAGTCCTGCCATACTGAAGGTCACCTATGCCCAACGCATCCAAGGCTGCCACTAGCACGCCTTACATCCCGGACATTACGCTGGATCGCTCTTCTCCCGTTCCGTTGTACTTTCAGATCTCCGAACCCATCGCTGAACTCATCAACACCGGAGCGTTGCCCGCAGACACTCGACTCGAAGACGAGCTATCGATGGCTGCTCGCTTGCACGTCTCGCGCCCAACCGCGCGCCAGGCCCTGCAGCGTCTCGTCGACCGCGGCCTCCTGACACGACGCCGCGGCGTCGGCACGATCGTCTCCCCGAGCCAGGTTCACCGCCCCATGGAACTCACCTCCCTCATGAAGGACCTGGTTTGAGGCCGGCCACAAGGTACAGACGACGATCCAGCGCTACGAGGCGCACCCCGCCACGGAGGCCGAGGCCGAGGCGCTGAAGATCGAGGCAGGAACGCTGATCGTTCACATCGAACGCACGCGCTTTACGAACAACGAACCGATCGCTGTGCTCAGAAACCTCATTCCAGCGGACATTGCCCCCACGATGCAGGAACTCGAGTCTGGCTCTCTCTACGACCTCATGCGCGAGCGAGGCGTCACCCTCACCTCAGCCCGGCAGGTCATCGGGGCGCGTACCGCTACCACCAAGGAGGCCAAGCTCCTGTCCGAGCATCGCGGTGCCGCCCTGCTCACGACGCAGCGCACGACATACGATCCCTCCGGACGCATCGTCGAGTACGGCGACCACATCTACCGAGCATCGCGCTACTCCTTCGAAGCTAATCTTTTCGCGCAATAACAAGGAATTTGATAATTCGTCCTCACAGGTTGCAGGATACTGGTGTAACATCCGGCGGTGTCAATGGGTGGTAGCAATGAGTTCGTTGAATGCATGGGTGAGGGTGTAGTAGCCGAGGGTGGCTCTGGGGCAGTTGCCCGGTTCGTGGGCGATGGCGTCGAGGTAGGGGTGGTGGCGGGTGATGCGCTCAATCAGGGGCGATGCACGCGCTGGCTCCGTCTTGGCCGATAATCAGGTCTCCTTCCCAGTTTCCCGGGATTTTCCGATCAGCGATGTCGGGGCGATTCAATCAATCGCATCCCAACAATGGGTGGTTTGCGCCCGCCCGCTGGGGGTTTCTTGCGTATCCACCTGCGCGCGCAAGCGGTGCGCTGATCCGGCGGGGAGTGCGCCCCTGGGACAAACCCGCCTCCAACCCAGCCATGATCACCGCGCGACACAGGGCACCAAGCAACCGCCGACACCCCATGATCAGCCTCCAAACAGCCACACCGCCACACAAAATTGCTTACACCCAATGATACCGCCCCCTATGACACTGACCTGCCAGCCTTCGCATGCACCCAAGAAATGACACGACTCAAGGGCAGGCACGACGCCATGTAGCACGTCGATTCAGACACCAACCGGATTGTCGCCCTGTGCCGACATGGCAACAGCGCCCGCACACGCTATTTAGCACACCCAAAATCCGTCGATCAGCACGCGCAGACAAATAGTTAGAAATCCGAAGGAAAGAGAATTCACCTATCATCATAATTTACCGGGCGACACGAATACAATTAACATCACTACATATAACTATGATACAAGGCCCAAGAGACTCTCCCAACCATATCTCCGTACCGACCATCTGGATTGCGAGTACTAGCGAGCGCTTTAACTTCAGAATTAGCCTTCACAACGCCATCATAGAACCTCGACCTTTCATCAGTATCCCGAATATACCTCTTGCATAAGAGATACCCTTTAGCCTCCTCAGACAAATTGTCAGCAACCCACCGAATAGTCAGATATACCGAGTCCTTATCTGTCAGCACACGCTTAGAACTCTCCTGAGTAACACCAAAACTCATAGTAATCCGCTGCAGAGTAGCATAGGCACAAATTCGTTCAACAAGCCTCATCCATGCTGGCCGTTCATTCACTTCAACCACTACGATTGCAGCAACAACACACCAGGGAACACGAGACTTTCGACACTCACCACGAATCCACTCCCAAATTTCAACGCCAACATCTTCTTTGGCCAGATTAACCACCTGAATTACATCAAAGTCGCCAGCAACTCCGGAGGTAATACTTGCGAATAGCTGAGTAACAACACCCACAAATATTGCAGTCCAGATCGCAATTACAAATTCATTAGGCTCGGGAACAAGAAAGGATACAGACGAATACGTACAGTAGGCGAGCATTGCAATAGCAACTGTCAGCAATCCACTAAATGACTGCAGAACTGTATGAAATTGGGCCCCCCTCCCCATAGCTGCCCACCTATTGTAGATAGAGGCCACCGAAGACACTATAACAAATAGTGCCGTACTTGAAATTAGTGCCGGTAATACATATAGCCCCACACGTTCAACAGTCACACAAACAGCAAGACTAACAAAGTAGACAGGAGCAAACCGAAATAACACATATCCAGCAATTGATGCCCTAGCAGTTCTCTGAAGATGCGATGCAGCATATGCGTATGAGGTCGGAGCCTTCACGCGCACCATCGAATAGAATGCCTTCAACAGGACACCACCAAACACGCCAAGAAAGACAGACATCAACACATCTCTAATTTGCTCCAAACTAGACATTTAACAATCAAACCTTTCATCATTTCAAGCTACATTCAAAAACCCTAATTCGGAGAGTCAGGAAGTTACGGTCCCTCGTCGATAGGAGTTCTTAACGGAATCTCTACCTCTTTCCTTTCATAAGCTCACTGCCCCAGCACCCCCTTCACTGCCTCGTCCAGCGGCTGCGCGCCGCCGCCAAGCATCCGCTCAAGCGATTCCAACGTGTAGTGCGACGGCCCCGCCAAGAACGCGACCATCGCGCCGACCTCTGAGGGATCGACGCCCATGCGGGCAGCCCATGCACGCCGGTACAGGCGTAGCTGCGTCGCAAAATAGGCCAGCTTCTCCGGCTTCGTCTGACGCGTAACCGGCTGACCGCTCTTCCAGTCGACTACCAGGAAGCTCTGTCCCTCCCCGCTCACGCGTTCGAAGACGGCGTCGATGCGGCCCTGCACGGACACGCCACCCACCTCCACGGAGAAGGCCTCTTCGATGGCGACGGCCCGATAGTCCGCCAGTTCCCCCACGACGAACGCGCGGAAGTTTTCGCGCAGCCTCTCGAGCAGCTCGCGTTCCTTCGCCGTCAGCAGGGCCTCGTCTGCCCCGTCGTTACCGCCAGCCAACGCGACGTCCTCGCCGGACGCGACCGCAGAAGGATCCACGGCCTCGGACGCAGGATCGGCTCCCGCGACGTGCAGCTCGCGCTCGGCCCACGCATGAAAAACCGTGCCCAGGGCGGAAACGAGCTGGGTTTAACCGGCATCGGTCGGCGCATATCGCGCGCAAACTCATCCGCGTCCTGCAGCATCGCTGACACCGACGTCGCCGGCACGCGCTCGGCCCATAGGTCCACGACCGGCACCTGACGCCCCAATCGGTCCTCCTCAATGAGGGCAACCGTGTCCCTCACCGCAGGGTCATCGCCCAGCTCGGCCAAGGCCTCGAACACATCCCGATCCTGCGCGAGCTCCCGCATCTGAGCGCGCACAGAGGCTGCCGCAGCCGCGACGCGCTGACGCGACGGGCCGGGTGCCGGTGGGAAAGCCTCCGATGTCTGCGCCCCGCCGAGGCTCGCCTGCTCCTCCTTCGACGGTGCGGGAGCAAGCACGCACACGGCTGAACCGTCGGCCGACTCGACCCCCACGTCACGCCAAGAGCCTGAGGACCACGCGGCCCCCTGGCCCTAACCGCTCAACAACATCCTCCGAGATCGTCTCCGTCTGACCCACCAACTCGGCACCGGCCTCCATGAGGTAGCGCGACGGATGCCTGACCTTCTTGTCCATCTGCGAGGTCCACGAACCCACGAGCAACTGCGCGCTGCGCGCACGCGTCATCGCCACGTACGCCAGGCGACGCTCCTCACGCTCCGCATGCTCGCCGAGGGAAGCACCGTATTCGCCATCCAACCACTTCTTAAACGCGGTCGACGGCTTCTTCTCGCCCTCGACATCGAACTCGAAGGGAGGCAGATCGGCCTTATCCCCGCGCCACGGGTGAGGCAAACGCGCCGTTATCCGTCACCCAAGCCGTCGACTTGGGCGGCTCATCCCGCCACGACCGCGTCTTGCTCCGATGCGACGGGAACACGCCGTCACTCATGCCAAAGACGACGACGCCGTCCCACTCCAGGCCCTTCGAGCCGTGAATCGTCAGGATCTGCACGGCCTTGGGGATCCGGCTCGCCCAGCGGCGCATCGAGTCCATCCTCGCGCTTATCCGCCATATCCAGATAGGCCAGGAAAGACCCGAGGGACGCGCCGGGCGTCTCCTTCTCGTAGGCCGCGGTCACGGCGATGAACTCGTCCAGCGCGGCGCGCCCACCCATCGATAGAGGATCCGCGATGACGTCATCCAGGGTCCCCATGATGAGGATCGCGCGCTCGACCTGCTCCGTGATTGAACGCCCCACGCCCTCACGGACCTGCTGCAGGCGCTCGCCCAGCAGGCGCACGCGGCGCACCGCCTCCTCGCTGATCGCAGGACGGCCTTCGTCGGCCCACCCGGGCGTCGGCGGACGATCCACGGCATCGAGAAGCACGGCCTGATGAGGATTCAGGCCCCTCCGCACGCGCCAGGAAGCGCGCCCAGTCCCCCAGCGCCATCAGGTCGGCGGCCCCCAGGTCGATGCCCGCCAGGAGGCGCGCCAGCCACGGGGAGGCCGCCACGTCGTACGCCAACTCCAGGGCCGCACGCACGTCCTGCACAGCGGGCTGATCCAGCAGGCCACCCAGCCCCACAATCTCCGTGGGGATCCCCGGCCTCCCGCAGGGCGGCATCAATCAGCGGAAAGTCCTTGCGACGCCTGCTCAGGACTGCGACCGTGCGCCGCTTGCCGTCCTTGACCGGCTGCGAGCGCACCCGCTGCACGAAGTCGACCATCGCCGCCAGGGCCTGGTCGTAGGCCTGCGTATAGGCGATCTCGACCCTGCCCTGCCCCGCGCCCGGACGAGGCACCAGAACAGGCGACTGCGCCTTGAGCGCATCCTTACCCTGCTGATAGGAAGCTACCTCCCGCAGCGGCGCGGCCACGCGATTCGCCGCGTCCAAAATCGACACGTCGTTGCGCCACGCGGTGGACAAGGTGAGGGTCTGGTCCTCCTCGGCGACCCCCGTCTGGAAACGCTCGAGGAACGTCTCCAGGGACGAGGCCGAGGCCCCCCTCCACCCGTAAATCGCCTGATTCGGGTCGCCCACCGCAGTCACCGCGTGGTCGCCGAACAGCGTGGAGAGCAGCTCCATCTGGATGACGGACGTGTCCTGGAACTCGTCGAGGAGGACCGCGCGGAACTCGTCGCGCAGCGCGGCGCGCACGGAGGGTGCCTCACGCACGATGCGCGCTGCCAGGACCAGCTGGTCCGAAAAATCGAGAACACCCATGTCGCGCTTGCGCTGCTGGTAAGCCTCGATAGGCCCTAGGAACGCGAGACGGCGACGGTTTGCATCAATGACATTGCGAGCCGCGTCGTTTCCCCGGCCCACCTGCTCAAGCTCCCGGCCGAACTCCTCCAGGGCCTCGCGCGCAGTCTCGACCGTGTAGCCGTGCTCGGCGATCTCACCGGCGAGGTGCAGGATCTTACCCACCACGCCGGTGGGACTCAGTGTTTCGTCCAAGTCGGTGGGCCACGCCTCGACGATCTGCGTCATCAGGTCGAGCGCACCCGCCTCGGAAAGCATGGCGAAATCGGGGTCGATGCCGATCCTCATCCCGTGCTCGGACACGATACGTTCCGCGAAGGAGTTATAGGTCAGGGCCACCGGGTCTTCGTCAAGACGCTCGCGCATCTGCGGCATCTCACGCGACAGCAGGCGGATACGCTCGCGCAGGCGGTCGCCCAGCTCCCCCGCCGCCTTGCGGGTAAAAGTCAGGCCCAGGATCGAGGCCGGGGTCAGGTCCGGGTGGTTGGCCAACAGCCAGAGCACCCTCATCGACATGGTCTCGGTCTTACCCGACCCGGCACCCGCGACGACCAAGAGGGGGCGGCGTGGGGCCTCGACGACGCGTACCTGCTCCGGCGTCGGCGTCTTCGTCGCGTCGACGATTGCCTGGATCTGCATCGCGCTTAGCTTCATGGCGCTGTCCTTTCCCACGTCACTCCACCACCTTGCGGCCGCGCTCACGCGCCGGGCACAGCCGATCAAAGGAACAGTACCGGCATGCATCATCCGAGGGGGTCGCCTCGAAGTAGGGGCCGCGCGCAATGGCAGCAACCTCGCGTACCTTGCCCCGCCACTCCTCCAGAGTCTTCCCCTCCAGGGGCTTCTGATCGAAAGTCTTTCGGTTTGTCCCCACCGAGCAGCGCGATGCGCGCCCCGGCCACCTGCTCCCCCGAGGCGAGGAGTGCCATCTGGTAGGCAGCCAGCTGAGGATTGTCCGGGACGGTCTTCGCGCTGTGTCCGCTCTTGCCCGTCTTTCAAGTCCGTGACGCGCACTCCCTCGTCGACGTGCTCGAGGCGGTCCATGCGGCCACGAATCGTCACGCCCTCGACCTGGGCCTCCACCATCTGCTCGACCTCAACCCGGCCGGGCACGCCCACCAGGTAGGAAGCCAGATTGTCGACGATGGCGCGCGCGTGGCGATCCGCGTGCCGTCCGGCCCACGTGTCCAGGTTGTAGCCCAGCTCCTCGATACGCGCCTCGAGCGCCTCGGTCAGTTCCTCCGGTGTGCCGTGCGGATTCTCCTCCGCCAGCGCGTGAACCAGGGTTCCCAAGCTGGCCGCCGCGTTCGACGGGCCCGTCAGCGCCGATAGTCGTGAGGAACCAACGCAGAGGGCAGGCCAACGCCCGCTCGAAACTGAGATGGAGAGAGTTTCACGTCGCCCTGCATTCCTCGTCGGTCGTGGGTGTGCCACCCGCGCCCAGCCAGCGCTCCGGCTGCGCCGACGTGATGCCCTCACGGGCCATGAGAGCCAGGAGCGTCGCCGCAAGCTGGGCGTCCACCGTGTCATCGGAGGAAGCCGCACGCGCACGCAGATCCGCGATGTGCCCGGGCAGGGACAAGGGGCGCTGCCACAGCATCGAGCGGCACCACGTCGTTCTCTCGAGGCGTGCCCGCCAGGCGCGCCACCAGGTCGAAGAACACGGAGGGCGCGGCATCCTCCGAGCGCACAGCCCCCGCGTGCACGTAGCACCGCGAGCGCGTCACAGCAGCCACGAACAGGCGGTACTCGTCGTCCAGCACGGCTCGGCGCGCGGCCCGCGTAGAGTCGATGAGTTCCTCACGCCCGTCGTCGTCGATGACCGTGCGGCCCGCGCCCACGTCCGCGAGCAGGTCGGCGCGCAGAATCCGGTCACGCAGCCGCATGTTCGGCCATGCTCCGTCCTGCAGGCCCGCGAGAACCACGACCTGCCAGTGGCGGCCCATCGCCTGCGCGGGTGTGAGGACCTCGACGCCGCCGGGGCGCACGCCCACGCGCGAAATCGTGTCGATAGGGACCGACCCCGCCAACAGCTCCGAGGCGAAATCACGCGCGGAACCAGCTGGGTTGCGCTGCTCCCACACGTCGGCGACGCGCAGGAGGGCCACGACCGCGTCCAGCTGATCGTCAAACCACGCCGAGGCCTCGTCCGATCGGATGGCCCGCGAGCGCCAGTCCTCGGCGACGCCACACGCCTCCCACAGCTCCCACAAGCGTTCCTGCGGGCGCGTGTCGCGCTGTCGGGCCAACTCCCACATGCGCGCCGCCTTCGTCAGCACACGCGCCAGGGCTCGGTCGTTCCACCCGCGCCGACCCGGGGCCTCGGCCCCCTTCTCGAGCGTGGGTCGCCACGTATCGGGATCATCGACGAGGTCGGCCACCGTCAGCGGGATAACCGCGGTCTCGTCGCCCGCCTCCTCGGCGGCCACGGCGCGCGCGGCATTCAGGCGGCGCAGCAGCCGGTGGACCGCCAGGGCGTCCGCCCCGACCAGAGCCGACGGCAAGAGGCGCTCGGCCAGCTCCCGGCGAACGGCCACGTCCGTGTCGCTCTCCCCCGTCGGAATAGTCACGAGGTCCAAGAGAAGGCGCGTCGTGGACTGCGACGCGAAGTCGAAAGCACGCCCGCCGCCGGCCAGGGGAACGCCGCCGCGCGCCAGGTAGCGCCTGGTTTCAGCAACCATGGAGGAGCTGCGCACGATGACGACCTGGTCCGCAAAATCGATGCCGTCATGCAGGTGCCGGGCACGCAGGGCGCGGGCGATGAGTGCGCCCATCTGCGAGGGCGTGGCACCCAGGTGTGTCACCAGAGCACCCGTGGGCGCATCCTGGGCGACGTCCGCGTCGCGTCGCGCGGGCGACCCCGACTGCGCGATACGCGAGCAGGCCTGTCGAGCCAAGTCACGCACGACGCGGGACATGTCATACACCTGACCCAACTCAGCGATCTCGACGTCGAGGGCGCTAGCGAGCCTGCGGTCCAGGTGCGGCTCTCCCCCACGATACCCAGCCACGGCCACGTCCGAATCCGAGAACGCGACGATGCGGGCACCCGCGTCCCGGCACGCGGTCAGGAGCGTCAGCGTTGAGGGCGTGCAATCCTGCAGGTCATCCACGATGACGACATCCGGCACCGGGCACGGAGCCTGCACGCCACGCGCCCTGAGAGTCCCTCTCCCACGCGCCGATCAGGTCCGCAGCAAGGGACTGGATGCGCGACAGGTCCACGCGCAGCGTCTGCGGATACTCCGGGGACCGCTCGGGTCCCTCCTCCAGGGCGGCAACAATCGCACCCGCCCCCTTCCCACTCGGGATGTCCCGAAACGCGCTCCGGCCTGCGTCAGCTTCTCCGAGTCCATCCCGGCCTCGCCCACGCGCGCCACCAGGTTACGCAGCTCCGTGCGAAACGCCGGCATCGCGCGCATCTGCTCACCGATGTCCTCGGGCCAGGGTGCCTCCACGGTCTGCAACAGCTCTGCCAGCAGCTGATCCTGGGCCGCGCCCGTCACCAGCTCCACGCCCTTCCAGAGGGATCTCGCGCTGAGTGCGCCACGTCGCCACCACCTGATACGCAAATGACGCGGGCGTGCGCACCGGACGCACCACCGACGGGCCGAGCGCCTGCGCGCGCGGCGTCAGTGCGTCAGCGCGCGTGCGATCAGGAGCGAGAATCAACGCGGAATGGCCCCGCACGACCGCCTGCTCGAACACCGCGAGCGCACACGTGCTGCGCCCCGACGACGGCGCCCCGCGAGCAATCACATCCGAGTGCTGCGCTCCCTCGACAACCGCGCGTTGCGCCTCATTCAGCGCAGGAAGACGCCACCAACCCTCCGGGCGACGCCGCAACCTGACCTTGATTTCGCTCATGACGCAATACTGGCAGACCCCACCCACATCTGCGGCACATATGATGGGCGTGACGACATTTTACCAGCAAGGAGTCAACATGGAGATCTTCATCGGCATTCGCGATAACACGCGTCAGCTCGGTCTCGACGTCGACATGACCGAAGGCGAGCTCATGGCCAAAGTTCACGAGGCCCTGACCTCCGCCAACGGCGTCCTCGACCTCACCGACACCAAGGGCCAGCGCACCCTCGTTCCCGCCAACGCCCTCGGCTACGTGCAGATCGCCAGCAAGACCGAGCGTCGCGTCGGCTTCGCGATCCACTGACCCGCACAGACAAACGAGGCCGGGGAACGAACTGCGGAACTGAACCGCTCACGCTCCCCGGCCTCGTCTATCCCCTGTAGCCTCAGGCCTTCAGGTGAATGTCCTTCATACGTTCACCGTGACGCTTGATCACGTACTCCGTGATCTCATCGACATTGTCCGGCGTCATCGCCAGCTGCGGATAGGTGAAACAGCGTGGCTCGCACGAGGCCGAGGGCCTCACCCGCCACGCGTCGACCCCACAGAGACAGGCGGTCCGCCAACTGCGGGTCCGCCTCAATCTGCGGTCCCAGGTGCGCGCGCACCCAATGCCCCTGCTCGAATGGGCCAGACGTCCTCGATGCCCTCAAACAGGCCGTGGACGCGGGCAACACGAATCAGCATGTCACCGAGCATGCCGCGCGTAATGAAAGGTCTTCACCGCGCGCTCCGCAAACGTCGTCGGACGGGTGCGCGCATCCAAATCGTCATACGCGCTCGTAAACGCACTAGCGGCTTCCAGCAAAGTCAAAGTCACGGTGCTCGCACCACACCTCCAGCTGCTGATACAGCGCGAAAACACTGCGCAGCCATGCGCGCGTGCTCCACGTGTGCCTCAAACGTGGGGGCCTGCTCTCCGTCCTTCGCCAGGCGCGTCATAAACGCGAGCGAAGAATACGCGAGAATACCAAGGACATCAGTGTCGTCGGCCGGGACAGAAACATATTCGTGAGCCATGAGTCCAGCATAGTGCCTGACAAGCGCCCTGGCTCCCACTGTCCACACAATCCACACGTTCTCACCCCTCTGTGACCAGCACCTCCCCCGCTCGCCCGCTTCACACGATTACACTGAAAAGCGACCACCGGACGCCCGGTCGCATTCTTTTTGCACATCACACGTTCGCGCGGATGACTTTCCCCGCGCTAGACATTGCGCGATCGGCACCGACCCCAACCCCGGAAAAGCCCGGGAGACAAGGCAGATCGTGACCACCACAAACACCGAGGCCCTCGAGCCCACCCCCGACAACGACGCCGCCACGCAGGCCGCGCTCTCCGCGCAGACCCCCGCCCAGGCCTCGTCCATCGAATACTCCGCAGGCGTCGTCCGCCTCGGCAACATCAAGCCCGCGGCCCCCGAGGTCGAAGAGGCTACCCCGGACATTACTGACAAGGGCGGCGACAACCTCGACAAGAAGTCCTTCGCGGACTTCGGCGTCACCGACCCGATCGTTGACGCCCTCGAAGACAAGGGCATCACGCACCCCTTCCCGATCCAGGCCCTGACCCTCGGGCCCCGCGCTGGACCGCCACGACATCATCGGCCAGGCCAAGACCGGCACCGGCAAAACCCTCGGCTTCGGCATCCCCGTCCTCGAGGACGTCATCGCGCCAGACGAAGAGGGCTACGAGGACCTGCTCAACCCGAACCAGCCGCAGGCGCTCATCATCCTGCCGACCCGCGAACTCACCAAGCAGGTCGCCCAGGACCTGCGCGAGGCCGCCAAGTACCTGTCGACCCGCATCGTCGAAATCTACGGCGGCGTCGCCTTCGAACCCCAGATCGAAGCCCTCCAGCGCGGTGCCGACATCGTCGTGGGCACGCCCGGTCGCCTCATCGACCTACTGCGCAAGGGCCACCTGCACCTGTCCGGCGTCGAAACCGTCGTCCTCGACGAGGCCGACGAAATGCTCGACCTGGGCTTCCTGCCCGACGTCGAAACCCTGCTGGGCCGCGTCCCCGAGAACCGCCACACCATGCTGTTCTCCGCGACCATGCCCGGCCCCGTCGTGGCCCTCGCACGCCGCTTCATGGTCCATCCGACCCACATCCGCGCGCAGGACCCCGACGACCAGAACCAGACCGTCAACACGGTCAAGCAGGTCATCTACCGCGTTCACGCCATGAACAAGGTCGAGGTCATCTCCCGCATCCTCCAGGCCGAAGGCCGCGGACGCACCGTCATTTTCTGCCGCACCAAGCGCACCGCCGCCCGCCTGGGCGAGGACCTGACCGCCCGTGGCTTCGCGGTCGGCGCGCTACACGGCGATCTCGGCCAGGGTGCCCGCGAGCAGGCGCTGCGCGCCTTCCGTAACGGCAAGGTCGACGTCCTGGTCGCCACCGACGTCGCCGCGCGAGGCATCGACGTCGACGACGTCACGCACGTCATCAACTACCAGTGCCCCGAAGACGAGAAGATCTACATCCACCGCATCGGCCGCACGGGCCGCGCTGGGCATTCCGGTACAGCCGTCACCTTCGTCGACTGGGACGACACGCCGCGCTGGTCGCTCATCTCCAAGGCCCTGGGCCTGGGCGTGCCGGATCCGCTCGAGACCTACCACACCTCCCCCCACCTGTTCACCGACCTGGACATTCCGGAGGGCACGACCGGTCGCCTGCCGCGCGCCAAGCGCACGCGCGCGGGCCTGGACGCCGAGGTCCTCGAAGACCTGGGCGGCTCCGCTCCCCGCTCCGATGGACGAGGCCGTGGCGGCCGTTCCGGGTCGCGTGGGGGTTCGCGTGGTGGCTCGCGTGGTGGCCGTGGGCGTTCGTCGCGTGGTGCTTCGGCTTCTTCCTCGGACGCGTCGCGTTCGCGCGGGTCGCGTCGCGGCTCCCAGGACGGTGATCGCACGCTGAACGCCGGCAAGGGCGGTCGTTCCGACCGCGGCACGCGTGGCCGCGGCCGTGGCGAGCACTCACAGCGTTCGGGTTCGGCTGATGGTGGTGCTGCGGGTTCGGCTGGTTCCGGTTCTGCTGGTGCTAGCTCTGCTGGTGCCGGTTCTGAGCGCGCGCCCCGCACCCGCAAGCGCATCCGCCGCCGCAAGAACGCAGAGTGAGGCGGCGACGGTAGCGCGGTTGCGCACTGCCGATACTCAGGGTTGACGCATAGCCGACCCGTCACCGAGCGCGCTGCGCAGCTGATGCACACGCCGGTCGTCGTAGCGCTCACGCGGAGATATCACCGCGCTGATACGGCATAAGGAGGGGTCCGAGCCGCAAGGCTGGGCCCCTCCTCTGTTTGTTTTCCTACGGCGAAGCCCCGCTGCGCCGTTGACGCACGTAGCTCCGACTCGCGCACACGGGTACGGTGAGCACTGGACGCGGTACGCACTGCACCCGTTCCGTCGCGCTACACCCGATCCGTCGCACTGCACCCGATCAGAAGGGGTGTAATGCCTACGGATCGGGTGCACCACCCCCACAACAAACACAACTGCGGACAATTGCGCTCCGTTACGCTCCAGGCCTGTTTCACGAAGGCCGTGCAAGAGGCGCTACACCCGTTACGTCGCGATGCACCCGTTACGTCGCGATGCACCCGATCAGAAGGGGTGTAATGCCTACGGATCGGGTGCACCGCCGCCCACAACAAGCACAACCGCGAAAGCGTTCCGTCTCGCAAGAAGCCGTGCCGGCTGCCCCTCGGCAACCGGCGCGGTCTTGCTCTCACAATTCAGCTCTCCAGGTCCTGGTAGACCGGCTGCCACATGGCGCGGCGAACGGCCTCGACGACGTCACCCGGATCCATGTCGCACTGGCCATCTGCGATAGCCTGACGGACGACGGCAACCGCGACAGTCGCCGACGACGCACGCAAGTGGTCCACCGGCGGCAGGAGGGACGCACCCAGCTCGTGCGATGTCACCTGACTGGCCACGGCCTCGGCGGCGGCCAGAATCATCGCATCGGTCACGCGAGGGGCACCGGACACGATCGTTCCAAGCCCCAGGCCCGGGTACAGCAACGAGTTGTTCCCCTGCCCTATGTGGAAGGTCGTCCCCTCGTAGTCGAAGGGCAGGATCGGAATGCCCGTAGCTACCAGCGCGCGCCCCTTAGACCAGGCGATGATGTCCTGCGGCATGGCCTCGATTTTCTCCGTCGGATTCGACAAGGGCAGGACGATGGGCCGCTCGCACCCCTCGCTCAAAGACTCGATGACATCCTGCGTGAAGGCACCGTGATCCGTCGACGTTCCGATCAGGATCGTCGGGCGGACACGGCGAACGGTCTCCAGTAGGCCGATCGCGCCGTCCTTGCGCTCCCAGTCGGCAACCTCGGAGGCGCTGCGCGCGTAGGCCGCCTGGTAATCGGGCAGCCCTTCCACGTCATCGGTCACCAGTCCGGCGCGGTCGATGAGCCAGATGCGGTCCTTGGCCTGCTCGGGCGTCAGTCCAGCGCGCACCATGCCCGCATGGATCTGATCGGCCATGCCGGTTCCCGCGGTGCCCGCGCCGTAAACAAGGAGGCTCTGGTCCGCGAAGGTCGTGCCGTTGGTCTTCATGCCCGCAATGACAGCGGAGATGACGATCGCTCCGGTGCCCTGCATGTCGTCGTTGAAGATGCGGTACTTATCCCGGTTGTTGACGAGGATGCGGCGCGCGTTCGAAGCGCCGAAGTCTTCGAAATGCAGGAGTGCACGCGGGTACAGCTCGGATGTGACGCTCAAGTACTCATTGACGAGGGCGTCGTAGCGTTCTCCGCGCACACGACCATGGCGGTTGCCGAGGTAATCGGGGTCGTTGAGCAGCTCCTCGTTGTCGGTGCCGACGTCGAGGTTGACCGCGATGACGCGCGAGGGGTCAATACCGGCTGCGGCTGTGTAGACGGCGAGCTTGCCGACGGAGATGTCGGTGCCGTTCACACCCCAGTCGCCGATGCCGAGGATCTGTTCGGCATCGGAGACGACCAGAAGGTCGACGTCATCGGGGCCGAGGCCGAGGCCTTCAAACGTGGGCCGCACATCCTCGACTCGATCAACGGACAGGTAGATGGCACGCGAGCGGCGGTAGTCTGCGGACCACTTCTTTGATGGCCTCGCCGATCGTCGGATCGTAGATGACGGGTAGGAGTTCGGCGATGTGGTCGATGATGACCTTGTAGTACAGCGTCTCATTGCGGTCGTGCAGCTGTTCGAGGTAGATGTACTTGTCGAGGTCGTCGTCGAGTCGACACACCTGCTTGTAGGCGCGTGCGGCCTGTTGTTCAAGCGTTTCGACAGCTGCGGGAAGACGACCCATCAGCCCGAAGCGCTTGCGCTCGTCGAGGGTGAAAGCGGTCCCACGGTTGGTCTGAGGATCGGCAATGATCTGCGGTTTTGCTGGCATCAGCGGCTCCTTTCTGGTGGCTGCTTTCAGCGTAGCCCCGTTGCACGCCGCTGGCTCTGTCTATCGTTTGGCATTCTCTCAGCGGGCTCCCAGGAATGCGCGACCTCATGAAGTTGGCGGGGTCGCACGGTTCGATTGCGTTGGTTCCACGCAGGAATTCACGTGCTACAGGGCCGGGCTTGCTTCCCCCCGGTGATCACACCTGCGGTTGGACGACCAGCACGCTGCACAGTCACCGTGCCTGGCAATACTGGTTCCGTTGGGGATGTGGCGCCTCATCGACAACAAGCGTCATCGCGGATCTGGCGGGTAGCCACATCCCCTACCCGCGTTCTACAGGCCCCGATCACGCAGCGCTGCACCCGTTCCGTACCGCTGCACCCGATCCGTCGCAGTGCACCCGATCAGAAGGGGTGCAATGCCTACGGATCGGGTGCACCGCCTCCCACAACAAGCACAAATGCGAGCATTCCCTTCAGACATACCCAACCGACAGCATCGGACGCCGCCACACGGCCTCGACATGCTCACCCCGGCTCCGAACGAGAAGCGCTACACCAGTTAGGGAGCGTTACACCACCCCGAGCTGGTGTAACACCACTAAGCAACATGCCCAATCGCGGGCACTCCCTCCCGACACACCACAACCGGCAGCATCGGACGCAGCCACACGACCTCGAAATAATCGCACCGATTCCGCGCAAGAGCCGCTGCACCCGTTACGTCGCGCTACACCCGTTACGTCGCGATGCACCCGATCAGAAGGGGTGCAATGCCTACGGATCGGGTGCACCGCCGCCCACAACAAGCACAACCGCGGGCAATTCCTCCCCACAGACCCCTACCGTCTGCATCGGACGCCGCCACACGGCCTCGACATGCTCACCCCGGCTCCGAACGAGAGGCGCTGCACCAGTTAGCGAGCATTACACCACCTCCGAGCTGGTGTAATACCCCGCTAAGAGGTGTAACACCAGCTAGAAACAAGCAGCAATGTGGGTACGCTCTTCAACACGCAAGTCAATACGCGAGGCAAGCAGCTCAGCGGCGACTGAGGAGACGGTTCACCACCGAGAAACACGCGCCGACGACGAGGCCACCAACAGCAGCACTCATCACTTGCTTGGGCAGAGCACCAACCGAACCAGATGCATTTGCCTGTATTTCCTTCGACTGCGCAGGGACAGCCATGCCACCAGCAGACTCCTGAGACATACCAGTGGCCACCGACGACAATGCTGAAGACAGTTCAACTCGGTCACTCTGCTTACCAGAAGAGGACACCACCCCACTAGCAGAAACTGATGCTAGAGAGTCTAGAGTAGCAGCACTAGAGCACTCCAATTTGTCGCTGCCAGCTAACTCTATGAACTTCCGAAGACAGCTTTCAATGGATGGCACAAACAAGCCGAACACAAACATCATTGACAGAGAAGCAGCATACGCTATTGCCATCTCAAAGAGTATGCTCCAGCTAGATTCTTCAGGCAAACAACGACCAGAATAGCAGTACGCCTGAAGCAAAGAATATGATTCGAACACTTTGGGCATCAATATACCCATATTGATCAGAACTCCACCGACGACCGCATTCATCTCCGTTCGACGTTCACCTTGCGAGATCAACACCAGCAGAAATCCCGCTCCCACATGAAAAAGAGCCCAGATGAATATCGCTTCATAACCCGAAATAACACCACTACCGGGCGATCCAATATAGAAAGACATGGTAGCACTACCAACAGTTTCAAATACGGCAACGAACACAAATGCAAACACCGCAAACTGAAACAACTGCAGAAGCTTTATGAAACGCTTTTCATTTTTGCCAGCATGAGACACCCCAAGGGGACAAAGGACCACCAATATTATGATCGAGACAATATGCATACACAAAGCTACATAACTTCCACCATTGGAATGGCCCAACATAACAACTATCGTCCACAATAGAGAACACGTAATAGTGCCCCATAAAAGAAGCTTGAGCACCACATACATCACTGCAACTCGCCGTTGACGCAGCCATCCAAAAATTCGTTTACCCATGCTCACAGTGTAACGCGGCGCGCTTTACACTCTGAAGCCCGCCCCGTTGCTCACCGGTCCACGTCGGGCAAGTCCATTTCCACCAGGACCGGGTTCAGGCGTACCCATTCCACGGCCAGCTCCGTGATGTCGTCGACTGCCTGGTGGGACATGGAGCGCCCCTTCAGGGAGGCGACGGCAGCCTCGGCGCGGGACCGAGAGTCGGGTGACAGCGAAACGCCAGACGCAACGACACGCAAATACTGGTCCAGCAGCTTCCCAAAAGAACGATCCCAGTTGATAACGCCGTTGTCGTACACCTCGTGGCCAACCCGCCCCGCAATGCGAATGACCTCGCCCTGCAGCGTCTGACACTGGCCGCTGTCGGGCACAAGCAGATCCCACAGCTCCCCATACTGACGCAGTGCAGGCACGGACGGATCCAGCTCCAGCCGCTCCCCCACGACAGGCGCGCGCTGGGCTTCGCGCTGTTCCACCCCGAACAGCGCGCACAGCTCCGACAACGCAGCCGAGGCCTCGTCGATCCCGCGACTGCGAAAGGTGATCCGGCAGCCCGTGCGTGATGAACGTGCAGCGCATCCGGTCCATCGACCGCAGCGCGGTCGGCACGCGCTCGCCGACGGGCGCCCCAACGGACAGGAGCAGCCGAATGACCGCGAGCGCGCGCGGCGTGTCCAGGAAGTTGTGCCAGGCCACCACGTTCTCCACAAGCGTCGCCTTCCCGTACACCCTCGAGTCGGCAACAACCAGCGGATCCGCGCCCCACGCAATCATCCGCGACACGTCGGCGACGGGAAAACGCTCGACGACGCCGAACAGCGCCGTCTGATCGGACGTGTCGCGGGCGTTAATGTCGCCTCCGCGCGCGATCAGCAGCGGGATTTGATCGAGGCACCGCGACTGCACGCGCGCGTGAATCGGAGTGCGCTGATACCGGTCACGCGAGTTGACGTCCTCGCCGCGTGCCAGCAGGAAGTCCGTGATCTCCTCAGAGGCAGGGAAGTGCATGAGCCTCGGCTCGTAGGCGGACCCCCGCAGGTACGCGCCGATCTCGCAGCGCGCGACCGCCTGAGCGACGGCCTCGGCGTCACCGGACGCGATGACCTGCTCAATGTCCGCCGGAAGGGTCTTGCGCAGGCGCACACCGACCACTCTCCTCTCTGAGTCCCTGAGGCCAGTCTCACCGCGCTCCTACTCCCCCTCAGAAGACCCGCCACCGTGCTTCGCGCGCTCCGTGAGAACGCGCTCGACGACGCGCGGCAGGCGGGTGGGGAGTCTCGCGGTGGCGGGCTCATGGTGAGGAACAGGCGGATGCGGGTCAGCGGCGAGACGCGCACAGATTCGGGCCATCGGAGAGCCACGTACTGCACGGCGTCGGCGACCTCGAGACGCCGCGTCGAGTTGCCGACGCGCACCCACAGCTCGGCCTCGCCTTTACCCTTAGGGCCCCTTCAGGTACACGGGGCGCGTGGACGGCGGGATCGTCACCCGGCATACCTCCTGGCGCTCGTAGCCCTCCTGGGGGTCCGAGGCCTCGGCGAAGTCGAGGAGGGGCAGTGCGGCCGCGTTGGTGCCCAGGCGCTGGCCCCACAGGTCGCGGATCCACAGCTCGAAGCGGTCGGCGTCCGGGGTCTTGAGGGTCGCGTAGTCGGGGCCCAGCCCGATGAGCCGTCCGTCGTCATCGACGCCAATGAGGAGGGTTCCGCCGCCGGAGTTCATGAACGCGGCGACGGTCTTGGCAATGACGGTTTCCATGGCGTCATCGCGCTTGCCGGCGCGCATGTTCCAGCGGGCGCTGGACTTGAATTCGAGGGAGTCGGATTCGCCGCGCTTGGCGACCTCGGCGATGGGCTCGAGGCCGGGGCGCGGGTGCAGGTACGCGACGATCAGGGAGACGATGATGACCACGACAAGGGCCACCACCGCGGCCACGCCGATCATTGCTGGGCGCCACATGTCGGCGGATGCGAAGACCCAGCCAGCGACCAGCAGGCCTCCCCACAGGCCCCCGAGGCCGGTGAGGGTCGCCGAGGCCGTGGACATCGTCATGCGCGAGGCCAGGAGGCGACGCACGACCAAGCCGATGAGCCATGCGATGACGAGAAGGAGGACCTGGATGCCGACCCACCGCAGCAGGTCGGGGTTCTGAGGCGTGGCCCTAAACTGCGGCCCTCCAGCGGTCATCTGCGCTCCTCATATACAAAGTCGGCGGCGGGATCGGATGCAACAACCCTATCCCACCGCCGACTGCCCCTCAGCGCATCACGCCATCAGCGCAAGGACGTGTGTTTCTCGATCGAGCGGGACGCCCACAGCCCCAGGATCAGGGCGAACAGGGGCACGAGGATGTAGGAGCCGATGCCGATGACGTTGGGTTGGCCGTCGGTTCCCATCGTCGCGCGGTACGAGGTCCACATGATCTCGGTCGAGAAATGGCCGTCGGTCGTGACGGACAGCGGAAGGAAGAACGTGCCAACCGTGGAAAGCACCTGGTTCACGATGTACAGCAAGACGAAACCGATGATGGGCGCGCCGAAGCCGAGGTGATTGAAGCGGCCTTCCGCGCCGATCGTCATGACGGCGCAGCCCTGCACGATCCACGACATCGACAAAACGATCTGCACCGCAATCATGATGACGACGGTAGATGTGGGCATTCCGGCCACGAGGGAACGAGGTCCGGCCGTGTACTCGGCGAGGCTGATGCCGTCGCTCCACGCGGCGGCCGCGGCAACCGCGATGATTCCGCCGACGGCCAGGGCGAGGGCCAGGAGGCATTCGATCACGATGCGGGTGATCTTCGCCCAGAAGATGACCGTGCCGGAGATTGGCAGGCTCATTGTGAAGTAGCCGCGCTGCCCGTACAGCGTCTTCCAGTAGTCGGCCAGGGCCGCGATCGCGCATGCGGCCGGTGTGAGCGCGCACAGGGCGTAGGCGAGCATCACGGTGGAGCCGCTGATCCCCGGCAGCCCTGCGGCGACGATTCCCGCGGCAACTGCGATGACAGCGACGAACGCCCCGAAGGAACGCGCGTCCGCGACGAGACGCGACCGGATTTCGTATGCAAGAAGCTTGGTGTACATCAGCGGTACTCCTTCCGGAAGATGGCGTCGAGGGAATCGCCATGCGTGGCCCGCAGGTCGTCGGCGTCTCCTTGCAGGAGGACCTGTCCGTCCTTCATGAAGAGCGCGTAGTCGACGAAGTGCTCGATGTCGGAAATGAGGTGTGTGGACATGATGAGCAGCGACGCGGGGTCGAACTCGCGCAGGATGCCCTCGAGGATGACGTCGCGCGTCGCTGGGTCGACGCCGCTAATCGGCTCGTCGAGGAGGAACACGCGGGCACGCCGGGACATGATGAGGCTGATCTGGAGTTTCTCCCCCATGCCTTTGCTCATCTCGGCGAGGCGGCGGTCGGTGGGCAGCGCGAAGAAGTCGATCATCGAGGCGGCTTTGTCGGCGTCGAAGTCGCTAAAAAACGTGGAGTAGACGCGGATCGCGTCCGCCGCGGTCCAGTCGGTGTTGAGGAAGTCGGCGTCGGGCAGGTAGGAGACGATTGCCTTGGTGGCGACGCCGGGTGCGTGCCCGTCGATGGTCACGGTTCCCTCGTAGTCGGAGAGGACTCCGGCGAGGATCTTGAGCAGCGTGGTTTTACCGCAGCCGTTGGGGCCCATGAGGCCGACGATGTGCCCGGCCTCCAGGCTCAAGTTGTAGTCGCGTAGAGCGGGGGTCGAGCGGTAGCTCTTCGTCAGGCCGGTGACCTCGACGAGGCCTGGGCCGGCCGCGCTCACGCCTGTGGGTTGGGTGGTCATGAGAGTTGTCCTCCTGTATTACAGGTCCGCATCCCAGCGTTCATCCACGAGGCCGTGGGCACCTTCGCGGTCGACACCAAGGGCTCGGCAGGCGCGGATGAAGGCGTCTGCTGCGGCGCGAGCGTCCTCCTGGCGGAGGGCACGTAGCGCAGTGTCGTCGGTGGCGACGAATCGTCCGGCCGTCCGCTTGGGGACGGTGAGTCCTTCGTCGTCGAGGGCGGCGAGGGCTCGCTGGACGGTGTTGGGGTTGGTGCCGGCCTCGATGGCGAGGTCACGGACGGAGGGGATCTTCTGGCCGGGCTTCCACGTGCCGTCGGTGATACGGGCGCGGAAGTTGTCGGCCAGCTGGATCCAGATGGGGCGGGTGTCATCGATGCGCATCGATGTGTCCCTCCTGTCTTGCTGTATTAATACACTAATACAATGACACAGTTTTCAAACTGTGTCAATCCACTAATACAGTTCAGTCACATGCTGACACACTCGCACGTTTCCAAACACGGAGAAAGGCCCGGAACCATGCGGTTCCAGGCCTTTCCTACGCGAATGCGTCAGGCGATCGGCTCACCCTCGATGTGCCAGACCTCGCGAGCGTAGTCGGAGATCGTGCGGTCCGAGGAGAAGCGACCGGAGCGGGAGATGTTCGCCCACACGCGCTTGTTCCATGCCTTCTGGTCGCGGTAATCGGCGGCCATACGATCCTTGGTCTCACGGTACGCGGCAAAATCGCCCAGGACGTAGTACACGTCGGCCGGATCGTAGCCGCCCTCGAGGATCGAGTGGCGGATGTCGTAGAACCAGCCGGAGTTGTTGTCGTTGAGCGTGCCATCGGTCAGGGCGTCGATGACGCGCTTGAGGCCGGGGACGTTCTCGTAGTGCCAACGGGGATCGTAGTGACGACGCAGCTCGGGCAGCTCATCGTCGGTCGCGCCGAAGATGTAGGCGTTGTCCGCGCCCACGGCCTCGAGAATCTCAACATTCGCGCCGTCCAGGGTGCCCAGGGTGAGGGCACCGTTCATCATGAACTTCATGTTGGACGTGCCCGAGGCCTCCTTGCCGGCCATCGAGATCTGCTCGGAGACGTCGGCGGCGGGGATGATGTGCTCGGCGGGCGAGACGTTGTAGTTGTGGACGAAGACGACCTTGATGCGGCCGTTGATGTCCTTGTCGTTGTTCACCAGTTCACCAATGGCGTTGATGAGCTTGATGATGGCCTTGGCGCGGATGTAGCCGGGGGCAGCCTTCGCACCGAAGATGAACACGCGGTTCGGGGTATCCAGCGTCGGGTCGTCCTTCATGCGGAAGTACAGGTCCAGGACGTAGAAGGCGTTGAGCAGCTGACGCTTATACTCGTGCAGACGCTTGATCTGAACGTCGAAGATCGAGTCGGGATCGATCTCGACACCCTCGCGCTCCTTGATCCACGCGGCGAAGTCGACCTTGTTGGCGTGCTTGATCTCGCCCAGGCGCGTGAGCACGTCGTCGGTGCCAGCCTCGGTGAAGTCAGAGAGCACGGTGAGGTCGCGGACCCACGCGTCGGAACCGGTGACCTCGTCGAGGAGGGCGGCCAGGCGGGGGTTGCACTGCTTGAGCCAGCGGCGCGGGGTCACGCCGTTGGTCTTATTGTTGAAACGCTCAGGCCAGATGGCGTACCACTCCTTGAGGGTGTCGCGCTTGATGATCTCCGTGTGGAGGGCGGCGACGCCGTTGATGGAGTAGGACGCGTAGCAGGCAATCCAGGCCATGCGCACGGTGTTTCCGGAGACGGGGGCCATGTAGTCGATGGTGCCCTGGTCGAGGCCGCGCTCGGCCATGTCGATGCGGAAGCGACGGTCGATCTCGCGGACGATCTCGGAGATGCGCGGGAACAGGCGATCAAAGATGTGGATGTCCCAGGTCTCGAGGGCCTCGGCCAGAACCGTGTGGTTCGTGTAGGCGAAGGTCTTGGAAACAACTGCCCAGGCCTCTTCCCAGCCGAGGCCATGCTCGTCCATGAGGATGCGCATGAGTTCGGGGATGGCGAGGACCGGGTGGGTGTCGTTGAGCTGAACGGCGTTGTACTCGGCGAAGCCGTTCAGGTCGGTGCCGTGGTGACGCACGTAGTTCTCGACGATCTCCTGCAGGGAGGCGGAGCAGAAGAAGTACTGCTGGCGCACGCGCAGGACCTTGCCCTCGAACGTGGTGTCGTTGGGGTACAGGACGCGGGAGATGTCCATGGTGCGCTCACGGTCGATGATCGCGTCGGTGAAGCGCTGGGAGTTGAAGGCGTCGTAGTCGAACTCTTCGATGGGTTCGGCCTTCCACAGACGCAGGGTGCCCACGTTCTTGGTGCCGTAGCCGGTGATCGCGATGTCGTAGGGGACGGCGCGCACGGTCAGGTCGGCGTAGGAGACGATGCGGGAGCGCTCTTCGCGGCGGGTGACGAAGGGGTAGCCCTCCTCCATCCACGGATCCGGGTGCTCAGTCTGGAAGCCGTTGTCGAAGAGCTGCTTGAACAGACCGTATCGGTACAGGATGCCGTAGCCGCGCACGGGCAGATCCAGGGTGGCGCAGGAGTCCAGGAAGCAGGCGGCGAGGCGGCCGAGGCCACCGTTACCGAGGGAGGCGTCCGGCTCCTCTTCGAGAACCTGACCAAGATCGAGGCCGTAGGCGGCGAGGGCTTCGCGAGCCTTCTCGACGAGGCCAAGGTTCGACAGGTTGTTCAGCAGGGCGCGACCCATGAGGAACTCAGCGGAGAAGTAGTGTTCCTGACGGCCCTTGGCGTAACGCTCGGTGGTGGCGGCCCAGTTGTCAGCGATCTGATCGACGATGGCAGCGGACAGACCCTGCCACACCTCCATCAGAGTCGAGTCTTCAACGGGGCGCCCGGAGGTCGCACGCACGTGCGAGGGCAGCGACTGCGTCAGATCCAGCGTCATATGACTTCCTTTTTCGTGTCTATGCCCTCCCGCCAAGCGGCGAGCCCCGGGTAGGGATCGGGCCTCACCTTACAGATTACCGATCCGCGCAGCTAATTCCCTGTTTTGACCACTCTCTGCGAGATTCACCACCCCTCTCACGTGACCAACTACACCCCCGAGCAAAGGCCCCATGACTAAAGACCCAACCCCCACACTCCCCTACCAGCTCACTCGAGGCCGGACCTGCGCGAAGACTCACGAGCATCGCGAAATGACCGCACGAACACTGAACTGGCCGGGTGGAGAGAAGCGCAAGGGCCGAGGCTTCCCCCAGTCCCGGAGAGCACAGCGCTGCACACGATAGGGCACCACAACGGAGGTGCCGAACATCAGGGGTGTGCCCCTGCGGGGGCACTGCCCGCAGGGGCACATATACAGGAAAGTGGCACCCCTCGGGCGAGCGATGCCACTTTCCATCACCGGTTCATCATGAGGGCTCAATTCATGGTGACTTTCGGTACTCCCATTGTGCATGTGACGCGCATATCAGTTCAAGGCGAAACACCTCGTTTTCGTTGCAAATCTGCGGCACATCCATGCACGTTTGTGCATAAAGTAGCTGCGAGCTGCAAAAACTAGACAAAACGCGGGTCCGCTCGAATCGAGCGGACCCGCGGATTTTGTCAAGCAAAAACCTCAGTGACGCTTGCGCGCGATCACGAGGGTCACACCACCAGCCAGGGCGATGACACCAGCGCCCGCAGCGATCGACGCAGAGGAACCGGTGTTTGCCAGCATCTGGGTAGAAGCCTCAGCAGGCTCGTTCGAGTGACGGATACCGGAACGAACGCTCACAGGAGCCAGACCTTCGGCGGGGGTCACCTCGCCATGGGTGGTCACGCCGGTCCCAGAACCGGGAGCGGCCGGCTCGGGAACAGAGGGTTCCTCGCCGGGGGTGGGCGTCTGAGGCTCGGGAGTAGGCGTCGAGGGCTGATCCGGACCGGGGCCGGGGTTGGACGGCTCGGGGGTAGGCGTGTTGTCGACGGGGGCCGGCGGCTCCTCGGGACCAACGACCGGGGTGGAAGGCGAGGGAGTGGGCTGACCAATGGAGGGGTTACCCTTCGAAGGCTCACCGATGGAAGGGTTCCCCTTCGCGCCGTCACCAATCGGAGACTCAGCTGCGAAAGCAACGCCGGTGGAAGCAGCGATGATGCCGAAAAGCCGCCGTCGCGGCGAACAGGGAGGCAGTCGTCTTCTTCATGATCTCTCCTGAAACGGATGTGATGCGGGATAAATGCACGACCCTGACCGGCACTGGGAGTGTCAGATCAGGGATTCACCCTTACTCTACAACACTTCCTGACCATCGAGAAGGGTTTTCCTAAAATCACACCAGACGACCCTGTCCGTCACATCAGAATTTAACTCAAATACCGAGTAATTCACGCCTTTCTAAAAAGTTCAAGAACCCTGGAACGTCGCGATAAACTTGAAAATTCCCTCCATGATGAGTTGCGTTGCAATAGCAGCGAGAAGCAAACCTGAGATCTTGGTCAACAGCATGATGCCCCCGGGTCCCAGCAGCCGAGAGAGGATGAGCGAAAAGCGCATCGTCAGCCACATGACGACGTGCGCCAGCACCACGGCCAGGACGACGGCGATCCACGATCCGACGTTCGTTCCGGCCTGCCCGACGGCCACCATGACGGCGACGATCGAGCCGGGACCAGCCAGCAGCGGCGTCCCAAGAGGAACGAGCGCGACATTGACGCTTTCGTCCCCCGTATCAGGTGTCGAGGAATCGGTGCCCATGAGGAGTTCCATGGCGACCAGGAACAGCAGGACGCCGCCGGACAGCTGCAGTGCCTCCATCGAAATGCTCAGGAGGCGCAGGATCTGTCCGCCGAGGATCGCGAATGTCAGGATGACACCGAAGGACACGGAGGTCGCCTGGATCGCTGCCCGCCGCTGCTTGGCCTGGGAATAACGAGACGTGAGTCCCAGGAAGATCGGCACCGTGCCGATGGGGTCCATGATGACCGTCAGCGTCGTGAAGGCGGTGGCGAAGAGGGCGACGTCGAAGAGGCTCACGGCTGCACCACCTCGATGCTCCCTTGCGCGATGACCTCGGCGATGATGTCAGGGTCGGTCGTGTTTTCGCCGATGCGGTTGGGCTTGCCGGTGCCGTGGTAGTCGGAGGATCCAAACTCCGCGAGTCCCAATTCCCTGGCGATGCGGTCAACGTCGGCGCGATCCTCAGGAGCATGGTCGCGGTGGTTACGCTCGATACCGAAGAGACCTGCCTGAGCCATCTGCGCGATAACGGCCTCGGGCAGCAGCCGCTGACGCTTGCGGGCGCGCGGATGTGCCAAGACGGGCACTCCCCCGGCCTCACGCACGCAGCGCACCGCTTCGACCGGGTCGGGTGCCCAGTGGTGCACGTAGTAGGGACCCGACGGGTGCAGGGCCTTGACGAATGCGGCGCTGCGGTCGGGGAAAGCACCGGCGGCGACGAGCGCGTCGGCGATGTGCGGACGTCCCACGGGGCCTCCCTCGGGCGCGAAAGCGAGCACGTCCTCCCACGTGATCGGGTAGTCCGCGCTCAGGTTCTCAACCATGCGGAGGGCGCGCGTCTCGCGGTCCTCCCGGGTTCGCCGGAAATTATCGACGAGGCCGGGGCTGGTCGGGTCGAAAAGGTAGGCCAGCAGGTGCACGGTGATGCCCGATGCTGAGCAGGACATTTCAGCACCCCGAATGAGGGTGACGCCAGTGTCGGGGACAGCGGATACAGCCTCGTCCCATCCGGTCGTCGTATCGTGATCGGTCAGCGCAATCGCGTCCAACCCGGCCTCGGCGGCAATCGCGAGGAGCTGCGCGGGCGTGTCCGTTCCATCCGAGTAAGCGCTATGAGTATGGGGGATCAATTCGCTTCACCATCTGAGATTACCGCATTAATCCGATCACACCACCGGGCATCGGAGGGGTCCCCGCGAGCGCGCCGAGGCCTCGTGAAAACCCCTGATTTTGAGCGGTGGGACGTCGTCTCTCCGCACGTCTTTTCACGGGTCACAACACGTCTTTGCGCATATGCCCACCCCCGGCGAGACGCCGATCACTGTAGGAAACTGTCTGCACGCGGCCATATGGCCCCCTCAACACCGATTGGAGTACACGCGTGTCTGACAAGGATCAGACCCAGGTGTCTACCGCGACCGATGCGGGAGACGCCGGGTATAACAAGGCTCTGAAAAACCGACATATCCAGATGATCGCCATCGGCGGCTCGATTGGCACCGGCCTGTTCCTGGGTGCCGGCGGCCGTCTGGCCCAGGGCGGCCCCGCGCTCGCCTTCGCCTACGCAGTGTGTGGCGTCTTCGCATTCCTGATGGTCCGCGCCCTCGGCGAGTTGGCGGTGCGTCGCCCCTCCTCGGGCGCCTTCGTGTCCTACGCCCGCGAGTTCCTGGGCGAGAAGGGCGCGTTCATCACCGGCTGGTTCTTCTTCCTGGACTGGGCCGTCACCGTCATGGCTGACATCACCGCTGTAGCGCTCTACATGCACTACTGGACAATGTTTGAGGCCATCCCACAGTGGGTGATCGCCCTCATCGCGCTGGCCCTCGTGTTCGTCCTGAACATGCTGAGCGTGAAGGCCTTTGGTGAGGCCGAATTCTGGTTCGCGATGATTAAGGTCGCGACAATCCTCATTTTCATGGCTGTCGCCATCTGGGCGATCATCACGCAGGCGCACGTCGCCGATTACACGGCGGGCGTCCACAACATTTCCGAGTCCGGCGGTTGGTTCCCCGAGGGCCTGGCCCCCGTCTTCGCTCTGACCCTGGGCGTCGTCTTTGCCTTCGGCGGCACCGAGATGGTGGGTGTCGCAGCCGGTGAGGCGAAGGATGCCGCAACAATCCTGCCCAAGGCCATCAACTCGATGGTCATCCGTATTTTCTTCTTCTACGTTGGCTCCGTCGTTCTCTTCGCACTGGCGCTGCCCTACAACGCCTACTCGTCGAATGAGTCACCCTTCACGACGTTCTTCTCCGGCATCGGCGTTCCCCACGCGGGCGACATCATGCAGGTCGTCGTCCTGACCGCGGCGCTCTCCTCGCTCAACGCCGGCCTCTACGCGACCGGTCGCACGCTGCGTTCGATGGCGCTCGTGGGCGAGGGGCCGCGCTACGCGGCTCGCCTCAACAAGAACCACGTGCCCTACGGCGGCATCATCATCACCGCGTCGCTCGGTCTGCTGGGCGTCCTGCTCAACGCCTTCGTGCCGCAGGACGCTTTCAACATCGTCATGGACCTGGCTGGCATCGGCATCGCTGGTACCTGGGCGATGATCCTCATCTCGCACCTGGCGTTCCTGCGCAAGGTCAAGCGCGGCGAAGCGCAGCGTCCCGAGTTCCGCATGCCGGGCGCCCCCTACACGAACTACCTGGCGCTGCTCTTCTTCGCGGTGGTCGTTGGCTCCAACGTGACCTCCGAGTCGGGCCGCTGGACCCTCGCGCTCTTCGCCGTGGTCGTCGTCCTCATGGTCGCCGGCTGGTACTACGTGCGCGGGCGCGTCGGCAACCTGACCGACGAGGCCGCCGCCTCGCTCCAGGGTGACGAGACCCTGGTGTCGGGCGACTGATCGAAAGGACTCACCGTGCGTCTTCACGTCACGTATGCGGGTGGAACCATCGGCATGGTCGATTCCCCGGAGGGTCTGCGTCCCGGCGCGGACCTGCAGGGGTGGTTCGGCTCCCAGCTGGAGGGCATTGAACTGGCCTCGAACATCACGATGTCGACGCTGGACCCGCTCATCGACTCCTCGGAGGCAACCCCCGAGGACTGGCAGGCCATCATCGACGACATCAACGCGCACGCCGATGAGGCCGATGCCTTCCTGGTCCTGCACGGCACGGACACGATGGCCTACTCGGCTGCGGCCCTGTCCTACGCGCTGGCGAGCATGGGCAAGCCGGTCGTCTTGACCGGCTCCCAGTACCCGCTCGGCGTGGTCGGCTCGGATGCGTCGGCGAACGTCACGGGTGCGCTGCGCGCCGCGATTTCACGCCACGCGCGCGGGGTCATGCTGTTCTTCGGACACAAGCTCCTGGCCGGCAACCGGGCCACCAAGACCTCGTCGTGGGCCTTCCGCGGCTTCGAGTCGCCCTCCGTGTCCCCCATGGCGCGCACGGGTGCCCCGTGGCGCTGGTACGGCGCTCCCCATCCGGGCACCGGCTGGACCGATCCCAGCCCGTACACGCGCCAGGATGTCGCCGTCATCGACGTGGTTCCCGGCATGAGCGCCGCACGCCTGCGCGCGATGACGACACCCCACCCGGACGCTCTCATCCTGCGCACCTTCGGCGTGGGTAACATCCCCGCGTCCGAGCCGGGCCTGGTGGATGTCCTGGCCGAACTCGCCAACGCCGATGTGCCGATCATCGTCGCCTCCCAGTGCTACCAGTCCGAGGTCATGCTCGGCCACTACGAGGCCGGCAACGCCCTGGCGCAGCTGGGTGCGATCGGCGCGCACGACATGACGCTCGAGGCCCTCTACGCCAAGACCGTGTTCCTGCTCTCGCAGGGCAAGCGCGGCGCGGACTTCAAGCGTTGGATGGACCTGTCCATCGCGGGAGAGCTCACCCTCCAGGACTGATCCTCTCCCACACGACCTGCCCCGGCCTCGTCCCCGCGCCTGCCGCGCGACCTGGGAACGAGGCCGGGGTTTGTCATGCCCCCGGGCACTCCACCGGGGCGCTCACAGCCGTAGAATGGGCCCATGAGCGAAGAAGAATCCCAGTCAATGGCCGACCGAGGCGAAAGCCGCTCCCGTCAGCCCCAGTCCTCTGCGTTCCGCGAGTTCATCGGCTCCGGATGGGCACCGCGCCCCACCGACCTGCCCACGCGTGAACGCGTCGCCGATTTCCTCACCGACCGCACTCTCAAGGCCGGTGCCCCCTTCCCCGGCGAGCGCCTCGTCATCCCCGCGGGGCCCTACAAGGTCCGCTCGAACGACTGCGACTACCGCTTCCGCGCGCACTCCGCGTTCGCGCACCTGTCGGGCCTGGGCGGCGAAAAGGAACCGGATACGGTCATGGTGCTCGAACCGAACGAGGACGGCACCCACACCGCGCTGCTGTTCTTCAAAGCCGCGCGCCTCGCGTTCCTCCAAGGAGTTCTACGCCAACCCGCGCTACGGCGAATTCTGGGTGGGTGCGCGCCCGTCGCTCGAAGAGGTCTCGGCCGCGACCGGCCTGGAAACCCGCCACATCGACACGCTGCGCGACGCGCTGTCCAAGGATGCCGGCCAGGTGAGTCTACGCATCGTGCGCGGCGTGGACGCCCAGATCGAAGACATGGTCAACGAGATTCGTATCCAGGCGTCCCTGCCGTTTGGCGACGACGCGCGCGAAGAAGACGAGGCCCTTGAGGAGCGTCTCTCCGAAATCCGCCTCAAGAAAGACGCCTACGAGATCGAGGAAATGATCCGCGCGGTCGAGGTCACCAAGGCCGGCTTCGAGGACATCATCCGCGTCCTGCCGCGCGCCATCGGTCACCGCCGTGGCGAGCGCGTCATCGAGGGGGCCTTCGCGGCGAACGCCCGCGAGGAAGGCAACGGCCTGGGCTACGACACCATCGCGGCCTCCGGCAACCACGCGAACACCCTGCACTGGATCGACAACGACGGCGAGGTGCGCGAAGGCGACCTGGTGCTCGTCGACGCCGGCGTCGAGGTCGACTCCCTCTACACCGCCGACATCACGCGCACGCTGCCCGTCAACGGGCGCTTCACCGAGGTCCAGGCCCGCGTCTACCAGGCCGTGCTCGACGCCTGCGAGGCCGCCCTGGCCCGCGCCAACCAGCCCAGGCTGCCGCTTCAAGGACGTACACGACGCCGCTATGGAGGTCATCGCCGCCCGCCTGTACGAGTGGGGCATCCTGCCCGTCACGCCCGAGGAATCCCTGGCCTCCACCGGCCAGCAGCACCGCCGCTGGATGCCGCACGGCACCAGCCACCACCTGGGCCTGGACGTGCACGACTGCGCGAAGGCGCGCGCAGAACTCTACCAGGGCGCGCTGCTCGAGCCGGGCATGATCTTCACGATTGAGCCGGGCCTGTACTTCCGTGCCGACGACCTGCTGATCCCCGAGGAGTACCGAGGCATCGGCGTGCGCATCGAGGACGACGTCGTGGTAAACGCCGACGGCACCGTCACGCGCATCTCCGAAGACATCCCGCGCACCATCGCGGACGTCGAGGAGTGGATCGCGCGTATCCAGGGACGCTAAGCGCGCCCCGCGCGGATTTTTTCGCTGGAAGCGCGCCGCTTAGGAGCGCTGATCCGACGCCTCGGTCTGGTCTCCCTCAGGGGACGAGGCCGGGGCGTCGTCGCGTCCTTCAGGTGCGGGCTGTGCGGGTGCGGGCTGAGCGGGTGCCGCAGTCTGCGCCGGTTCGCTCTCCGACGCGGAGGACGCCGGGGAGACGGCCTGCGTGACCTGCGAGGGTGCCACGGCCTCGTCCGTGCTCGACGCAGCCGAGGCCTCGGGTGCCACGCTCGGGATATCCCCTTCCTTGGTCGCAGCGCCAAAACGCGGACGTCCGTCGGGGAAGAAGCCGACAGAGTCTTTTCTTCGGGCGCTCTGTCACCTCGCGCGCACGCTTGGGGCGTGCCATGTTGCCGGGCGTGCGCTGCAGGAGCGTGAACGCGCGGTCGACGTCCGAGGCCGCCAAGATCGCGTAGCGCTCGGCAACGACCTGCTGAGAGGACAGGAGGTCACGGTTGCGGCCTCGCAGAATAAACGCCAGTGCAGACAGGGCCATGCCGACAAGCGCACCGATGACGATGCCGCCCACCACCCAGGTGCCCGTGCCGCCAGCGTTCTGTCCCGCGGACATGAACATGCCCGCAAGCGCACCCCACAATCCGCCGCTGGACGCACCCGACATGGACGCCCGAGCAATCGTCAGGCGACCCGTCACGCGCTCCACCATGTGCAGATCCGTGCCGACAATCGTGATCGACGAAACGTCGAAACCGTAATCGGACAGGAAATCAACACCCGCTCGAGCCTGCGCGTAGGTCTGGTAGGACGCAACCTCCGTACCCGTCGGCATCTTCGGTTCCATCACAATGGCCATTTCTCTCTCCAATCACCACAGCAACGGTGGCGTGGGACGCATTGTCCACCCGGCACCGGCTCTCCATTACGACGCATTGAACATCATCAGCCTAAAATGATTGGGTGAGCATTGCATCTATTGAGGTTGGCACCAAGGGCCGACGCGTCTACATCGGAAAGCTTGCCGGCACCGGTGTTTTCGACCCTTTGGGCGACCAAGTCGGCAAGATTCACGATGTCGTTGTCATCTTTCGGCTGAAATCTGAAGCCAACGTCATCGGCTTCGTCGTCGAGGTCGGCCCACGCAAACGCGTGTTCCTGCCGCTGACCCGCGTGACGTCCATCGAAGCCGGATCGGTCATCACGACGGGCCTGCTCAACATTCGTTCGTTCACGCAGCGCCCCATCGAGACCCTGGTGCTGTCCGAACTCTTCGACCGCGTCGTCACCATGAACGACGGCTCCGGCCAAGTGCGTATCCTCGACGTTGCTATGCGTCAGCGTCGCCCCAAGGACTGGGTGATTTCCACGCTGCACGTCCAGCGCGTGCGTACCTCGTCCCTCGGCTTCACGCGCAGTGGCGAGACCCTGACGGTCGACGTGACCGAGGTGTCGGGCCTGCTCAAGACCAACTCGAATCAATCAGCCACCGCCCTGTTGCAGTACACCGAGGACATGCGCGCCGCTGACCTCGCGGACTTCATCCACAGCCTCCCCCAGGACCGCAAGATCGCAGTTGCGCAGCAGCTGACCGACGCACGCCTTGCCGACGTACTCGAAGAACTCGGTGACGACGACCGCGTAGCGATCGTCTCTGCTCTCCAGGCCGCACGAGCCGCCGACGTTCTCGACGTCATGCAGCCCGACGACGCCGCCGACCTCGTCGCCGAGCTGCCCGCCGCCAAAGCGCAGTCCCTGCTGGCCCTCATGGAACCCGAAGAGGCCGAGGACGTGCGCCGACTCATGACCTACGAGGAGTCCACCGCGGGTTCGCTCATGACCACCGAACCGGTCATTTTCGGCCCCACCGCCACCGTCGCGCAGATGCTCGCCGCAGTGCGCCGCGAGGACATCCCCGCCTCCATCGCAACCGTCGCCTTCATCGCGCGCCCACCCCAGGAGACCCCGACCGGCCAATACCTGGGCATGGTCCACATTCAGCGCGCGCTGCGCGAACCACCGCAGACCCTGCTCGGCACGATTCTCGACCGCGACATCGAAGCCGTGGACCCCAACGCGCACATCGCGAAGGTGACCCGACTGCTGGCCACCTACAACCTGACGGTTCTTCCCGTCGTCGACGAGGACGGGCACCTACACGGCGCCGTCTCGGTCGACGACGTGCTCGACGAACTGCTGCCCGAAGACTGGCGCGATTTCGATGACGACGTCACCGACCGCATGATGGCAAGGAGCATCGATGGCTGATCGTCTCGACAACCCGCTCGAAAAGCGACGCGGGTTCTTCCGTCGCCCGGGCTCCGGCGGAGGCGACGGCTTCGGTCGCTTCGCCGAGGCCACCGCGCGCTTCATGGGGTCCCCCCGCTTCGTCCTCTACATGACGATCTTCGTCGTCGCCTGGATTACCGCAAACCTCGTGCTCGCTGGTATCAGCGTAGAATCCGCGTGGGACCCCTACCCCTTCATTCTGCTGAATCTCGCATTCTCAACCCAGGCCTCGTACTCGGCCCCGCTCATTATGCTCGCGCAGAACCGCCAAGACGCGCGCGACCGCGTCGTCGCCGAACAGGACCGCCTGCGCGCCGAACGCAACCTCGCCGACACCGAGTACCTGGCCCGTGAGATCGCCGGCCTGCGCCTGGCCCTCCAGGACGTCGCCACGCGCGACTTCGTGCGCTCCGAACTGCGCGACATGCTCGAGGACCTGCGAGCCGAGATCGCCGCGGACGCCGCCAAGGCCTCGGACACCGACACGGACGGTCACCAGGACACGGAAGGACATTCTCAGGCCGACTAACCTCCCCCCTAGAAGATGGGTGCACCGGCCAGTAGAGTGGAGTCCATGCCAGTCACGCTTGAATCCGTCATGGACGCTCTCGGCCAGGTTATCGACCCCGAGATCCGTCGTCCCATCACCGACCTCAACATGGTGACCCCCGACCTGGTCACCATCGATGGCTCGTCCGTCGCGATCAAGGTCCTGCTCACCACCGCCGGGATGCCCGCTGCGCACCCAGATCACGAAGGACGTCTCCGAGCGCGTGGGTGCCCTCGACGGCGTCGAGAACGTCACCGTCGAAATGGGCGTCATGGATGAGGACCAGAAGAAGGCGCTGCGCGAAAAACTCAACGGCGGTCGCCCCGAGCGCGAGATCCCGTTCTCGCGTCCCGACTCACTGACCCGCGTCATCGCCGTCACCTCCGGTAAGGGCGGCGTCGGCAAGTCTTCCATGACCGCGAATCTGGCCGCCGCGCTCGCCGCGCAGGGCCTCAAGGTTGGTGTCATGGACGCCGACATCTACGGCTTCTCCATTCCCCGCATGCTCGGCGTCGACCACGATCCGCAGGTCATCGACGGCATGATGATCCCGCCCGTGGGCGTCGGCGGCATCAAGGTCATCTCCATCGGCATGTTCGTGCCCGACGGCCAGGCCGTCGTGTGGCGCGGCCCCATGCTGCACCGCGCCCTCCAGCAGTTCCTCGCCGACGTCTTCTGGGGCGACCTGGACGTCCTTCTCATCGACATGCCCCCCGGCACGGGTGACGTCGCGATCTCCATCGCCCAGCTGCTGCCCAACTCCGAGATCCTCGTTGTGACGACACCGCAGGTCGCGGCCGCCGAGGTCGCCGAGCGCGCCGGTTCCATCGCCGCCCAGACGAACCAGAAGGTCATCGGCGTCGTCGAAAACATGTCCTTCCTGCCCCAGCCCGACGGCTCGCGCCTGGAAATCTTCGGCGCGGGCGGCGGCGAATCCGTGTCCGCGCGCCTGACCGCTCAGCTCGGCTACTCGGTGCCGCTCCTGGCCCAGGTGCCCCTCGACATCGCGCTGCGCGAGGGCGGCGACCGCGGCGAACCCGTCGCCGTCGCCTCCGGGCCGGCCGCCGAGGTCCTCACCGCCCTCGGCACGACCTCGCGTCGGTCAACCGAGGCCTCGCCGGGCGCCCCCTCGGGGTCTCCCCCATCCGGCACTGACAAGCCCCGTCAGCGCGTGCACCACGGCCTCGTCCTCATCGACGAGGCCGTGGTTGCGTCGCGCAGAGTCCCTCCTTTTCGAGGGCCTTCAGCACGCACGCGTTTTGGTGTCGTCTCCTTTTTAGCGGGAGACCGGAGCGCCAACGCGCCCGCGTCACGCCTCGCCTGTACCCTGAGGGCTGGAGAGGGGCGCACACGTGTGGACGCACCTACCCGAGGCGACCGAGGAAACGTGAGGATAGCGATGGCGGATAAGGCCCAGACTGGGTGTATACCGAAGACTACGTGGCAGAGAGCAATGCTCTGGCTGCCGCGCGCGCTGTTGCATCCGAACTTGGAGCCGCCCCCGTTTCCTCCGGTACCGGAGCCGCCCTGCGGATGCTCGCCGCCGTCGCAGGCGCGCGCGCCGTCCTCGAAGTGGGCACGGGTGCCGGAGTGTCAGGCCTGTGGCTCCTGGACGGCATGGCCCGCGACGGCGTCCTCACAACCATCGACGTCGAGTCCGAGCTACTGGGCTACGCGCGCCGCAACTTCGCAGCCGCCGGCCTGTCCTCCCACCGTACGCGCCTCATCGCCGGGCGCGCCCTCGACGTGCTACCCCGTATGGCGGCGCGCGGCTACGACATGGTTGTCCTCGACGGCGACCTGGATGAGACACCGCAGTACCTGGACCACGCCGTGCGTATTGTCCGCCCCGGCGGCACCATCGCCTTCGTGCACGCCCTGTGGCACGACCAGGTCGCCGACCCCGCACGCCGCGATGCACGCACCGTCGTCGCCCGCGAGGTCGTCAACTACCTGCGAGACTCCGATGAGTTCGTGCCCACTCTCCTGCCCGTCGGAGATGGCCTGGCGGTCGCAGTCAAGCGCTGACGGCGCTTCGCGTGCCATCTGGGCACCCTCTGTTCCGCACGCAAACCCTCTATTCCGCACGCAAACCCTCTGTTCCATACGTGGGCATCCCCGCCGACGCTCCGATCAGCGGGTTCACGTGCGGAAGAGAGGTCCCAGGCCCCGAATAGCAGGCCCCGCAGCGGCCGGACACCACAGGCCCCGCGGTGATCGCACACCGGACGCAACACGGGGAGACACATCGCAGGCACCAAACGGCGACACAAAAGCGGTGGGACAGGCCATGCCCGTCCCACCGCAGTTCTGCTTATTCAGATTGCCGCAGTCAGCACCGCGGCGAGTTCGCCGGCTTCCTGCGGACTCATCTCGATAACGAGGCGACCGCCCCCTTCGGTGGGAATACGAACGACAATGCCGCGACCTTCAGCGGTCGCTTCGAGGGGGCCATCCCCCGTGCGAGGTTTCATCGCTGCCATGTTGAGGGCTCCTTCTCAGAGTTCTGCCGCCGCCACCTGCGGCGGAGCACCTCATCAATCTTACCGGATAACTGATAATTTTCCTTGGCAGGTTACACAGCCTTACACATAGAAACTCAGCCATCAGATTAATTTTGTGTGGCAATTGAACGGTTTCTCCTCGTCAACCCCCCTCACACTCACGCATCAGCAACTAAGCACCCGTCGCCAGGCGCACCGCCTCCTCCGGATCATCAACAACGTGCAGCAGATCGACGTCACCCGGAGAAATCATGCCCGCGTCCACCATCGAGGAACGGATCCACTCGACCAGGCCCGACCAGTACTCGGTGCCCACAAGCACGAGGGGGAAGGAACGAATCTTGCCGGTCTGTACCAGGGTCGCTGACTCGAAGAGTTCGTCCATTGTGCCGAAACCGCCCGGCATGACGATAAAGCCCTGCGAGTACTTGACGAACATGGTCTTGCGTGCAAAGAAGTACCGGAAGTTCACGCCGCGGTTGATCCACTGGTTCATGCCCTGCTCGTGCGGCAGCTCGATGCCCAGGCCCACGGAGATACCGCCTGCCTCCCACGCACCACGGTTCGCGGCCTCCATCACGCCCGGGCCACCGCCCAGTAATGACCGCGTAGCCGCGCTGAACCAGGAGTTCGCCGATCCGCTGAGCACACTGGTACCAGGGTTCATCCGGGCGCGTACGCGCGGAACCGAACACAGAAATGGCGGGGTCCGACCTTCGCCAGGGCCTCGAAACCCTTCGACGAACTCGGACTGGATCCGCAGAACACGCCAGGGGTCCGTGTGCTTTCCAGTCCGCGCTGTGTTCGGTCTGAAGCAGCGAAGCATCGGCTGTCAGGCGCGGGATCTGGTCCCCGCGCAGAACGACGGATCCGCGGCGGTAGGTCTCTTCAGGGGTAGTCATGGTCTCTCCTGACGGTCATGCGTGGGTGGGGCGCGGCGCGCCCTGGGCCCGCTACTGCGCGAGCAGGAAGGCACGCAGGGTCTCGTGCACCCTGACAATATCCGAGACGGGCGCGTGTTCGTCGCGCGTGTGCGCGAGTAGCGGATCGCCCGGCCCGAAGTTCATCGCGGGCACTCCCACCTGCGTAAAGCGGGCAACGTCCGTCCACCCAACCTTCGCGCTGAGCGCGAGCTGAACCCCGGCCTCATCCGCGACGCGACGGGCGACGGACAGGAAGCGCTCGGCGACGGGCGAGTCCGCCCCAGGCCGCGCGCCCTCGCACAGGTCATCGACCTCGATGGTTGCGCCGGTTCCTTCGAAGAGACCGCGCACCCATTCCAAGGCGTCGTCGGCGCGTTTGGAGGGCGCGAAAGCGGTAGTTGACGGTCATGGAGGCGGCCTCGGGGATGACGTTGTTCGCAATGCCGCCCTCGACGCGCACGACGGAGAGGGATTCGCGGAATTCGAGGCCGTCAACCACCTCGATGGGGTTACCGAAGGACGCGATACGCTCGATGACGGGGGCCATCGCGTGAATCGCGTTAACGCCCATCCAGGCGCGCGCCGAGTGCGCGGCGCGTCCCGGGAAGTGCGCGATGACGCGCAGAGTTCCGTTGCAGCCGCCTTCGACGTGCGCGGCAGTGGGTTCGCCCAGCAGAGCGAGGTCGCCGGCGAGCCACTGCGGGTACAGGCGCTGGATGCGGCCCAGGCCGTTGAGGTGCGAGGCGACTTCCTCGTGGTCGTAGAAAATCCACGTGACGTCTGCGGTGAGCGCCTCGCGTGCGCCGTCCCCTGATCACAGCACCGGCCTCGCACGCGAGAGCCAGGGCGGCCGCGCAACCGCCGAGCATGTCGACTGAGCCACGCCCCCACACGACCTCGACGCCGTCACGCACCTCGAGGCGTCCAGGAACATTCTCGGCGATGGGAACCGTGTCCAGGTGCCCGGCGAGGACGACGCGCTGCGGCAGCCCGAGGTGAGTCCGCGCGCACACCGCATCCCCGTCGCGCAGGATCTCCAGGGTGTCCACCGCGCCGAAGCCCGCGCCACGCAGCGCCGCCTCGACCGCGTCCGCGAGGGGTCCTTCCTCTCCCGACACCGAGGGGATATCGATCATCTGGCGCGTCAGCGAGAGCGCATCGGTCGCGTCCGTGAGCTGCATGGGTCCTCCTTTGTGATTGCTTCCAGGATACCGGCGCACTCCCCCACCTGCGCCTGCGCGCACGCTGTGCGAGAGACGCAACCTGTTCGTCTCACTCCGTTTTTGCGAGTCCGCTTCATAGTGTTACCCTCAGCACATGACACGCTGTGCTGGCCCGTCGCTGTTTGCGGGTATCGCTTCTTTCTTGTCCGCCGCTACCCGTGGTCGATTCCGCCTGATCATCGGATACGAGGCCTCGCACACCGGGGATCTCGCCCGCGATGGTGCCGCAATCATCGAAGGATTGGGCGGTCATGCTCTGCTCATGCCGCGCGCACTACCGGCACCGCTGACAGCTTTCTCGGTGCGCATGGTCATGGCCGACGGCGCGCTCTACATCCGCAGCAGCGGCGAGGCACTGATCTATCTGGGTGGGCGCGCGGTCGACCGCTCGCGTGAGGGTGCGCTCGCCTCCGAGGCCGAACTCTCCTCATCGACGAGGCCGCGGCCGCGGTCAGCGACGAGGCCGCCCTCCCCCGCGCCGAGGGGGGCTGGGAGTGTGTGGGCGAGGGCATGATCGGCGCCTACGTGGATCGCACGGTCTCACGCATCTCATCCCTATCCGATGCCACGCACGTGCCCACACCCGTGTCCGTCGAGGACCCCACGGGCCTCCTGATCTCCCTGCTGGAACGCCTGAGCGTCCCCATTGACGAGGCCGGGGCGGGCCTGTCACTGCGCGTGTGCTGCGAGGGACGAACGCTTTGTTCTTCTCTGTCCGAGGAGCAGGTGCGTACCGCCCTGGGTGAGGCGCTGGCAACGAGTCCCGCGATCCCGGCGGGCCGGGGACTGTACTGCGTGGATCCGGCCTTCGTCATGGACGCCGACGCGATCAGTGCAGGCGCGGCCCTCGCGCTCCTCGCGCCGCGCTAAGCGGTAGGCCGAGTTAGTTCCCTCATGAGGTGAGGACACGGGGACGCAGATGTGCATGCTCACCCGTAGCCTGCGCATATGAGTGAGAACACCCCGACGATTGGGCGATCACGGGTGCGAAGACTAACGCGTACCGTCAGGTTGGCAACGCGTTCCCACCGCCAGTTGCCCGCGCGGTTGGCATCGCAATCGCCTCTGCTCTCAGGGCAGACAGTCGTGGGCAGGAGGCTGTCGCATGAGCATCAATCTCCTCGACGAGCGTCGGTTCTTCCACCGTCATCGACGGTCAACGTCTGCGTGACATCGCCGATTTACCCCTCGACTTGGCGATCTAACGACGCACCCCTGGCGCGAACAGTGGTGCCCCAGGCGCTCTCGCGCCCGGGGCACCACTCACAGCACGTTTCACCTCACACGTCGAAAGGCGTGGAAATCACCATGCCGCCCGTCTCGATCTGGCCGGCCATGTCGGACAGGCCCAGCTTCAGGTCAGAAGACAGCATCGGCGTGTAGGCACCGAAGCCGGTGAGGATCACGCCGCCGGACACCAGCGACACGGGGACAGTCGACGCAGGCGCGCCTGCCGTGGCATCGGAAATGAGCGTGTCCATTGCAGCGGAGTAGTCGAGAACAATACCGGTCAGCACGGGCGCACCAATAGACGAGCGCACCGCGTCGGTGATCTGGATGTAGCTGAACGAGTCGGAGAAAGACTGCGTGTCGACCTGCTCGACCACCTGCGGACCGGCCTGGCCCGACATGGGCGACTCGGCGGAGACGGCCTCGTCGCGAGTCAGACCCTTGAGGTCAGCCTTCGTCAAGCCCGACCAAATGAGACGCACCATCGGGTTGCCAGCCGCGGCGACAGCGCGCGCGGCACCCGCGTTGTTCTCCCCAGCGAGGGGCAAGATGATGTCGGCACCCTGCGCGATGAAGTTGGCGGCAGTAGCCTCAACGTTCTCGGCGCTGTCGACGAATGTCCCGTCCTTGGCGGCGTTGTTCCACCCCAGGATGGTGATAGACGTGCCCTTCGCGAGGTTGTAGGCGTCGACGCCTTCCGCGAAAGCATCCATCTGCGACGCGGTGACATTGTCGCGCGACCCGCCGATGACAGCAAGCGTACCCGTCGTGGTCATGCCGGCCGACGCGTAGCCAGCCAGGTAGGCGGCCTCGGAGGCCCTGACGTTGATGACGGAACCGTTCTTGAGGGAGGTGGGATTGTTCTTCGCATCCGTGAACGAGGCACCGACGAGCGCGAAACGGACCTTCGGGTTGGCGCGCGCGGCCTCGGAAATAGACGAGGCCGTGGTGGAGTCGGTGCCGACGATCAACGTGCAGCCGGAGGCCGCGAGCGAGGCCGGTGCTGCCTCACCCGATCCGGCCTGATAGGTGATCGACGCCTTGTTCGCGGCATCCGCGAGGGCACGCGCGACGGGGTCCGTCGCGGGGTCCATGTGCGCACTCGAGGTAGCGACGCAGACCTTCGCGGACGCGGCCGGGGTAGCGCCGGGCGTCGGCGAGCATGCACTCACAGCCAGGGCAGCCACCGTGGCCGTAGTAGCGAAGGCGGCGAAGGTCCGCTTGTTCACGTCTCATCCCTTTCGTCGGGGCGTCTTTTCTGCCCAACACGGTACCAGCCGAGCCGCGCGCAACGCCGCCCGGGGCGGTGCACCTCACCCGACAGCATACACTCGAAGGCGGCGCGGAATCACCGTGAGTCACGGAGCCACTCGCTCCGCCTGGTGGAGAGCTATCAGAGCAAGTCGGAGCGACCGGCCTCGGCAAGCGTATCGACGACGGACTTGACGGCCTGCGCGCATTCTAGGCGCGTCACGAGGATCGCGTCAGAGGTCAGGGCCACCGCGACGTCGGGCACCCCGACGAGGGCGACGAGCGGGCCATCCTCACCCACGGATCCGTAGACGGCGGCACCCTCAGAGTCGATGCGGATGGCCTCACCGAGGTTCCCCGCGGCGGCAGCGATACCGGTCAGCGCCTCAAAGTCGCCCAGGTCCGTCCAGCCGAGGGCGGCGTCAGCGGGAACGACGGCCACTCCCCCGTCGGCAGCAACGGGTTCAGCGATGGCGTGATCGATGGCGATCTTGGTCAGGTGCGGCCAGTTCTCCTCCAGCGTCGCTTCGAACTGCGGCGTTCCCCACGAGCGCGCAATAGTCTCTAGGCGCGCGTGCAGGTCGGGCATGAGTCGGGCCAGGTGGGAGGCCAGGACACCCGCAGACATGATGAACATGCCCGCGTTCCACAGGTAGCCCTGGGACACGTAGCGGGCAGCAGTGTCCGCATCGGGCTTTTCGACGAACTCGGCGACCCAGCGGGCACGCCCGGCAGCGCCAGCCACCCCAGCCTCGTCCTCACCGGACAGAGCAGGTCCGGGCGCGATGTAGCCGTAGGCGGTCGAGGCCTCGGTGGGCGTCAGCCCAATCGTCACGACATATCCGTCGCGCGCGGCACCAATCGCGGTTGCAACGGCGGCGCGCAGCAGCTCGGGGCGTGCAATCAGGTGGTCGGCGGCGAACGAGCCGACGATGGCATCGTCCCCAAAGCGCTCGCGCACGACGTAGGCGGCCAATCCGATCGCGGCCATGGAATCGCGCCCCGATGGCTCGATGAGGAGCATGCGCTCCTGCGAAGAAGCGAACTCGGGAAGCTGGGCGAGTACGCCATCGCGGTGCGCTTGACCGGTCACGATGGTCACGGACGAGGCCGCAGAAGCCAGGCGGTCCACCGTACCCTGCAGAAGGGTACGGCCCGTGCCCGCCAGGTCGAGGAGGAACTTGGGACGGCGACGCCGCGACAGCGGCCACAGGCGGGTGCCGGCACCGCCGGCGGGGATGATCACGTGGAGGTCACTCATGCCCCCAGTATCGCAGATACGACGAGGGAGCGAGGCCAAAAGCCTCGCCCCCTCACCGGAAAAGCGTCTGCTACGCGGGCCTCACTCGGCGTCGCCCTCAGCGGCAGCCTCTTCGGTAGCTTCCTCAGCCTCTTCAGCGGCGGCTTCCTGGACGGACACGATGACCGTCTCAGCGTCGAGCTCGACCTCCACGCCGGCGGGCAGCTTGAGGTCGGAGACATGCACGGCGGAACCGGCCTCAATGCCCATCGATGGAGACCTCGACGTGCTCGGGGATGGAGGTGGCGGGAGCCTTCACCAGGATGGTGAACTCCTCCAGGGAGTGGACGGTGCCGGGGACGGGCTCGCCGGTCACGACGACGGGAACCTCAACGTCGACCTTCTCGCCGACCTTGACGGCCTGGAAGTCGGCGTGCAGAATGTCGCGGCGCACGGGGTGAACCTGAACGTCCTTGACGAGGGCCAGCTGGGACTTGCCGTCGATCTTCAGCTCAACGAGCGCGTTCTTGTTGCCACGGACGATCAGGAACAGATCGTGACCGGGAACGTCGAGGTGACGGGGCTCTTCGCCGTGGCCGTAGAGGACCGTGGGGACCTTGCCGGCGCGGCGGGCGCGGCGGGAGGCACCCTTACCGAACTCGGAACGCTCTTCGGCAAGCAGGACGGGGTTGTCGCTCATGTGTTTTCCTTCGTATCTCAGGTCCGGCGTCGGTGTCGGCAGAGTGAAGGAGGCGCGGCGCGCATCAATTCAAGCCCTGTCGATAACGGCGGATACGGATCCGCCCTCGCCGGAGCAACCCAAACAGGATACCTCACGACGAGGGCGGATGTGAAGCGGGAAGCCGTCAGTTAAACAGCGATGTGACCGAACCGTCTTCGAAGACCTCGTGAATCGCGCGAGCCAGGAGCGGCGCGATAGACAGGACGGTGAGCTGCTCGAAGCGCTTCTCAGCAGGGATCGGCAGGGTGTCGGTGACGACAACCTCAGCGGCTCCGGACTCGGAGAGACGCTTGGCAGCCGGGTCGGAGAGGATGCCGTGGGTGGCTACAACGATCACCTTCTTGGCACCGGCGTTGGTGAGGACGTTGATTGCCTCGGTGATCGTACCGGCGGTGTCGATCATGTCATCGACCAGGACGCATTCCTTGCCAGCGACATCGCCGACGACGCGGTTCGCGACGGCAACGTTCGGGCGAGTCGTGTCGCGGGTCTTGTGAACGAAGGCCAGGGGTGCGCCGCCCAGCTTCTTCGACCACTTTTCGGCAACGCGGATGCGACCGGCGTCCGGGGAGACAACGGCCGTGTTGGACAGGTCGACGCGACCGCGCACGTAGTCCACGAGGACCGGCATGGCGAAGAGATGATCGACTGGCCCATCGAAGAAGCCCTGCTCCTGCGAGGCGTGCAGGTCCACGCTCATGATGCGGTCAGCACCGGCGGTGCGGTACAGGTCGGCCATCAGGCGGGCGGAGATAGGCTCGCGGCCCTGGTGCTTCTTGTCCTGACGGGAGTAGGGGTAGAAGGGAGCGACCACGGTGATGCGCTTCGCGGACGCACGCTTCGCAGCATCGATCATGATGAGCTGCTCCATGAGCCACTTGTTGATGTCGCCCGCAATGGACTGCAGGACGAACACGTCGGCGCCGCGAACGGACTCGTTGAAGCGCACGTAAATCTCGCCGGAGGCGAAGTCGTAGGCCGTCACCGGCGAAACCCCACATCCGATTTCCTCGCCCACGGCATGAGCCAGGTCCATGTGAGCTCGTCCGGAAACGAGGACGAGGTTCTTTTCTCCAGTGGTCACCAGTCCGCTCATACGGTGGTCTCTCCTTGTGTTGGATCAGGCGCGAGGCGCCGCGATCAGTGTGCCGATGGTGCTGTAAGGCTTAACCATCGTATCGGCTGCGACGCAGCCCTGACCGATCCACGCGGCGGGAACCACAGCGCGATCCCCGATTTCCGCATCAATCAGCGTGGCGTTAGGACCGATTTCACAGTTATCACCAACGCGTGTGGTACCCCGCAGGCAGGTGCCGGGGTAGATCGTGGTGTCCGCGCCGACCCTCACATCGACATCGACCCAGGTGGAGGCCGGATCGACGATGGTCACGCCGGAGCGCATGAGCGCCTCGCAGAGACGCTTGTTGAGTTCCGCGCCCAGCTCAGCGAGTTGGACACGGTCGTTCGCACCGGCGCTCTGCCAGTGGTCGGTGAGTTCCAGGGCACCGACGGTGCGGCCCGCGGGAGCCGCTGCAGCCAGCACGTCGGTCAGGTACACCTCGCCCTGGTCGTTGTCAGTCCCCAGGGAGGACAGAGCATCGCGCAGGAACTGCGCGTCGAACGCGTAGATACCCGCGTTGATCTCGTTGATCGCGGCTTGCTCGGGCGTCGCGTCGCGCTGCTCAACGATGGCGGTGACCGTGCCGGAGGCGTCGCGGATAATGCGCCCGTAGCCGGTGGGATCCTCGACGCGCGAAGTCAGGACAGTGACGGCGTGCCCCGCGCCCTCATGGGTGGCGACCAGCTCGGCCAGGGTGTCCGTCGACAGGAGAGGAACATCGCCGTAGGTGACGACAATTGTGCCGGGCGCGGGGGCGACTGCGGCGTCGAGGGCCTCGAGGCCGCACTGGACGGCGCGACCGGTGCCGGGAATCTCATCCTGGTCGGCGATGATGGCGGCCGGACTCACGCGCGCGATTTCTGCGGCGACAACCTCGCGCTGGTGGCGCACGACGGCGACCAAATGCTCAGGGTCGAGGCCGTGAGCAGCGCGCAGAGCGTGTCCGATCATGGACAGGCCAGCGAGGGGATGTACAACCTTCGGGAGGGCTGATTTCATGCGCGTTCCCTGACCGGCGGCCAGGACGATGACGGCGGCGGGGCGAGACATATTCCTCCTCAAAGGGTTAACAGATCCGATACGGATCTAATCGCTCCGCCCCTAGGATTCGAACCTAGACTAAAGGCACCAAAAACCTCTGTGCTGCCGTTACACCAAGGCGGAATGCGTCCACAGTGATAATACCCGGACCTCATGGGCGCTTTCAAACGCGGCGCTCCCCCGCGCCCGAACCACCCGCCCCGCCCATGCCTCGTCCCGTGTGATACTGGAGGCATGGCTGAGAAGAGGACACGCATGAGCGGCTTCGCGCGCCGCGAGCAGCTGGTGGCCGTGGGGCGCTCTCTGTTCGCCGAAAAGGGCTTCGGGGCAACCAGCGTCGAAGAGATCGCCGCACGCGCGAAAGTCTCCAAGCCCGTCATTTACGAGCACTTCGGCGGCAAGGAAGGCCTGTACGCCGTCATCGTGGACCGCGAGGTACAGGCCCTCATTTTCTCCCTCCAGTCCTCCCTGGAGTCGTCCGAGCGCCCGCGCCTCATCCTGGAGAACGCGACCCTGGGTTTGCTCGACTATATCGAGCGCAACACGGACGGCTTCCGCGTGCTGGTGCGCGACGCGCCCTCGGATCGAACGGCGGGGATCGTTTTCCTCAATCATGGGCGACGTCGCAACGCGCGTCGAGCACATCATCGCCGCTCAATTCAAGCGTTCGAACTTCAATACCACCTGGTCGCCGCTGTACGCACAGATGCTCGTCGGCCTCATCGCGCAGGTCGGACAGTGGTGGCTCGATGACCGGCGCATGAAGAAGGACGAGGTTGCCGCACACGTCGTCAACCTCATCTGGAACGGCCAGCGTGGCCTGAGTCCCCACCCCACGCTTCGGGTGCGCTCGGGCGACGGACGCTAGGTGTTCCTCGACGGGACAGACGACGAGGCCGTGGCGGGTAATCCCTGCCACGGCCTCGTTCGCGTGTGGTGCGCTCAGCGCGCCTCGTAGGAGAGGCAGTCCGCGGTGCCCGCGCCGACCGAGATGGAGGCGGCGGTGCACTCGAGGGCGTTGTTATGGGCGCAGTCGGCCTTCTGGCAGGCGCCAACGAAGGATTCGGCCTTGGCGAGGCCGCCCTTGACGGTCAGCGGGATGAAGGTCGTGCAGGAGGTCGAGTAGCCGACGGTGATTGCGGCGGCTCCGCAGCTCTTCTCCTTGTTGTAGGAGCAGTCGAGGACGGAGCAGTCGAGGATGCGGGGCATATCTGCCATTGGAGTGTCCTTTACAACGTGGCCCCGTGGGGCCTCTTGATAGCCGGTCGCGACCGGGTTGGCCGCGCTGTTGACTCCAGTGATACGCCTTTTCGCAACATGTGCAAGACAAGCGGTTTTTCGTTGCAATTCCAATACTATGTACCGCGCACGCAGGAAACTATTTTCGCGCTTTGTACCATCACTAATTACGTAAATAAAACAGGCATTTCTTTTGCGTAATTCGGGATAGGTGAGCCTGCACTGTTCATCTTTGCCACACCTATGGTGGGAGCCGCTCAGGCCCCTGCTTCAACCACCTCGCACACCGGACAGAAGCCGCTCCGGAGGATCCGCATTCGCCCACGGCACCACGGCCTCGTCCATGGCGAGCATGACACAACTCGCCCGCGCTACCGAGGCAGCGCGGGCGATTGCGACAACGAAAACGGAGTCAGATCACTTCGCGGACCAAAAACGAATCACGACCGTCGTTCCATCGTCGGCTGGCTGCGAGCGCGCCAGATCACCGACGAACGTGTAGGAACCCGAAAAATCAGTCGAGGAGGCGGGTAGATACTGGGGCACGTCACCGGTCGCGACGTTGTAGACCCGAGCATTCCCTTCCTGCGAATACTCCATGTCGCTGGTCAGCTCGACGCCATCGGCCTTCGAGATCCAGTAGCGGTGAGTCGTGCCGTCGGGGCCGCCCTCCTCACCCTGGAACCAGTAGAGGCTGAAGTCATCCGTCTCCGGGATGCCACGAAACAACCGAGCCGTTGACCTGCGCGTAGTTCACGACTTGGCTCTTGGCGGTGTAGCCGGCCTCGTCGTCACGCTTGTTATCGCGCAGCGTGATGCCGCGGGAAGACAGAGCGCTCTCGCCGAGGCCAAAGTCGGCGCGTATCTCCTCGGCGTAGGGGCGCACGATAACGTTGTCGGTGACGGAGACGTTGCGAATGTCCCCCTTGACTTCCTGGAAGTCGATCGCACCGCGCGTATTGCCGTAGAAATCGTTTATCGTGCCCGAGCGCACCAGCTTGTTGTGAGCGATCGTGATGCCACCATCCGTGTTCAGGTCAAAGTTGTGGCCATCAAACACGGTGTTCAGGCGGATGCCAGCGCCGGAGAAATTGTTGACGAGCAGGTTGTCACGAATGGCGTGGGACTTGCCTCCGAAGATACCGATACCCGAGGCCCGCCAGCCTGGTCGGACGTGAAGCGCAGGTTCGTGTACCACATGCCCGCGCCCTGGATCGTCAGATCGGAATGATCGAGGCCGATCTTTCGTCCCAGCTCCCAGGTTCCCGCCGGGATGTAGACCGTCTTGGAGGAGGTGTTCGCGGCCTCGTTCATCGCCCAGATAAGCGCATCAGAATCATCCACGCCGTCGCCGGGCTGTGCACCCTGGTAGTCGGCGATGCTGACAGCGTCAGCCGGACGCTGAATCTCAGGCAGCGCCTCCTCAAGCTCAATGAAGTCGATGCCGTAGACGTTCTGGTCGTCCCCCACCTTGACGATCTGAATGTGGTCGCCCTTGTGGACCTGGCGGTTTGAGCAGGGTGTGAGCCTCGTCGAAACGGAAGCGTGCGCTCGTGGAGGAGGGGGCCTGACCGGGCTCGTCGTACACGTGATCGCCGCCGACGTACTGCCAGGCTGTCTCGGAGGACAGGTCGAGGGTCGCAGTTCAGCAGTGGGTCGCGGCACCCGCCACACCCGTTTTACTCAGCCGCCTCAGCAGCTTCCAACCAGGCCTCCTCCAGCCCGTCAATCTCCCCCACGATGTCCTGATGCTGCGCGGACACCTTCGTCAATTCTGAGACGGCCGACGCGTCCGTGGCCACCTTGATCGACAGCTTCTCCAGCTTCGCCTCCAGCTTCGAGGCCTCGGCGCGCAGGCGATCCAGCTTACGTTCGATGCGGGCCAGCTCCTTCTTGGCGGCGCGCCGCGCCGCAGCGTCACTCACGCCGCCGCGAGCGCTCCCCTGCCCCGCACTCTCCCCGCCCGAGGAGGCGTCCGCGGGCTGCGCGGCGGAGCGGGAGGCGGAGCCGGCCTCGTCGGCGCGAGTGGACGAACCGAACGCCCCGAAGTCGCCGGAGGCGCGCATCTGCAGGTACTGCTCGACGCCACCGGGCAGCGCGCGGATCTGGCCGTCGCCGAGGAGGGCGACCTGGTGGTCGGTGACGCGCTCGAGGAGGTAGCGGTCGTGGGAGACAACGACGAGCGTGCCCGGGAAGGTGTCGAGCAGGTCCTCCATGGATGCCAGGGTGTCGGTGTCCAGGTCGTTCGTGGGCTCGTCGAGGAGCAGCACGTTAGGGCTGGCTCATGAGCAGGCGCATGAGCTGGAGACGGCGGCGCTCGCCGCCCGAGATTTCGCTGATGCGCGTGTAGGCGCGGGTGCGCGTGAATCCCATGCGCTCCGTCATCTGCGAGGCGCTGACCTCTTTGCCGTCCACGACGACGCTCTGGGCGACGTCGGCGACGGCCTCGACGACACGCATGTCGGCCAGCGCGTCGAGCTCGTGGGTGTCCTGAGAGAGGGTGGCGACCTGGACGGTCTTTCCGCGCTTGACGCGCCCCGAGGTGGGCTCGAGGTCGCCGCGCAGCAGGTTGAGGATCGTCGTCTTGCCGGCGCCGTTGACGCCGACGATGCCGACGCGCTCGGCGGGTGCCAGGCGCCAGGTGACGCCCTGAAGAATGTCCAGACGCGAGCCGTCGGGGCGCGTGAAGGACACGGAGACGTCCTCGAGGTCGATGACGTCCTTGCCCAGGCGCGCGGTCGCCATCTTGATCAGCTCGACGGTGTCGCGCGGGGGCGGCACGTCGGCGATGAGGGCCTCGGCGGCGGCGATGTGGAACTTCGGCTTCGAGGTGCGGGCGGGGGCACCGCGGCGCAGCCACGCAAGTTCCTTGGTCAGCAGGTTGGCGCGCTTAGCGGCGGCAACGTCGGCCTGGCGCACGCGCTCGGCGCGGGCCAGCGTGTAGGCGGCGTACGAGCCGTCGTAGATTTCGACGTGCCCGGCGATCTGCGGACGATCACCACCCGGGTCGACGCCGGGAACGACCTCCCAGATGTGCTCGCACACGGCGTCGAGGAACCAGCGGTCGTGGGTGACGGCAAGGAGCGCGCCGGACGCACCGGGGCGAGCGAAGCGGGTCGTTCAGGTGGGCGGCCAGCCAGGCCACGCCCTCGACGTCGAGGTGGTTGGTGGGTTCGTCCAGGCACACGATGTCGGCGGTGGCCGCGAGGACGCGGGCCAGCGCGACGCGGCGGCGCTGGCCGCCCGACAGGGTGCCGACGAGCGCGGCGGGGTCGATGTCGGCGAGGAGGCCGACGTGAATGTCGCGCACGGCCGGGTCGGAGGCCCACTCGTACTCCTCCAAGCCGGGGTGAACGGCCTCGATGACCGTGTCCTCGGGGGTTGAGCGTGTCCGTCTGGGTGAGGACGGCGACGCGCACGCCGTCGCGCCGGGTCACTACTCCCCCGTCGGGTTCCTGCGTGCCGGCAACGATGCGCAGGAGCGTGGACTTTCCCGCGCCGTTCGGGCCGAGGATGCCGACGCGGCTGCCATCGTCGAGGCCGACCGTGACTCCCTTCGAGGAGCTTGCGCGAGCCCGCGAGGGCACCGACGTTCTGTGTTCCGAGCAGGTGCGCCATCAGATGGCCTCCGTCGATTCGATGCGGGCACCGCAGGCGGGCCCGTGGGCGGGGATTGCGCGCGCGACCGTGGGCGCGTCGCTCAGAGTGGCCGCGAGGGTGTGGGCGTGCTCAGCGTCACGCGCGAGGGCTGCGACGGTCGGGACCAGACCCGGACAGCGTGACGGCCAGGGCACCCGCATCCGTCGCCGCTGCGATGGTCTCGGCCAGCTCGGGCCGCAGGCGCAGGGCGGGGGCCTGCAGGTCATTGACGAGGCAGTGGCGCAGCTCCTCGGGTCCCGCGCACAGGGCGGCAACCTCCTCGGGGGAGGGTTCGGCGAGAGCGGGCGCTTGCTCCGCGTCCACTCGGTCAAACTCGCGGAAAACTGACGGGGTGGACAGGCCCTCACGGGCGAGGAGCATGACCCAGTGATGCTGAGCCACGGCCTCGTCCCCCTCGCGCAGGACGCTCATGTGGTCCCCGCGCCCGGTTCCCAGCGCGATGCCGCCCGCCAGGCAGGCGGGAACGTCTGCGCCCAGAGTGCGACCGATCGTCTCCAGCTGATCGGCACCCAGGCCCAGCTCCCACAGCTCGTTGCAGGCCACGAGCGCGGCAGCCGCGTCGGCGGATCCGCCGGCCATGCCGCCGGCGACGGGGACGCGCTTATCGACGCGGATGCTCAGGCCTGCGGCCGTGGAGGCCCAGGGGCCTGCAGCGGCGAGGCGCTGGAGGACACGCGCGGCGCGCACGGCCAAGTGGGTCTGCGGATCCACGTCAGCCATGGCACGGGTCGTCGCCTCGTCGACGCTGCCGTCGGGCAGGTACGCGATTGTCTCAACGCGCACGCCGGGTGCCTTAGAGGTGCGCACGGTGACAGTTTCGCGCAGGTTCAGGGCCTCGAAGACCGTGACGAGGGGGTGGTAGCCGTCGGGCGTCGGTGCGCCCACGCGCAGGGTCAAGTTGACTTTTCCGGGCGCGCTGGCGCGCACTTCACGCATGGCGTTCCTTCTTCCTGGAGGTATCAGCGGGCTGCGGTCGACGCCGCGAGGGCACCACGGCCTCGGGCCTCGATAACGGCACGCCCCAGCTCAACGAACTCGTCAATCGAGAGGGTCTCTCCGCGGCGCGTCGGATCAATGCCGGCAGCGGACAGGAGGGCCTCGGAGGCCTCGGGGCCGCCCGCCCAGTTCTTCAGGGCCGCACGCAGGGTCTTGCGGCGCTGGCCGAAAGCTACGTCGGTGACCTCGAAGGTAGCGCGGCGCAGCTCGTCATCGCCGCGCGGCGTCTCCAAGCGGGTCAGGCGCACGAGGGCGCTATCCACGCCGGGCACTGGCCAGAACACGGAGCGACCGATCGTCCCGGCACGCTCAACCGAGCCATACCAGGAAGCCTTGACGGAGGGCACGCCGTAGGTACGCGATCCAGGGCCGGCGGCCAGGCGGTCCGCGACCTCGGCCTGGACCATAACGACGACACCCTGGATGGAGGGGAAGGCCTCAAGCATGTTGAGCAGGACCGGCACGGCCACGTTGTACGGCAGGTTCGCGACGAGCTTCGTGGGCGCGGGCCAATCCACGCCGAAAGTCATCAACCCCACTGATCTGCGTGGCGTCCATGGTGACGACGTGGAAGCGGTCGGCGGCCTCGCTCATGCGGGCGCGCACGGTCTCGGGCAGCGCGGCGGCCAGGGGCGGGTCGATCTCGACGGCCCGCACGCGCGCGCCGACTTCCAGGAGCGCCAGCGTCAGGGAGCCGAGGCCGGGGCCGACCTCGACGACCTCGTCGCCTTCTTTGACGCCGCCAGCCGCAACGATCTTGCGCACCGTGCCCGCGTCGTGCACGAAGTTCTGGCCCAGCACCTTGGTGGGGCGAATACCGAGCGCCTCGGAGATGGCTTTCACTTCGAGGGGACCGAGCAGGCCCGTCTCGGAGGGGACAGCGCCCTCGGGCAGGGTCGGATCGAGGCGGCGGCGCGTATCGCGCTGGTTACGGGGGGATCGGCTCACGCTGGCAAGTCTAGTGCACGAGCCCCACGAGGCCGGGGCTAGGCACCGTGTGAGGCTCGGTCAGTCACGCGCCGGGATTCCTCTGCAACCGTCACACGAACCTCGTACGCGCTAGCTCGTTCACCAAGGACGGCGTTAACCTGCCCTTTCACTACCTCCTTCAAGCGATTCTGCGCTTTATCAAGCAGGCCTTTTGCGACAGCCTCGTCTTTCGCAGCAGCTTCACGATCCGCCAGGAAAGTGGTCACCTCACCGACCTCTATCTGATTGACGATAGAAAAGGACTGATCGTAGGTCTCGATAGACGCTGGATCGATGGATGAGGAGAGGATCTCTACCGTGGGGACGGTGACTGTCACAACATGAGCTCCTTCGTCAGCCTGAACTTGAATCTGGCTCACGTCGGTCAGCCCAGCCTTTCACCTCGCCCGAATAGGTGATGAGGTAATGAGCGCTGGTCCCCGGCACTTCCATGCCGAAGAACTTAGTTCCTTCCTCGGAGTATTTGCCCACCTGAGTAAAAACATACGACTCGGTTGCGAGTTCACCGATATCCGCAAAGGAGTTCTTCACGAGGGTTGTATCCACCGTGACGACAGGGGCAGTCTCCTGCTGCGACGCACCGAAACCAAGCATCGGCCCAATGTTCGCTCCACCAACAAAGCATGCGGCGGCACCGATAACGACCGCACCAGTTGCAAGAATGGCCTTCAACCTCATACTGACCTCACTGACAGAAAAAGAACAGATGGTAAGTGATCTAATTCGCCAATTCTAGGGTAATCATCGAGAGAAGACAAGCCCGCGCGTTAGTCAAGCAATGCCGCAGGCACTCCCCATTTGCGATCAGCACGCGGATAGGATGCGCACTCGCGGATAGGTTAGTAGCTCGCGGATAGGTTAAAAAGCATCGGATGCGCAACCTATCGCATGTTTTCGCCGAGCCACAACAGGGCGGCACGCCGCCACCAGCACACCCACCACCCCATCAGGCACGCCACCACCCAACGGGCACCGCCACACCTACGACACGCGTCCGGCAACTCTCGTTGCCGGACCCGCCCTCACAGCTTCAGGCTCAGTACCAGCCCACCGCGTTGGAGTGCGCCCACGCGGAGCAGGGGGTACCGTAGCGACCCTTAATGTAGCCGATACCCCAGTTGATCTGGGTGATCGGGATTGGTCCGCCAGTCCGCGCCAGCCGAGGCCATCTTGGATCCCGGCAGCGCCTGCGGGATACCGTAAGCACCCGAGTAGGCGTTCTCGGCGTAGGGGTTCCACTGCGACTCGCGGTTCCACAGGAGGATCAGGCACTGATACTCGCTATCACCCCACCCCTGAGCCGAGACGATAGGCCTGGCCAGGGAACGCGGATCCTCACCGGAGTAGTTCGTGGGGACGTCACCGACCTCGGCGGCGGCGTCGCCATTCTTCGATTCGCCCGTGATTTCGGCGATCTCTTCCTTGCTGGAAATCGAGCCGAGCTTCGCGCGGTAGCGCACGGAGGTAGTGCCGTCAGCTTCTCCTTCTCCTCCAACGTGGCCTTCGGGTCGATGCCGGCGGCGACGAGGGCGGCCGGGGTGACTTCCTTCGTCCCCTCGCTACGCACCTGAGTCACGGGCTGGGAGGTGGAGTGCTCGGTGATCGGCACGGAGGTCAGGACTCGATCGCCATCTTTCTCCTGCCACACCGTCCAGGTGGTCACGCCGTTCTGGCCGGTCGTGGTCACCTGAGACTCGCCGACGAACATATCGTTGCTGTTCGTCGTGGTCTCGCTAAAGGGAATTTCGACTGTCTCGGTGGCCTCGCCGCGGGTCACGCGGCTGACATTGATCGTCAGCTCACCGGTGGTGCCATTTTCGACGGTGACGCGGTCGAGGGCGTGCACGGAGACACCGGCAGACTCAAGGATCGCGCGCGTGTCCTGGCCAGGGACGGACCGCGACTTCGCGGGTGGTGCCGTCGGCGCTCACGAAGATGTTACGGGGGCGGGAGACCAGCGGAGTGAGTTCGTCGCGCGACGCAGAGCGGTCGGCGGCAAGAGCCACCGTGGAACCCAGGGGCGCGGCGTCGGCAAGGATGTCCGTCGGCCGAGGTGGCCGTGGTCCACAGGGTGCGGGTTTCACCATCCACCGTCACGGTGTACGCGCGCGAGCTACGCACGACGATGGTGTCGCCCTCGTGCACGGTCTCGGCGAGGCCGGGCTGGACCAGGTCGCCGCTGCCGACGCTCACGTTCGCGACCTCAAGCGCGTCACCGACGGTGTTGCCCCACGCGGTAACCGGGCGGGTCACGCCGTTGACTTCGAGCATGACAGTCGTATGCGAGGACGTAACGCCGAAGGCTGCCAGGCCGAGGACTCCCGCCGAGGCTAGAGTAGCGACGCTGAGAACAACACGCGGAGAGGGCGCGAAAGCGCGCACGTGTCCGCCGACGACATGCAGGGCGCTGGCAGCGGAGGCGCTCAGCGAGTTACTCAGGTGGTGGCTCACAATACTCCCGGTTACTCAAAATTGGTTCTGCTGGTCAGCTTAGCGCGAGGACCCCGGCGAACGCCAGAACAGTAGCATTGCCGGGGCTCAAAGTCACGTTAGACAAGGCCGAGCTTGTAGGCGCAGCCCCACTGGCCCCAACCGGCGCGCTGCTGGAGCATGCGCGCACGCATGGTCTGTTCCTCCGCCGAGGCGTCGGAAGGCAGGCCGGTACCGCCCACGGACTGCCATGTCGGCAGGGAGAACTGGTACATGCCATAGTAGCCGTTTCCCGTGTTGGTCGAGGGGTTTCCGCCGGATTCGCACTGGGCAATAGCGGCCCAGATGGCGGCGTCGTCCCCGGAGACGGCGGCCGAGCCGCCGGAAGAGGAGCCGGAAGAGGACGAGTCCGGATGACGAGGAATCAGACGACGAGGCGGGGGTTTCCTTGGGGTCCTCAGCCTTCTTCTTTTCCTTGGTTCCCTTGGAGACGATGTGGGTCGTCGGCTCGGTGCGGGTCGTGGTCAGGATGGCGGTGACGGTGACGTTGCCGTCGATGGTCTCCTGGTAGGACTCGGTCACCTCGGAGCCGGCGATGCCTTCCTGTACGACCTTCTCGGTACCTTCTTCGGCCTCGGGATCTTCACGTTCTTCGGTCTCGAAGGGGATCTCGGTCGTCGCGGAGGACTTGCCGCGCACGACGCGGGCCACGCGCACGGTGGTCTCGCCGCCGCTGTTTTCGAGGGTCACGCGATCAATGGGACCGGCATTGACGCCAGCCTTCTCCAGGATCGCGCTCGTGCCCTCATCGGCGGAGGCGACGACGTCGGTGGTGGTCCCGTCGGCGACGACGTGGACGGTCTCACCGCCCTCGCCCAGCGGCATTTCGGCGCGGACGAAGGAGCGGTCGGCCGCCATTGACGAGGTCTGGGCGGGCAGGGCGGACAGGATGCCGGAGACGGTCGAGGCCGTGGACCACGCGACGGTCTGGCTGCCGTCGACGGTCACGTCGTAGGGCGTGGCGGTGCGAACGACGACGGTGTCGCCGTTGGAAACGGTTTGGTCGGCGGCAGGTGCGACGAGGTCGTGAGCCCCCACGCTGACGCCCGCGGTGTTCAGGGCATCCCCTGCGGTCGTGAAGAACCCGGACACGTCACGGCTTACGCCATCCACCTCGATGGTGACGTGACGGTAGGAGGTTCCAATTGTCGCGGCGGCAGCGCCGGCCACCAGAAGGGTCGTCGCGGTGGCGACGGAGATGACGGTTGTACGGGTAGGCTTAACGCTCACGTGCTCCAGACCTTGTAGTTTCCGCCTCCGCGGCGCGCCCCGCGCCGCTTGCCACTCGGGGCGGCAGGCTGGCTCGCGTGGGCGTCCGAAAGCGGACTGACACCCCAACCGTAACCAATTTGTTACCGTTTTGCGACCTCTTTGATACACCTCACGCGCGAGGGCGTGCGGCCCGGAACCTACCACGGCCTCGGCGCTGAGGGGCGTCAAAACTAGCCTGACCGACCGAAAAACTCACCACCAGGAGCCGTAGACGGCCTCGGTGTTCGCACGCAGTTGGTCGCACGCAGCGGCTTCGCTGACCCCCCACAGCTCCGCGATGAATCGGACGGTGTGGGCCATGACGTAGGAGGCATTGGGGCAGCCGCGCCATGGGACGGGTGTCAAATAGGGGAGCGTCGGTCTCGACGAGGACGAGTTCGCGCGGCAGGACCGCCAGGGCCGCGCGCAGGTCGGAGTTCGCCGGGTAGGTGATGGGGCCAGCGAAGGAGGCGTACCAGCCGTGCTCGGCGAGGCGCTGCGCCATCGCAGCGTCCCCCGAATAGCAGTGGAAGACGATGCGTTGATCCGCGCTCGCGCACTCGCGCAGGATCTCCAGCGTGTCCTCGTGGGCGTCGCGGTCATGGATCTGCAGGGGTAGGCCGGCTCGCTGCGCCATCTCGATGTGCGCACGGAAGGACTCTTTCTGTGCCTCGCGGCCGCGCTCGGCCGTGCGGAAGTAGTCCAAGCCGCTCTCCCCTACCGCGACGACCATCGGGTCGCTCAGACGTTTCTCGACCTCGACCAGCGCTTCAACGAGGGGAACATGATGCTCGCGCACGATGGGGACCAGGCCGTCGGGTGAAGGGATCGGCGCAGCCCGCGTGCAGGGCGGCATCGTTGGGGTGGATCGCGAGTGCGACACGCACGCCCTTGTGAACGCGTGCCAGTTCGATCATCGGGTCGAAGTCGGGCAGCTCGCAGGCGCTCGAAATGAACGCGGTGACGCCAACCTCGCGAGCCCGGCCCAGCTGCTCGTCCAGGCTCAGCGCCACGCCCTCGCGCCGGGGAATCTCCCCGACGTGGGTAGGCAGGTGCGTGTGGTTATCCACCACGGGCGCGGCCAGGGGTGCGGGCGTGTCGGGCCAGGGACGAGGCTTACGCGGGCTCATGCGGGGCGGGTATCCTTTCGTGGAAACGTGCAGGTGGTGTCAGTGGGTGCGCACGATGCCGCGGGAGATGGCCTCGGCCGCGTCCTCCCCAGGAGCTGGCGCACGATCTCGAGGCCGAGGTCGATGGAGGTTCCGGCACCGCGGCTGGTCGTGATGAAGTCGTCGACGACGACGGGGTTGTCGTGGACGATGGCACCTCCGGCGGCGATGGCCTTGACGAAGGCCGGGTTGGCGGTCGCGTGGCGACCGTCGAGCACGCCCAGCTCAGCGAAGATCGAGGGGGCCGCGCAGATCGCGGCCATCGCTTCGCCCTCGTCGGCGCGGCGCAGCACCTCTGCCTGGATCGCGGGCGTGGCCTTCAGGTTTGTGGTGCCGGGAAGGCCACCGGGCAGGAACAAGACGGTGTAGGTGGACAGGTCCACGTCCTCGAGCATGAGGTCGGCGACGACGCGGATCCCATGGGAGCTGGTCACGTGACGCGCGTCGGTCACAGAGATCAGGTCGGCGCGCACGCCAGCGCGGAACAGGATGTCGGCGACGGCCAGGGCTTCGACCGTTTCAAAGCCATCGGCCAGCATAATGGCGACAGTCGCGTCGGTAGCAAGGTTCTCGGGGGTGGGCATGGTTCCTCTTTCCTGGGGCAGTCACAGCGGGTTTTACACCCAGGTTAGCGCAGCCACGCCTACCCTGGGAATGAGCCACGGCCTCGACGCACGAGGGCCGAGGCCGACTCACTCACTCGGAGCGCAGCGCCTCCATGGGGTCCTGGCGCGAGGCACGCGCCGCCGGGATGATGCCGGCGATGACCGTCAGGCCGACGGAGACCGCGACCAGGGCGACGGCCGTAAGCGGCGAGAGCTGGGCAATGTTCTCCACGTTGAACGAAGAGTAGGCGATCGAGTTGGCGAGCGCACACAGCGCGTACGTGACGCCCACGCCGATGGTGCCCGCGAGGAAGCCTTCGATGACGGTTTCGGCGTTGAAGACGCGTGACACGTCACCCTTCGATGCGCCGATGGAGCGCAGGATGCCGATCTCCTTACGGCGCTCGAGGACCGAAATATAGGTGATGATCGAGATCATGATCGAGGAGACCACGAGCGAAATCGACACGAAGGCGATGAGCAGCCACGAGATGATGCCGACGATCTTCGTCACCGAACTCATGAGCGCACCCATGATGTCGGAGTAGGTGATGACCTTGTCGGTGGCACCCGCCGCCTCATTGTCCTTGTTGTAGGTGTCGAGCGCAGCCTTCACCTTGTCCTTGTCCGCGAAAGACTTGGGGTAGATCGAAATGTTGGAGGGCGAGGCGATGTCCGCCCATCCCGAGGTTCCTCAGGTTCGTCTCCAGGGTCGGCACATTCGTGGAAAACATGGTCGCCATGAGGGCCGCGAGGGATTTCTCGTCCACATTGGGTTTGAAGGCCTCCGCGAAGGCGTTGGGGTCCATCGAGAACGCGCTCGACATGTCGGTCGCGAACTGATCCATGACCGTGTTCATCTGTGTTCCGATGGTATCGGAGATCTGCGTCATCATCTGTGTCATGGCGGCTGTCATGGCCTCTTGCATGACCTGCCCAATCGCGGCACCCACGCCCTGCGTGAGGCTCGCACCCAGCTGGGCGGCGATCTGCGTGGAGATCGCGTTCATGACCTGCGTGGAAATGTCGGTGCCGATCTTGGCCAGCGCCGGATCGTCCCCGATGGCTTTCATCAGATTGGCGCTGAGTTTGTCGGCGTCCACCACCTGGTCGGAGCCGACCGCCGTTTGAATCTTCTCGAGCACCTCGGGCTGACTGAAGTAGTTGGCGGCCAGGACCGCAAAGTCCGTCGTACCGCCCTCTTCGATCTGCTTCTGCGCGTATTCCTGGAACCCCTGAGCAATCTCGCTGGCCTGAGCGCTCAGGTATTCCCCGGCCCCGTCCTTGACTGCGCCGTCGGCGAGCGCAGATTGGATGATCGTGGGGAAGTCGATGGTGGCGAGTTCAGGGGATGTCCTTGCTAAGGTCGCCGAGGTCCAGCTTGGACAGGTCGATGCCCATGCCGGACTGCGCGCCTGATTGGCCTGCGAGGTTCGAGAAGTCGATGGCGGACAGGTCGAGGTTCGACAGGTCCAGGCCCGACATGTCGAGGGTGGAGAAAGTCGATGCCGGACAGATCCATCCCGGAAAAGTCCATGCCCGACAGGTCCATCTGCATCTTATCGGGGTCGATCTGGAAAGGCCGCAGAGAGTTTAGATTCGTCGACTGTGAAAGAGGGAGGACATGTCGAAGCCACTGGACTGGCTCTTGTGGTCGTCTGCCAGTTCTGTGAAGGTCTTGCCGGTGAAAACATCGACGTCGGGCTTGGCACGCTGATCCTTGACAATCGGGCTGGCACTGGCCTCCTCGATGATCTGATAGGTCAGGGCGGGGGTGTAGGCGATGCCCTGACGCAGTGCTCCTCCCTTGTTGGAGTTGGGCTTGACGATTCCGGAGATGGTCAGCTCCTGACCGTCGTCCACGAGCTTCTTCATGTAGTCGGCGTCTGAGGAGCGGTCGGTCCATACCTTGTAGGTCTCGTCCCATGTGTACTTGTCGAAGGCGTTGATGCGACGGAAGGTGGTGCTCAGGATCGTGGAGTAGTCGTAGGTCGCGTCGCTGGTCCCCGACTGTGCGTTCGTCTGCGCATCGGCCGGCGTTTTACCGCCGAGCGCGCCCTGGTAGTAGGTTCGCATGAGGTCGTCGAATTCCTTGTGGTCTTTCAGACCCAGGGTGTATTCGAAGAGGTTAGGGGATACTGCCGTCCTCGTCGAGGACCAGGATCACCTGGTTCGCACCGCTTGGCCAGGAGCCAGCGACGAGGTCGTACGCGGAGGTGTAGAGCGAGGCCGTGGCGGGCATCTGGTAGAAGGCGTTCGTCTGCATCATCGACCCAAAGGCACCCGAGCCCGAAGCCGGCCTCCATCTGCTTCATGGACTGGTCGGGGCTGACTTGAACGGTCGACTTGGATGTGTCGGATTGGAAGATCTGCGGGACCACGTCGTAGTCGTATTCGATGGCGTTGACCATCGTCTCGACGTTCCCGCCGTTGTTATCCAGGTAGGTTTTGAGGGAGGCCAGGTCGTTGGTTTTCGCGTCGCGGATCGTGTCGGCAAACGTGCGCATCTGGGAGACGCCGACCTGACCATCGGGTGCTGGCGTATCTTTCTTGGAGTCCGAGGCTGACACGGACAGGGCGGCGGTCATGTCGACGCCGGTCTTTTGGATTGTCAGCGGATACGCGCCCAGCGTCTCTTCTTCGGTCTTTGCGATGTAGGCGTTCGTCCCGTTGGCCAGGGCGAGGATCGCGGCGATCCCAATGATGCCGATAGACCCCGCGAAGGAGGTCATGAGCGTGCGGCCCTTCTTGGTCATCAGGTTGTTGGCCGACAGGGACAGGGCGGTCACAAAGCCCATGGACGTGCGGCGCGCGGGCTTCGCGGCTCGTTGGTCCTCAGCGGCGGGCACGAAGGGATCGGAGTCGGCGACGATGCAGCCGTCGGCCAGCTCGACGATGCGGGTGGCGTACTGGTGGGCGAGCTCGGGGTTGTGCGTGACCATAATGACGAGGCGGTCGCGGGCCACGTCGCGCAACAGGTCCATGACTTGCACGCTGGTTGCGGAGTCGAGGGCACCGGTCGGTTCGTCGGCCAGCAGGATCTCGGGGTCGTTGATGAGGGCGCGCGCGATGGCGACACGCTGCATCTGGCCGCCCGACATCTGCGAGGGCTTCTTGTTGACGTGGTCCTTCAGGCCGACGCGTTCAAGGGCATCGAGGGCGCGCTTGCGGCGCTCGGAGCGGGAGACACCGGACAGGGTGAGGGCCAGCTCGACGTTGGCCAGGACACTCTGGTGTGGGATCAGGTTGTAGGCCTGGAAGACGAAGCCGATGCGGTTGTTGCGGTAGGCGTCCCAGTCGCGTGCCTTGTAGTCCTTCGTCGAGATGCCGTCGATGACGAGGTCGCCCGCCTGGAAGCGGTCAAGGCCGCCGATGACGTTGAGCATCGTTGTCTTGCCCGAGCCGGACTGACCGAGCACAGCCACGAATTCGTTGTCGCGGAACGCCACGGAAACCTTTGTTGAGCGCCACCTGCACGAGGCTGGCGGTCTGATAGGCCTTGACTATTTCTTTCAGCTCAAGCATGCATCATCCTTACCGTTCGTCCCACTGTGCACATACAAGCCTAACCGAGCGAGTTCTGGCGATGATCGGGAATTCTCACGCCTCGGCCCCTGATCGGCCCCCGATTCACCCCTGAGAAATCACGCCGAAAACCCGGTATTCCATCGAAACCCAGCCCCGGCCTCGTCCTTGACGCCTGTTCGAATGTCCGCGTACACGCCACGGGTATCATGAAGCCATGACAGACCTCACTCAGATTCCCGTGCCCAACGACGGGCCGATCGCCGACAAAGTCCTGGAGATCTACGAGCGGTCCTTCCCACCTGAGGAACAGGTCCCCATGTCCGAGCTGCGACGCAGCGCCGAGCGCGACGAGGTGTCTTTCCTTGCCTGGATCGACCCGTCACTCCCCGCGGGCGAGGACGTGGGCCGGAAAGCGTGGTCGCCCTGACCTTCTCTTTCGTCTTCCCCGACCTGTTCTACCTGGGTTTCCTCGCGGTCGACGGGCGCACGCGCAGCGCCGGCTACGGCTCGCGCATCCTGACTCATTTCCGCGAGCGCTACGCGGGCATTCCCCAGCTGCTCGAGATCGAGCCTCTCACACGCGAGGCCGCTAACTACCAGCAGCGCATGCGCCGCCTGGCGTTCTACGAGCGCAACGGCTTTACGGTCACGAACATGATCACGCACGAGGCCGACCAGACCTACCGGGTCCTGGCGCGGGGCGGTATTGTGACGCCGGAGCGCCTGGAGGAAGCCCTCAACTCCGTGACCGACGATCCAGCCTACGCGTCGCGCGTGACGACAGACTGAGGCCTCGTCTCTGCCTCGCATCCCGCCGGGCCGCCCCTCCTCGGGTACGGCCCGGTGTGTCGTGCGCGCGGACGGCTCTCAGTGCTCGGAGCCGCGGCTGGAGACCAGGAGGATTTCCTCGTTGTCGAGGCGGGCGAGCGCACCCTCGAGGGCCGCCGAGGAGAAGATCCCCTCGTCGCGGGCCTGAAGGAGGGCGGCGCGCTGTGCATGGATGGCCTCCAGCGCCAATTCACGGATCTGGTCGCGCGTGAAGGAACGTTCAACCTCCTCCTCGCTCATGTCGACGGTACCGTGGCTCTCGCCGTCCGCCTCACTCGCGGAATCCGCGCCCTGTGTGACAGCGGTCTCGAGGTCTTCGTCCGTGCATTCGGGGCACAGCCCATCACGCGTCGCCCCCGCCTGAGCAGCTGCGTCCTGGAGGATGTCCGTGAGGACGCGGTCTGCCGCGTGCGCCGTACGCGTTTGCTCACCCGTCGCCTCATCGGTCAGCGCGTGCCCCAGCCGGGACAGCGTGCGTGAGACGCCCGCGGAGAGCAGGGTCTTGCCATCGACCTCGTGGATCGCCTGCGCGAGAGCTGTATCCACCAGCGCGGAACCCATCACCTTCAGGAGCTTGTCGCTTTCTTCCTCGGAGATATCGCCCGAGGCCATCTGCGGCTTTCACGATGACGGATGAGCGCGGGCAAGGGTCAGGCCCTGGATGACGAGGGCACCCGCCGCGATGAACAGCGCGATCGAGAGCAGCAGAGCGCGCATCGGGGCGTGCGTCGAGATTGTCTGCGCGGCGGCCAGGGTGATGGCACCACGCATTCCCGCCCAGACGATGACGCTGCCCTCGCGCGGACCCAGCGGCTCGCTGGCGAAATAATCCAGGTCGGAACCACGCATCGCATTGCGGCGTTCGCGACGCTTGAGGCGACGGCGGTAGTGATTGAGTGCGTTCGCCCAGTGCTCCGGGCTCAGGTTACGCGCTTGAGCATGTCGGCGTCAACCTCGCAGGCCTCGTTCATGCGCTTCTCGAAGCGCTCGATGCGCGTGCTCTCAACCTCGTAGCGGCGCTTGCGGTGGCTGCGGCGATGATCCAGCCAGGCGAGCATGAACGCAATGAAGACGGCGCGAATCACCATGATGAGCGCGCCGAGGGTGACGGCGAGGAAAGCTGCGAAGGCCAGGCCGCCGGAAAACTCGGCGGTCTCCTCGACGATGCCGAAGGCCTGCAGGCCCATCGTCAGGAAAATCCCGCTCTCCAAAACAAGGGTCATGGTCTGCCAGTTCTGCTGGGAGAAACGCCTGTTGCTCGCGGAGATAACAGCCGCGCGACGACGCGAGACAACCAGGCCGGCGACGACGGCGGCGACCAGGCCGGACCCTCCCAGGTGCTCGGCGGGGATCGACGCGATGAAGGGCATCACGAATGAGAAGACCGTGTCCGCTGAGGGTTCCTTGATGAGAGCGCGCACTCGCACGCCGACCTCGCCGACGCCCCAGCCAATCACGGCTGCGATACCGAGCGCGAGGGCAACCTTGCCGATGAGTATGCCCGGGTTGAGGGCGTGTTCATCGGCAGCTAGGCCCGCGCTCATCGCAGCGGAGAGCAGCACGAGCGAGGTTGCGTCGTTGAAAAGCCCCTCGCCTTCGAGCACTGTGATGATCCGATGCGAGACGCCGGAGCGTTTCGCGATCGAGACGGCAACCGCGTCCGTCGGGGACAGGACCGCGCCCAGTGCGACACCCCAGGGCAAGGAGACTGCGGGGACCAGCCAGTTGATGACGAATCCGACCGCGAAAGCGGAGAGGAACACGAGGGGGATCGCGAGCATCGCGACGGCCTGCATCTCGCGGCGGAAGTCCATGGTCGGCATACGTACTGCAGCCGAGAACAGCAGCGGCGGTAGCACGATCTCGAGGACGATATGCGGCTCGACCTCGATGGCCCCCACCTGGGGCAGGAAGCCGATCGCCAGACCAACGGCCAGCAGGATCAGAGGCGAGGCGACACGCACCTTGAGCGCGACGAATTGACACGCCACGATAATGAGCATTCCGGCCAGAGCGATAAGAAGGGGATCCACGCACTAATTCTACTCTGATCTTGCTCCTTTGTATTTCTTTCATCTCATCCACGAACGGCCGATCACGGTAATTCAGTGACACCACAAGCGAGCATGCGAGTCATCGCCCCACGGCTGCGCGGCTAAGCCGTCCGTGGCAGGGTGAACCCATGAACCATCTGTTCTCGCCTCGACTACCTGACCTGGCGATCACCGTGTACGACTCCCCCATCGGGCACCTGACGCTGGCGGCGCGCAGCGGCGCACTCGTCGGTGTCTGGGCACGCGGGCAGCGCTTCTTCGGATGCCCTGTCGGCGTTGACGAGGCCGTGGCCGCGTCCCTGGAGATCCTGTCCTCCCGGGGCTGGCTCGGGGGGAGAATCGCGCGGTGTGACAGGCGAGGACGCGGCCGCACTGACGGCGGCCACGTCCTGGCTCGAACAGTATTTCGCTGGCGAGAACCCCTCCCCCGCTCGCCTTCACATAACCCCGGAAGGGACGCATTTTCCAGAAGCACGTCTGGGAGGCGATGGCTCGGATCCCCTACGGACACACACGCACCTACTCCCAGATTGCGGCTCAGCTACGCGAGGCCGGGGTCGCGGCCTCGCCCCGCGCGGTCGGCGGGGCCGTTGGCCGCAATCCCCTGCTTATCGTCCGCCCCTGCCACCGCGTGGTGGCTGCTGGCGGACTTGGCGGCTACGCAGCCGGGGCCGAGGCCAAAAGCCTGGCTGTTCGAGCACGAAGCGGCCACAGCCTCGTCTATCGGCTGACTCAGCCGTTCGCGCGGCCAGACGCTGCCGACTCGGTGGCCACGGCCTCGCCCCTTCGAGGCGTGACCAGATCGGAGGGCGACGCGTTCGCCTTCCGGTCAACGATATCCTTTGGCGAGCGTGCTCGCGTCGCGGCGCAGCTGCTTGCTGTCGACGACAGACGCACGGGACAGCTCGCGGACCTTGTCGCGATGCTCGTCCGTGTACTCCAAGTGATCATCGTGCTTGTGAACGAGGAGGCGGATCAGCTTGCGGCGCAGGTTCTCCTCACGCGACACGCCCGCGCGCTCGCGCAGCCAACCGGCGGCCAGAACCACGAGGAGCGCGACGCCCAGCCATCCGATGATCGGGTACATGCCGCCGATCAGCTTCTTGAAAGCCCATGAGCGAGGCCGCGTATCCGAGCGCAACGACGCCCACCAGCACGATGCGCATGCGCTTTGTCGAGCCACTCGAGAAACGGCGCGCCGTCGCGAAAGAACAGAGAGAACACCGTGTTGTAGATGAGCGCAAAGATGATGAGCGTGTAGACGAACGCAAACCACGGGTGGATCGTGCGCGCGATCTCGAGGGCCGGGACGTTCACGTCCCAAATTCGATCCATGTTCAGATAGAGGGCCAGAGCGTCGCCACCGATCACCAGGGCGATGATCGTGCCGCCGATGCGCCCGGCGAGGCGAGCCTCACCGATGCGCAGCACCGAGCCACCCAGCACGAAGGCCATGCCGATACCGTTGACGACGCACAGCGCGAAGTAGTTGATCGTCGAGAACCACAGGTTCGGCAGGGCCGGAGTGACCTGGGTAGCAGTCGCATTGAGTTCGGCCATACTCGGGTGCGGGGTCACCAGCGAGTAGATGACGAGAACAATGATCGCGATGACGATCATCGGGGTGAAGACGCCGATGACCTCCATGATCCGATCAAAATCCAGGAATGCAGTGAGGATCACGAGGCCCGCGCACACCGCGCTCCCCGCCCACGCGGGCAATCCGAATTGCTGTTCGAGGTTCGCACCCGCGCCCGCGAGCATCACGAAGCCCATCGCGAAGCCAGAAAAAACGAGCACCACATCGATGACGCGGCGCACGACGGGGTGAGTGATGCGTTCGAACACGTCATCGTGGTGGCCCGAGCGAAAGTAGGAACCCAGCTGCAGGGCGACGACACCGAAGATGATGTTGAGGACTCCCAGTGCGGCGATTCCAATCAGGCCGGGAGCACCAAAAGACAGGAAGTATTGGAGCAGATCCTGGCCGCTGGCCAGGCCAGCGCCGACGATGACTCCCACATACGCAAAGGCAACAGAGACATACTTTTTTGACATGGCGGTCCCTTCCGATCGCAAACATGTTCCGAGGGACAGCTCAGTCCTCGGCGGGCGCTCGTTTGTCTGCGCCCTGCCGCCATTCTATACAGAATTACTTATAAACGATTAAAGATATCCTTACTTAACCTTGTTAAAACGGGACTAAGTACCCAACACGCATCCTGTATGCACACAACATTTGTGTACACTATGTACTAAAATTGAGCATCATGAACACGCTTGCTTCCACGCTGTCGACTCGAGAACTACGCGCCAACCTCGCCGATGTCCTCGGACGCGCTTCCTACGGCGGCGAGAGGATCGGCGTCACAAAGAACGGACACCTGACAGCCGTCGTCATCGGCATTGAGGACCTGCAGACCCTCGAGGAGTCTCGAGGACGCCCGCGACCTTGCAGCATTCCGCGAGGCGATGCGTCACGACGATGGTGAGCGCGTGAGCCTGGCCGACCTGCGCGCCGAACTCGACGTTTGACAATGTACCGCGTCGAATTCACCTCGGCGGCGGCACGCCAGGTACGCAAGCTAGACCGCCCGGTGCGCACGCGCCTTCTAAATGCCATCGAATCACTCGCCTACTCTCCTCGCCCCGACGGGGTCAAGAAACTTGCGAGCACAGAAAACGCGTGGCACATCCGCGTCGGCGACTACCGGGTCATCTACTCAATCGAAGACGATGTCCTCGTCGTGACGGTCGTGCGCGTGGCACACCGCCGCGAGGCCTATCGCTCGTAGCGTCACTTGCCTTCGAGGAGCTGGATGGCCGGGCGCGGTGCCCTGCATCGCGTTGATCGGAGCATCGGGATCCGCGTAGCCGAGCGCGAAGCCGGTGATGAACGTGTAACCCTCGGGGACCTCGAACTCCTCATCAACGGGGGCGCGCCAGGTGGCGAGGATGCCAACCGGGCAGGAATCGACGCCGCGCGACTTGGCGGACAGGAACAGGGTCTGGAGCATGAGGCCCGCATCCATGGCGCTCCACGGGAGCATGTCCTCGTGGACGAAACACGAACCCCATGACGGGAGCGTCGAAGGCGGTCACGTTGCGACGATTGACACGGTTGCGACCCTCGATGTCGCCGCGCTCGACGCCGTAGATGCCGTAGAGGAGCTTGGCGACCTCGATCTGGGCGGGGCGCAGCTCGTCCGGGTAACGCTTACGGACCGGGTAGTCGCCATCGGGCACGGGAACCACGACGTCGGGGTCGGCGGCCTTGCGGGCGTGGGCTTCGATCTCTTCGTCGAACAGACGTCCGTAGCGTTCGCGCAGACGCTGGGCGCGCTCACCGGTGGCTAGAGCGACGCGGAAGCGCGCGTGTTCGACCATGACGGAGCAGCAGTCGCGTCAGCGAGGATCGCGTCGAGGACCTCGGCGGGGATCTCCTGGTCTGTAAAGGCACGCGTGGAGCGGCGCGATGCGGCCAGGGCAGAAAAATCATTCGTCTCAGCGGTGAGTGTCATGCACCCAGGCTACCCCTGCCTCGCTCCCCCAAGCCACCCGGCCCGCCCACCGGACGGCCGTCGATTCTGCCAGCTAGTGATCCCCATAGTGCGTGCGGCATGAAATGATCTCGACTCGATCATCGCGCACGCGATAGACAAGACGGTTCGCCGCATCGATGCGGCGCGACCACCACCCCGAGTAACGCCCCTTCAACGGTTCAGCCTTACCAATTCCAGCACCTTGCCCATTCCTGGCAATATCACGCAGTAGTGCGTTGATGCGCTTCAAAGTCTTTCGATCCTGGGCTTGCCACCACAAATAATCCTCCCAGGCCTCAGAGGCCCAGACGAGGTCACGCATCCTCGATCAGCCCTCGGACCATACCCCTCCCGGCCTCCAGCTCCGCGATACCACGGTCAAGGTGAGCGAGATTTGCGCGCGAGTAGAAGCTATCAACCTCCACGACGAAGGGAATCCGCTGCTCCCGCGCCACCTTCTTCGCAAAGATCGTGAAAGCAGCATTCATGGAGAGTCCCATTTCCTTGCAGGCACGCTCCATCGCAGCCTTATCCTCAGCATCGAGCCGAACGGTCACCATCGCAGTTGCCATGCAACACCTCCAGAAATAGTTACACAACAGCTATATGCTAGCATTTCGATATCGTAAAGATATCGTTTTTAATGCACTCCATCCAGAGGAAAGCATTACTGTCACCCCTATTTGGCCAGGGCCTCCTCGAAGGCCAGCACGTCCTCCTCCGGGGTCGCCCAGGAGGTGCCGATGCGAGCGCGGTAACGGCCATCAGGCAGAGTCTCCCAGATGCCGTACCGTACCTTGTCCGAAAGACGCCCATGTCCGGCCTGATCGAGAGCCACGAATGTCAGGTTCGTCGGCGATTCCATGGTGACGACGTAGCCCGCGCGCTTGAGGGCCGCGCGAATACGGGCAGTCGCCTCGACGGCAGGCTTGCCGATCGTCAGGTAGAGACCATCTTCGAAAAGCGCCTCGAACTGCACGCCCAAGAGACGCCCCTTCGCCATGAGCGCACCGTGCTGCTTCATATGGGTGACGAACTGGCGGATCGACCCACGCTCGGGGAATCACCACTGCCTCGCCGAAGAGCGTGCCACACTTGGTGCCGCCGATGTAGAACACGTCGGTCAGGCGCGCCAGATCGGCCAGCGTCACGTCGTTGGCAGGGCGAAGCCAGCGCGTAGGCGAGGCGCGCGCCGTCGACGAAGAGCTTCAAGTCGCGCTCGCGACACACGCGTGAGAGATCCTCGATCTCCTGCAAGGAGTAGAGGGTGCCATACTCGGTGGGCTGCGAAATATAAACGAGGGCGGGGGCGATCATGTGGTCGCGCGCGCCGTCGCCCTCCCACGCCGAGTAGATGCGTTCGACGTCGGCGGCGTTGATCTTGCCGTCCACAGCCGGGGTGTCGAGGATCTTGTGGCCGCCGCGCTCGACGATGCCGGCCTCGTGCATGTTGATATGGCCGGTGTGCGGCGCGATGACCCCCTGCCACGGCAGGAGGATCGCGTCGATGACGGTCGCATTCGTCTGCGTGCCGCCCACCAGGAAGTACACGTCGGCGTCGGGAGCCTGGCAGGCCTCGCGAATCAGGTTGCGGGCGCGCTCGCAGTGCTCGTCGGTACCATAGCCGCTGGACTGCTCCATGTTGGTGGCGACGAGGGCGTCCAGCACCCTGGCGTGTGCGCCCTCCTGGTAGTCACTGGAGAAGTTCGGCAGCGTGGCAGAAAAAGTCATTGGACCATTATTCCACGCGGCAGTACGACTAGAGTCCAAACAGGTCCGCGTGGGTTCCCGTCCTCGTTAGCGCTTCAACTCCGCCAGAGCGTCTTCAACGTTCAGAGCCTCGACAGCAGGATCGGAGGCTAGCTGCTCCGCTTCCACCATCGCCAAGACCGTCTCGCGCTGCTGCTCATTCAAACGCAGATCGAAGGGCATTCCACCCACGCGTACGCTCTGACGCAGGAAAGCGTTCACAGCAGACGTCAGATTCATGCCGAGCTCCGCGTAGATCGCTTCAACCTCACGCTTGAGATCCGCATCCATACGCACACTAAAATTCACCGTTGCCATGCGAAAGCCTCCTTCTGCATGTCATTATACACGCAACACCACTGATAAAACATGCAACCAAGGCGCATTGAAGGGCCCCTTATGTCGACACAGAACAGCACAATCAACCGCGACTCGCGAGCCTATTGGAACAAACGAGCCGCAACATTCACACGCTTCGCGACCGGCGAGTATGAGCGCTGGCTCACGGACCTCCTCGCGCTCAATCCCGGCGAGGAGCTGCTCGACATGGGCTGCGCGACGGGCACGCTCGCCGTCCCCCTGGCGCGCGCCGGGCACCGCGTCCACGGCTGCGACTTCGCCGAGGCCATGCTCGCAATCCTCGACAAGCGCACAGCCGCCGAAAACCTCCCCATCACCTCCCACCTGATGGCATGGGAGGACGACTGGGAGGCCTCGGGGCTAGGTGAGGACAGCGTGGACGTCGCATTTGCGTCACGTTCCCTCATGGCCGAGGCCGTGGCCCCCTTCGTCGCCAAGCTCGACTCGGCAGCACGCTCGCGCGCGGCGGTCGTCGTACCCGCAAGCCTGCCGCCATCCTCGGACCCGCGCCTGCTCACCTACCTGGGGCGCGCAGCCAAGCACCCACACAACGCCCGCAAAGTCCTACGCGCGCTGCGCGCAATGGGCAGAATCCCAACCTGCGCAACCACCACGACCTTCCGCCCCATGCGCTTCTCATCCTTCGACGAGGCCTACTCCGACCTGCGCCGTCTCGCCCGCCCCGAGCCGTTCACGAACCGCGAGCAGCGACTCTTCGACGCCTACGCGGCCCAACACTTCGTGCGCGAGGCCGCCACCGACGCCTCGGAAGAGAACAAGGAGCAATGGATCCTCGACTACACGTTGCCCGTCACCTGGGTGTTTATCGGCTGGCGCACCAACGGGAGCTGATGGGACTAACTAGCCCCGGCCTCGTTCTCCTGAACCCGCCTTCTTAGTCGGCGTCGGGGCGACGCCTGCGCGCCTTAAGGTCGGCTCGCCTCTTCTTGTCGGCGAGGCGACGCAGCTTGGACGCGCGCGTCGGCTTCGTCGCACGCCTCGGGACGGGCGGAGTAAGCGCTGCGCGCAGAACTTCGGCGAGGCGCTCGCGGGCGGCCGCGCGATTGCGGCGCTGGGAGCGGTGCTCGGAGGCGGTGACGGTCAGGATACTTCCGGTCAGGCGTTCCCCAAGCTCACGCAGGGCACGATCACGCTGCTTCTCATCCAGGGCGGTTGTGGACGCCAGGTCCAAGCTGAGCTGCACCCGCGAGTCCGCGGTGTTGACCCCCTGACCGCCAGGACCCGACGCGTGAGAAAAGCGCTCGATCAACTCCCCCGCGGGCACGACGAGGCCACGCGGGCAGCCAGGCCCAGCGGGAATACGCAGATCATCCATGCGCCCTAGTGTGCACCACCAAACCCGGCCCCGGCCTCGTAAATCCACGGGCACACGATGTACGTGGGAACCGACGTACGTTTATACGCCGATTCTCACGTATAACGTTCAGGCCATGAGAGCAGCGACCCGCTTCTTCAGGTCGGGCAGCACGTCGGTGTCGAACCAGGGGTTCTTCTTCATCCACATCTGGTTGCGCGGTGAGGGGTGGACCAGCGGGAAGTACGTGGGCAGGTAGTGCTTGTAGTCGCGCACGACATCCGTGAGGGAGGCCGAGGACTTCAGGTCCAGGTAGCGCCTGGTCGCGTACGCACCAACGAGGATCGTCATATCCAGGTGCGGCATGAGCTCAAGCAGGCGCGGGTGCCACTTGTCGGCAAAGTCCTTGCGGGGTGCCAGGTCGCCGCTCTTTCCAGTGCCCGGGAAGTAGAAGTCCATGGGAACGATCGCGAGCTTACCCGAGTGATAGAAGGTATCGCGGTCGATGCCCATCCAGTCGCGCAGTCGGTCGCCACTGCGGTCGTTCCACACGATGCCGGTTTCTTCGGCGATGCGTCCGGGTGCCTGGCCAACGATCATGATGCGGCACTGCGGCCCCGCGAAGAACAGCGGGTCGATCCCACGCTTCGTGTACGAGGCGTTGGCCGGGTCTGCGGCGATCTCCTCCGCGATTGCACGGACGGCTGGATCGGTGATCTCGGGAGTCATACATTCAGCGTATGACACGCCCACACGCAAACCGCCAACAACACGTCGGAGGTCACATAACAGTAAACACCAGACACCCGCCGCGCGGATACCAGGCACACACCATAGTTCCCCACAAATGTCGCACGTAATTCCCCGACGCACGTTTTCATTCATCCCCACAAACACCGGAATTTCGACGATTACAATTCAAATCCTGAAAAATCATCGGGGGCATTACGCGCGAGATTGGTGGGGATGCGAAGCGCGGCAACGGCCACACCGATTAGTACCCACCGCCCAAGCGGGCATACAGTTGAGTCCATGAGGGCAGCCACAAGGCACGCGAGGCGCGACCAATGAACACCAGGTTCGTCAGGCGAACATCCAGGCAGATGACCACGATCATTGCATCACTTGCGATCGCGGCTTCCTTAGTCACCCTCGCAGGCCTCGCAGCAGCCACCCTTACCTCATCCGGACGCGAGCAGAAGGACCCTTCCCCCATCGCCATCGAGGAAGACGACAACCCCATTCCCGAGGCCATGGCCGGCCTGCTGGACACGGCCTCGTCCCTGCACGGCTCCATCGACACCCTGGCGTATGAGCAGAGCTACGAGGGGACGGTCTACGACAAGCAGGCCTTCGTGTATGTGCCCGACTCCTACTCGCCCGCTCGCCCCGTGAACGTCCTCTACCTGACGCACGGCTGGTGGGGCAACGCGGCAGGCCTCGCGGCCGGGGTCGCGCCGGTCGTCGACAAGCTGGAGGCTTCCGGCGAGGTCTCACCGACCATCGTCGTGTTCGCGACCTACTATCCGGATCGGTCGTTCGCGACCGACGACTACGAGGACGATTACACGCTCAATCGCTTCTTCGCGACAACCGAGATCGACACGCTGATCTCTACGGTCGAATCGCGGTACACGACGTTCGCGCGCGGTGACCTGTCCGACGCCTCGCTGCGGGCCTCGCGCAGGCACCGCGCGTTCGGCGGTTTCTCAATGGGCGCGACGACGACGTGGGACGTCTTTGCCCTGCGCCCGCAGTACTTCTACGGGTACATGCCGATGGCGGGCGAGTCCTGGATCGGGCATGCGGAGGACGCCGATGAGGAGCGGATCGGGCAGCTGGTGACCGACGGGGTGCTGCGCGCGGGCTACGGGCCGAGCGATTTCCGTATCCTCGCGTCGGTCGGCTCGGAAGACCCAGCGCTGTGGGACATGACCCCCCAGCTCGACGAACTCTACCAGGACTACCCCGACCTCATGACGGAGTCCAGCCTGCAGGTATGGATCGACGACGGCGAAGACCACTCCATGACCTCGGTCTGTAACCAGGTCGCGCACAACCTGCCACTCCTGTTTCCCCATTCGTAGGGTCCCAGATGCCCATTTAACTCGGCCCCGGCCTCGTTCCTTGTTTCAGGGACGAGGCCGGGGCAACTTCTCAGATACGGGGCCTTATGCGCGGGGCTGGCGCTCGGCCCACTCGCCGAGGCTCACGCGCGGACCCGTGAAGAACGGGGTGTCCTCGCGCACGTAGAGGCGCGCCTCGGTGTAGCGCTGGGTGTGCATGACGCCCTCCAGGCGGTCAAGGGTGTCGGCCTCGAACGCGAGCACCCACTCGTAGTCGGAGAAGCCGAAGGCGGACAGGGTCGAACCCTTGACGTCCGGGTACTGGGCGAAGCCGTTGCGGCCATGTTCGGCCATGATGCGGGCGCGCTCTTCGGGGGCCTTGAGATACCAGTCGTAGGAGCGCACGAAGGGGTAGACCATCGCCCAGTCGCGGGGCGCGACGCCGCCGAAGCAGGCGGGGATGTGGCGCTTGTTGAACTCGGCGGGGGTGTGCAGGCCCATGCAGGACCACACCGGGTCCAGGAACTTGCCGAGGGCACTGGCGCGCAGGCGGTGGTAGGCGTCCTGCAGAACTTCGGGGTCGTCGTCGAGCCACCAGACCATCAGGTCGGCCTCGGCGCGGAAGCCGGACACATCGTAGAAGCCGCGGATTTCCGCGCCCGCGCCCTTCACGTAGTCCAGGGACTCGGCGACGATGCGGCCGCGCTCGCCATCGTCGGCGGGCAGGGATTCTCCGAGCGCGAACACGGAGTAGAGGGCGTAGTGCTGCTTGTTGTTGACCTCGTCGAAGTCGATGTCCGTCGCGTCGCGCGGGTCGGTGACGCGGGCGTGCGCGGCGTGCGAGTGGGGCGTCGCCTCGGTGCCCGCGTGGCGGGCCTGGTGGCGCGCGGCGTGCTCACCGACGCGGTCGGGCACTCCCGCGGGATGTCCTGGGTTAGCCGGGTTCTGCTCGGGCGGCACGACGGCGTGGGGATGCGGGGTAGACATGGAGTCCTCCTGGGTTGCGGCTGGTTGACCGGCGGCTCGGGTGGGCGCGCCGGAAGTATGAGGGGTGGATGCCGCGCCGGGATGAGCACCTCCGGCTGCGGGCGAGGGATGGCCGGGGCGCGCCGGGGAGAGGCAGCAGTCGCTCGGGCAGACGGTGTGGAAGGGGCCGGTGCCAGTCACGGTGACGCGCGCGAGTCTCTCGCCTCGCGCCTGGGCCGCGCGCTCTTCGAGCACGTCGACCAGGGAAGACACGAAGCCAGGGTCAGTCGAGACGGTATCGGCACGCTCGTAGGGGATCCCCAGGCGCGCGGCGGTCTCCTTCGCCTCGGTGTCGAGGTCGTAAACGACCTCCATGTGGTCACAGATGAACCCGATGGGGACGACGACGGTGCCGGTCAGCGGCGTTGTGTCAGCTGCGATCTCCTCGAGGAAGTCGTTGATATCGGGCTCGAGCCAGCGCGCCTGCGGGGGTCCGGATCGCGAGCAATACACGAGGTCGTAGCCCAGATCCGCGCGCCCGAGGACGCGCCGCAGCTCGGGCATGATCGCGTCGATGAGGGCGTGGTGCTGGGCGACATAACTGACTTCGGTTGCCGGGGTTCCCGCGTGCGACGAGGCCTCACTCCCCTGCTGCTCGGCGCGCCCGCCCGAGGCCGCCACGGCCTCGTCGATCAAGGGGCGGAAGGGGAAGGGCGAGGATCCCGCCTCCATGCTGACGGGGATGGAGTGGGTGACGAAGATCAGGCGGATCCCGTCCGCGTCGACGCCGCGCGCCACCAACGCCTCCCACGCGCGCCGGACGGATGCGACCTGCGCGCTCGCCATGCCGGGGGTCGAGTAGTAGGGGCGGACCTTGTCCAGGATGATGTCGGCGTCGGGATTTCCGGCGCTGTCCTCGGCGCCCAGGACGATGGTGCCCCACTTCTCGCGCAGGGCCGCCGCGGCCTCGGCGAGGTCTTCGCGATACTGGCGACACCCCGAGTACGAGGCGTAGGCGGAGGTGGGCAGGACGAGGATGCGCCGGGCACCGGCCCCCGCGAGCTCGTCGAGGCCTTCGGCGACGAAGGGGTGCCAGTTGCGATTTCCCCACCCGACGGGGATGTTGTGCCCGCGGCGAGCGAGTTCCGCGGACAAGTCCGCGATCAGACGCTGGTTGCAAGCATTGATGGGCGAGACACCACCGAAACGCTTGTAGTGAGCGGCAACCTGAAGCAGACGCTCGTCGGGGATTCCGCGACCGCGCGTCGCGTTGCGCATGAACGGCAGGACGTCGTCCGGGCCATTCGGGCCACCGTAGGACAGCAGCATGATCGCGTCGTAGGTTTCCAAACCTGGCACTTTCAGTCCTCCTTCAGGCCTCGAGGAGACAGTGTAGGGCCGCTTCCCTCCCCGACGCAGCGACAGATTGTCAGAAAAACGCAGCAAATCAGTAGTTCTCCCTTGCACACAAGACCGCCTTGCGTTCATAAGTTAACACTGTTAACCTTTCCTGCGACACAAAGTTAACAGCGTTAACCGATGGGAGAAATACCGTGTCACAACCACACGCTCCAGCCCTGGACGTTCGGGAAATCCGCAAGAGCTACGGCACCCACGAAGTCCTGCGCGGGGTCAACCTGCGCGTGGAGTCTGGGCAGATACTCGGACTGCTCGGACGAAACGGGGCCGGCAAGTCTACGCTCATCACGATCCTGTGCGGCCTGCGCCGAGCCGACTCCGGAACCGCCAGCATCTGCGGCCACCGGCCCGCGTCCGCCGACGCCGCACGGCTGATCGGATACGCGCCTCAGGAGCTGGGCATCTACCCCGACCTGAGCGTCGCCCAGAACCTCGCGGCCTTCGGCGAGTTGCACGGACTCGGCCGACGCGAGGCCGCCTCGCGCGCGGATGAGGTCATGGAATTGCTCGGATTAAGCGAAAAACGCGGGCAGCGCGCATCCCACCTGTCGGGCGGGCAGCAGCGCAGGCTCCACGCGGGCATGGCGATCATGCACCGCCCGCGCCTGGTCTTCATGGACGAACCGACCGTCGGCGCGGACGTGGAGGCGCGCAGCCAGATCCTGCGCGCGGTCCGCCAGCTCGCCGAGGAGGGTGCAGCCGTCGTCTACACCTCGCACTACCTGGCCGAGTTCGAGGAGCTTGGATCCGACATCGCGATCCTGAACGAGGGGCGCGTCGTCGCGCGCGGCACGCTCGAGGAGATCATCGCTGGCCACGGGCGCGCCGAAGTCACCCTCGAGTTCGACCGCCGCGTTCCCGCGATCGACGGATGGAGCGCCGACGACAGAACACTCCGACACATCGGGGACGAGGCCGACCCCGGTTCGCGGATCGGCGAAGCCCTGGCCTCGCCCGCCCTTCAAGGCGCGCGCTTGATGGACGTGCGCATCACGCAGGCCAGCCTGCACAACGCGTATCTGCAGATCATCAAGGAGAGTGACCATGTCGCAGCTTAAGCAAATCGGAGCCATGACCCGTCTCAATATTCGTCTGCAACTCACCGACCCGGCGCCCACGCTCATCCTGACGGTCATCCCCCTGGTCCTGATCCCTTTCATGATGCCGGCGTTCAAGTCGATGCTCCTGGCCGACGGCTACACGGGCGTCACGGGAGCCGAGCAGGCGGTGCCGTCGATTGCGATCCTCTTTTCATTCCTGGCGGTGCAGAACATCATCGGCTCGTTCTTCAACGAGCGCTCGTGGGGCACCTGGGAGCGCCTCGAGGCCTCCCCGACCTCGCGCGCATCCATCCTGACGGGTAAGGCGTTGGTCGCGTTCCTCATGCAGACCGTCCAGATCGCTGTCGTCCTCGCGCTCGGCGCTCTCATCTTCGGCTACCGACCGACCGGCTCCCTCGTCGCGCTCGCCGCGATTCTCCTCAGTTTTTCGGCCGTCCTGTCGGCGCTCGGCGTCGCGCTCGCGCTGTGGTCGCGCAGCCGCGACGCCGCCTTGTCCCTGTCGAACATCATCGGCATGCTGGCGGCCGGCATCGGCGGTTCTTTCTCCACGGTCTCTTCCTTCCCGGATTGGGCGCAGCACACCGCACGCCTGTCCCCCGCTTACTGGGCGATCACCGCGATTCACGAGGTGAGCCTGGACGGAGCGAGTCTGTCAGACGTCGGGACTCGGATCGGCGTCCTGTGGGGTTTCTTCGCCGTGATCGCGGGGCTGGCACTGATACAGTTCCGGTATCACAGGGAGTAATAGCCACGAAGCGGGGAGTCCATGCCGTCGTCACGCCAGCGCGCACTATCGCGAGACATCATCTTGTCGACCGCGCTCAACCTGGTTGACGAGGAGGGACTCTCCGCTTTGTCCCTGCGGTCTTTGGGAAAGCGCCTCGGCGTCTCCCAGGCCGCTTTTTATCGCCATTTCCCCGACAAGGCCGCGCTCTTGGAGGGCATCGCCGAGCAGGTCTGGCGGCTCACCTTCGAGGCCTTCCTGGACCGTGTGAACGCCGGATCGGTCGGCGTGACGGCAACACCGACGAACGAGGCAGGTGAGCCGACCGGGGATACCCAGGCCTCGCCCCTGCTGACGTACATGCGCACCTACGCGCATTGCTTGGCGTCGACACTGCGCTCCCACCCGGGCGCGGTCATGCTGCTACTCACGCACCCGATGTCGACACCCGAGCAGCTCGCGCTCCTGGCTCGCGTGTTCGTGACGCTGGCACGGCGTGGTTTCACGCCGAACGCGGACATGCTGGGGCTGGTCAACGCCGTGTCGATCTACACGACGGCATTCGTCGCCGCCGAGGTCGTTCCGCCCGTGGGCGGCTCCCCCCGAGCAGCCCGCCGATCTGTCGGCCGCGAGCGCCGCGCTCGATCCCGAGGACGCGCAGGCGCTGCGCCCGCTCATCGAGGACCTCCTGGACGGTCGCTACGACTTCAACGCCCAGTTTGAGCGAGGCCTGGAGGCGATCCTGCGCGGCTGGGCCTAGCTGACCAGTTTTTCGACCTCGCACACGATGCGCTTGGTGCCACCCAGAGAGGAGAGTTCGTCTCGTAACCCTCGGATTCCCGAGGTTAGGGCGGGTTCATCGACAACGATGCGGCGGGCGGCGCGCGCGATGAGCGCTGGCTTGGGCGCGTGCACGGTCAGGCCGCAGCGCGCGTTTTCCACGGCATCGGCGTTGAATTGGCGCTCAAAAATACGGCCCGGGACGATCACCTGGGGAACCTCATAGGATAGGGCGTCCATCATCGAGTTTTGCCCGCCGTGATGCACGAAGACGCGGACTCGTGGCAGGAACTCAGCAAAGTCGAAGCGGGGCGCGCAGGCTACCTCATGGTCCCCCACAGCGTGGACGGCCTCGGGGACGCCCGCGACATAGACGTCGCAGCCGAGGGTATCGGCGAGCTCTCGTCCGGCGCGCACGGCCACACCCGCAGGGACACTGCCCGCGCCGAGGTAGACGAGGGCGCAATCTCGGGGCCTGCCCGTGAGGGCTGGCGGTTCATCCAGGAAGCCGCAGTAGACGGCCCGCTCCCCCCGCGCGCGGTTCCAGGGTCGGGCAGCTTGGGATGAAGCGACGCCGCATCCCCTCGAGGACCGTCAGGGACGAGGCCGGGGCGGTCATGCCCATCTCGCGCAGCAGGCGTCGAATTCCCGCGGATTTGCGCGGGTTGGAGGCGTAGGTGGCGGTCGTCGGCTGCGACCCGCTGCCCACGCATGGGATTCCCTCGGCGCGGGCGGCGATGACGGCTGCAAGGCTGAACTCCGAGTAGACAACGTCGGGGCGCGCGGCTCGCATGTGGGCGCGGAGCGTATCGACGGCCGCGCGCGTGTAGCGCTCGTCGAGGGCACCGATCATCCAGAGGACCTCCTCGAAGCTGTGCACGGGCTTACGACCTATGAGGCCCAGGCGCGAGGCCAGGGGGAAGACGTGGCGCGCGATGGCATCTGGCAGGCCGAGAGGTGAGGGCACCGGAATCTCGAGCGATGGGCTGCCCGGATCGGAACAGTTGCCATCGTCTCCCCACGCGAGCGTAACCTCATGGCCACCGTCCCGGAAGGCGTGGGCAACGCGCTTCGCGCGCGACCACGGCCCACCCATCTGCGAACGGGCAACCATG